>Ga0157370_10001196_pt1 | contig 32386 bp, 32 predicted proteins | sample C35metaG_FD_113463 | JGI IMG/M metagenome (GOLD analysis project Ga0157370, IMG submission 113463) | Corn rhizosphere microbial communities from Kellogg Biological Station, Michigan, USA - C3-5 metaG | ecosystem: Host-associated > Plants > Roots > Rhizosphere > Soil | place: USA: Michigan...
AACTACCGATCCAACTGAAACAGTTGAAATGATAGTTGATGGAAAAGTTATTGACCCTGCAAATCCGGTAGATTTAAAAGTAGGAGACAATGTAATTACAGTAGTTGTTACAGCAGAAGACGGTACAACAAAAGAAACTTATACAGTTGTTGTAACCAGAGAAGAGGCACCGCTTTCTAATAACTCAGGTTTAACAGATTTAGCAGTAAATAAAGGAACTTTAAGTCCAGCTTTCGCAGAAGAAACGACAGCTTATACAGATACAGTGGCTAATGATGTTACAGGAATTACTGTTACACCAATTACAGCTGATCCTACAGCAACAGTAACCGTTAATGGAGTAGAAGTACCAAGTGGAACTGCTTCAGCAAACCTTCCATTAGTAGTTGGTGAAAATACAATTACAACGGTAGTAACAGCCCAGGATGGAACTATCACTACTTATACAGTAGTTGTTACAAGAGAGCCTTCTAGTGAAGCAGGTTTAGCGGATATTGTAGTTAGCGATGGTGCTTTAAGCCCAGCTTTTAACACAGATACACATGATTATAAAGTTGACGTTCCATTCGAAACAGATACAATTGTAATTACGCCTGAAACAATTGACCCAACAGCAACAGTTGCTATGATCGTTGATGGACAAACAGTTGATCCTGCAGCTCCAATAGATTTAAAAGTAGGAGACAATGTAATTACTGTAGTTGTTACAGCCGAAGACGGAACTCAGGAAACCTATACTGTTATTGTAAATAGAGCAGATGATGTACCGCCGGTAATTATTCCTTCGAATATTATTACTCCAAACGGAGATGGTAAAAATGATTTCTGGGTTATTTCTGGTATAGATAAATATCCTGCCAATTCAGTTAAAGTTTTTGATCGTGCAGCTAGATTAGTATACTCTAAAGAGCATTACAACAATGAGTGGGATGGTACTTACAAAGGATCTCCACTTACTCAGGATACTTATTACTATCTAATTGATCTTGGATCTGGTTTACCTAAAGTTAAAGGATTTATCACAATTGTTAGAGACTAACAATTAAGAGTAAAAGATATAAAGAATAGTAAAAATGGTTATTAGGTTAACCGTATAGACACGAATATAATGAAAATTGAATCAATGAAAACAATCTATATAAAGGTAATTTTGTTCCTGAGTATTATATTAGGATCAAGTACCGCGGCAAATGCACAGCTAACAGAATATGAGGCTATGTATTTTCAAAATCAATACTTAAACAACCCTGCGATGGCAGGGTTAGAGGAAGGAATAAAATTGAACGTTGGTTACCAGCGTCAATGGGATGAAGTTCCTGGAAATCCTGTGTTAATGAATGGAACTATTGAATATAATTCTGGAAACAGATCGGCGTTAGGACTAAACTTTAATAGTGACAGAGCGGGTTTAATTACCAGAACAAGAGCAGTAGCAACCTATGCGTATCATTTACCAGTAGGCTTTGAACAAAATCTTCATTTTGGATTATCTGCAGGAGCAAAATTTTCTGCTCTTGACCGAAGCAAAATTGTTGGAGATATGGGAGATATTTCTGTAGAGAATTTTAATCAGAGTGCAAAATTTGATGGAGAACTGGGTATGGCGTATACCAGCAAATTATGGACAATTCAGGTATCATTGCCAAGCCTTAATAATCTTTTATTAAATACAGATGATGGGGTAAAAAAATATGTAGACCGTTCTACGTTTTATTCAGCAGTGAGTTATAAGATTTTATTGTCTAATCAAGATGAAAACTTAAACGTTGAGCCATTGCTTGCTTATAGAGGAGTTATGGGACATAAAGATATTTTAGACGCTGGAGCAAGATTTAATTTTACAGATTATAAAATGAATTTAGCAGCATTTTATCATACCAATAAAACGGTGTCTACAGCATTTGGAATGTCATTAGAAAAAGTGGGTATCTTCTTGTCTTTCTCAAGATATTTTGGAGAGCTTGGTGCTTATGCAAACAATACTATTGAATGCGGACTTAATTATAAAATATAATAAATAAAAGTCTGTTTAAAGAGCTAAGGGATATGTAATATATATTCCTTGGCTTTTTAATTTGGTTTTAAAAAAAAGACCTATTTCGTTATGAAATAGGTCTTTTTTTTACTTTTTCTCAGATCGTTTTCTAAAATTTTTTATCAGCACCAAAATCGAGCATACAAAAACAATAATGTAAACAACTGCCAGTGCTGGTTTCTCGAACTTTAAGGTTTCAAAATTGAATTGTTTATATAGCGTTGAGCCTAGAATGATTGCTATAATGCTAAAGATAAATACTGATGCTTTACTTTTATTTTCCATAGTTTTAGTGTTTTAAAATATCAATTATAATTCCTATTACATTTAAAGAAATTACCGCAGTTGCTAAGCCTAATATATTTGATGCCAAAGCTTTTACATAGCTCATAGGTTTCTTTTTGTCGAAAAAATTGCCAATAGCCCAGCTGGTATAAAGAATACCTAAAGCATTTGCAGCTTGTACTAAGTCAATTTTTGTTAAGCCTTGAATTAAAGCAAACAAAGCAGAAATCAGCATGCCAATTCCCATTACAAAACAGAGCAGGATTAGAATTTCAAAAAAATTATAACCATATTTTCTGAAGAATATTTTGGTCCAAAAACCAATAAATAATCCCAATATTATGTTGGCATAACCATAATGATCCTGAATCCATGTAAAAATTTTACCTGTTGTGGTTTGCTGCAAAACCTTTTCATATTTTGCATAGCTTACCTCCTCGACATGAAAAAAATGATTAGCAATAGAATAAATAAGAGAAGTTACAATTATAAAAATAATGGGTTTTACAAGTCGGGTTCTGTTTTCCGAGAAGAATTGTTTTATATGATCTCCAGGACTTGTTATTAATCCCTTTATAGTATAAAAAATACCTCTTTCAAGATGTAAAACGTGCTCAATTTCGTGAATTATGTAATGTTTGTCAATCCTTTTAAGTTTTGCAGGTTGTCCGCAGTTAGAACAATAATTTAAGTTTACTTCGCTGTTACAGTTTATGCAATTCATTTATTTTGGTTTAATAATTTGGTCACTTTACCTGTTTGCGATAAACTCAGTAAAATTGCTGCTAAATTGTTTATGTTATTTAGAAAATAGCCAAATCTTCTAATTTTAGACCGACTTTTTGCCAATAAATTAAATTTATTTTCAGCGAATATAACAAATAATACGAAATTATTTTGTCGAATTTTATTTAAAATCCTGCAGCAATATTTCATAAACAGCCTCTGGGAAAAAATTTTCCAGACAAACTTTAGCCTTAAAATGTTTAAAGCTTATTAAAAGAAATATTTAATTTCAATTTTATATTTTAGCCAAACAGGATCAATGAAGCTTTCTGTTTTTTAATCGAAGTAAAACTATGCTCGCTCTCCTTTTTATTGGAATTCTTATAGGTACTTTATTCATTATAATAATCATTTTCAGAATTATTGAACCTACTTATCTATTACTGTTTAACAAACCGCTGTATATATTCTGGTATCCAATTCTGAATAAAATAGAAGCAGATGATAAAGCAGTTTTACGCCGCGAATTTCCATTTTATCTAAAACTTTCAGATAAAAAGAAAGGATATTTTGAGCATCGGGTAAAATGTTTTATCGATCGGTATAATTTTGATGGAAAAGACATTGAAGTTACACAGGAAATGCAATTAATTATTGCCGGAACTTACGTAATGCTGACTTTTGGAATGCGAACCTATTTACTAGAGTTATTTGAAAATATTATCATTTACCCAACAGTTTACTATTCAACAATCAATCAGGATTATCATAAAGGAGAATACAATCCTAGAATGAAATCAGTCGTTTTTTCGTGGGAAGATTTCCTGAGCGGACACCAAACAAAAGATAATATCAACCTCGGATTACATGAATTTACGCATGTCCTTCACTTTTATTGCAGAAAAAGCTCAGATCCTAGTGCCGTCATTTTCTACGATGAATTTACCGAAATTGAGAAATATTTCGATCAGGAAAATTTAACCAATAAACTAAAAGAAAAACAATACTTTAGAGATTACGCCTACACTAATAAATTCGAATTTCTGGCCGTTATTTTAGAACACTTTTTTGAAACTCCGGAAATCTTTAAGAAAGAATTCCCGGAGTTATATGAACACGTAAAAGTGATGATTAATTTTAAAGAAGAAGTTTAAGAAATATTCTCTATTTTTTCAGGAGCTTAATCCAGCCATACACTATATCTTTTGTGCTGAACACCAGCACAAAAGGATGCCGTTCCTGTCTGGGCTAAGGCACTCGTTTACAAAAGAAATTTCGGGAAATCTATTTCGTATTCTGTATAAAATTATCGATGTAATTGACCACCAGTGGAATATTTTGATGCTGAGGAGCATGACCTGTTTGCGGCAGTACAATTAACTGTGATGTTGGAAGCTGTCTGGTCAGCGGGTACCAATTCTCTACAGCGAAACTAGTATCGTGATCTCCGGAAATTATTAAAATAGGTGTTTTTGTTGTTTTCAGTTTATCTCTAAAATTATCTTTGTCTTCGGCAGCGCCTTCACCACCTGCAAAATACAGTTGAAAAACTTCCATAGTCGACGGAATCTTAGAAACATCAATTCTTTTACCAATTCTATCATGCGAAGCTTTTGCGGCTTTTTTACTTTCTTTAGATTCTGGTTCGAAAAATAGGATAACTTCATCGTTAAAATCATTTATTGGTTTTAAAGCGTGATCCAGAAAAGATTGTTCCAGTGGTACAACTCTTTTTCCTATAGGACCTGTACCTAGCAATATAGTATGTGTAACCAATTCCGGATATTGATGTGTTGCTGCCTGCGTAACCAATCCGCCGTAAGACCAGCCCATTAAAATTGCTTTTTTAATTTTAAGAAAATCAGCCAGATCTTTTACATCTTTGGCCACTTCTTTAATATCAGTTGGTAATTTTCCGGTAGAATAACCAATTCCCGAATAATCAAAAGTAATAACCTGATGTTTTTCGGCCAGCAGATCCAAAAACAACGGATCCCAAGTGTCAAGTGTTCCTCTAAAACGGTTAATTAAAATAATTGGATTTCCCTCGCCAATTGATCTGTAAGCGATTTTTCGCCCAGAGATATCGGCAAATTGAGTTTCAGAGTTTGTTGCATCTATTTTTAATGTACTCATTACTTTTAGTTTTTAGGTTAATAATGAATTAAGAAACAATTTTAATGCCTTTTGAAAAAATATTTAAAAATTCAGGATTCTGTAGAATAAGCCGTTTATTTTCTTTTTTTATTTCGCTAAAAAAAATAACATTTCACGAAATATAGAAAATATTACAGCTCGATTGTATCCCCAATTTTAGGTAAAAAGAGACTCAGACCAGCATTTTTAAAATTGTCTAAAGCCTTTTGGTGATTCATTTTAATGAAACCAAAAGTGTCGTAATGAACGCCCAGTATTTTGGTAACTTCAACCAGTTTAGAAGCTTCAATCGCTTCTTCAATTCCCATAGTTAAACCATCGCCAATTGGGAAAACCGCAAAATCAAGTTTGGTAAATTTCGGAATCAGTTTCATATCTAAAGTCAAAGCAGTGTCGCCGCTGTAATAAAAATTTCCATCAACAGTTGTGAGAACAAAACCTGTAGCAATACCGCCGTAAGTTCCGTCCATAAAACTACTCGGATGCTGTGCTATAACACATTTTACAGTTCCAAAATCAAAACTGAATTTCCCACCCGGGTTTATTGGGTGTGCATTTTCGATTCCGTTTTTTAAAAGCCAGTTGTAGATTTCAAAATTTCCAAGCACTTTTGCTCCAGTATTTTTCGCAATCCTTTCTACATCCAGAATATGATCGTAATGCGCATGCGAAATAAAAATATAATCAGCTTTTATTTCGTCAACATTAATATGCTTTGCTAACTCATTTGGTGTAATAAAAGGGTCAAAAAGAAGATGTTTTCCATTAGCATAAACAGAAAAACACGAATGGCCGTAATACGTTAGTTTCATAAGATATCTTTTTTAAGGATTAATAATCTGCTGATTTTTAGTTCAATAAAGATACCAATAAAAAATGCGCAGTTGTTTTTACTGCGCATTTTAGACTTTAAGATTTTGAGTAAATCTATTTTAATTCATTGTCAATCATTTCTCCTAAGCTGCCATTATCATGGCCTGAAAATAGAATATTTCCATCTTTTCCAATAAGAATAGAAGTTGGAATTCCTTCTATCTTGTAATTAGCCACCACTTCTGATTTAGAATCAAAAACAACATTAAAATTGTATTTTTTTTCTGTTATATAGTTGGTAACGTTTTTTAAAACTTCATCTTCTTTTTTATTTTCCCAGGTATTTATAAATAAAAAAGCGACATCCTTGTCTTTGTATTGCGTAACTAAGTCCTGCATTTTAGGGAAAGAAGCTTTACAAGGTCCGCACCAGGTTGCCCAAAAATCAAGCACCACAACTTTACCTTTATAATCTGAAAGTTTGACTTCTTTTCCGTCCAGATTTTTCAGTGCAAAATCAGTTGAAGCAGCAGTTCCAAAAGTATCTATTACATTTTTAGCTCTGGCCGCTTTAAGATTTTGATCTGCTTTTTCTTTTAATTTTTCATACCCGTCAAGAGGAAGATTTTGTGCAATGTATATATCTTTTAATTTGGTAAGGAATATGGCTGGAGGAACTGTATTACGGTTAATTTTATTTTCAATATAGTCTTTAATTTCTCCCTGACTTTTTACTTTTTCAAGAATCGCTAAGTAGCATTCTTTACCGTTAGCATCTAGGCCGTCAACTTTTCTTAAACTGTCCTGATAATTAAACGCCTCTTTGTATTTACCTTGTTTGTAAAGTATATGTGCATACGTATCAGCATACATATTGTACAAGCCTTGATATTCCGGAAAAAAGTTTTCTTTTTTCTTTTCTTCCAAAAGGTCTAACGATCTTTTAGAAATGATTGCCGCAAAGTCAAGATCTTTACCGGGAGCTTTTAAGGAGCCTCCAGACAAAACCCACGCAGCATCATTATATGTGCTTGAAGGATTATATAAATAAGACTCGATTGATTTTGCTTTTTCAAGATCTTTTTTATCCAGATATATACTTGCTAAATTTCCATAGAAATAACTTAACGACCTTTTAGAATGGTCTTTATATTTTGTTTTAAGCGTATTTATTGATTCTAAAACATAAGCCTCATTCTTATTAGGATGATCCATAAAACCTCGAATAAAGATCGCTTTTTGCATTTCCCCGTTTGGGTATCGCTTTAAGACATCTTTCTTAATTTTTTCTGTTTCTGCTGTCATACCATACCTTCCGTATATATAATACGCGGTAACTAAACTACTTTCAGTGTTTTTCTTCACACATCTTTCGGCAAAAGCTATTGTTTCATCCTTAAGCTCTGATTTTTTAACTTTTCCCAGATTGTACAAGTAATTCAAATAAGGTTTGTCATTTTTTAATTCAGGATATTTTTTGAACAAAGCTTCATATTCAGGAACCAGATTCTCGGGCTTATCATCTAAATCTAGTTTTAATAAATTAATACCATAATGGCGAATAAAAATTTCGTTAGCCAGCGTTTTGCCTAATTCAGACTCATTTTCTGTTTTAAGAGGCACGATATATCCTTTATTGTTATTGTTATCGGCAATTTTTTGCAAGTCGCTTATTACAACTAAAATCGTTCTGGCAGCATCTGGAACTTTTGCGGTAAATTCATAACCTTTTTCGCTTTTCTTTAATGGAGTTAAATCTAAATCAAAATCATCATCAAAAGCATATAGAACATTAGCTTTAGAGTTAGGTTCTATTACTAAACCTGTTGGTGGTTCGTATACATAAGTATTTTCGGCACCGGCTTTAAACGTGGAGTTTTTTAAATAGATTTTTCCGTTTTGAGAAAATACATTGCTAATGAGGGCAAAGAATAGCAAAAAGGTGATTTTTTTCATTCGTTTGTGGTTTTTTGGTTAGGTTATTTCTTAAATAGTTAACGAATTGCAAAAGTATATATTGCTGTGCTTATTGATTTTTTATTAAGAAAATATTAGCAGAAATTATTCACAAGAAGAAAAAAATGATTTTGTTATTAAAGGATAAAGTGTTTAATAATCAATAGTTTGAGTTTTATTTTGATGCAAAAACAGTCCTGTAAAATTCATAACCTTTCTCAGATCGATTAGGAAGGAATTTTAGGCGGTAATCATCGGCGCCTAAATCTTCTAAAAGCTGTAAGCCAAACTGATTTAAATAATGTGATAGTTCATCAGGTTTAAAGCCAAAAGTCCAATGTTCTTCCAGCTTTTCAAGATCATCTAAAAGTTTTTTACCGCCTAAAAATGATTCAGGATTATCAAGTATATCTTTATGTACATAAGTAAATATGACAGAACTATTTGGAGTAAATTTAGAAATGAAAGAGAAGGTACTTTTTACAGCTTCTTCGGTTAAATAATTTGTTACACCTTCCCATATTACCACAGTAGGTTTAGAAAAATCTAAATCATGTTCTATTGCCAATTGATCAAGACTTTGTTTATTAAAATCGATTTGAAGGAAACGCACATTTTCAGGGATTTTACCAATACGATTTTGGTAGATTTCGGCTTTATAATTTGATGTATTAGGATGATCGATTTCTATTACCGGAATTGTTTTTAGAAAATCAAGCCGAACTGCTCTGGTATCAAAACCAGCGCCTAATAAAATGACCTGTTTTGCACCATTTGAAACCGCTTTTTGCAGCAATTCATCGATATATTTTGTTCTGGCAATTCCCGAAGAAAAAGCACCCGGAATCTTTTTATTGATAGTATTGCTTATGTATTTTGAAACAATATAATATTTAGATAAACGAACTGCCAATCGCAATTTAGAATCCAGAAAATGTATCGCGTAGGGATCCGAAAATAATCTGTCGGTTATAGTTCGCTGAGTTTCCAGCGCTCTAAAGAAAGCCATGTATTGCGCCGTTCTGCTTGTTTTTTCTGCTTTCATGACAATGCTTATTTTCTGGAAAATAAATTGTCGACAACCCAAGCCGGACCAATTAGCAGAAACTGAAGATCTTTTAAGAAAGAAGGTTTTTTGCCTTCGATATTATGACCATAAAACTGCACAATCCAGGCAATTACAAAAACACCAATCGAGAATATCCATAACGGAAAAACCTGCCCGATATAATAATTTACGATAAGACAAATTGCAGAAAAAATCGCAATTTTAACCGCCATTGCAATCGATAACCGGATGTAGAAAATAAGAACAAAAAGTAAAACCACAAAAGCCCAGTTTTCGATAATCGGCAAATTGAGTTTTAAAGTATTAGCAATAACACCACTGGGAATGCTCATTAACAAACCCACGATAGAAAAATAAATTGCCGGAACGCAAATATAATGTATCGCTTTGTTTTTTGGGTTTTGATGACTTACGGCATATTCTGCAAACCATTGCTCTAATGTTCTCATTGTTTTGGTTTTAAGGTTAGTTACCGTAAATCTAATAAAATTTCCTTTAGTTTTTACCGTGTTGTATTTTCATTATTTGATCGACAATTGAAACGGCTTTTTCAAAGGTTATTCCGTTTTCCTGATCGATGGTTAAAGGATGATTTTCTTCGATCATTTTTATCTCGGGAATAAATCCAAGCTCTTGTTCTACAGCAACAGTTTTAAGAGAAATGGTTTTGCCATACGTTGGAACATCGGTCTGCATCCATCCAAAATAAGGTTCCTGATTTACACGGTTAGGATCTTCCCATAAATCCATTCTCACACAAAAATTAGCCTCGCTTATAGTTGTCCAGACATTAAAAACCAGATCTTCATGATAATCAATTATGGGGATTGTTAATCGTCCTTTGTGAAAAAAATGTTCTTCATCGACATAACACCAGCTGCCGCCAAATTCAATTCGTTTTTCTCTTTCTTCTACAGGAATTGCAAAATAATAAGCCGGATATTCATTGCCAAAACACAAAGGCATTTCGTCGAAAGTCTCTCCGCAACAAGAGCATTTGTAACCCTGCTGGTTGTTTTCTTTTTTTAAATTCAAAATGTAAATTTTAAATAGATTATACAATCGAAAATAATTTCGAGTAGGATAAAATTAGTTTTTAAGATTTTGAAATCCTAGTTTTGATTGTATTCAAAAACGCTGTCCCACAATTCATCGATTTTAACCAAAGCTTCGTTTAGCGGAATAACACTCCATTTTCCGTTAGTTTCGATTCCAAGGCCAATACTTTTTAGTTTTAGCAAAGCATCGTTTACATCAAAATCTAAGTCGGTTTTTAATTTCGAGGCAAACCAGAATTCAATCTGCAAATCTAATTCTTGGGCGGTTAATGGGTTTTGGCTTCGGTTTAAAAAAGCATAAGCCAGAATAGTTTCCTTTAAAGCTTCTTCTTCAGATGAATTTAAAAGCGAATAAAAAGCACCGCTGTTGTTTCCGAGATTTTTAAAATACAAACTGTCGGCCAGCATTTTAGAATATCTAATTTTCTTGTTTACAAAATTATTGTACTGACGGAAACAATAAGCAGATAGAATGCCCAAAGCAATTAAACCTTGATTTAAGGATGTTTTGCTGTTTAGTAAATCGATCGTTTCACCGGTTTGATAAGCGTCGTACATATTTAGTAAGGCCGGAATTACTTTGGCGCTTAATAACGAAATACCGCCAAAAATTCCCGGAACCCAAAGCAGCATTTTGTCTTTTAAAGACATTTTAGGAACTGCATTTGGAAAAATAGTTTCTAGATCGTTTTTTGGAACGCGTTTAAAGATTTTTAAAGCAATAGAACCTGGATCGATTGGCATTTTTCCTAATTTGACTTTCTTTTGAGTCAAATAATCGGCGTCGCTGTAATTAAGATAAATCAAAACCCTGTCATAATATTCGATTTCAACTTCTTTTTTCCAGAAATAGAATTTCTTTATTTTTTCTTTTGCCTTATGATGCCCGCGAACATACAATTCGTAATCCTTAAAAGCATTAAAATCGATAGATAGGTTTAAACCAATCAAATCAGATTCGTCAAAAGCTTCTTTTAAGGTTTCCTGATTAACTCTGTAGTAATTACCGCGTTCTAAAACGGTAAGCAGGGTTTGTTTAAAAACTAAAAAATCGCTTTTGCCAATGTAGCCTTCGCGTTCTTTTTCGCTTAAATCCGGATCGTATAAAGCGTAGTTTTGCTTTAGGTTTCGGTTGAGGTTAAAAGATTCGTAATGATAATAATGTTCGATAATTTCGAACAATTTTTTAAAATTATCAACTTTTTGAGGATCTTCGGCGAAAGCTGCAATTTGTTGCTCGAGTAAGAATTCCTTATTAAAGGGAATATAATGTTCTCGTTTCATATCGATTTTGGGCTTTAATTTGCTTTAAGGCTTAGAAGCTGCAAAGATATGGTTTTGTTATTGCTTTTGCATTAAAAAACAAAAGCCGTAAGATGATTTACGGCTTTAATTTCTTAGGGAAATACATTAGATAAATTAGGATTAGGTGCTTATCTAATTATTATATCTATTGCAATCAATAGATTTATTTTGGTCCCTCTCATAATACTTTTATGTAGGAAATGATATTATGAGTTCTTTTGGCGAAAAAAGAATGGGACCTTATTTTATTATTGCTTCTTTTTTTTCTTCTTGTAACCTTTTGGCCTGACTTTCTCTTACAATTCTATATTCGTTATCAAGCCTCTTATATTCGGCTTTAATAATATCGCAAATAATGCCTACACGGTCGCCTCGAATAGATTTTCGAATATAGTCGTAAGAATAACCGTGCTTTTCTTTGATGATTTTTAAGACATCTTGGTTGTAACTTGGCTGAGATTTTATATTTTTGCCCATTGCAATATTTGTATTAAAAGTAAGACAAATATACGTAAGACATTTCTTAGTAACAAATAGTTGTAGGATATTTTTTAAATAAAAATAAAATTATGGCGGAAAATACAATAAAAAGAATAAAGCAGTATTTAGATCACAAAGGCATTAGAGTTAGGACTTTTGAAAGGGTAGTGGGGATGTCTAATGGTTCTTTTGCAAGTCAGTTAAAACACGACAAGACTATTGGTGTAGATAAGTTAGAAAATATCTTAAGTCAATACCATGATATTAACGCAGAATGGCTTTTAAAAGGCACAGGAGATATGCTGCTTTATGACAGTTTAAATGAAAACAGGGCGCTTTATAGAAAGACTGAAAAAGCACAAAGTCATAATATTCCAATTTATGACGTAGAAAGTACAGATGAAATTGCTGATTTGTTTGGCGAAAACAAAAATCAAAAACCGGTTAGTTTTTTAAATGTTCCCCGAATTTCTGAATTTGATGGTGCATTGTATGTAGTGGGAGAAAGTATGTATCCGTTGCTTAGAAGCGGTGACATTGTAATCTACAAGAAGATAAATAATCCGGAACAAAATATTATTTGGGGCGAGATGTATTTGATCTATGTAAAAAATGATGATAATGAATATTTCCTGACCCGATATTTAAAGAAGTCAGAGCGTGAATCGTATGTACAGTTTGTATCTCAAAACCCGGATCATCAAACGGTAGAATTTCCAATAAGCAGTATTAAGGTGCTGGCTTTAATTAAAGCTTCGGTTAGAGTTAATACTCAGTTTTAATAAAAAAGTAAAAGTGGGATTTCTAATCGTTACCAGCGATTTGAAATCCCACTTTTTGTTCCAAAAAAAAGTGACAAAATTTACAAGCTTTCTTGTGAAAAAAAACTATATTCTAAAATAAAAATTATTGCATACAAGTATACAGCGAATAAAAATTTGGACAATACGTATTTATACCTGTTTTTTTATTTTTTTAGTTGCAAAGAGGCAAAGAGGCAAAGGTGCAGAGGGACAAAGTTTTTTATTCAGACTTGAGTTTGTTTAATCGGATTACTTTTTCAATGTATTGCAAGAGGTTTTCTCTTTCGAGAGAAAAAGAAGCATTTTTACCTTCATTTTTCAAGTATAAATCGACAATACTTTCGGCATCCATATTTTTATTGAGATGATGATGCAGGCTATATTTTATTAAATCATCAAAAAAAAGTTCTTTCAAGCGTCCTTTTTTGAGCGTTTTGGTATCGCCATTTTTTATTTTTTCTATTTCAGATTCGGGCAGATCAATCGTCAGAAATGCAGTATCTACAGGAACTTTTGAAAGCATTTCTTTAGTTGTTTTTCCTGTAGCATTGCAGTAAGCGCAAGGGGCTGGGACCCATTTTAATTCTTTGTTTAAACGTCGTATATCTTCCCGATCTACAAATCCTTTTCCCAGGCATCTTGGGCATTCTAAATCTGATTTTTTAAATAACAATTTAAAAATGGACATTTCTTCTACAGTTTTTGTTAACGTTTAATGGCTGTGCGAAGGTAATTATTTATGTAAGAAGATTTTTTTAACAGAAGTTATTTTTGATAGAAAACTTCTCCACAATGAACTCTTAAACATGGATATTTCACAACGATTCAATCAGGAGTATACAAAGTAGTTTGCTGTGAATGTTATAAATTTGATTGAAGATTTTTAATCAAAAAAATAAAACTTTCAATATGGAAAATATACAAACCACTAAAACGCAGGACTTTTTTAGAATTCTGTTAGGTCTTTTTATGATAACAGCCGCCATTGGTCATTTTACTTTTCAAAGAAGCGATTTTCAGGCACAGGTTCCTAATTGGGTTCCGCTAGATAAAGATCTTGTAGTCATTCTATCCGGAATTGTAGAAATAACTTTGGGACTTAGTATGCTGTTCTTAACAAGATATAAAGTGTTTGTGGGCATTGCGCTGGCTGTATTTTACATTTTAGTTTTTCCGGGAAATATCGCCCAATATTTAAATAAAACTTCCGCCTTCGGACTCGATACGGATCAAGCCCGTTTAATAAGATTGTTTTTTCAGTCTGTTTTAATTTTTCTGGCTTTGTGGTCTACTGGGGCGATTATGTATTTTGGGAGGAAGGTTTAGTAATTTAATTTTGTAATCTGCTTTTTGTCTAATTGTTACGGGCACGGATTGCAAATCCGCGCTATCGTTGCGCGAATATTTTGTGCACAGATAGACACGGATAGCAGACACAGATAGCGCGGATTTGCAATCCGTGCGCACACAGAGAATCATCTGTAAGATTCACACTATAATATGGATTAAATTTTTTATAAACTCTCTGAATTTTAATTTAGCTCTTTACTTTGTTTCTAATTGCTGCGGGCGCGGATTTGTAACCGTGCCAGAAAAGAAAATTATTGACTAGTCTTAATTAATTGTGTTACCCTCTTTTGCATTTTATTATTGTTGGAATAAATTGAAAATCTGTACTAACGAAAATCAAAATAAGTTTAAAACTTCAACATCTAAATCGTTGCTTAAACCTGCATAATTTCTAGCAGAACTAAAAAAGTAATCTTCAGGTAATGTTACAATTTTAGACTTCACAGGATTGTTATGTATGTAGTTTACTTTTTGCTTAATGAACCAATTACTTTCTACAATTTCTGCATGATATCCATCTTGCCAGACCTTATATTTTTGTTCTCTTTTAAGATGATTGCAAGCTTTTTTAAAATGTTCTAATAGCCATTCTCTTCGGCTTTCAGGTTCTTCAATTATTGTTTGAATAATCTTTTTTGAAGTAAATTTTTTAAAATCCCGCATAACGTCGGCTAGAATAATTCCGTTTGTTGACCTGCAAAGCATATGAATATGATTTGACATTATACAATAAGCATAAATCTCCAGATTTTTATGTTTTTGGCAATATTGTAATGCATTAAGGATGACATAATTTTGATTTAAACGTGTAAAAATATCAACCCACCCAACAGTTGTTATTGTAATAAAGTAAGCTTCTTCAGGTGAAGTTGCTTTATATTTTGTAGACATTTTTTTTGTTGCAAATATAGTAAAAATACTACTTTTTTACAATTGAGTTTATTTAAAGATTAATCGCATATTGATAACGATAGCGCGGATTTGAAATCTTCTTTGTGTCTTCTCTTTGCGGGCACGGATTGCAAATCCGCGCTATCTGTCACAGATAGCAGACACAGATAGCATACACAGATAGCGCGGATTTGCAATCCGTGCCCGCAATTTATAAGTCTACAAAAAGTTGAACTTTTTAAAAATTATCTAATTATCTAAATTGCCAAATTATCTAATCGAAAGATTATCCAATAAAATCTGATACTTTCTCCCCACAGGAATAATTTCCCCGTTCGACATGGTGAGGTTTTTAAAAGTAACCGCCGAGATTTTGTTTGCATTTACAATATAAGAACGATGTACCTGTACAAAACTTTTACAATCTATTTCAGAAGAAATACTCGAAAGCGAACCATAAATAATATGAGGAAGATTGTGTTTTGTGCTGTAGAGTTTCATGTAATTGCCCAGACTTTCGATATAAATAATATCAGAAATAGACATATCTATTGTTTGTCCGTTTAAGCGATAAGAGAAAGTTTTTGTGTTGGTATTGGCCTCTTTTTTAAGGCTGTTTCCGGAGAAATACGTTTTGGCTTTCTCTATGGCTTTGGCAAATTTTTCGGGAGAAATGGGTTTTAGCAAATAATCGATCACATCGTTTTGGTAAGCTGAAAGCGCAAAATCAGAATAAGCGGTAGTGACAATCGTCAGTGGCCGGTTGGGTTGTAGCTCCATTAATTCTACGCCCGAAATTACAGGCATATTAATATCAAGAAAAATAATATCATATTGGTTGGCATTAAGCATTTTTACGGCTTCCATACCGCTAAAAGCGCTTCCGGAATGTTCCAGTTCGTCAAATTTAGAGATGTGCGAAATCAACGCTTTATGCGCCGGCGATTCGTCATCGATTATAAGACAGCGGTAGGTAATTGCCATATACTTAATTTTACAACAAACATATTTTTCTCTTTTTTACAGCTCAGGTTATGATGTAAGCCGTAAACTTCTAAACGTCTTTTTAGGTTTTCAATTCCAATTCCGGTGCTCGAAAGTCGGGATCCAGAATCGAGATAATTGTTTTTTATCGTAAAAGACAAATTTCGGCATTTTACTTTTAAGTCTAATATAATAAAAGGTTCGGCAGTTTCGGCAGAGAATTTAACTGCATTTTCTACCAAAGGTAAAAAGAATAAAGGCGGAATCTCGATTTCATCAAAAGCCCCTTCAAGTTTTTGAGTCACTTTTAAACGTTCGTTTCTAAAAGTATAATATTCAATGTATTTTTTTACGAAAGCAATTTCTTCCTCAACTAAAACATAATCTTTTTTTGAGGCTTCGATTTGATAACGCAGCATATCCGAAAGATTTAGGATTCGGTCTGGAACTTTATCCGGCTCCGAAAGAGATTCTCCATAAAGATTATTCATAGCATTCAATAAAAAATGCGGATTTAATTGCTGCTTTAAAAACGAAAGTTCTGATTTGAAATTCATGATATCCTTATCAGCATCCATGATTTTTTTGGTGATCACGACATGCATAAAATAGAAAAACATTCCGTTGATAATCAGCGATAATATCTGAAGTGTTTTGAAATTGCCTAAACCAACCAGCGGAAAAAACCAGTTCATGAAAAAGTAAAACGAAGTCCAGTAAACGGCAAAGAGGATAAAGAATGTTTTAAGCTTTTTTTTAAACAAAAAAGGCCTGATGATAAAGACGTTAAAGATCGTTACCCAGACAATACAAGGAAAATAACCTATTGAAACTTTCTCGATCATATAAGGCCAGTCATGACCCGCTAATTTTATTTCGTCGTATATACAGGCCAAAATAACCAAAATTATAAAGGTGTGTACGATGAGGTTTCTAAGAAAAAAGTTCTGATAAATTTTGAGAATCTTCATAACGGCAAAATTAGTTTAATATTATAGTTTGCAGCTGTTTGCAGGGCATAAATTATACAAACGCCATTCGTATAAATGATACGCCACTGGTATAAATATGCTATTATAATAAGAGCTTCTCGATTACTTTTGCCCCGAATTTCAAGTATCATCCAAAACAAATTTTATACATTCCAGTTTATGAAATCAAGAATTATTTCGGTCTTAATTGTTTTTACTTCTTTGCATACAATGGCGCAGGAAAAAGAACCAGGCATCAAAACTTTTGGTAAAGCAATAGTGGATAAATTCCCAACAACACGAACTTTTGATGTGCAATATGAACAGTTAGGACCTTCAAATTACAATTCTGATTTGTTTGGAGATAAATTTGAACGAGGAAGATTCGAAAGCCACAATCGTTTTAAAGCTGCTTTTAATCTGCCTTTTTATACTACAAAATCAAAACGATTTGCATTGATTTCTTCCCTTCGATATAAATACGAAAGTTATGAATTTGGCGATATTTATAATTACAACAGCGCACAGACTTATTCGAGAGATCGTCAGGAATTTCATTATTGGGCAGGAGCTTTGACTGCAACTTATATGTCATCGCTGTTTAAAAAACCGATTATTTACAGCGGAACAATAAGTTTTGACGGAAACGAAGATGATTTTCAGCGTGTAAAAGGATTTGCGTCCGCAGTACTCGTACTGAAACGAACACCAAGTACAACAATTACGATTGGAGCTTTGGCATTGTTAGATCCATCCTCAATTGTTCCTGTAACGCCGCTTTTTTCTATCAATCATAAATTTAAAGATTCAAAATGGGATATGGATTTTATTTTACCACAGCGACTTTTGTTTAGAAGAGAGTTGTTAGAAAATGGAAGAATTTCGCTGGGAACTGAATTGAATTCTGAAAGTTTTTACTTAAATTTAAACTCCTCAAATTTAAATGGCGTTTACGAGCTCAATCAGCTGGAGTTAAAATCCGGGATAACCTACGAATATTGCTTTACGCCAAAATTAATTTCATTTATAAAAGCTGGTGTTAATAATGTTGTAAGTATGCGAATTACCGAAAAAGGAGAACGTACCAATCGATATGTTTACGATCAAAAAGAAGATGCAGAAGGCTATTTTAGAATTGGCGTATCCTACAATCTTTTTAAGCAGAAATAATTCAGGATTTAAAAATTAAAATAAATAGTTATGGTTGTTGAGGTTTTTAAAACAAATGTTTACAAAGAATCAGACAAAAATTATGTCATAGCCGTTATTCAAACACAGTTTCCGGATTATAAAATTAATTTTGATCTCGAAGACTGCGATAAAATATTGCGTGTAGAAGGTGTTGAACCGCAGTATAATGATATTATAGATTATGTAAATTGTCTGGGCTATACCTGCATTCGTTTAGATTAACATTTTGTTAAATAAATCAGGTAAAAATACGCAGCTGTATATCTCGCTTTATAGATAGTTTTGTGCGATAATCTCATCCAAAAATAAAAACTACTCAAATGACAAGTTTCATTCTTTCGTTGTTCATTTTACTTTTAGAACAATTGTGTTAATCTAACCATTGTTTTTGCTTACGGCTTTTTAACGTGGTTTTTTCATGCTAAAAAGCTTTGTTCTGTTTTCGGGCATTATTTTCTACATTTGTGCCTTATGAAAAAAGCTTTCCAACTCTTCGATTTTACTCAAAAGGTAAATTACAAAAATGAAATTTTAGCCGGTTTAACGGTTGCTATGACGATGATTCCAGAATCGTTGTCGTTTGCTATTTTGGCTGGATTTCCGCCATTGGTTGGTTTGTACGCGGCTTTTATTGCCGGATTAGTCACGGCTATTTTTGGTGGAAGACCCGGAATGATTTCGGGTGGGGCAGGAGCAACGGTAATTGTTTTAATTGCCCTGATGAAATCACACGGAATAGAATATGTTTTTGCGGCTGTCGCCCTGGGCGGTGTAGTGCAAATTTGTATCGGACTTTTTAAACTCGGAAAATTTATTCGGTTAGTGCCCCAGCCTGTTATGTTTGGTTTCGTAAACGGATTAGCGGTTGTTATTTTCATGTCGCAATTAGAGCAGTTTAAAACCATGGTGAATGGTCAGGTTTCATGGCTTCAGGGAACTCCTTTATATATTATGCTGGGTTTGGTGGCGCTTACAGTTGCGATCGTACTCATTTTTCCTAAAATAACAAAAGCAGTTCCGGCATCGTTAGTGGCGATTATGGTTGTTTTTGCTTTGGTTATTGTCTTTAATATCGAAACCAAAACAGTTGAAGATATTGCCTCAGTTCAAGGCGGATTTCCTCCTTTTCATATTCCAAATATTCCTATTTCTTTTGATACTTTAAAAGTGATATTTCCGTATTCGGTTATTGTGGCAGCAGTTGGTTTAACTGAAGGTTTGCTTACGCTGAATTTAGTCGATGAAATCACCGGAACACGCGGTAACAGCAATCGCGAATGTATTGCTCAGGGAAGCTCGAATATTTTAAATGGGTTTTTCTACGGAATGGGAGGCTGTCCTATGATTGCTCAAACTCTGGTAAACTTGGGAGCTGGTTCACGTGCCAGACTTTCGGGAATTATTGCCGCTTTGACCATTTTACTGATTATACTTTTTGGAGCACCCATAATTGGAAAATTACCAATGGCCGCTTTAGTGGGCGTTATGATGATGGTGGCTATTACAACTTTTGAATGGGCAAGTTTCAGGATTATCAATAAAATGCCCAAACACGATATTTTTGTCGGTATTTTGGTGGCTTTAATTACTATTGTACTGCATAATCTGGCTTTGGCAGTTTTAATTGGCGTGATTATTTCTGCTTTGGTTTTTGCCTGGGAAAGTGCCAAAAGAATTCGTGCAAGACATTTTATTGATGATGATGGAGTGAAACATTATGAAATTTACGGGCCGTTATTCTTTGGCTCCATCACTGCTTTTTTAGAAAAATTCGATGTTCAAAACGATCCCAATCATGTAATAATTGATTTTAAAGAAAGCCGGGTTGCTGATATGTCGGCGATTGAAGCGTTGAACAATCTAACCAAAAAATACCGTCAGGAAAATAAAACAATAGAATTACAGCACCTAAGCGCAGACTGCAGGCAATTGCTTAAAAATGCCGATGCGGTAATTAACGTTAATGTTATTGAAGATCCTACTTATAAAGTAGTGTCTAGGTAATTATTAATTGTGAATTGTTAATGATTAATTCCAATTTTCTGTAGAGACGCACTGCAGTGCGTCTACATTTGCTGATCACATTACGTGTAATAAATTTTATCTCGTAAACCCGACAGGTTCCAAAAACCTGTCGGGTTTGTTGCGTTTTTTATTTAGTTTGTCAGGCTGAGCGAAGTCGAAGCCTAAGTGCCAATTGGAGCGCCTTTCTCCCGAAGCTTCGACTCCGCTCAGTGTGACACTCAAAACACTATCTGAAATTATCTAATTTTCTAAATTGTCAAATTATCTAATTAAGAAAGATTGATTTTCGTAACTTAGCCAAATGAAACTGACAGAAACTTTAGAAGATTTTTACACTGTAAAAGTAAATGGAATGCCGGAGAATCTTAAAAAAGAAATCGGACATTTTAATGTTTTTAAATTAGATGATTTTGTGGGTAGTATCTGCAAACCATTTCCTTACACCAGAAAAGATTTTTATAAAATCAGTTTAATTATTGGTAAAAACAAGGTTCATTATGCTGATAAGATTTCGGTTATTGAAGATCAGGCTTTATTTTTTGCAAATCCGCAGATTCCTTATAATTGGGAACAAGTTGATGAAAATCAAACGGGGTTTTTCTGCATTTTTACGGACGCCTTTTTTAGCCAATATGGAAATTTAAAAGAATATCCTTTATTTCAGCCAGGCGGAAATCCTATCGTTCCAATTTCTACAGAATTAGCCGAATCTCTAAAATCGGTTTATTTAAGAATGTTTGACGAAATTAATTCAGATTATGCTTTTAAATATGACGTACTTCGAAATTTGGTTTTCGAAATTATTCATCTTGCGCTCAAAACGCAGACTGTAACTACTTCATTATATAGTAAATCGAATGCTACAATTCGGATTTCGTCTTTGTTTTTGGAATTGTTAGAACGTCAGTTTCCAATTGAATCAATAACACAGCAAATTAATTTTCGTTCGCCTTCTGAATATGCAAATCAGTTAAATGTGCATGTGAATCATCTGAATAAAGCATTAAAAGAAACAACCGGAAAAACAACTTCGCAGATTATTTCTGAAAGAATTGTTCAGGAAGCCATGATTCTGCTAAAACAAACCAATTGGAATATTAATGAAATTGCGTGGTGTTTAGGCTTCGAAGAATTGTCTCATTTTATCAATTTCTTCAAGAAAAATGTTCAGGTTTCTCCTAAAAACTATCGTTTGGCAGAAATTGTTTGATTTTCGTAACTTCTTGCTTGATTAGTTTAATTTTTTAGAAGTACTTCGCCAATACCTTTGTCCTGTAATTAAAACTTAAAAAATTTAAAATCATGGGAAATAACAAAGTTTGGTTTATTACAGGTGCTTCAAAAGGACTTGGATTAGAATTAGCTAAAAAATTATTAGCAGAAGGTTATAAAGTAGCGGCAACCTCAAGAAGTGAAGAGGCTTTGGTAAAAGCAATAGGAAATCCATCTGAAAATTTTCTTCCTTTAGAAATGGATTTGGTTGATGAAAAAAGCGTTAAAAATGCTATTGAAGTTGCTGTAAGCCATTTTAAAACAATTGATGTTTTAGTAAACAATGCCGGTTATGGATTGTTAGGGGCATTAGAAGAATTGACCGATGCAGAAGCAAGAAAAAATTACGAGGTAAATGTTTTCGGATTATTGAATGTAATTAGAAATACTATGCCTTATATGCGTGCAGCGAGATCTGGTCATATTTTTAATATTTCTTCTGTTGGAGGTTATTATGGAGAATTTCCGGGATGGGGAATTTACTGCTCTACAAAATTTGCAGTTGCTGGTTTAACAGAATCATTAGCAGCAGAAGTAAGATCATTTGGAGTTCATGCAACAATTGTTTATCCGGGTTATTTTAGAACGGATTTCTTAAAAGATAGTTCATTATTACTGCCTCAAAATCCAATTGCAGATTATAAAGAAGTAAGACAATCTGAAAGTGCGCACAAGGAAGATATCAATCAAAATCAGCCTGGAGATCCGGTAAAATTGGCTGAAGCTTTAATAAAAGCAAGTCAAGATCAAAATCCACCGTTGCATTTGTTTTTAGGGGAAGATGCTTATAATATGGCAAATCAAAAAATAGCAAGTGTTCAAAAGGAATTGGAAGGATGGAAAGCGGTTTCGATTTCGACTGGTTTTTAATTAGATAATGTGATAATTTGATAATTAGAAAATGATATTTATAGCGATTGGTGTTAATTTATCCAAATAGTAAACCCGACAGGTTTTTAAAACCTGTCGGGTTTGTTGTGTTTATATGTTTGTCAATTAATTTTCTAATTATCAAATTTTCTCATTGCCACATTTCCTAATTAGCTAGCATCGATTTTACATCACTCAGCTTTCCATCAACTTGATCAATTTGCAAACCTAAAATATGAGCAATTAGAGGATAAACAGAAACGTTTTGAAATGTTTTAACCGTTTTGTCGACTTTAAAAGCTGGACCTTTTGCATAAAAAATAGCATGCATATCTTTTTCATTATTGTCATAACCGTGTGTTCCGCCTTTTATATGTGTGCTTTCTTTACTGACTAAACTATATCCTTTATTGGCTTCAATAACAAAATCATGTACACGCGGATTGGTTCCGTAATGTAGTCTTTCCGGAACTTCGGTTGATTTCCAGAATTTGATATGCGGTACTTTTTTTAAAGCTTTTGCGATCGAATCCTGATAACCGGCTTTTGCCTGAATACTCATAATAGGGTTAATTACATCTTTATACCCCAGCCATTCCGGTTTTAGGTAATCCAGAACAGCGACTTTTTTATCATTGCTGATATCTGCCATTCCGTGATCTGAAACGATGATTAAATTGATTTGTTTCCCGATTGGTAACTGGTCTAATTTTTTAGACAATTGCCCCATAATAGAATCCATTTTGATGACCATTTTTTTGTTTTCAGGAGAAAGCGGACCAAAATTATGTCCGGTATGATCTGGTTCGTCAAAGTATAAAGTCACTAAATGCGGACGTTGTTTTTCTGGGAGCTGCAGCCATTTTAAAACAGTATCGATTCTGGCTCCGTATGGAATTTTATTGTCGTAATTTTTAAAATAGCTTGGATTTCTTTTATCAATATCAGAACCCGGCCAAAAGAAAGAAGCTGCTTTTACGCCTTGTTGCTCGGCTACATTCCAAATTGGATTTCCGCCATAAAAACGCGAATCATTTTTTGCTTTAGAGGATAATGAAAACGATTCGTTTAGTGATGTATCATAAAAAACATTATTAATAATTCCGTGATGATCCGGATAAAGACCAGTTACAATAGAATAATGATTTGGGAAAGTTTTGCTTGGGTAAGAGGGTTTCATAGACTTGGCATGAATACCTTCTTTTGCAATTTGTTTTAAGTTTGGAAGATTAAATTGTTTTGCATAATCCCAGCGAAATCCATCCATAGAAACTAAAACTACGTAAGAGTCTTTATTATTTTGGGCTTGTAAAAAGAATGAAAGTGAAAGAAAAACTAAAGATAGGAGTGAATTAAAATGCTTTTTCATTTTTTATATTATTATGATGCAGCAAAGGTATTGATAACAGATTTTTTAAAGAAAAAGAGAATGTTAAATAAAAGGGTTGCCACGAATCGCACGAATTTCCACGAATTACTTTGCACATAAATATTGCCACACATTAAAAGATTTCCACAGATTATAATCTTTTTAATCCTTTAATCTGTGGCAAAAAAAAACGCCGGATATAAATCCAGCGTTTTTAGGTTTTAAGAAGAGAATGAATTACATCATTCCTGGCATTCCGCCTCCCATTGGCATTCCGCCTCCGGCATTTTCTTCTTTAATATCAATTAATGCGCATTCTGTAGTTAAGATCATTCCAGAAACCGAAGCAGCATTTTCAAGAGCTACACGAGTTACTTTTTTAGGATCGATAATTCCAGCTGAAAGCATATCTACATATTCGTCAGTTTTTGCATTGTATCCAAAATCACCTGAACCTTCAGAAACTTTAGCTACAACAACAGAACCTTCAAGACCTGCATTTTCAACAATTGTTCTTAAAGGAGATTCAACTGCGCGAGATACAATCTGGATTCCAGTTGCTTCGTCAGCGTTGTCCGCTTTAAGTGCTGCTAAAGCTGCTTTTGCTCTTAATAAAGCAACACCGCCTCCCGCAACAATTCCTTCTTCTACAGCAGCACGGGTTGCGTGTAATGCATCATCAACTCTGTCTTTTTTCTCTTTCATTTCAACTTCAGAAGCTGCACCAACATAAAGAACTGCAACACCTCCGGCTAATTTAGCTAAACGCTCTTGTAATTTTTCTTTATCATAATCAGATGTTGTAGTTTCCATCTGACCTTTAATTTGGTTTACACGGTTTTTGATGATATCTGCTTCACCAGCACCGCTTACGATAGTTGTATTGTCTTTATCGATAGAAACTCTTTTTGCGTTTCCTAACATATCGATAGTTGTGTTTTCAAGTGTATATCCTCTTTCTTCAGAGATTACAGTTCCTCCAGTTAAGATTGCGATATCTTCTAACATTGCTTTTCTTCTGTCTCCAAAACCAGGAGCTTTTACAGCAGCGATTTTTAATGCTCCACGTAGTTTGTTTACTACTAATGTAGATAACGCTTCTCCGTCAACATCTTCAGCAATAATCAATAATGGTTTTCCTGATTGTGCAACTGGCTCTAAAACTGGCAATAATTCTTTTAGAGAAGAAACTTTTTTGTCGTATAATAAGATGTATGGAGAGTCTAATTCAACTTCCATTTTCTCAGGGTTTGTTACGAAGTAAGGAGAAAGATATCCTCTGTCAAACTGCATTCCTTCAACAACATCAACGAAAGTATCAGTTCCTTTAGCTTCTTCAACAGTAATAACACCTTCTTTACCCACTTTAGCGAAAGCTGTAGCGATTAATTCACCAATAACTTCGTCGTTATTTGCAGAGATAGAAGCAATTTGTTTGATTTTGTCAGAATCACTTCCAACAACTTTAGCTTGTTTTGCTAAATCAGCAACGATAGCTTCAACAGCTTTATCGATACCACGTTTTAAATCCATTGGGTTTGCGCCTGCAGCAACGTTTTTAAGACCTTCTTTTACGATAGCCTGAGCTAAAACTGTAGCAGTTGTAGTTCCGTCACCCGCTAAATCATTGGTTTTAGAAGCAACTTCTTTTACCATTTGCGCGCCCATATTTTCTAATGGGTCTTTTAATTCGATTTCTTTTGCAACCGAAACACCATCTTTAGTAACTGTTGGTCCGCCAAATGATTTTCCGATGATTACGTTACGACCTTTTGGTCCTAGAGTTACTTTTACAGCATTTGCTAATGCATCAACACCACGTTTTAATCCGTCACGTGCTTCAATATCAAATTTTATATCTTTTGCCATTTTTTTAATTTTTGTTTAATGTTTGATTCGTTTCAAGTTGTTTTAGTCTTAATTTATAATAATTACAACTTAATACTTATTATTTTTAGATTATCGCCAAGATATCATCCTCACGCATGATCAAATAATCAGTGCCTTCCAGTTTTAATTCTGTTCCTGCATATTTACCATAAAGTACGGTATCGCCAACTTTTACGGTCATGGTGTGATCTTTAGATCCATTTCCTACTGCAACTACAGTTCCTTTTTGTGGTTTTTCTTTGGCAGTATCTGGAATAAAAATCCCTGAAGCAGTTTTGGTTTCAGCTGCAACAGGCTCAATAAGTACGCGATCTGAAAGCGGTTTAATGTTTAAGGCCATGATTTTATATTATTATAAGTTATACGTTTTTTATGTTCTATTGGATTTCAGAAATTATGCCATGCTCTATAAACTGACATTTTTTCTTAAAAAAAATGCCAGCTTTGACAGGCTGGCATTTTAATTTATATCAAAATTATTATTTTGCTGCAGGTGCTGCCGGAGCAGGAGTTTGTTGCGCTGGTGCAGCTGGTGTAGTTGCAGCAGGAGCTGTGCCTTTTTCAATGATTTTAGATCCAGTATCTCCTAAAGCTCCAGTAAAGCTTAAGCTTGAAAGTAAGATTAAAGCAATCAAAATAGTAGCTAGTGTCCAGGTACTTTTATCTAAAAAGTCAGTTGTTTTTTGTACACCACCTAACATTTGAGTTCCGCTGATAGTAGAAGATAATCCTCCTCCTTTTGGGTTTTGTACCATAATCACTACGATCAATAGAAAGCAAACTATTGTGATTAAAACTAAGAAAATTGAAAATGTGCTCATTGTATTAATTGTTATTGTTATTTTGTTGTAAAATCTTTATATCCGAAATACGGTCTGCAAAGAAACTAATTTTTTCTGGATATTTCAAAATTAATATTTCATATGCTTGTATGGCCTTTGTATATTTCTTTTGTTCAAGATATACACGGGCTAAAGTCTCTGTCATTAGGTATGAATTCTCCTCTTCATTGATGTTAAACTGCACCGGCGGGTTTGACATTGTAGGCTTAATTGGAGAGATTTTAGGATTTGTTTCTATAAATCTGTCAATTATTTCTGCCTTTTTCTTCTTTTCTTCTTCGGCATCTACTACTTCAATGGCTTCAATTGTTTTTTTTTCAACAATTTCCAGTTCTTTCTGTTCTTCAGGTTCTTTGTCTAATTCCTCTTCAACCTCTCTTACTTCTTCTTTTGGAGCTTCGGTACTGCGGTCAATAGGTTCTGCTCTTGCTAATTGAAGCCATTCTTGGAAAGAATGTTTTTCACTAACAGAAAAATCGATTGGTTTTCCTATTTCTAAATTTTCCTGAGCTTCTTTTACATTTTCTGGAGTTTCAACTTCAGGAACTTCAGCAGCGGGGTTTTCAATTTGAAGAAGTTCAACTTCTGGAGTTTCAATTTCCAATTGTTCTTCCACGGCAACAGGTTCTTCAGTAGTTTTTTCTTCTTCAAAAGTAACTGTTGAAGCTTCTTTAATAGAAACTAAAATAGATTCTTCGATTGGGTCAACGTGTACTTCTGGAATTTCATCATCTACTACTTCATCAAAAAAAGTTGTTCTGACAATAGGCTGACTAATAACAGGATCGGCAGATTTCTCTTCAACTTCTGTTACTTCTTTAAATGTATTTAGAATTTCTTCTTCGCTAGGCGTTATAATTGATTCGTTTACAATTGGTTCAGCTGTTTCTTCTTCTATATCTGCTGTTGTAACTTCTTCAAAAGTGCTCAGAATTTCTTCTTCAATGACAGGCTCTGTTATTTCAACTTCGTCTACCTTTTTAAAAGTATTTAATATTTCTTCCTCACTTGGAGTTATGATAGTTTCTTCAATAACAGGTTCTTCTTCTTTTTCTTCAACTTTTGTTACTTCCTGAAAAGAATTGAATATTTCTTCTTCATTAAGAATACCAATTGGCTGTTCGTTAACTGCTTCTTCTGTTGCTGCCTCAACTTCGGTTACTTCTTTAAAAGTATCCAAAATTTCTTCTTCGCTAAGAATTACAATAGGTTCCTCATTTACAGGTTCTATTGTGCTTTCTTCATCTGTTTTTATTGGTTCTGAAAAAGTGTTTTCTTCTTCTTTAGAAGGAACTTCAAAAACAACAGTTGTAGCTTCTTTAATTGATTTTAGAATAGATTGCTCAATTGGATCAATTCGAACTTCTGGGGTTTTGTTTACTTCTTCAAAAGAAACCACTTCGCTGTCAAAAACTTTTATTTCTAAAAGATCTTTTAGTTTTTGATCGTAATATTCGCTCTGAATAGAGGTAAAAGATTCAGAAGTAATAAAGTCAAACAAAACCGAACGATCTGCAGTATGTGCTGCAGTTACTTTTAAGGCATAATTATACTTAAAGCTGTTTTGATCGTAAAGTCCTTTTAGTCGAAGCGCTCTTGCACTTTGAAAATATGGAAATTCATTCAAAACACTTCCTAATGCTTCCGCCTGCTTTTCTGTAATAGCATCGGGTTTGTTCATTAAGTAGGTATAATCAGTAACGTTCATTGTTTGTTGTTTAATCGTTTAGTTGTTTATTTGTTTAATCGTTTATTTGTTTAACTGGTTTGTGTTTGTCATTATATCGATTTAACGAATAAACGATTTACCAGTTAAACCAAAACTACCATTTAGCTAATGATTCATTAAAAATATCCTGAGTAATTCTTTCAAAAATAGTTTTTACAGCTTCATTTAAAACAGATCCGGTTGGTAGTGCACCTCCTGGGAAATCATAATAAAACTCAAACGGTTTTTCGAAATCATCAGCTTCTTTCTTTTTGTTGGTAAACCTAACATTAACCCGAATCGTTAAACGGTTTTGAGCCGCTGGACGTTCTGGATCTGCAGTTGCAGTCATAGGAGTGGTTCTAAAATCAACAATTTCTCCTTCATAAACTAATTCTCCTCCCGTACTTACTAGGTTTAAGTTCGTTTGATTCATGATTAAATCCTGCAAAGCCAATGTAAAATCCCTGTCAATTCCAGGTTCAATTAAATCAGCATTATTATGGAAAAAGTTAACCTGAAAAGTTTTAGCATCTACTGGTGCTGCACCTGTAAAGTTGTAAGCCCCGCAACCGCTAAAAGTTGTTGCAACTAATACTATTAAAAGATATTTTAAGTGTTTCATTTTGTTTTATAAGAATTGCTTCGTCAGTTTGCTGACACGAGGGTCAAAGATATTCATTTCGTTTAAAACATTTTTGTGTCTTAACATCTTTGTAGCAAATTACAAATCGAATTGTTTAATTTTTCGGTATAATGTTCTTTCAGAAATGCCTAATTCATCTGCCGCAGCTTTTCGTTTTCCTTTGTTTTTTTCTAATGATTTTTTGATCATTTCGATTTCTTTCTGCTCTAAACGCAAAACTTCCTCTTCCTCGATAGTTTCAGCAAACAAATAGTTGTCTTCGGGCATCTGATAGTTTTCTTCGCGAACTGTTGGGGTCATAACAGCAGTTCTTGGTTCTTCTTCAAAATCAATTTCACTGTCGTTTTCCTGCGAACCGTATATTTTCTGAATTAAATTTGGATTTATATCCTGCACTTTTGAAGTGCCGTTTTTCATTAATTCCAGAGTTAGTTTTTTCAGATCGTTCAGGTCGCTTTTCATATCAAAAAGGACTTTGTATAAAATATCTCTTTCGGTACTGAAATCACTTTCTTTCTTTTTGTCGTTTATTACCGAAGGCAGATTGCTTCCTTCTGTTGGCAAATAAGAAGATAGAGTAGCAGCTGAAATATCACGATTGGTTTCTAAAACCGAAATTTGTTCGGCCACATTTCGAAGCTGACGAATGTTTCCATTCCATCTAAATTTTTGAAGAAGATGTACTGCATCGTCGTCTAATTTTAATGGTGGCATTTTGTATTTATGAGCAAAATCGGCAACAAATTTTCTAAACAATAAGTGTATGTCTTCATTTCGCTCACGCAAAGGAGGTAATGTGATCTCGACTGTCGTTAAACGATAATACAAATCTTCACGAAATTTTCCTTTTTCGATCGCGTTAAACAAATTCACATTGGTGGCGGCTACAATACGTACGTTGGTTTTTTGAACCTGAGACGAACCTACTTTTATAAATTCTCCGTTTTCCAGAACACGAAGTAATCTAACTTGGGTTGTAAGAGGTAATTCACCAACTTCATCAAGAAAAATAGTACCGCCGTCGGCTACTTCAAAATAACCTTCACGAGTGCTTGTTGCTCCTGTAAAGGCCCCTTTTTCGTGTCCGAAAAGTTCACTGTCAATAGTTCCTTCTGGAATGGCTCCGCAGTTTACTGCAATATATTTACCATGCTTTCTGTGTGAAAGCGAATGAATAATTCTTGGAATGTTTTCTTTACCAACACCACTTTCCCCAGTTACCATAACCGAAATATCAGTTGGAGCAACCTGAATGGCTTTTTCAATGGCACGATTTAATTTTGGGTCATTACCAATAATTTCAAATCGTTGTTTTATTGCTTGAACTGTTTCCATTTATAATTTTTTCTTTTTGCCACAGATTAAATGATTAACACAGATTCTCTAAATTATAAAATATATCTTTTATATTGAAGAGATTTTGTTTGAAAATTAATAAGTAAGCCTATTTCTGAACGGGATAATTTTATATAATTTAAAATCTGAGCAATATGTTCATTTGAAAATTCTTTTATTGCTTTCACCTCTAAAACAATATCCTCATTAATAATGAAATCAGCATAAAATTTATGAGGCAAGGTTTTTCCTTTGTATTCAATTGAATATTCTTTTTCTCTTTCGAAAGGAATATTATTTTCTTTAAATTCAATTTCTAAAGCATCTTTATAAACTATTTCCAATAAGCCAGGTCCGAGATTTTTGTGGACTTCCATGCAGATTCCAATAATTTTATAAGTTTCTTTTTGTCTGTAATATTGCATAATTGATTATTTTTGTCAAGATTAAAAATAAGAAAAATAATACGAAAAATCATTTTAATCATTTAATCTGTGGCAAAAAAAAACTAATTCATTTCAGAATATCCTACTGCTTCTCCTTTTAATGTTCCCGAAGTACAGCTTGTGATTTTTACGTTTACGAAATCACCAATTTTATAATTCTCTTTTGGGAAAACTACTGTAATACTTTGAGAGTTTCTTCCTGAGAATTCTTCTTTTGATTTTTTTGAAACTTTCTCTACTAAAACTTCTACAACTTGCCCAACAAATTCTTCGCTTCTAAACCAAGCATGTTTTTGTTGTAAGTCTACAATTTCCTGTAATCTTCTGGCTTTGGTTTCTTCTTCAACGTCGTCTTTCATTTTTCTTCCGGCCAAAGTTCCAGGACGTTCAGAATACGAATACATATAACCAAAATTATATTTTACATATTCCATTAAGCTCATTGTATCTTGATGATCTTGTTCTGTTTCTGTTGGGAAACCTGCAATCATATCCTGCGAAATAGAAGCATCTGGAACAATCGCTTTAATTTTATCAATCAAAGCCATATATTCTTCACGCGTGTGCAGACGATTCATTTCTTTTAAAATTCTATTACTTCCAGATTGAACCGGTAAGTGAATGTGTTTACAGATATTTGGATATTTAGCAATAACATGTAAAATGCTTTCGTGCATATCCTGCGGATTAGAAGTCGAAAATCGAATACGCATTTTTGGGAAACCAATCGCAACCATTTCTAATAATTGATCAAAATCGACTGCAGTGGCTTTTTGCATTTCAGAAGCATTTACGAAATCTTTTTTTAAACCGCCTCCGTACCAAAGGTAACTGTCAACGTTTTGTCCTAAAAGTGTGATTTCCTTAAATCCTTTGTTCCACAAATCCTGAATTTCATTCATAATACTTTGCGGTTCACGGCTGCGCTCACGTCCGCGAGTAAAAGGCACAACGCAAAACGTACACATATTATCGCATCCACGGGTGATAGAAACCAAAGCAGTGATTCCGTTGCTCATTAAACGAACATGCGAAATGTCTCCGTAAGTTTCTTCTTTTGATAAAATTACATTGATGGCATCGCGGCCTTCTTCAACTTCTGCTAATAAATTAGGCAGATCTTTGTAAGCATCAGGTCCAACAACAAGGTCAACTATTTTTTCTTCTTCCAAAAATTGACTTTTTAAACGTTCGGCCATACAGCCTAAAACGCCTACTTTCATTTTTGGATTAGTACGCTTTACAGCATTATATTTTTCCAGACGTTTACGAATAGTTTGTTCTGCTTTATCACGAATAGAGCAGGTATTTACCAAAACTAAATCGGCTTCTTCTAAAACCGATGTTGTGTTATAACCACCGTTAGACAAAATGGATGCTACGACTTCACTATCCGAAAAATTCATCGCACAACCATAACTTTCTATAAAAAGCTTCTTCGTATTTTCGGGTTTATTTTCTAAAACAAGACTTTCACCTTGTTTACTTTCTTCAATAATCTTTTCCATTGTAAAATTTCAAAGTGCAAAGATAGCGTAAATACGGTCAATATGACAAGATGGCAGAAGATAAATTTTCAGATTCTAGATTTTAGATTTTTCTCTCTAATAAAAAAAAAGATTATGCTCTTTGTGGTGTGTGTAATCTAAAATCTACAATCTCCAATCTAAAATAAAAGAATTTGGCGGTCTAAATCCGTTAAAAGTTATACCTATATATATAATAAAGAATATTACAGATAAATCTGCAATTTTAAGTTTCATAATATCAAAATACCTCAAAAATTCATTCGTAAGGTTAATATTTAAAAAAAATAAATACTTTTGTTGCAGAAAATAAGAGCAATGGCAAAGAATTTAGTAATAGTGGAGTCACCTGCAAAGGCGAAAACGATCGAGAAATTTCTTGG
>Ga0157370_10001199_pt1 | contig 32374 bp, 25 predicted proteins | sample C35metaG_FD_113463 | JGI IMG/M metagenome (GOLD analysis project Ga0157370, IMG submission 113463) | Corn rhizosphere microbial communities from Kellogg Biological Station, Michigan, USA - C3-5 metaG | ecosystem: Host-associated > Plants > Roots > Rhizosphere > Soil | place: USA: Michigan...
GTTATTTTCGCTGTTGTTGATTTCTTTATAGAACCGGCTGAACAAACGCTCCTTGTTTAAAGCCTTTTCTGAACCGGAATTGGCCACCACGAGTTGATCAGCATCCAGCTCAATATGAATAAAACCGCCATTGTGATTATGTTTGGTTGCATTTCCCAACACATTGTAGATTAAGATCTCCAGGAGTTCAGGGCTGATGGACAAAATGGCCTCCTTTAAACTGACTTTTAAATCCAGGTTCTTGAGCTGCCAGATTTCTTTGAACTCCAGGACTTTCAGTTCTATATGTTCCTTAATCCGGACATGATCCTTCTTTTCAAACTGACTGTTTTCAATTTTAGTGATCAGCAATAAGTCCTGGTTCACCCTCGACAATTTTCTGATGGCGCCATAAGCAGAACGCAAAGACTCTATATGTTCGGCAGGAAGATCCTGCTGTACCAGCAGGTCCAGCTTAGATTGTATGATGGCCAAAGGCGTCTGAATTTCATGTGCCGCATTTTCAGTAAATTCTTTCAGAATCCGGTAATTTTCAGAGGCATTGGTCGTTGCCGTTTTCAGGCTGCTGATCATAAAGTTAAATTCGGCAATCCGGGTTACCGGAAAATCAGGGACATGGGCATCATTGATCTTAAAATTGCTCACCTCAGTAATAGATTGGTAAAAGGGACGCCATAATTTGGAGATGATCAGCCTGTTCATTACAAAAGTGGCAATGATCAGCATCAATATGGTAATTATAGTCACAGACAGAATCAAACGGGTTAAATGACTGGTTCCCTCCAAAGGGTTAATGATGCTAACCTGGTACAAGGCCCTCCGGGTGTTCAGGGTATAAATCAGCTGGCGGCAAAGATGAACCCGGCCGATCCCTTTTATAAATAGTTTTACAGAGCGGAACTCGTCTCCCCTTCCGGGTTTGGCCACTCTTTTGAAACTGATCATTTCGTCGTTGAGCAGGTTCACCTCCGGCAAGCGGTCGTACTGGTCTACAAAGGATTGTATTTTTGCTTTTACACGCAGCAAACTACCGTCCACTTCATTTTTCAGGATTTGTTTGATCAGGAAAAAAGAAACCGCACTGGAAAGTACAAAGACCAGGACCATAACCGATACATTGTACCGGTTGTACATCGACAATAGTTTCATGCTTCAACCGGCAAATCTGCTATCGAAAAGCGATAACCAATGCCATATACGGCGTGGATATAATCCGGACATCCCTTGTCTGTCATCTTCTTTCTCAGGTTTCTGATGTGCACGTAGATCAAATCATAATTATCAGGCATATTGGAATGTACCCCCCAAAGGTGGTCAATAATCGCCTCCTTGGTGACCACCCTGTTTTTATTGCTGATGAAATACATCAGTAACTCAAATTCTTTCCTGGTCAGGTCTACAGCTCCTTGCTCCGTTCTCACGTATTTATCCTGAACATTGACCGTAAGTTTATCCAGGACCATCAGGTCATTACCTCCAAATACCCGTCTGCGGTTGATGGCATGTATACGGGCAGCCAGTTCGGGAAGATGAAAAGGTTTGGTCAGGTAATCATCCGCGCCGAGTTCAAGCCCTAAAAGTTTATCGTCAAGAGAACCTTTTGCTGAGATAATCAGCACACCACATGATTTATGCGCCTCTTTGAGCTCCCGGAGGATGTCCATTCCGCTCCCTACCGGCAAGGTGATGTCGAGTACTATACAGTCATAGTCGGATGCCGCCAGTTTTTCTCTCGCGGCGTAAATATGAGAGGCTTGCTCACACACAAATGCATTGCTTTCAAGATACACTGTTATACTTTTTAACAGTTCCTGTTCATCTTCAATAACTAAAATTCTCATGTATTTATTTGACCTGCCTGAATAAGGAATTTTTAACCTGATGTTAAGAAATTAAAACAGGCAATACCAAAGTAAGTCAAAGAATGTTAATTTATTGATAACTATCTGTTAAATAAAGCCACAACCGGCAAAGGAGCAGACAGCTCAAAGTAGAACTTTAGGATATTTTCAACTAAAAAAACCTCAAAAACTACTTTAAAATAACAAAACAGACCAAAGTCAAAACAAGTTTTTGTGTACTTTTGTACAATTTAATTAATCACATGACTAGCATAACGAATAAATCTGATCAAGCAACTGATGTAGTGTTAATTGGCGCCGGTATTATGAGCGCAACACTTGGTGTACTTTTAAAGGAACTCCAGCCAGATTTAAGCATAGAAATATTTGAACGTTTAGATGTTGCCGCAGCAGAAAGCTCTGATGCATGGAACAATGCAGGAACAGGTCACTCTGCTTTTTGCGAATTAAATTATACCCCACAAAAAAAGGACGGTTCTGTAGATACCAGCAAAGCCATCTCTATTGCTGAGTCTTTTGAAGTATCCAAACAATTCTGGTCTTTCCTGATTCAAAACCGGTTGATCGACTCGCCGGAATCTTTTATTAAAAGCATTCCTCATATGAGTTTTGTATGGGGAGAGGAAAATGTAGACTACCTTCGTAAAAGATACGAGGAATTGCAAAAGTCTCATTTATTCAAAGGAATGACTTATTCTGAGGACCGGGCTCAGCTTGATGAATGGATTCCTTTGGTGATGGAAGGACGTGACAAAAACGAAAAAGTTGCGGCCACCCGCATGACTTTAGGAACAGATGTCAATTTCGGGGCATTGACCCGAATGATGTTCAACAACCTGAAAACTAAAGAAAATGTAAGTCTTTATTTTAACCATGACGTTAAAAAACTAAGAAAGATCAATGGACTTTGGGAAATAAAAGTACGGGATGAGCAAACCGGAAAACGCCGAGTAGTGAAAGCTAAATTTGTGTTTATTGGTGCAGGCGGTGGTTCTTTACCGTTACTCGAAAAATCTGATATTCCTGAAGGAAAAGGTTTTGGAGGATTCCCTGTAAGCGGACAGTGGCTAAAATGCACCAACCCGGAAGTTATTGAACGTCATGATGCGAAAGTATATGGAAAAGCTGCTGTGGGCTCGCCTCCAATGTCTGTACCTCACCTGGACACCCGGATGATTGACGGTAAAAAAGCACTTTTATTTGGACCATATGCTGGTTTTTCGACCCGCTTCTTAAAAAATGGGTCTTTACTGGATCTTCCGCTTTCTATCAAAGCGAATAATATATTACCCATGATATCTGCGGGACTGGACAATATCCCGCTCACCAAATATCTGATCAATCAGGTGAGGCAGTCTTCAGACGAACGCCTGGATGCACTTAGAGAGTATCTTCCAAACGCAAGAATGGAGGACTGGAAACTGGAAACAGCTGGTCAGCGTGTTCAGGTGATTAAAAAGGATGCAGAGCATGGCGGGATACTGGAATTTGGAACTGAAGTAGTCAGTGCTGCCGATGGTTCAATTGCTGCGCTTCTTGGCGCATCGCCAGGTGCCTCCACAGCCGTATCCATTATGATCAACTTATTGGAACGTTGCTTCCCTGAACAGCTAAAAACACAGGAGTGGCAACAGAAACTAAGGAAGATGGTTCCTTCTTTCGGTCAATCGCTTGCTGAAGACGGTGAATTATGCGAAAAGTTAAGAATACAGACTACACACGCCTTAAACCTTCATCCTGAAGGCTTAAGTTTAGAAACTAATTAATTGCCGGGAGCTCTACAAAAAAAGTAGAGCCCTCGTTTTTCCCTTTACTTTCTGCCCATACCCTTCCATGATGGGCTTCTACCAGTTGTTTTACGATGGAGAGGCCTAGTCCTGAAGAGTTTTCTCCCCCGGTAGGCTTTGCGCTAAGCCTTGCAAAGCGCTGGAACAACTCTGCCTTATCTTCGTCTGTTAAACCTGGACCATTATCTTTCACCGCTAAAACAGCTTTTTTATCCAGGTTATAAACCTTTACTTCAATCTCTGCTCCAAAAGGAGAGTATTTAATTGCATTGCTGATCAGGTTATCGATAATTTCCGTTAACCGCTGCTCATCGGCATACAGCTGCGAATCCTCTTCGATCTTTAACTCAATTTTCTGCTTTTTGTGATCTGCCAGTGCCTGATTTGATTCCACGATCTGCGCTACAATCTCTCCGAAATCGAGTTTAAAAGTATAAAGTTTTATCTTACCAGACTCCATACTCGAAGTTGTGAGCAACTCATCAATGGTCCGGGTCATTTTTAATCCGGCCTGTTTAATCTGGTCACACATTTTATCGACCATATCCGGATCATGTTTTTTAAGCTTGATCAGGTCGGCGCGCACAGGAATTGTTGTGAGCGGATTCTTGAGATCGTGGGCAGCAATTTGCAGCAACTGATTCTGCTGGGCATTTGCTGTCCTGGCTTTCAACCGCATTTCAATATGATCGATCACGACACCAGCCAGTTCAATGAGCAGCTCTTGCTGCTCAGCATTGAAGGTGCCGGGCTGTTTATCCATCAGACAAAAGCTGCCCAAATTGTGTCCTTCCTTATTTTTCAAAGGTGCTCCCGCATAGAACCTCAGACCAAAATCACCGGTTACCAAAGGATCGGATGCCGTCGTTTCATCCATCATGGCGTCTTCTATGATATGCACTTCATCCTTCAGTATGGTGGTGGCGCAAAATCCCGGATGTCTCTTTACCTGGTTTACATCGGCGCCATATTTAGATTTGAACCATATGCGATCCGCATCCACAAGGGAGATCAATACAATAGGGACATTAAATAATTTTGAAGCAAACCTGGTTAGCCTGTCAAAATTTGCATCCGGAGGCGTATCCAGGATTTCGTATCTTTTTAAAGCTGCGATCCTTTCACTTTCCTGGGAATTTATTTGATCTGATGTAAACATAAGGGCGATTAATCTAAAGTCAAATATAGTGAAACCTTTGATCAAAGTAATATACCAGTACTAAAATACGTCTGCTCTCCAGGTCCTTTTCCACTGTTCTCCCACCCCTAATGATAAGATTCCTTCTTTATCCTCCAATTGTTGATCGTGATGAATACTGTCTGCAATACCGCACCAGGGTTCCAGGCAGACAAAATCAGCATCTTTGGCAGCCCAGATTCCAAAAAAAGGAAAACCTTCAAAAGAAAATTGTAAGCCATGACCATTGTTCTTATTGCCTATAGAAATGCGATCACTCTTCAGAGATTTAAAAACCAATGCATCATCATAAAAAAGGGAATGCTGCAATTCAAGTTTTCCATCGTTCAAGGGAAGTTCTTCTGTTTCCTCATCGATCAGGTTTTGTTCAATTTTATGATACAACAGGTACTGGTCTTTGTTAAAACCAAGAAAGTAATCCTGGTAAGCTTCCCCTTTCTGTAATGGAACAGCAAAAGCAGGATGGCCGCCTACTGAAAACAACAGGGTTTCGGTACCTGGATTAAATACTTCGTAACTACAGCTCAATGATGCTTTTTCCAAACGGTATCTCAGACACAGCTTAAACTGAAAAGGATAATTCAGCAACGTCTCCTCATCACTTTCCAGTGTAAAAAGCACTTCCTGCCCGCTTATTTGCTCTGTTTTGAACACTTTGTCTCTGGCAAAGCCATGACGGGACATCTCATAACGTTTGTTTTTATAAAAATAGGCGTTATCCTTTAAAGCACCCACTATGGGAAACAGAACCGGGCTTGATTTACCCCAAAAGGCAGGATCTCCGCTCCATAGATGTTCAAGATTTGTTTTCTTATTAAACAGGCTTTTCAACTCGGCACCTCTGGGTTCAAAAGATGCTTTAACATATTCGTTTTCCAATAAAATCATATCCTTAAAAATAGAAAAATACTTTAACAATATATTTAAAACCTGATCCCTGCCAGGCTTGTTTTTAAGTTAAATGTATAATTTTATCTCATGGGCATACAATCGATCAATCCGGTAAATGGTAAAACCGTTAAAAGCTATAAAGAAGAAACGGCACAAAGTATAAACAAGAAAATAGACCGGGCACATGCGACATGGCAAAAGTGGAAAGAGACGTCTTTTGAAGAAAGAGCTTCCTTTCTGAAGGAAACCGCCCGCACGCTCCGGAAGTATAAAGAAGAGCTTGCCCAGCTTATGGCTTCAGAAATGGGGAAACCCCTGCAGCCTGGAAGGGATGAAATTGAGAAATGTGCGAAAGTATGCGAATATTATGCCCTAAACGGCGCAAAATTCCTGCAGGATGAACCAGCAGCAACTGAGGCCTCCAAAAGCTATGTCAGTTTCCAGCCCCTGGGTGTCGTTTTAGCCATCATGCCCTGGAATTTCCCTTTCTGGCAGGCCTTCCGGTTTCTCGCACCGGGCCTGATGGCAGGTAACTGCGGCGTACTTAAACATGCTTCCAATGTAACAGGATGTGCTTTGGCGATTGAAAAAATACTACTCGAAGCAGGGTTTCCTAAATATGTATTTCAAACCCTTGTGGTAAGCAGCAGGGCTGTAAAAGCCATTATAGAGAACCCACTGATTAAAGCGGTCACCTTAACAGGTAGCACGGGCGCAGGCATGCAAGTTGCGAGCCAGGCCGCAGCTGTACTCAAAAAATCTGTACTGGAACTTGGCGGAAGTGATCCCTATATCATCCTTGAAGATGCTGATCTGGATATGGCTGCTCGTATTTGTGCCGAAAGCAGGCTCATTAACAACGGACAAAGCTGTATTGCCGCCAAGAGGTTTATTGTGGTCAAAGCCGTAGAAAAAGACTTCATCAAAAAATTCAAGATACACATGGCTTCCAAAATCACGGGCGATCCTTTAGATCCGGCAACTCACCTTGGTCCAATGGCCAGAACCGATCTTCGGGACGAGCTTCATCAGCAGGTAAAAGACAATATAGCGGCAGGTGCAAAATGTATATTGGGCGGTTCTGTTCCCAATTATAAAGGCAATCATGCCTTTTATACGCCTACCATTTTAACAGGTATCAAAAAAGGAATGCCAGCCTATACCGAGGAATTATTTGGTCCGGTCGCTTTGGTCATTTCTGCCAAAAACACGGAAGATGCCATCCGAATGGCCAATGACTCTCCTTTCGGACTAGGATCTGCCGTATTTACCAGGGACAACAGCCTGGGCGAAAAAATTGCACGCGAGCAACTGAATGCAGGGTCTTGTTTTGTAAACTCACTGGTCAAATCAGATCCTCGTTTACCCTTTGGCGGCATCAACCAAAGCGGTTATGGCAGGGAGCTCGGTTTATATGGCATCCATGAGTTCGTGAACATCAAAACTGTTTATATTCAATAAAATTACACCGCCGGAGTAAAACCCGGAATCAGTTGTTTTCCCAGTTCATTATACATGAAATAGGGATCTTTATGAAACAAGTGCCAGTCCTGCAGCAGCAGCCGCTTCAGGTCCTGTTCCTCCTGCGTCAAAGCCGTTGCCTTTTCCGGCTGACTGAAATGGTTAATCAGGTTGTAACACAAAGTAAACTGGGCCGTTGCAATAATGGCCGCCTTTCGGTTGTCTTTAGTGTGATTGTCGTCAAACCAGAGCGTGGTATCCATGGTCCTTGCCTTTTCAGCGACCTCCATCATGGCCTCGGAGGCTTTAATGTTCGTAATGACTGGTTGTTCTGCTGAAAAGCCTACCTCGGTTTTCAATTTTGGTTTTTCCTTTTTCAGCTTTTGATTGGCTTTGCTTAACTCATAAATGGAGTTCATCACCGCTACCTTTTTAAGCTTGGAATGCTTAAAGATCTTATCATAATATAACCGCCGGATTTGTTTCAGATAAATGTCTGTATTCATCATCATCACCGATTTAAACCTGGCCATGATCATCTGCTGGACGGCGCTGATCCTTACCTTCAGAAAATAATCCACATACTTAAAAAAAACGATCACCCAGGTGTTCTGTTTTTCTGCAGCCACCCTTCTGGCATCTGAAAGCCGGTAGGTACCGAGTAAATAAAGAAAAGTAACCAGTAGTCCCGGAATCGTCAATACCCGCACCCAATTGTGCCAGCCAAACAAAAAGGCACTCACCAGCATCCCGGCATTTAACACTGCAAATATTTTAAGCAGATTGATCAGCTGCTGGATGTTTACTCTTTCGTACCAGTGTTTTCTGTTCTCTGTAGGAAAAGTATAGGCATCCATGAAATAACTCGTTACATCACAAAGGATCATCATACTAAAATCCCCAAACTTCTCCCTTCGCCTTTCATTGGCCAAAACCATACTTTCAATTCCCTGGTTATCTGCAACCCCTCCATCCATCAGACAAAATTGTGTATTCTTATCAAAATCAGGATTATGCAGCCAATCTTTTCCTTTAGGCAGGGTGCTTGGACTATATTTATACACGAGATGTTCCAGCAGCTCATGCTTACTCAGTCCTTTGTACACAAAATCGTCTGGAAAAACCACAGGTTCGAAACCACCTGGAAAACAAGAAGAACTGGCCAGAATATCTGCTAGTTTCATCTTTTTTGCAGCTGCCATTCCCCTGGCTTTAAACTTGATATAGGCGTTTCCAATCTTGCCCTTCGGGTAGTTCCCCGGATGCTGGGACTGGAAACGGAAAGAAACCCCGTTTGCAAACTCTGTGGCATTAATGCAGATCTCATCCAAATGCGGATCTGCGCTCCGGTCTGAAAAAAGTTCAAAATTCAATCCTTCAAATAATTCATCGTAGGCCAAAGCAAAAGCATTGACCAGATTCCTGCTTTTCTCCCGCCGGTGTTTCCATTTGCGATCGTCTTTCAATAGTTTAAAAGCTCTTTTGATCAGGTCTTCCCCATCCAGATCAGTCCAGAGTCTTACATAGGCTTCTTCAAATGTTTTGCCCTTAAAAATATAACTGCTGTACAACAAATTGGCAATACTGCCTCCCGAGGAAGAAGAAATATACTTGACCTGCTGCAATAAACTGTGGTCACCAACCTTAAGCCTGTTCAGGTAGCTCAAGCTTCCGACAGAAAATAATGCTGCTCTGAATCCACCTCCGGATAATGCCAGTGCAATGTTTTCCATAGTCTAAGGTCTATAATTCATCTTCCTTTTTTTTGGTATAACTGAATCCCAGCGCGACAGATTCTCCAAGAATGATCTGATCACCTTCTTCCAGCAAATATCCCACTTCAGCGGAATTCAACTTCAGCTGATCCTCACTCTTTAAAGTTTTGATCTTTGTTTTATTACCAGGAGGAATACCGCCCTCATCTGCGAAGAGCATGAACCCATTTCTACCTTCATCCCATTCCAGATGGGCATGCTGCCGGCTCACAAATCTGTTGCCTGAATGATCTGCGTCTCCCGGAAAAGCGATATCATTGATCCGTACGGATCCATTAGACATCGGTACATGTTTTTCCCGTCCAAGATTGATCCGTCCATCCCCTGCTTCCAGTAAGTATTCTTCTCTTTCTGCCTGTCCGTTCAATACCTGGATCCGCGCCGTTCTGCTCCTTTTTTCGGGAAGCTCCGCAACAGGTTTCACTTCAGCAGCAGTCTTCATTTTTAAAGAAAAACCCAGGGGAAGGCTACGGTATAGCGCTGCACCAAGCGGGAAACTTTCCTTTAAACCAGTTTCCAGTATCCATTGCAGAGGAAGGTCAACAACAAAGTTATCAGAGATCCGCTGAATTTCCTGCTTCAGCAATGCAGGCTCCGAAAGATATAATGCAGCTTCATACAGGTGCCGTTCTTCGGCAGGAGGCACTGCATAAAGTTGTATCGACTCCACATTCCGGCCCTCTCCACCTTCCAGTTTCTGTAATTCTTCTTTAACAAAGTGGAGGATCTCCTCCCGAAGAATCTTCACATCCATTGGCTGCTGATCTTTATTCTTTTTAAACAGGTTAAACATGCTTCTAAATTTAGTGAATACTCTTTATATATCCTTTTTCCAGCAGAAATGGTACAACATGTTCTCCTGCAAGCCGGACCGCCATAGATGATCCTTTGGTGGACTCTATACGCACACATACCACGGTATTTCCGGTTCCTTTGGCATTTGGTGCAAAGAAAACATACCAGCCGTCATTGATCTTTTTCCGCTTCCAGATCCGTTCTGGCGTACCTGTTTTTCCCGCAACAGCAATGCCCAGTATACCTGCTTTACCTGCACTTTGTTCCTCCATAAACCGGGTCAGCAAATTTGCATAGACCGTTTTATCTGCTAATGGTATGGTGGGCTTTACCACAACTGCAGAATCACTGATTTTCAAAGCATAACGGTTCGGTCTAAGATTGCCCTGATTGGCAATTCCTGCTGCCATCCGCGCTACCGAGGCGGGTGTTGCAATCAATTCTCCCTGCCCCCAGGCCATGCCTGAAATACCAGTTGCCCGGTTCCGGTAAATATTATTAGGATTATAAGCGCTTTTAAATTCCGTCTTTCGCCACAGCTCAAACCATTTCGCCTCCTGTGCCTCATTATCTGTTTTCCGGTTGTAATAATAACCACCAACCCCGTGAAGGAACATGCCGGTTTTCAGGTACAAAGTTCCCATTTGTTCCTGTAAATGCTCCTGGTTGGCCAGTTTGATAAAATATACGTTATTTGATTTGACCACAGCATTCTCCATATTGATCAGTCCCGTTTCATCCGGTTCTGCTCCCTTTGTCCTGATCCTTTCATTGGCTTTAACCATATAGGTTTTATCTGCTGCCCCTGGTCCAAGTTTGTTAAATGCAGCCATAGCCGTTAAGATCTTTGCAGTAGAGCCCGGTTGAGTCGCAATGGTAAAACCCGGATCTGCATTGGTGATCCAGCCAGCCAGTTTATTCTGATCTGCCTGATTTAAACTGAGCTGCTCCCAGTTGTGTATTGCGGGCAAGGGAAAAGCAGCAGAAGCCAAAACATCACCCGTTGCAGCTTCCATCACAACCACTGACACCCGGCTGTCTTTAAAGTCAGGATCTTTGGCTATGGACTGTTGAATGCTCGTTTGCAGCGCCGCATCGACTGCTAGTTTCACATCCCTGTTCTTGTGTTTCAATGCCGCTATTTCCACACTGTCAAGACCCGAAAGCAATAAAGGAACCAATGCGCTATAGTCTCTTTTTTGCACGGTCATTTCTTTGATTCCTCTTGGCAGAAATCGGTCTTCCCTGTATTTCGATGCGGTAACATCGTAGTTCGTTACCGGCATCTTAAAGCCGCGAAGCTCTGCTGCATGCTCGTACTCGCCAAAGTATCCATTAATTCCCCCTGTAAAAACACCCGTATTGGCATCTCCTGTCCAGAAAAACAATTGTTCCTCAAAAGGATAATAACGGGCAGGCCGTTTGTGCATGGCAGAATCCAGGTTGTAATTCCCTACACCTGCAGCATTCAGCAATTCTTTTTGCTTCAGCACCAGTTGCGCATCACTTGTAGCCAGTAAACGACCTTCCCGGTCAAACAAGGAACCAGCCTCCAGCTTTCGCATCAAAATTGCGATCCTTGGATTATAGCTAAACATTCTGATGCCGCTCTTATCGGCCACCAGGGCAGGTTTAGCAATCCATTTATGATTATTCAATGCATAACCGCCAATGTTCACGACCAGCAAGACCATTCCTATACTGGCTGCCACAAGCGCAGGAACCAGGTTGGCATCCTGCTGTTTGGTCAGATAGGCCATCTGTACCTTTGTTCCCGAAACGGAAGAAGCACCGAGCAAAAATCCGGCAGCTACCAGGTTAATGACCAGCGACGAGCCTCCATAACTTTCAAAGGGCAGCGAAACCCCCGATAAGGGCAATGCTCCGGTAGATCCTCCAGCAATCAGCAAAAACTGTATAAATGTACTAATGCCTATTCCGGCACAGATGTAGAACAAAAAGGGGTTACCTGTTTGGCGCCCAATCAGGATGGCCCGGTGCAGGTACACCAGGAATAAGATAAAGATACACACCATACCTGCCCAGCCAAACTCTTCGCCTACAGCCGGTAAAATCATGTCAGTATGTGCTTCAGGAATGGTTTTGGCATAACCTTCACCCGTACCCTGACCTGAAAAACCTCCACTGGCCATGGCCCAGAGACCATTGGCCACCTGATCGCCGCCATAGACCTCATTGTTCCAGGCATCCTGCCAAATCGCTTTGCGATCTGCCAGACGCTCTACGGGTCCGGGTACCAGCTGATGCAGAAAAGGCATTTTGTCAATGGTCATAAAGGCTGTGATCACCACCAGAGCCATTAAGGCCGATTCACTGGACCATTGTCTTTTAAAGAACTGTACCAGGCCCCATACCCCAAAGGCAATTGCTGCAACGATCCAAACATTACTAAAGATAAAGGATGCCAGGATGTATAACCCGACAAAAGCAGCCATGATCATAAAGTCACCTCTTGAAAAAGAGAACAGGATGATAAAGGTAAAACAGATCACGATCGCCGGGCCTAAATCGCCTAAAGCCAGGAAGAGCAATAAGGTTAATACAATGGCTGCGAGCGCAAAGGAAAAGAAAGACCAGCGCTTTCTCCAGCTGGAATACTCAGAAATGAACCTTTCATTAAGTGCAAAAAAACCAGCAAGGAACAAAATAACCAGGTATTTTACCAACTCACTGGGCTGCACCCCAAGCAAGTTTACCTTAACACCGCTGCCTTCAGGCCCTGAACCTAATACAATGGTACAGAGCAACAGCACCATTCCCAATGCAATCCAGGGCCAGCCATTTGCAGCTTCGCGTTGTGTCCGGAATACAAACATCCTGTATAGCCTGGAATCCGGATGAAAAAGGCGCAGGTTCATCATCGCCAGCACCACCATGATCAACATGCCTGCGGCCAGGAAATACAAGGTATCTATAGCCAGAAAACGATCTCTCAAAGGATCCTGTAAACTCATCAGGGTCAGTAAAGACAATCCGGTTAAAATCATCAGCAATGGAAGCAGAAAGGGATCTGCTTTCGGAGCGCGTATGCTGAGCAGGATATGAACCAATAAAAAGGCCAGAAAAAACACACCAGCCACTGTCCAGTAAGCGGAAGTGAATTGTGCTGGTGAGCGGACAATAAAAGCTCCGTCCGCTTTAAGGGTGTTAAAATCTCTCGAAGAGAGCAAACGGATGGTATGTGGTTTCTGATAAAAGTTAAAAGACTTATTGCCTTGAAGGCCCGCAACCCCTTGTACCTTTCCGAATTCATATCCTGGCTGCAAGGGCAAAACTTCATAAGCCCTGTCTGCAGGAAGGTGACTGAATTCAAATTTACCTTCTGCATCTGTCCGCACAAAAGCCGTTAGCGGCTGGATGTCGAGGCTGTCTTTTGGCAGGATCATTTCCAGCTTGACCAATACTCCGGCAATGCCCCCATTTTTTCCGGAAACCCGTCCATCAATTGCGTATGCACCGCCCTTGATATCAATGCTTTCAGGCAAGGCCTTAGGCCTGGTCTTTTCTGCCTCATAAGAGAGTCCTTCATCTTTATCATAGCCCAGAAGAGATCTGGACAAAAGCACTCTTTTTCTAAAAGATTCTCCTCCTTCTGCCTCTGCCTCTTCTGCAAGGACATAGTATTTTTGTTTGTTCAGTTCTCCGATGTTCTGAAAATGTCCCCCTTCATTAAAACGGCTTTGCAGCACTTTTGAAATGAATGCAATATCGCGGCCGTCCAGGTCATAATTCCCATGGGTCAAAACCGCACTGATCCCGGCCACCGGATCTGCTCCGTTCAGGTTTACTATGGTTCCCTGCTTTAATTTCAGGTCTGTACCCTGGAAACGATGTTCCAATACACCAAATAAACGAAAAAACAACAGGGCCAGAACTACAGTGATCAGCCCCAGAAACAGACGTTCCTTGCCTCTGCCAGCCTTTTTCTGTGAATGGCTATCTAACGGATCTCTTTCCATGCGGTTTTAGGGGCTTAGCTACGGAATCAGTATAATATACGCTATCTCGTAAAGGTTTCTTCAACGTATCCAGCCCAGATTGCACAGGCTGCCAGGGATTTTCATATACAGGAGCCAATGGACGGACCTGATGCTGTATCAGATCAAGCTGCATATACAACCATCCCGAAAGGCCCAGTAATCCTGCTGAAAGCAACAACAACAGGGCTACCCAGCCCCTGTTCCTGACTACCTTAACCGGATGATTTGCAGAAGCTACCGGTGCCGGTGATGGAACAGACACTACAGCTTCCTGTTTTGCGGCGGGTTTAGCAGGCTGATGCTGTGCAGGTATTTTATCATTTTTAACCAGAACCACCGTAATATTATCATGCCCTCCGGCGGCATTTGCAGCATCAATCAGCGCTTGCGTCATGGCAGGCAAGCGATCCTGATCCAGCAAAGCTGTAATCTTCTCTTTATCAATACGGTCTGTTAAGCCATCGCTGCAAAGCAGCAATAGATCCCCTGGAAGAAAAGGAGATTGTCCGGTTTCAATAAAATCGTTTCGGAGGCGGGCGGTTTCTTCCAGGCCAAGCGCCTGGTTAATCTCATTTCTTTTAGGATGCTGCATGGCAGCAGCCTCTGTCAGTCTGCCTGAATCTTCCAGGAAGCCCACAAAACTCTGGTCCTGAGTAATTTTCACCAGTGCCTTATCCCGCAATAAATACAGACGGGTATCCCCAACATGGGCATAGTAAAACTGATTTTGTTCAGGATCTGCCACCACCAGTGTCAGTACACAAGCCATTTTATCAAGTGCAGGATCCTGACTTTTGTGCGTGAAAATCTCCTGATTGGCATTTCTGATCGCTGTAATCAGTGCCGGAAGAATATTCTCCCTACTCAAACCCGCCAAGCTTTTTCGGATACAGGTCTGGGCAATTGCAGCAGCGACCTCCCCCCCTTCATATCCTCCAACTCCATCAATTACAACAGCGAGCAGTAAACTGCTTCCTCCGATAGGTTCGGCCAGGAAAGCATCTTCGTTATTGTCCCTGGTCTTCCCGATATCCGTTTGACCAAATAATCTATTCTCCATTCCCCTGATCTTTAATGTTTGTAAAATGCGCCGCCAAAAGTGCTATACAAATGACCAGCAATGCCCAGGTTAATAGCTGCGACAACATATCAACCTTTAAAGATATTAATCCCGATAATCCCGTTCAGCAACACCTTAGAATTGATCGGCAGCTCTGTCCATACCGGCGCATTGATATTGCTCCGCAGCACTTGCTCCTCGTTAATGATCGTTTTTTCTCCGAAAGAAGCCAGGTATAATTTACCGTCAGCCGAATTGAAACGGATTCTAAGATGCGGCGTATCCACCCATTCTGATGGAATTTTAAAGATATTGCCTTCGGTGCGCTCTTCTTCTGCTCCGGAGACAATGATATCCTCATCTTTCATCAGGTATTCGAACTTTTTGCCCGAATATTTCTGGTCTGGCATAATGGTATCCAGTCTGGCATAGGTCTTTTTAACCGCTTTAACCGGGTTATGCTCTGTGGATTCTTCCTCAGGTGCATAAGGCAGTTCATAATAGCCTTCACTATAATAGGTAAATCCTTTCAGGATATCTTCGTTCACATCAAATGTCTGCACCACGCCTGTTTGTCTTGGAATAAACGTTACCCTAAGGTTATCGTCCTTCTGCTGGCTGCCAGGAAGCAGCTTACCAATAAAACCAATATCTCCTCTTTCATAATCCGGGTGCGACACCAAACGAAACACCCATTTGGAGCTGGATGGCTGGACTTTCTTACCCTCTTTTTCATAAGTCTTAAGAATCTGATAGAATTGTTTCACCGCTTCATCTACAATAATTCCAAATAAACCTTGCTTCTGGCTCAGGAACTCTTTATAATCTTCGGCATTGAAACAGATCATATACTCATGATAAAATACAACACGTCCTGCAAAAGACAATTCTGCAATAGAAGCTTTAAACTGCTGTAAAATATATTGATACACGCTGTCCGGAGTGAGGCCCGGTGCAGCAGTGGCTTTTGTCTTTTTTGTCTTGCTGCCTGGGAGAAAAAGGTCCTGCAGGCCGATCTTCTTCCAGAAAGTTGTTTTTGGTTCCATAAATAAAGTATTAAAAATGAACGGCGGTATCCAGGTCTAATTTCGTACTGTCGTGGGGAGGTTTGGTAATGGGTTTAACCTCCACCGGTTTAATTTTAGTCGTAGTGTCCAGGGTCATCGTATCCGGCGCAACCTCATTTACAGGTGCTGTATAAGACTTCTCTTGCTTACTGGTCGTATCTCTCAATACATTACCGCCTTTTCCAGTGTTTTCCTGTGCGTCTTTACTGGAATTCCCATACAGCAAAAGCCCCATGGCACCAGCAAGCACAACCATCAGTACAATCATCGAATAAAACACAGGTCTGGCCACCCTGATCACATCGGCCTCCTCTACTGCCGGAACTGACTGCATCCTTTCTGTTTCCTGGTAACGCAGCAGCAAATCCTGCAAACGTTCATTTTCTTCCTGCAGCAAGGCAGTATTCGGTACCTGTCCACCCTCGGCAGGCGAAGCTATACTATGATGAATAATGAAATCCTGGAGTTCTACCCCATTTCCAAAACGCTGCAAAGGATCCTTCTGCAAGCATTTTGCAATCACCTGTAACAACCATTGTGGTACCTGAAGCTCATGCTGTCTTTTCTCCGGCGACCAGTTTTCGGGAATATACTGACGGCGCAATTCTGTTAAATCCGGAACATTCTGCTCCATATGTGCCAGCATCACTTCATTTCTGGACTTCTGTCCCTGATCGGTTAGAGGAAAAGGTACCTGTCCGGCCAGCAATTCATATAATATTATCCCATAGCTATAGATATCCGTTTGAAACAGCAACTGCCCTTCATTCTGTTCCGGCGCCATAAACTCAATAGCGCCAGCATGCCGGATACTGGTTCTTCGCTGATCATCTGACATCGCAGACAAACCAAAATCCAATAACACATAGTTGCCCGAGTGCACATTGAACTTTACATTGTTACTCTTGATATCACCGTGCTTCACTGAAAATTTATGGCAATGTGCCAAGGCATTGGCCAGCTGATCGGCTACCTTGATCACTTCTTTGATTGAAAAAACAGGATCATGCGGCGGTTTCAGCAAATCTTCCAGATCCGGCCCGTCAATAAATTCCATCTCTATAAAAGGAAAGGAACCACTTTCTGTGATTCCGGAATTCAGAATCTTTACCACATTCGGATTAGGTTCCTCGTTCACCTTTTTTAACTTTTCTACCTCATTCTGGAAATTCCGAAAGTTCTTGTCTTCTTCACTTTCAGTGTGTACCGGCGTTGGCAGCAGTTTCACTGCTGTTATAATTGTCCCTACACGTTTTCCCTTATAAACCGAACCCTGTCCACCTGTGCGCAATGCACCCATATTCTCCAGGCCTTCGGTAATTGTAAATACTTTACTCATGCAATAAAATTACAACAATTTTAGTTCCATAATACAAATCCGTTTCTGCTCCTGAGTACCTTTTGTCAAAACAACCTTAATGAAGGGCTTTTTTCAGCATTTATTTATAAAAGACATTTCGGGATAGGGGTAAAACCGTGTCATGTTGTCTCTATTGCAAAATGTCAGTATCCTATAAATTTAAAATGAGAAGATTAAAGTATGGTCTGGTCCTGTTCGGATTGGGCCTTCATCTAAAAACCAACGCCCAAAGCATTTTTTCAGGCAAACTACAAGTAGATTACGTCCCTTTTTCCAATTATGTAAGACCGGTTGATAGCCTTAAGACCGGCTCCACCAGTAATTTCAAAAGGATTCAGGGCGCCATCAGTATTCCACTCTCCACTAAAACAGACGAACAAGGCAGACCAATACTATGGGCACTCGGTGCAGAAGGAGCCTATGCCCAAATCACAAACCGAAATTATGAGGAGAAGCTTTTTCCAACCAGGCTCCTGAATGCCCAAATCGGTTTGCTGCATTCCAGGCCCATCAGCCGAACCTGGTCCATTATGGCTATGGCCTCCGTTGGTGTTTACACGGACTTGGAAAAAATAACCTCCGATGATATCCTGGCACAAGGAGGTGTTTTATTCATCAAACATTTTAACCCTCGTATTGCACTTGGCTTTGGCCCCGTGCTGTCCAATACTTTTGGAGCCCCCATGATCTTACCCGGCATCTATTTTGACTGGACAACCCGCGGCAAATACCAACTGCATATTAATTTTCCGCAGGGGATGGAGTTTGGTGTACAAATCAACAAGGTACTTGCCCTTAAGGCTGTTATTGAACTGAGCGGTATGACTGCAGAGGTCAATAAGGACAATCAATCCAAGATCCTGGGTTACCAGCAAATCATTGCGGGCCTGAGGCCGGAAATCAAACTCGGCAAATCACTAAGCCTGGAACTTACTGCGGGATCCACACTCCTCCGGTCTTTCAGCATAAATGACCGTAAAATAAGCGCGATTTTTAAAGAAAAAGAGCTCGCCGATCCACGTTTCACTACAACAGCTTATGGTGCAGCAGCACTCAAATGGAATTTTTCCAGAAAATAAGAATTCAAAAACTTCCTATGTACTACTTCCTCCAGCAATTTCTCCCGGCTCGTCTGGGGGAACAGGAAGTAGGCCGGAAGTCTTTCGGCGCGTATAAATATCCAGAAATATAATGAACATCCCGGCCATAATGGCCATGTCGGCCACATTAAAAACCCCGGTTTGAAACAGGCCAAAATCAATATGCAAAAAATCCGTAACAGAGCCATGGAGCAGCCTGTCGTATAAATTCCCTATTCCCCCTCCAATAACCAGGCACAAACCGATTGCATAAACTTTTGCAATATGCACCTTGCTGAACAGGAAATACAGACCAAAGGCCAGGACCAGCAGGGGCATTAAAGAAAGAAAAACGAACCTGATCTCTGAAGAAAAGGAATCACCAAGGCTTAAAAATGCCCCGGAATTCTCCACCTTTGTGAGGGTCAGATGATTGTAGACAAACTTAATATTCTCATTGTAGCTGAGTTCGTTACGGACAATCGTTTTAGTGATCTGATCACAGCCAACCGTGCAGCTTAAAACAGCCAGCAGGATTAAATTCCTGATCCATATCTTTTTATTCATGATCATTTAAAGGTCTTTTTTTGCCGTGCTTGCCGGATTATAATTTTGTTTAGGCAAAGGTACGAAATCTGTTTCGCCAGGCACCCGGTCAAAACTCTGGCCCAGCCATTTCTGTTTGGCCTCTTCGATTTTTTCCCTGCTGCTGGCCACAAAATTCCAGTAAATGAAACGCTCTTCTTTAAATGGCTCACCACCAAAAATATAGATCGTGGTGTTTTCTGTCATTGTAAATTCACAGAGTTTAGCCTCCTTGGCCACTAATAATTGTTTCGGCGTAAATTCGTGGCCATCACTGATCACACTGCCTTCCAGAATATACAAGCCAGATTCCCCAAAAAGTTCCTGGCCAATATTAAGTACCTTTCGGTCTGTACTTTTGATCTCGATAAAAAACTGAGGACTATAAGTGGCTACCGGTGAACGTTGTCCGAAAACCTCACCTGCAATCAGCCGGAAAGACACACCATCCTTTTCCCAGTGCGGGATATCTTTTGCTTCCACATGCTGGAAAGAAGGTTCCATTTCTTCAAACTCTAAAGGCAGGGCCACCCAGATCTGTAAACCATGTAAATGTTTATCGGTATGACGCAAATATTCAGGTGTCCTTTCCGAATGTACAATCCCCTTCCCGGCCGTCATCCAGTTGACTGCACCCGGATGAATTTCAATATCCGTTCCCAGGCTGTCCCGGTGCCGTATACTTCCCTCAAAAAGATAGGTTAGAGTAGACAAGCCAATGTGCGGATGTGGCGCAACATCCATGTTTTCATGGTCACTCAATGCCGCAGGCCCCATATGATCAATAAAGATATAAGGTCCAACCATTCTTTTCTCGCGGAAAGGAAGTAATCTTCCCACTAAAAAATTTCCGATATCTGCTGGTCTTTCTTCTATAATAATACTGATGTTCGACATGTTTTACTGCTTCTGATGAATAACGAAAGATAGGGGTAAAAATTACTTTTCGCAAACGCGTCTTCAACCAACATTGTTTTTTTATCTAAAATACTGACTAGCTTTACAAAAGAATAAAATCAATTGTACATATGAATATTTCTTTAGTACACCGACACGCTGTTATCTGCGGAAGTACACAAGGTATCGGACTGGCCACTGCAAGCGCCTTGGCCTCACTTGGCGCCACCTGCATCCTCATTGCAAGAAATGAAGAGGCGTTAAAAACTGCAGTAGAAAAACTTTCTGCCAAACATGGGCAGCAACATAGTTATAGAGTTGCCGACTTTTCCAGGCAGGAGGATGTGCAAAAAGCCATAGAAGATATTACTTCAATCCATTCGATAACGGTATTGGTTAACAATACCGGTGGTCCCAAAGCAGGTCCCATTGCTGAGGCGGTTCCCGAAGCATTCAGCAATGCCTTCGGGCAGCACCTGATCTGCAACCAGATTCTGGCTCAGGCTGTATTGCCGGGAATGAAATCAGCTGGATACGGACGGATCATCAATATCGTATCTACCTCTGTCAGGACACCGCTGGCCAACCTGGGGGTCTCCAATACCATCCGTGCTGCAGTAGCTTCCTGGGCAAAATCATTATCTAATGAAGTGGGCCAGTACAATATTACGGTAAACAATGTTCTACCTGGTCTCACCAATACAGGGCGTCTGCAAAGCCTGGTACAGCAAACCGCCGCCAGTCAACATACCAGTGCGGAAACGGTAGAAGAAAATATGCGCAACAGTGTCCCGATGAAGAGATTCGGTGAAGCAGAAGAGATTGCCAATGTAGTGGCTTTCCTGGCTTCCCCAGCGGCATCTTATGTCAATGGCACCAGTATTCCAGTAGACGGAGGCAGGACACCAACCGTATAAAAAAAATATTTTAAGTAAATCCTATAGGATTAGTAGATTATTTATATCTTTGCAGCAGAAGATCGTTCATTACGCTTCCTAACTTATCCAGAAAGACTGAGGGAATGGCCCTGTGATGTCTTAGCAACCTCTACTTTCAACAGGTAAAAGGTGCTAATTCCAATTCGCACAAGCGAATAAGATAAGATGCTGCAATTCAAGCAAATTTCTTATCTGCAAAAGCCAACCTTCAATTTCTGCACCAACGGGAGCTTAGAGAACATAACACCTAAACAACAGAAAATGAAACAACAAGTACGCCTGAAAAAAATGACGCTACGCCCTCACTCCTGTCCTTCTGCTATCCTGCAGCCCATGTGCGCTGCTTTCCACTTTACATGTTGCATGCACTAAAAAGAACAACAGCAGCTTATTAATTACCTTTTAATTTAACCCATATGCCAAAAATATACAAAATTTTTATAGGGATTCTTATGTCCTTTTTTTTCCTCCAGACAGCGCGGGCGCAGTCTGTGCAAGTCACTGGTACGGTGACCGATGCAACCGATGGACAAGCCTTACCAGGTGTGTCCGTAACGGTTAAAGGAAAAACCACCGGTACGGTGACAGATGCCTCCGGTAAGTTCGTCATCACGGCATCGCCAAATGATATACTCCGAATAGCCTATATCGGATTTACCACAAAGGATGTGCTCATCACCAGCGCCGCTTCCCCGCTTCGCATCGCGCTCAGCGCATCAGCAAATGAACTGAATGAAGTTGTAGTAACAGCCCTAGGAATTACCAAGGAAAAAAAATCCCTGGGCTATTCTGTCCAGGAATTGAAATCCAAAGACATCACTACAGCCAAAGAAACCAATCTCATCAATTCCCTGGCAGGAAAAGTCGCGGGTGTGCAAACCACCAACAGCCAGGGAGATATGGGCTCATCCAGAATCATCATCCGGGGCGAAACCTCTATCGCCAATAACAACCAGCCCCTGTTCGTGGTAGACGGTGTACCTGTAAACAATGAGCAGTACCTCGGCACCGGCGGGTCAAGGGATTTTGCAAACGGAATTTCCGACATCAATGCAGAGGATATCGAATCCATCAGTGTACTTAAGGGACCTAATGCCGCTGCTTTATACGGATCACGTGCCGCTGCCGGGGTCATCCTGATCAAAACTAAAAGCGGGCGCGGCCAGCAGGGCCTTGGCATCAGTATCAATTCCAATCTTACTTTTTCAAACCTGTCCGTACTTCCGGATTACCAAAATTCTTTTGGACAGGGTGCCAATGGAAAATTCAGCTATGCAAATGGAAAGGGTGACGGAAAAAAAGGACCTTACGGCAATATCGGCATCAATGATGGCACTGACGAAAGCTGGGGTCCGGCGCTTGACGGAAGAGAGATCATACAATTTGATTCCAAAGGGCAGTCTGCACCTTTTATTGCCCATCCGAACAATGTCAGGGATTTTTTCAGAACCGGCTATGCCTTGAACAATGGAATATCCATTGCCGGCTCCAATGAAAAACAGGACACCCGCTTTTCTTATAATAACTTAACACAAAACGGCATTTTGCCTAATTCTTCACAAAACAAGAATTCCATACTGCTAAACACCACTTACCGCATCACACCAAGGCTGACCTTGAACGCTTCGGCCAATTATATTAAAAGCGTAGCCGGAAATCTTCCCGGTACAGGTGGAAAAAGGGCAACCAGTCCTATGCTGCAGTTCACCTGGTTTGGACGGCAGGTTGATGTAAGCCATTTGAAAAACTATAAAGATGCTGATGGCAATGACTTTAACTGGAACAACAGCTTCTACAGCAATCCTTATTTTATTGCCTACGAAAACACTGTAGGGCAGAAACGCGACCGGATCATTGGTTATGCAGAGTTAAACTATAAAATCACAAATGATCTTTCCGCAAATTTCAGAACTGGAAATGATTATTATACGGACCGGAGGAAGATCAAGATCGCCACAGGTACCAACGGAACACCAACCGGTTCCTACGAGGAAGATGCCTATACCATTAATGAGAACAATACGGAAGGCCGTCTGGAATACAATAAAAAACTGAATACGGATTTCTCACTGAATGTTCTGGCCGGTACAAATATCAGGACAGCTACATTTGAACAAAACGATCAGAAAGCGACCAAACTGGCCGTAAGCGGATTATATACCCTTAACAATTCAAGGGACCCGCTGCTGTCCACCAATTATTACAGCAAAGGCAGGACCTATAGTGTATTCGGCTCAGCGCAGATTGGCTTCAGGGATTATGCCTTTTTGAATTTTACCTCCAGAAATGACTGGGATTCCAGTTTACCTGAACCCAATCTGTCTTACTTTTACCCTTCTGTAAATGGAAGTTTGATTCTTACACAGGCTTTCGGCATCAAAAGCGAGACTTTAAATTTTGCAAAAATAAGGGCAGGGTGGTCCAAGGTAGGTAAAGCGACCGAACCTTACCAGCTCATCAATACCTATACTTTTACAACTCCATTTAACGGAAACCCTCAGCAATCAGCAGATAAAATTGATCTGAACTCCGATTTATTACCTGAAATCACGAAATCAGCTGAAGCTGGTCTGGAACTGGGCTTGTTTAACAACCGGTTGAGATTTGACATCAGTGCCTACAATACGAATAGCGTAAACCAGATCCTGAAAGTGAATGTAAGCTCAGCTACAGGAAAACTTCAGAAACTGATCAACGGCGGAACGATCAACAATAAAGGTATGGAAGTACAATTAGGTCTTACACCGGTAAAAACAAGGGATTTCAGCTGGGATATCAATGTCAACTATGCATTTAACAGAAGCAAAGTCACCGAACTGGATAAAGAAGGGAGGATCAGCAGCTATTCCATCGGATCAGATGGCACCATTGAAGTACTGGCGGCACTTGGAAAACCTTATGGTACTTTTTTCGGGACAGCCTACCAGCGCAATGCTGCGGGACAGATTATTGTCAGTGAAGACGGCACGCCTGTTACCGACCCTTCCAAACAATACCTGGGTAAATTTACACCAGACTGGCTGGGTGGTATCAACAACAGCTTTACTTACAAAGATTTCAACCTCAGTTTCCTGGTTGATGCAAGGATAGGTGGCAAAATCTACTCCGGGACCAATGCAACCGGAACCTACACCGGAGTACTGGCCAGCACCATGCCCGGCAGAAATACGGAAAACGGTGGTCTGACCTATTATTTCCCTGCAAATTCATCTACCGCTGTTGGTTTACCTGTAGGCGGACAGGCCCCCGGAGGTGAAACGGTTTATACGGATGGGATCATCTTTGACGGCGTTCTGGCCAACGGCAGTAAAAATGCCAGGATCATTCCAGCATCCCAATATTATAAAGCCATCAGCAGTGTCGATGAACAGTCTATTTACAGCGCATCCTATGTTAAATTAAGGGAAGTTAAACTGAGTTATAATCTTCCTTTGTCCTTCATCAGAAAGATCGGGCTTCAAAACGCGACTTTTTCAATTGTAGGCAGGAACCTCTGGATCATCCACAAAAAAGCACCGAATATTGATCCTGAAACCGCTTTCAATACCGGAAATGCGCAAGGCCTGGAAGATCTGGCCCTGCCAACAGCCCGGTCATTTGGTTTTAATCTTAACCTTAAATTCTAGAACATCATGAAACTCAAATATATTTCCATCTTATTTACCGCAGCACTTACCTTGTCCCTGACGGCCTGCAAGAAGCAATTGGCGGATCTGAATAAAAATCCAAACGCAACAGAAAACCCGCTTCCGGATTACCTGCTGACTGGTTCTATTAAAAACGCGTCAGATACTTACTGGGGAACAACAAACAATATGAACTCCAGTCTGCTGTTCGTCCAGCACTGGGCAAAGATCCATTATACAGATCCTGACCGGTATATTTTCACCAACAGTAGTTTTAACGAGCTTTGGGACAACGGCTATACCAAAGGGATTGTGAACCTGAATAAACTGATTTCCATTGCAGACGCACAGGACAATACCAATTATAAGGGTGTAGCCAAAGTATTGCGTTCCTGGATATTCCTGCTGCTGACCGATGCCTACGGAGACATTCCGTATTCACAGGCCATCCAGATCAAGGAATACCTGACACCTGCTTATGATCCGCAGAAGGATGTTTATTTCGGTTTACTGAATGATCTGAAATCTGCACAGGCGGATCTGGATGTTAATGGCAAGGCTATCGGTGGCGACATTATTTATAGCGGCGTAATCAGCAACTGGAAAAAATTCGCGAATGCACTCCGGCTTCGCATTGCCCTTCGCATTGCAGACAGGGAGCCTGAAAAATCAAAGTCAGTTCTGGCAGAAATTGCAGCGGAAGGTACAGGCTATATCAGTGCCCAGGCTGAAACTGCCCGTTTGGTCTATTCTGATTCCCCGAATCAAAACCCGATCAGCAATCTGTTTGATACCCGGGATGACTACAGGATCAGTAAAACGATCGTCGATAAATTGAAAAGCTTAAAGGACCCTCGCCTTCCGATCTATGCCAGCCCGATCCCTAATGCGACACCTGTAAACTATATTGGTATGCCCAATGGCCTGCTGACGGACGATGCAAGTGGTCTTGCCAATACTTCAAAACCTGGCACTTATTTTCTTGCACCCAAAGCACCTGCTGTGATTATCAGCTACGCAGAAGTATTGTTTGACCGTGCAGAAGCAGCAGCAAGAGGTTTTACCACAGAAGATGCTGCGGCTTTATACAAACAGGCCGTTACAGAATCTTTAAGACAATATGCTATTGCTGAAGGCGACATCTCTACTTATACCCAGTCGGCAGCCGTTCAGTATGATGCTTCTGATTTCAGAAAGTCTATCGGCAACCAAAAGTGGATTGCTTTATTTGGTCAGGGACTGGAGGCCTTTGCTGAATGGAGACGTTTGGATTATCCGGTTCTGAGCCCGGCAGTTGCTGGTACCCTGAACGGACAGCTTCCAGTCAGGTTCATTTATCCAGGTACAGAACAATCACTGAATGGTGCAAATTATAAAGCCGCTGTAGCCCATCAGGGTACAGACGTATTGACCACCAAACTTTGGTTTGACGTAAAATAACCGATATAAAAAAAATAAAGAGCCTCCGATGATCAAAGATGAGATCATCGGAGGCTCTTTATTTTTTACTTTTTGTAAATTTATAATGGCTTTGCTTAAAGCCACATTGCTGATAAAACCGATGAGCCCCATCCCTGGAATTATTGGAAGCCACTTCAATCAGCTCATAGTCTTTGTCTTTTAATTGCGCTTCCAGATATTCCATCATCTTCTTTCCAATCCCCTTCCCACGACTTTGTTCTTCTACAACAAATTCCACAATTTCATAGATTTCACCATCGTGGTGCAGCAAATTCTGGTTATGACAACTCAGAAAACCAAGTGGTACACCTTCATTTTCTGCAAGGACCAACAGTATAGAGGGCGACATTACCTGTTCTCTGAACCGGGTCTTAAAGGTTTCATAATCCATTTTCTTTTGTTCCAGCTTGCAAATAAAACCATAAACGGCTTCTGAATCTTCAGGATCGGCTTGTCTGAAATTCAAGCTTTTATATTCTTTGGAGCTCATTCTATAATTGATTAACGTTTTCTAAATATATAAAAATGGCATGAGTTTCTGATTATATTCTATCTACATCCTACCCGGATCACCCCTCTCTTCTGCAATTTGCTACGAAAAATTCTCGTACGCTGCGGAAAGACCTCAGAGATCTGCGGCTTCTTCAGCCGCCTGATATCGTTAGTCTTGAAGCAGCTGTACAGAATTTTTCGAACAATTCACTTCCACACAAACCAATTTGACTTTAAATTGTAGTATTAAAAATCAACAGTCGGAGTTTATATGGAAAAAATGATTCAAGCCCTTTTCAATAGTGAAGTTGAGGCATTTACTGGTTTACAGGCTTTACAGCAATTGGATTTAACAAAAGATATTTCACTTGGAGAAACCTATGTCCTGAGCAAGGATGCCTCGGGCAAGACCGCTATCCGGTCTGCAAAAGATAAGACCGAAGGTACTGGTGTGATCAGTGGTGGCTTGCTGGGCGGATTGATTGGTTTACTTGCCGGTCCGCTGGGTTTTATTGTAGGTGTAGCTGGTGGTATGCTTGCCGGATCCGCAGGAGAAACCTTAAAAGCGGAAGATGTTTCCGATTACCTGGATACTGTATCCTCACAAATCCCTAAAGGTAAATCTGTTTTGTTAGCACATGTATGGGAAGACTGGGAAACTCCGGTTAATTCAGTTCTTCTACCCCTGACTTCAGATCTGAAACGCTTCAATGTCAATGACGAAGTCTATCTTCCGGCGCAAACAGAACTCCATAAAATCAACAAAGCTATACAGGAAGCAGAAGCAAAGATCATCGATACAGAAGGTTCCGAAGAAGCCGATTGGAAAAATACCCTTGCTGATCTTAAAAAACAACGTGAGGCCCTGCAGAAAAAACTAAGCCAAAACGCGGAACAGCAGGAAAAACAATATCATCAATGGATTCATACCGCGGCAGAGACGGAACAAGAGCATAATGAAGAGAAAAAGGCAAAATTACAGAAGCGCTTAACGGAACAAAAAACAAGACTCGAAGAGGTTAAGAAAAATCGTTAATGATATCAAAACCCAATAAAAAAGAGGTATCGTAAATTGCGATACCTCTTTTTTTTGTCGCAGCTGTTTAAGTTCTAGAAAATTTTAAATCCGACAGAAAGATTAAATAAACCAGTTTTTTCATCCAGGCCTTTATTGATTTTGGTAAATCCGTGCGTATAACGGGCATCGATGGTAATGTTGCCGATATCCACACCTGCATTGATTACCCCACCCATATTCACTCTCTTGTAACTAAAATTCTGAGGCGCATCCGGCTTATTCAGATTATAACTAAAATCGGGACCTGCGGAAAGTCTGAAATTCAGATTCGCCGTATTGATCAGCTTATAACCGATCATTAACGGAACATTCACTTGTCTGAATTTTGGTTCATATTCTTTAGAACCAAGAGTATATTTACTGCCAAAAGTAGAAAAATTAACCTCTGGCTGTACATAAAGGTCTTTTCCGGCGCGGGCAAATACACCAATGTTAAAACCGGCTTTACCGGCTTTATCGCTCAGGTCTTTTAAACCCGAAGGCAGGGTACCGTAATTCACACCTGCTTTAATACCGAAGTTAAAATCGGAATTCTGAGCTTTTGCAGAGAAAAAGCTCAAGCCTAATAAAGCAACAATTAAAGATAATTTAGTGGTTTTCATTTTTGTGATTTTTTAATAAATGATCATTCTTTTGGGGTAAGACAACATGCTGCTGCTTTACCCCTATTCATTTTTAAAAAAAATGATCACTTCACACCAACGGAATGAAAAGCCCTGAGGTATTTTTGAATAAAAGCAGCTTTATCTTTACTTCGGTACTGCACGATATACCTCGGATGCTCCAGTGGAATGACCTCTTTAAAGAACTGATATTCCAGGTTCAACTTCTGCAGAAATTCATAGTTTTTCTTACCGAGACAAAAGCAAATGTCCTGCGCTGTTCCTAAAGAAATCTGCTGTTTAAGGTTCTTTATAATAGCGGGTCTCAACAACTTACTGAGTTCGGCGCTGTCGTAGTAATTGTAATTTTTCCCTTTATAAGTCAGCGCAAGCGGAAACATCGAATTGATGTAAAACTGACTATAAAAAGCAGCCGGACCTCCAAAAGCATCAATCATTTCATAAACAAATACTGAAGAAGGCTCGTGCGTCATTATCCCATTATACTCCAGGCCACATTGTTCTATATAACGCTTTGGATCGGTAAAAGGCACCCCGGTAACTGCGCCTCCAAACCTTCCGGGATTAATCCCGATGATGAGGTATCTGGATGCAGTATCCGCATAGAATTTTTCATAAAACCGGGCAGCCAGTTCATAGGTAGCTGATCCGTCCTTATACGGGTTGAGCACCTCTATGCCCTCAGGAAGCCCGGAAAAAACACCAAGTTGCCTGTAAAAAGCAAGGACTTTTTCTGCAAATGTCTCTTTCATGAGGATAGGGTTATAATTTGGACATTTAACTCATAGAAGGAAAAGAGATCCCTTTAATTTTCCGGAACAATTCTACAGCATAGATATCGGTCATACCGGAAACAAAATCAAGTACACATTGGATCTTGGTATAGGCATCTGTTTGCTGGGTAAGAAATTGTTTTGGGATCAGTTCTACCAGTTTCTTATGGTATTTGGACTCATTCTGGAGGTAAGCAGGAATGAATTCTTCCAATAATCCACCCATGACCTGATATCCGGCCACTTCAATTTGCACCACGGAATGATAATTATAGATTTTTTTAATCGAGATTCGCTCGATTTCTTTCATCACCGATAAATACGGCTCTTCGATGGCGTCCATCAAACTTTGGTTGAAATGGCCCCCAAGAATACTTTCCTGTTCCTGATAGAATACATTGGAACATTGCCAGATCAGGGTACTAATGGATTTTGCGCGCATCAAAGTGATCTTTGCATCGTCATCTTCCATTTCGGCCAAACGGTCAGGCAGCTGAGCATCGTTACATAAAGGCAGCAATAGTGTTTCCACTTCCTTATAAGACAGGATCTTTAAACGGTGGGCATCTTCCAGGTCAATGATATTGTAGCAGATGTCATCTGCTGCCTCCACCAGGTAAACCAGGGGATGTCTTTTATAGATCAAAGGCTCGTCCTGTACCTTGATCAGATCCATTTCAACAGCAATCTTTTCAAAGCCGTTTTGTTCAGATTGAAAAAATCCATATTTCTTGGTGAAGATATTTTTCTTATTGTGACCAGCAATCGATGCACAAGGATATTTTGCAATGGAAGCCAAAGTGGCATAAGTTAAGGCAAAGCCTCCGGTGCCTTTACCAGCAAATGGATGGGTCAGAATTCTTAAGGCATTGGCATTTCCTTCAAAATTAATTAAATCCTTCCACTGGCTTTCGGTGACCTGCGACTGGTAAATCTTCCCGTCACCTGTCGTAAAATAATGAGAAATGGCCGATTCTCCTGAATGCCCGAAAGCAGGATTACCCAAGTCGTGGGCAAGGCAGGCAGAAGCAATAATATTTCCGGCTTCAATAAGCAGCGGGCAGGTATCATCAATTTCGGGGTGTATATCTTTCATCTTGTTGTAAAAGATACTCCCAAGGGAACGGCCTACACTGGCAACTTCCAGACTATGGGTCAAACGGTTGTGTACAAAAACACTCCCCGGCAGAGGAAAAACCTGGGTTTTGTTCTGTAATCTTCTGAAAGGAGAAGAAAAGATGATCCTGTCATAATCACGCTGAAATTCTGATCTGGCCTCTTTTTGATTGCCTTTAAACCTGTCTTCATTTCCCCAGCGCTTTGCGGATAATAGCTTCTCCCATTTCATCATAGTTGCATTCCTTAAATTGAGGGCAAAGTTCTATTTAATTGCCAGAATTTCAAATTTTATAGCAGGCATTTGCAAAAGCGTAAAAACAATCGGATTCAGGAACTGTTGTTATGATCAAAATAAACAAAACACTATAGAAACTTTAACGAAAGTGAATTAACTAATTATCTGCCTTCGTAGATCACCCCAGATCCCGGGGTTTCACTTAATTCAAGCTTAACCAGTTCAGGAAGCCGGGTATAGATCTGGTTCCATATCCAGACCACCACATTTTCAGTAGTTGGATTTTCCAGACCTTCGATTTCGTTTAAAACCTGGTGATCAAGGCGTTCTATAACCGGATTGATGGTTTTTTTCAAATCCTCAAAGTCCATGAACCAACAGGTTACCGGATCGATTTCGCCAGACACAAAGACCTTAAGCGAATAAGTATGACCATGCATATTACCGCACTTATGACCTTTTGGGACTTCAGGCAGGTAATGAGCAGAATCAAATGTAAAACTCTTATAGATAATCATTTTGTTAATCGTGTGCCGCAAATTGTAGAATCTTGGTTTATAAAAAAATGATCTGCGTCACTAATAGGTTTAATAGTAAAAAAACCTTATGTTAATAGCAGTTTTTTAACATCGACCACACGATAATATCCATCTAAATATGATTACTAAAGAACAGATCTTCGGGTATCAACCCAATGAAAAGTATACTAAAACCGTCGCTTATTTCTCTATGGAATTTGCCATAGACCAGTCTTTAAAAATATACAGTGGAGGGCTTGGTTTTCTGGCAGGCTCCCATATGCGGAGTGCTTTCGAATTAAAACACCCCACTATTGGTATCGGAATGCTTTGGAAATATGGGTATTATGACCAGTTTCGGGATATCGATGCAGATATGAAGCCTTTTTATGTAGAAAAAAGTCCTTTCTTTTTGCAGGATACAGGCATTACATTTACTATTCCTGTTCACGATGCGCCGGTCCATGTTAAGGCTTATCTGTTGAAGCCGGAGACTTTTGGTTCTGCTCCGGTGTTCTTACTAAGTACAGACATAGAAGAAAATGATGAGGTTTCCAGATCGATTACACATCGTCTTTATGATTCTAACGAATCGACCCGAATTGCGCAATCTATGGTACTGGGTATAGGTGGTGCTATGCTGCTGGATGTACTTCAGATCCCAATAGATGTTTATCATATGAACGAAGGACATTCTCTGCCTCTGAATTTTTACCTCTATGCTAAATACCAGAGCCTGGAAGAAGTTAAGAAAAGAGTCGTATTTACCACTCATACGCCCGAACTTGCCGGAAATGAGTCACATCGTTTTGATCTGCTGAAAGAAATGTCTTTCTTTTACCATTTACAGGATCATGAAGTCAAATACATCCTGGGTATAGAAGGAGATGACTTGAATTATACACTGGCTTCGCTCCGCTTTGCCAGAAAAGCAAACGGGGTTTCCAAATTACATGGCGAAGTAGCCAGAGAAATGTGGGGGCATTATCCAAATATCTGTGAAATCATCTCTATTACCAATGCACAGAACAAAACCTATTGGAAGGAAGAATCGCTTGAGCAAGCATTAGAAACGGGTGAGCAGGAGCAGATCCGTTTGGTTAAGAAAGAAATGAAGATCCGCCTTTTTAAAACAGTAGCGGACCAATGCGGAAAGTTATTTGATCCGAATGTACTAACCCTGGTCTGGGCGAGGCGCTTTGCCGCTTATAAACGAGCGGACCTGTTGATGAGAGATTGGGACAGGTTTGTAAAACTCATCAACAACGCAGATTATCCTGTGCAAGTGATCTGGGCTGGAAAACCTTACCCTGAGGATCAGGGTGCTATTGATCTGTTCAACCAGATCATCCGCAGTGCCAAACCCTTAAAGAACTGTGCTGTACTGACTGGTTACGAACTCGGCTTGTCTGCTTTATTAAAAAAGGGTTCTGATGTATGGCTCAACAATCCAAAGATGTATCGGGAAGCCTCAGGTACCAGCGGAATGACCGCTGCCATGAATGGCAGTATCAACCTTTCTATGCCCGACGGATGGGTGCCAGAATTTGCGAAAGATATGGAAAATGCGTTTGTTATCCAGCCAGCTGCAGATGAACTAAGCGATATAGATAAAGACAAACAGGAAGCTGCCGCTTTGATGGATAAACTGGAACAGGTGGTGGTGCCTATGTATTATAAAGACCAGACAAGA
>Ga0157370_10001200_pt1 | contig 32372 bp, 34 predicted proteins | sample C35metaG_FD_113463 | JGI IMG/M metagenome (GOLD analysis project Ga0157370, IMG submission 113463) | Corn rhizosphere microbial communities from Kellogg Biological Station, Michigan, USA - C3-5 metaG | ecosystem: Host-associated > Plants > Roots > Rhizosphere > Soil | place: USA: Michigan...
GTTCGCCCTGTTTGCGATGACAGCGGGGGTGGTTGGTTGGGCTGCCGGCGATGACAACCGTTCGCTGGGCATGCGGACCCGTCAGTATCTTACCGACCTCATTCGCCTGGATACGTCTAATCCGCCGGGCAACGAATCCAGGGTCGCCAGCTATCTGAAACAGGTTGCCGATTCGAGCGGCATCGCCACCGAATTATTGGGCGACGATCCCAAGCGCTTAAACCTGGTCGCGCGGATCAAGGGAAACGGCAAGAACAAGCCTCTGCTGCTGATGGCCCACAGCGACGTCGTGCCTGCTGAGCGCAAGCAGTGGACCGTGGATCCTTTTAAAGGCGAGGTCCGCGATGAATTTTTGTACGGGCGCGGCGCTTTGGACACAAAATCCCTTCTTGCCGCGGAATTAGCGGTGATGGTCGAAATCAAGCGCCGCAATATCAAGCTGAGCCGCGACCTGATTCTGCTATCGGAGGCCGACGAAGAGGCCGGATCTACCGGAATACAGTGGCTAATCCAGCATGCCTGGCCTAAGATCGACGCCGAATTCGCGTTCAACGAAGGCGGATCCGTGTGGGAATCGAAGAATGGCACCCGCGTGTTTCTGATTCAGACCGCGGAGAAAATTCCAACGCGCGTAGTGTTGACCGCCAAGGGTCCGGCCGGTCATGGATCGCTGCCGCGTTCCGATAATGCGGTGCTGCGGCTAGCGCGCGCACTGGTGAAGCTGGCCGACGCCGACCAGCCGGTTCGTCTGATCCCCACGACGCGGCGCTATTTGCGCGACCTGTCGGCATTCCCGGAGTATGACTGGCTGATGCAACTACTGCCGCGTCTGGAAAACGCGGCTACTATCCAAGCCGCAGCGGGTCAGATTCGCGCACGCGATCCGGAGCTGGATGCGGCCCTGCGCACGACCGTCACGCCTACGATGCTGAACGCCGGAATCAAAATCAACAGTATCCCCAGCACCGCGGAAGCTCAGCTGGATGTTCGCCGGTTGCCGAACGAAACTTCCGACGAAGTTCTGGCGCGGTTCCGGCAGATCGTGGCGGATCCGGCCGTTGAAATCGCACTGGCGCCGGGGTCGCAACTGCCCGCCACGGAATCCAGCTCTCGGAGCAGCGCGGCCTACCGATCGCTAGAGCGAGCCATTGGATTGGTCTATCCGCGCCAAGGCGCAGTTGTCGCGTTCATGTCGCGCGGCGCCACGGATGGCAGCTTCCTGCGATCGCGCGGCATGGCGGTTTATGGCGTTCCGGTATTTCTACGGGAACCCGGCCAGAGCCGCGAGCACGGTAACGACGAAAGAATTTCCTTACAGAACATCGAGAGCGGCGCGGAATTACTGTGGCAGATGGTCTTGGAAACAGCTGGGGATAACTAGTAAAGATCTATCGGTGTTTGAGAAATTGGGTACTCCTGCCGTCCTGATGACGGAACTGTTTGTGCGGCCCACGCTGACGAACCTCGACGAAACCGAGCGCTTCGAGGATAGCAATGACTCTCGGGGCTTCAGAACCGGGACTCTTCCCATGCTTAGGGAACTGTCACAGTTTGCGTGCCGACGAATTGAGCTTCCAACTTTGGCTCGCCTTCTTCGAGGAGCATATCAATGCCTTCCTTGAGATTGGCATTCAATTCGTCCAAGGACCTCGCATGACTGTGAGCACCCGGGAAACCAGGGACATAGCCCACCTACATACCGGTGTCGGCACATCGCTCGATGACTGCCGTGTACGCTTTCATCGTTCTCTCCTTAAGTCGCCGTCGACGTCAGGTGCATGAACATCTCGAAGAACGCCCATGCGGTAGCGGCCAGCGACAAGCCAGCGGCCAGGCGCCAGAAGTTTTCAATTGCCTCGGAAAAGCCCGGCGTCCCGGCCAGGTAGGCCACGACGAATCCTCCCGCTAAACCGCCCAGGTGCGCGGCATTATCCACGTTGAAGCCGGGAAGCAGTCCGAAGATCAAGAGATAGATCACCCATTGGATGTACTGGCGGCGGATCGCCGAGGCAAAGGCCGAACGCTCGCGCGTGCCGAACGCAATCATCGCGCCGATTAAACCGCACAGTCCGGCCGACGCGCCAATGGAAACTGCGGGAGACCAGTACAGGCTGGCCAGATATCCCGTCACCGAAGAGATGAAATAGATGGATAGGAAGCGGGGCGTTCCAAAAGTCTGGTTCACTTGCGGGCCAAGGTCGAACAGCACCCACGAATTCATCCCTATGTGGAGCAGGCCGCCATGCAGATAGCCCGCCGTGATAAGGCGCCACCATTCTCCGCGATAAAAAATGAAGGGTGCATACTTGGCCCCGAAATCCACCAGTGTCTGCATGCTGGGATCGCCGAACCCACTGCCGCCCTGCTGCTGCGTCCGCAGCATCGTCGCGAGATACATGCCGGTGTTGATCAGCAGAATCAGCATGGTCACGAAGCGCTGATGCGGAATCAGGCCGCCGAGCACGTCCGAGGGCGCACGCCGGTCGATGACGCGCTCCCCTACCTGCGCCTGGCAATACGGGCAGATTTTGTCGTCAGAGGTGATGAATGCCCGGCAGTTCGGGCACATGCGGCGCTTATCCAAGCTGGTTACTCCGTCCCTCAATTGTAAGGGACCTGGGGCCGCAAGCTGAAAGACTTCGCAAGCTGCTAGAATCAATGGCGCGAGTTTATTCGATGCCGAGAACCGAACAAGAGCACCGCGAGGAGATGGTCCGCGTCGGCCGACTCATGTTCGAAAAAGGCTGGATCGCGGCCAACGACGGAAATATCACGATTCGCCTGGATAGCGGCCACTTGCTGGCCACACCGCGCGGAGTCAGCAAGGGCATGCTTACGCCCGAGGATCTGGTGGTGGTGGATCTGGAGGGCGGCAAGGTTTCTGGCCGTCTGGAAGTCACTACCGAGATCGGCATGCACCTCACCATCTACCGTGAGCGTTCAGACGTGAGTGCCGTGGTGCACGCGCACCCTCCCACGGCGACGGGTTTTGCGGTGGCGGGGCGAGCCCTGAATCTCGGGACCCTGCCGGAGGTCATCATTTGCCTGGGGTCGGTGCCTTTGGCGGAATATGGTCTGCCGGGAACGCCCGCGTTCGCCGAAGGAATGCTCCCCTACATCCCCAAATACGATGCCATGCTGCTGGCGAATCACGGCGCAGTCGCCTATGGGCCGGACGTAATGCGAGCTTTCTTCCGGATGGACACTGTGGAGCACTTCGCCCGGATCGCACTGGTTGCCGAACTGCTGGGCGGTGCCAAGGTTCTGCCCCGCATCGAAATCCAGAAGCTTTTCGACGCGCGTCCCCGTTACGGCGTCGAGTCGCATAATCGTTTTGAGCCGGGTTGGCCCCTGGCGGCTGAGGACATGCCCGAACCAACCGAAAAGCACGAGCTCACCCGCGAGCAGCTGCTGGCGATTATCGATGAAGCGCTGAAGATCCGCGGCGTCTATTAGTCTTTCTATTCCGCAGGCCCCTGTCGGTCAGCAAGGCAAACACCGTGCCACGATTGAGCGTCCTTTCTTCCAAACCTTTCGATACTGTAATCGCCGCGTTTGAAGCGGCCGTCGGCCATCCAAATGTTAATGTCTTTCAAAGTGCAATGGGTGCGGCCCGCACGTTCGCCGAGTTAGCGGATATCGTTCACAAAGCGCAAGGGCCATCAGGATTCATAGAGTTCATCCGCTTCAACCTCGGCGCGGTCTTGCGCAAGGAGAGCGGGCTGAATACACCGAAGATCCTGCGCTTTATTATTGGCAATCCGCTAATCATGAAGGACATGGCAAAACACGTTCCTGATGCCGCATCTTATGCCCCGGTGACGGTGCTGATCGACGAACGTGCGGACGGCGTCCACCTGTCCTATGACACGATGGCCGGATTTCTGGAATCTTATGGAAATGCGGAAGCTCTGAAGGTCGCGAGAGTGCTGGATTCGAAAGTCGAAAACCTCCTGAGACAGGTGGCCGCTTAAACGCGGCAGAAACGTCCAGAACAGCCTATGCCCGAAATACCCGATCCAATGGCCGCGATGTTTCCCAAACTTGGGGACGCACAAATTGAGCGCCTCATGCCATTCGGCCAGCAAGGGGATGTGGAGGCGGGTGCAGTGATTGTGAATCAGGGCGATTCACACCACGGCATCTTCGTTGTCCTGAAGGGCAGCATTGAAGTCCGGAATGTTTCCGCAGGCGATGGGCCGGTCATTCGCGTTCTCGGCCGCGGCGAGTTCACAGGCGAAGTAAACGTGCTTTCGGGCCGCCGAACTCTGGTCCGCATCCAGGTCCGTGAGGCCGGCACGCTGCTGGAAATCAACCGCGCGAACTTGCGCCGTATCATGCAGACGGATGTCGCGCTGGGTGAGATATTCCTGAACGCTTTCATAGCGCGCCGGGTCTACCTAATCGCCAACTCCGTGGGCGATGCGGTATTGATCGGGTCCAGCCATTCGAGCGATACTATGCGGCTGCGCGAGTTCCTTACGCGCAACGGACATCCTCACCACTACCTCGATATCGAGACCGACTCCACCGTTTATGCGATTCTCGAACAGTTCGGAATCTCCATCACGGACATCCCGGTTCTGATCTGTCGCGGTGACCAAGCCCTTCGCAATCCAAGCAATGCCGAAGCGGCTGCCTGTTTTGGACTGAACGACGAGATCGATCAGGGCGAAGTGTGCGATCTCATCGTCGTGGGAGGTGGGCCTAGCGGGCTGGCCGCCGCCGTTTATGGAGCCTCGGAGGGTTTGACAGTCCAGGTTCTCGAGAGGAATGCGCCCGGCGGGCAAGCCGGAGCGAGCTCCAGAATCGAGAACTATCTCGGTTTCCCGCTGGGGATTTCGGGACAGGAGCTCGCTAGTCGCGCCTTCATTCAGGCCGAGAAGTTCGGGGCGCGTATCGCCATTGCTCGATCGGCTACCGCGCTGAAAAGCACCCGCTCGCCTTACACGGTGGAGTTGGACGATGGAAAATTGGTGCGCGGCCGGAGCATCATCATGGCGGCCGGCGGACGCTATCGCCGGCTGGATCTGCCCAACTTGGCTCAGTTCGAGGGAGTAGGGATCTATTACGGCGCCACCCGCGTCGAGGCCGAATTCTGCCGTGAGGAAGACATCGCGGTGGTAGGAGGCGGAAACTCGGCGGGTCAAGCCGCGATGTTCCTATCTGGAATCGCCAAACATGTCTTTCTTCTGGTCCGCGGACCTTGCCTCGCGAAGACTATGTCGCAATACTTGATTTCCCGCATCGAGGCCAGTCCGCAGATCACTCTCATGACCTGGACCAGAATCGAGGAGCTCGATGGAACCAAAGACCTGGAACGGGTTCGCTGGCGCAACACGAAGACAGGTGCTGATGGCGTCCTTGAAATCCGCCACGTGTTCGTGATGACGGGCGCCGATCCCAACACGGAGTGGCTGCAAGGTCGCGTCGAACTAGACGCGAACGGATTCATCAAGACCGGTGCAGACGTGAGCAATGGTTGGCCACTACGCCGAACTCCTTACCTGCTCGAAACCAGCCTTCCGGGGGTTTTCGCGGTGGGCGATATCCGGGCAGGGAGTGTGAAACGTGTAGCCTCAGCCGTCGGCGAAGGGTCCATGGCGGTGCAGTTTGTCCATAAGGTCCTGGCCGAGTAGTATCCTCACTGAGTTGACACGTCGCCCATATCAATTCTCAGTGGGAGTCTTATCGATTCTGTCGACAACCAGGACGTCGACTGGCTCCTTCGCCGACTCCAGCTTCAACCCGAGCTGTTCCTGAACCGCGGCAAAAAGGCTTGGCGCGGGGTCCTGAACCGTCGGAGGTCCTCCCATCGGCGTCAGCCCTTCGCGCGAATATTCGAGGCGGAAATCGTACGCTCCCTTGAGACCGGTCTTGTCGATCACCATGCGCTCAAGCTCGACACTCAACTGCCCGGCCAAATCGCCGATGCCGTACCGCCCAAACGACAAGCGCATGACGCCGTTGCGGTACCGCGCGTCGGCCGCGTGCGTCCCCGGAAGAATGCTCGGGAAACCATCGATGTCCGGCGGCCGTGCGATCGGCTTCCCGTTCCCGTCGGGCGTCGCGATGCTCAAATCAGTCTCCTTCAACTTAGGGCCGTTCTTGGCGAGCCTCAGCTCGTACACCGCCATCTCCCGGTTCTCATGATGGAACTTCAAACCGAACCGATCGATCAGGAGATTCCGCAGCATTGCATTCAATCCATCCGGAGTGCTCCCTGCAGGAACTTTGGCGGCGATATCGAACCTCTGGTCCTCCAGGCCGGAACCCACAAGCTGAAATGGCGGCACTCCGTAAGCCCTCATAACAATGCTTCTGAGCGGCGCGTACTCCCAGGTAAATCGCGTCGGGTCCGAACTTCCCGGGCCGCCCTTCATGTTGCCCACGTACATGTTGCGCGGCGCAGCGACGCGGATCGAGACTACCTCGAACTTTTCCGCGTCCTTCGTCTGTGCAAGCGCGGCGGCGACCAAAACGATTGCGGCGATTAGTACCCTCATCTCGGTAACTCCAGCCAGCCTGGGCCCCTCTAAGCAACCATGCTAAAAGCGAGAAGGGGAGCGTCGCCGCTCCCCTTCGTCACGTCGATCGTGGTTAACTCTGGAACTGTGACTTCTTGGTCCCCTTCGCATCGGGGAACTTTATTCTAGCGCAGTTGAATTACCAGCATCTAGCTAATGTTGCCCGCTCGCCATGAAAAGCATTGCAACCAGGGTAAAATGAGCCTTGCCCCTTTCACGACCCGCGAATCCCCGCGTCAATCCGACTGGCGAGAGCATTGAGCCGGCTCAGAAGCCCCAGCGCATCGAGCCGGAGCCGCAAGCTCCGCGCGTGTCGGCCATTCTGGTTTCCTACAACCAGGCGGCAGCCTTACGCCGGGCGGTCCAGGCTCTGGAAAATTCGCGCGATCGCGACAAGCTTGAAATCCTGGTGGTGGATTGCGGCAGCAGAGACGAAAGCACCCAGCTTGATACGGATTTTCCCGCTATCAACATGCTTCGGCTGCCGCATCACCTGGGCGCGGCACGAGCCATGAATATCGCTACACGTACGGCCAAGGCCGAGCTGCTGTTTTACGTTTCCCCGAATGTGGAAGTCGCGCGGGAAACGGTCACGGCGCTCGCGGATTATCTGCAGCCGGATCCGGACGCGGCGGAGACCGACGTCGCCGCCGTATTGCCCCTTTTGGTGGATGCCGAGGGGCATCCTGCGTCGCGCATCCATCCCATTCCCACGCGTGCGGAGCTTCAGGAGGCGGCACGCGGGGGAGCGCTTCCATCTACTGAACTTGATCTTGCGCAGGAAAGTATCGCCGTAGCCTATCCCGAGCTGGACGCGATCCTGATACGCAAGCATTTTGTCCGCAGTATGAATTATTTCGACCCGCGTTTCGGCCATTACTGGGCGGACGCTGACCTGGCCATGCAGATCCGCCGTGCGGGGAAACAGATCCGCCTGTATCCCGGCGTTCGGGCGATCTATCACCCCGCGCCCGATCCGGTGGAGGGCGATTCCCTCGCCAAGGCCGACCGCGTGAACGGCGCGGCGGCCCTGGTCGGGAAGTATGAAGGCGGGATGGCCGGCTTTAGTTTCAAGCTGGGAGCGGTCCTTTCGGCACTCGCCCGGTTTGACCTGGGAATGGTCGGCAAACTGACCGGTGGCCAGAAGTTGGACGGGTCGCAAGCCGCGTAATGTAGGACTTCTAAGGGATTTATCTTAAGCCTCTAACCTTTTGCCTACCTCGCGCCGATAGACCACCCAGCAGGTCATGCCTATGCATCTCGATGCTTTATTGTGGCTATTTCTTCCAGTTTTCGTGGCGGGAGGAAGCGCACTTCTGTCCTTCTACATCATGCAGGCCAAGATGGAAGTTGCAGTCTCGAAGGAGCGCGAAACGCTGGCCGAGGCCCATGCGACCATCAGCTCGCAGAAGGTCATGATGGAAGAGCGAATTCGCGCCACCGAGGAAGCCGTTAGGCGCGCGGCGCTGGATGAATTTCTCAAGGACTTCCGGGTTGAGGAGCGCAGTTACGCGCGCGAGACCAAGTCGCTAGGTTCCGAGAAACGCAGCATGATCATGCAGGAACGCCTGTTTTTCCGCAATATCCCGTTGTCCGATTGGGTGGAACACGAAATGGTGGTCGAGGTCGGCAGCGACCTGAAGCGCCTGCAAGAGCAGGTTTCCGTCTTCGGTGGGGCCTCCTTGCCCGCGGGCTCGCATGCAGGTTTGCCCGTCGGTTTATCCACCAATGGCGGCCGATTGCCTATCTCAAAACTGCTGGATAATACGGCCGTGGTCCGTCCCGCGGCGTCCAATCGTTCCAATTCGCTGATCGCCGCACATGCGGTGTTCGGAGCACAATAGAACGCGCAAAAACGAGGCGCTACGCGCCCTTTGCGCTCAAAGTCGTAACCCTTTCCCGCACATCCTACGTCTGAACGGTATCATGGGCCTTATGGCAGGGCCTGCACTGGCCGCGCGGAACGAGACCGAAGAACTCCGGGATTTCAGCGCGGATTTCACTATTTGGATGGCGTCCGAGCAGAGGCGCGTATTCGGGCTGTGCCAGCGGCTGCTCCGCGACCTCGACGAAGCCGATTCGGCCACGCAGGACGTGTTTCTGAAGGCCCACAACGCCCTGTGTAAGGAAGCCCTCCGCAAGGAGGATGGCAAGGTTCTGGACGATCCAGCGCGCTGGCTCACCCGGATCGCCGTCAACACATGCCTGGACCGGCTGCGCTCGCAGCGCTGGCGGTTCTGGCGCAAACGTCCGTCCCAACAAGACGAGCAATTAATTCTGAAATTGGCTTCGTCCCCGCGCCCCGAGGCAGAGGACCGGTATTTTGCCGTTCAGATTCGGGCGCGTCTCGAAACGGCACTGGAAAAGCTTTCCCCGCGCCAACGGGCGACCTTTACGTTGCGGCACTACGACGATTTGAGCCTGGAGGAAATCGGCAACCTCCTGGATCTGGATATCGGCACGGTAAAAGCGCACATGCATCGCGCGGTGGTGAAACTGCGTCATGAGCTGCGCGATTTGTACGGAGGACGGAGATGAATCGCCCACAGCATCTAAGTGATGACGAACTGATCGGGCTGTTATATGGGCTCGGTGACGGCGAGGGTCATCTGACGCACTGCTCGGATTGTGGCGAGCGCTGGAGCGAGATGCACAAGGCGCTGGGAATGGCTCGCGCCGAGTCGTCCACGGCCACGGAAATCAGTGGGCGCAGGCTGGCGATCCAGCGGCAGCAAATTCTGGAACGCGTGGAGCAGCCAGATTCGATATCTCTTGGATGGCGATGGGTCCCCGTCGCTACTGCCGCTTCACTTCTGGCGGCGGCGATGTTCTTCCATGAGCGTCCCGCTGTTCCCAAGCACTCGCCGGCGGCGTCCGCTGCCGTCAATGCCGAGGCCGATGCCCAGCTGTTCACCGACGTGTATTCGATGGAGCAGGATGTGGAACCAAAAGCCGCGGCTCCCATTCGCGCTTTGTTTCAGGAGACAGCATTGGAAGAGGAGCGCCAATGAAAGTGCGTCGATGGACCTATTTCCTCGCAGGCATAATACTGGCGTTGCCGGTAGCTTTAAGTGCACAGGGGGCGCGCAGCGGATTTTTTCCATGGTGGGATGGTCCCTTAGTTAGTGGGCTGGACCTCACCGACGCGCAGCGCACCGAAATCCGCTCGGTGATCCGCGATTACCGGGGCAAGATGATGGAGGTCCGGGGGGCGGTGCAAAAGGCGGAAGGCGATCTGGATGCGGTCTTCAACGAAGATACCGTGGATCAGCGCCGCGGTTCTGAAGCGATCGATCGCCTGACCAAGGCCCGGGCGGACATGACCAAATCGGTTTCCGAGATGAGTCTGCGGATGCGCGCCGTACTCACCACCCAGCAGTGGCAGGAACTGCAGCGCCGCCAGCGGGAGCAGGGATCGGGGCTCGAAAATGCCGGCCGCGGCCCGGGATCGCAAAAGGGCGGGGGACGCGCGCATCGCTTAGCCAAGGGCGGACCCAAAGACTCGCCCTCGCGGCCTAGCGAGGCCCAACCGCAGCCCCCGGCTCCGGCCTTGAGCCAGCAGTAAGCCAGCTTAGGTATTCCTCCAGTTGCGGGGTAGCCACTCCGATCCCGTTCAATTCCGTGAGCCCTTGCTCATATACCCCCGAGACCGCGTCGGCAATGAGGACTGCTCGAAAATCCCGCATAGTGACGCTATAAATCGTCGCGCGAGGGCAATTCGGAAAGTTGCAGCCCACCACGACAACGGTTGTTATGCCCAGGTCGTGAAGGTGCTTCTCGAGCGGAGTTCCGTAGAACGCATCCCAGCGAGGCTTGTACATGGCCCACTCGTTTTCGGCGAGTCGCTGGAGCCGTCCGGCGAGCAGCGTGTCGGCATCGAGCTGGACATTGAGGTTCGGTTTGATCGCGTCCACCAGTTCGGCCCCGACGCTGCCAGGACGCACGATTGGGCTCCCGGAAGCGACCGTTTCCTTGCGGCAGAGATCAACGTTGGTTCCGTCTGCCAGGTAGAGACGCACGACATGCACGATCGGCCAACGATGCTGCCGGTACACATCCAACAGACGCCGCATCGCTGGGACGCGGGCGCTGGTTCCAGGGATTTCCGCAACGGCGCCAGGATTCGTGAAGTCCTGTTGGACGTCGATGGTCAGAAGCACCGATCTTCGGGGATCGGGAGTAGTATGCGGACTCATTTCGCGGCGGCGCGGATTGCGCGTACATTCAGTATCCGCCACTCTGGAACACTCGCCGGGTTTCCATCTATGGAGGCGGGTCCGCCTTCAGATGTGGTATCTGTGGAAGTGTCCTCGATGTATGGGCGAGGCGCGGTAGCCAAGTGGTAAGGCAGAGGTCTGCAAAACCTTTATTCGGGGGTTCGATTCCCCCCCGCGCCTCCAATAAGTTAGCCCCAAATCCCCACAAACAAGGTAGATAGTTCGGTCTGCGAAGGTCCGGGAACGTTCGGCAAAGAGCAGTTCGTGGTCGGATGGAACTCGGATGGGACCGAGTCGGTGGTTGGATAGCGGGCGACCTTTCCGATATAGAATAACGCCGTGAGTCCACGGTTCGCCATCTTGAATCCCTGCCCGAAACGGTGGGCTGATTTGAAGGGCGATGGACGCCATCGATACTGCGAGGCTTGCCGGACGTCTGTGCACGCGATAGAAAAGTACTCCGAGCAGGAGTGGGAGGAAGTCTGGAAGGAATCCGGCGGGCGCGTCTGTGGCCTTCTATGTGAAGAACTACCTCCGCAGCCTCGAAGCCGACGTGCTGTCCTCTTAGGCGCGCTACTAACTGCAATCTCACCACTGATGGCCCAGTCTGGTCGTGTCCGTATCATGGTCACCGATCCAACCGGCACCGTGATTCCAACAGCCAAGCGTCGCTGCTGGGGTCTGACAACAAGCCAACGCGGACGGAACATGCGAACGAAAGGGGCGAGATTGTCTTTGCCGATCTTCCATTAGGTGATTGCCGATTTGCCGTCACCACCATTGGTTTCGCTACGTCGCAGGTGGTCGTAACGCTTCGCAACGGCGACGAGGTGAAGATTGAAACGAGCTTACAAGTAGGGCTGGTGGGCGAGTTCGTGACAGTTCAAAAAAACACTTCAAAACCGAACAAGACTCCCACCGTGGCTTCACCTACCTCGAAACGTAAATGGTGGCAGATTTTCCGCTAGAGCTTCGACCTAATTGGCATTTAGTGGATGGCGGGAGCGGTCGCGGCAATGCGGAGCTTCCTTTTCGAACGATCCAATGTACTTCTTCATCGCTGCGGCGGTGTCCGACCTAAGTTCAAACCACCAGGCCGAGCGCTTACTGCATTAGGCCGGAGGATGATACGCTCCCCAAGCGGCTAATCCGTCTACAGTTGAACGGGAGGCGCACCACGATCCGAATTGGATCGGCAGTAATTCTGTGCTGGTGCGCCACCCTGCAACCTGGGGTTATCCCAGGCTGTGCTTCACCGCGGCGTGAAAACCTTGCAACGCTTCAGTACAAATAAGGCTCTCCTTCCTGAGACGGCTGCTTATGATCAAGAAAATTGCGTTCTTAGTTTCGCCTCAACCTGAACCATGAAGCCGACACAATCACCGTGTCTAAGATCGCGGCGAAGTAGCTCCCCAACGGGAAGGAAACCTTATGGCATCTCAATCCAATAAATGCGCTCATCCGAGCTGTCGGTGCACAGTAAATGAAGGAACCAAATATTGCAGCACCTTCTGTGAGGGTGAGGCCAAGACCGCCGACATCGTCTGTAGTTGTGGCCATCCCGGCTGTGGCTCGCGTCAAGAGCCACGCACGTAGCCCGATAGATCGTCGATGTTAGGGTAGCCAGACGCTGCTCGATGAATGAAAAAGACACGTGGTTGAGTGAAGAATCGATTCTACAGGCGCTGGAAGAGGCCGTCAGCCGCATCCGCAAGCGTAATCTCAACGGTGCGCTCGATACACTGATCTATCTCAATTTCGAGCGGCTCCTGCTTCCTGGTAAGGACGGCAGGACTCTTCTCGTGGTGGACCGGAGCCAAGCCTTCGGTCCCGAACGAGTGCGTGAAACGGCCGATCAAATCCGGCTATGTGAACTTGCGCTGCGAAAGCTGGATGCGCAAGGCGCTCTGGCCGCCGGTCAGGCCGCGCTAGCCCGCTGGCAGAAAACGTAGCCCTTAATTCTTAGGATCGTCCTTGTGCGAAGCGGAACTGCTTTGCTGCAAAGGATTGATGCGTTTTAGAAATCCTCCAAGTTTAACCACCGGATTCTTCGTTTTGGTATCAGAACTCGCGCTTCCCGGGACGGCGCTGTCGTCGCTCGGGGACGCCGGGGTTTCGATGGTAACGACATGCGTGGGCGACTCCGGGTCGACCAAATCGTTACTCGTCTGGGGCTTGGGTGCCAGCCGCGCAGGCTTTCGATGTAGCGTCTTCTTGGCTGCAATGGGAACCGCTGCCGGGATGGTTTCGACAGCGGGAATGGCTACGGCAGGCGTTGCGGCGTCTGGGGGCGGTACCGCAGTAGGAGATTTTCCGGTCTGAACCTGAGCATTACCGTGCCTGGTGGTAACCGCCGCGATCAAACCTCCGATAAGGATCGAGATTGCTACGCACGCGGCCATCAACGGCCGGCTGATCGAACGGCGCTGGCTCGATGCGATGGGTTTTGTTCGAACGTCTTCGATCGCCTGGAGGAATGCGTCCGCTGACTGGAATCGCGCTTCCGGTTTCTTTGCCAAAGCGCGCAGAACGATAGCCGAAAGTGCATTTGGTATTTCAGGGTTTGTTGCTGTGGGTGACGAAGGCGCCTCTTCCGTATGAGCCTTCATGATCGTGAATGCGCTATCGCCTCCGAAGGGCTTTTTCCCCACCAGGAGTTCGTAGAGGACCACTCCCGCCGAGTAGACATCGGTACGCACATCGATATCCTGAGCGCCACGGATCTGCTCGGGAGACATATAGTGGGCAGCACCAATGGGCGAGCCCTCGCGTGTAAGGCGCAGGTCGGTAGCAGCCTTGGCCAAACCGAAGTCGATGATCTTCACGATTCCGCCAGCGGTCAGAAATATGTTGGCGGGGGATATGTCCCGGTGAATGATTCCGCGGGCGTGGGCGTAGCTGAGGGCGCCCAGGACTTGCGCCATGATGTCTAAGGCCTGATTCTGCGATAGCTGCTGACGCTCCAAGAGCTGCTCTAGAGACTCGCCTTCCAGAAATTCGCATACCAGAGCCAGGTCATCGTTGACCCAGAAGGCAGTGTGTACCACTGCGATATTGGGGTGGCTTAAACTGGCTTGCAGCCGGATTTCACGAAGAAACCGCTCGGATTGCTCCGCGGCATTGGCATTGCCGGAGGCGAGAACCTTCATCGCTTCGCGCCGGCCGGTAATGGTGTGCTCTACCTTATAGACTTGGCCAAAGCCGCCTTTTCCAAGCTCTTGGAGGATCGCATAGTCACCGAGGGATTGGCCGACTTGAAACATGGAGAGTCCCGGAGCCACCTAGCTCCCTTCCAGCCTAAGCAACGAACCTCAGCGCCACAATAGGACGAATCTACTAGGGTCGCGCCGAAATAGACCTGATGTGAGCTAAGCTCGATCATGCCTAAGCCCAAACGGAGTGCGGGCGTTCTTCTGTTCCGGCGGACCGCATCCGGGATCGAAGTCCTCCTGGCGCATCCCGGCGGCCCCTTTTGGAAGCACAAAGACGAAGGCGCCTGGTCGATTCCTAAAGGCGAGTATGGGGACCAAGAGGATCCACTGGCAGCCGCGAAACGGGAGTTTGCCGAAGAAACCGGCGTAACGCCCTCGGGGGATTTCATCCCGCTTGGAGAAGTTCGACAACCTGGGGGCAAAATAGTCAGCGTCTGGGCGGTGGAGGGCGACCTTGACCCCAGGAACCTGCTCAGCAACACGTTCTCGCTACCCTGGCCTCCGAATTCCGGAAAATGGCAGGAATTCCCGGAAATTGATCGCGCGGAGTGGTTTTCTCTGGTAACCGCGCGCCGCAAGATTCTCAAAGGGCAGACGGAGATCTTGGACCGGCTGCTCCAAAACTTGCCGGACGCACCCTAACTAGTGCATCATGCATTAACGCCGATATTAAGACAACCGATACATTGAGGGAGGGTTCCTGGATGACGAAATATGTTCGCTCGTACGCGCTGTGGGGTTCCAGCATCTTTGTCGCCCTGCTTCTGGGCGGCTGCCAAGCACAACAACAGGTTCGCAGCGAGTATTCCATGGGCGAGCGAGTCCAAGTTGGACAACTGACCTACTCGGTGATCGAGAGCGCGTGGCGAACCCAGTTAGGGGATTCATTCAAGGTGCGGACACCGGAGCAGCGTTTTCTGCTCATCAAGCTTTCCGTTACCAACGGCACCGGTAAAGACATTTCCGTTCCTCTGCTGACACTGGAGGGAACTAACGGGCAGATGTATCGCGAAATTGCCGATGGCAACGGTGTAGACAACTGGTTTGGCTTGTTAAGGACCATTAATCAGGGACAGACGCAGCAGGGGAACATCCTGTTCGATGTGCCGCTCACCTCCTACAAACTCCGGGTGCCGGATATCAACGATACAGGCTTCGACACGTACGCTTCCATTCAAATTCCGTTGCGGATGGACGCGGAGGTGCCGATTCAAACGCCGACTGATCCGGACGTCTTAAAATAGTATCCGTGAGATCCAGAGGCTGGATCATCGCCCTGACACTGCTGTTCACGGCAGGGCTACTGCCGGCGGCATCGAGACTCGCGTTTGAGCGCTTGGCTTTGCACCAATATGAGGACGGTCCGCTGCTACCGGCATCCCATGATTTCCTGCCGGGGGAAACGGTTTGGTTCAGTGCCCGGGTGGCTGGTTTCGAGAGCCAGGTAGTTGGCGACAATCGCAACGTAAAACTATCTTGGAAGGTGGGAATCGTGGATCCGGACGGCGTGGCTGTGGAGGCCACCAAAACCGGCCGGCTGGATGACTCGCTGCGCACTCAAGACAAAGACTGGGTCCCGAAATTCGTAGTTTCGTTTCTCCTGCCGTCCTTCATTCCCGGCGGAAATTACAAAATCCCGGTCACGGTGAAAGACGAACTAGCAGGCTCGGATATCAGCGAAGAGCTGGCGTTTCACGTGCGCGCGGAGAGTATAGAGCCGAGCACATCGTTCGTGATTCGGAAATTTCGTTTCTTGCGCAATGAGACCGATGCAGAGGCCTTGCGCCCACCGGTGGTCTACCGGCCGGGAAGCACACTGTGGGCCCGATTCGAAATGGCGGGATACAAGTTCGAAGCGAATCATAAATTTTCGGTGGATTACGGCTTGGCCGTGCTGAACGCGGACGGCAAGGAGCTCTTCGCACAGCCGGAGGCGGCCGCGGAATCGAAAGAATCGTTCTATCCACAACTGCGTGTCCCCGGCGCTTTGAGCCTGCATCTGGATGCCAACGTCCCGCCCGCGACCTATACGCTAGTGGTCACGGTGCGCGATAAGATCGGCGGCCAGACTGCCGAACAGCGCGAGACATTTCGCGTCGAGTAGTTCAGACGAAATTCAGGTCGACCGATCCTAGGGGGCCGAAATCGGCCGTGATGCGATCTCCACGCTCCCCCATATAGACTTCGGTGGTGACGCCGGTAGTGACGTATTGGCCGGCTTTCAAGCCAAGCCCGCGTGCGCCCAAACTATTGACCAGCCATTCCAGGGCGTTGAGTGGATGACCCAGCACGTTGCATCCACTGCCTTCGCGCAGCACTTTTCCGTTAACCGTTACGCGCACGGCCTGCGCGGCCAGGTCGAAAGTCTGCCAATCGGTAACTAAGGCGCCCTTGACCCAGGCCGCGTTGCAGGCGTTGTCGGCGATCAGCGACCCCGCGCCGATGGTGGTCCAGTCGTCGAACCGGCTGTCGACGATTTCGATGGCCGGGACCACCCCTTTCACCGCCGCGGCGATTTCATCGCGCGAGCGCGAAGTGGCAGAAGGAGGTAAGTCGCCCGCCATCTCGAAGGCGAATTCGGCTTCGACCACGCGCATAAAGAATTTGCTCGCGTCAACCTGGGCGGGACCGTCGAAGAAGAACGCGGATAGCAGTCGTCCGCAGAAAGGCGCGTCGACATTCAATTGGCGCTGCGCGGTGACGTTGGTGCAAGCGACTTTGTATCCGATCACATTACCGCCGTAATGCGCGAGCAACTGGTCGACGAGGCCGTCCTGGACAACATAGGCTTCGGCGGGTGTCTTTGGTCGGATCGCCGCGGGAAGTTCTGAAAGGCGCTTGTGGTTGATCCTTGCCTGCGCGAGGAGTTCGGAGGAATTGGTCACCTGAACATTATTGCCAATAATTGCGGTCCAGACTGCGATACTGCACTGCTTCCGCTAAGTGCTTGGCAGTAACGTTATCCGAGCTATCCAGATCGGCGATCGTGCGCGCGACTTTGAGAATCCGGTCGTGCGCGCGCGCCGAGAGGCCCATCCGGCGCACCGCCATTTCAAGGGTTCGTTCGCCCGCGTCATCCAGCGCGCAGATTTTCCGGATCTGGCGAACCGGAATCTGCGAGTTGTAGTAGCCGCGGCCGTGCTGGATGCCGCGGACGCGCTCCACGCGAGCGCGCATATCGGCGGATGTGGCGCCCGTAGGCTGGCCGCGCAACTCCTGATACGCGACTGCCGGAACTTCGATGTGCAGATCGATGCGGTCGAGCAGAGGACCGCTGATCTTCCCCAGGTAGCGCTGGATAATACCGCCGGTACAGCGGCACTCGCGCGTAGGATCGGAAAAGTGCCCGCAGGGGCATGGGTTCATGGCGGCGATCAGCATGAAATTCGACGGGAAGGAAAGGGTCATCTGGGCGCGGGCGAGCGTGACGCTGCCCTCCTCAAGCGGCTGGCGCAACTGCTCCAGCACGTTGCGGGGAAACTCCGGCAGCTCATCCAGAAACAAGACGCCGTTGTGCGCCAGACTCACTTCGCCGGGCCGAGGCATTCCCGAGCCTCCACCGATCAGGCCTGCATCCGAGACCGAGTGGTGCGGCGCGCGGAATGGGCGCTCGGCCAGCAGTCCGATTCCCTTGGGCAAAAGTCCCGCCACACTGTGGACCTGGGTGGTCTCAAGCGCCTCGGGATAGGTCAACGGCGGCAGGATCCCAGGGAGCCGTTTGGCCAGCATGGTCTTGCCCGATCCCGGCGGTCCCACGAGAAGTACGTTGTGGCCGCCCGCCGCAGCGACCTCTAGAGCGCGCTTAGAGGTAGTCTGGCCGCGCACATCGCCAAAATCAAGCATCGACGCGCTCAGGGTCGGTATCAGACTTGTTTCGCGCACGTGCGGCGTAAACTGGTCCGGATTGTTGAGGAACGCCACCACCTCGCTCAGATGCCGCATCCCGAACACTTTCAGATCGTCGGCCACGGCAGCTTCGGAAGCGTTGTCGGCTGGCACCAGCAGGTTCGCGATCTTTTGCCGCCGCGCGCACGTCGCGATCGAAAGCACCCCGCGTACCGGCCGGATGGCGCCGTCCAGGGATAATTCGCCTACCAAGAGATGCTCGTTGCTGGGTGCCACGGTTCCCATCGCACCTAGAATTCCCAGCGCCATCGGAAGATCGAATCCGGCGCCCTCTTTGCGGACGTTGGCCGGCGCCAGGTTGATGGTCACGCTTTTGTTGGGATAGCCAAACCCGGAGTTGAGCAGCGCCGACTTAATTCGTTCGCGGCTCTCCCGGACGGCCGTATCCGGCATGCCTACGGTGATGAAATCGCGGTTCGTGCCGGGATACATATCCACTTCGACATCTACGAGATAGGCGTCGATGCCATACACTGCGGCCGATCGCGTACGGAACAGGGCCATAGACCGTTAGTGGTTTCAGACAGGTGTTTCTCGCAGGTGATTATGTTTCGGATTTGGTTAGCGAATGCTAGTTGTGACGGTATTGGCGGCCTTGCCATCAAAGATAACCACGATATCGACCTGCCCTCGTCCAGCCAGGGAAGAGGGTAGAGGCCCTATATTGACGGCGTCCTCTCCTTCGTAGCCGCCGACCGCAGCAAGAGCGGCTGGTACGCTTACACCACCGACAGTAGCAATCGCCTGACCGGCATTCCGGAATCCAGTGCCGTAAAGCGAGAGAAAAACCTGGTCCCCTGCTGAGCCGAGATTCACTGGGACGGGAATACGGCTTCCGATGGGTTCTGCCGGATTGAACAGGTAATCCTGGCTACGGGCTCCGTTGGAGGCGATTCGTATCCACAGGCCCGCCGGAACGCCCGACCCGCTGGCATTCGCGGTGAAGAGCGATGGAAGTACTTTATCGACCACAATCTGCTGTGAGACCATCCCACCGGTGCCGCTCTGAATCCTCAGGGTCGCATTACCCAAAGCGGTGAATGGCGGAACCGCGAAGATTACAACGCTCGGATCGACAAAGAACAGAGATGGGTTAAGAACGTTGCCCACGCTGTCCGTTAGCGTCACCTTGGTTTCCAGTAACTGATCGGGAAGATAGTCGCCGGTGCCCGAAGCTGTACCCCGCGCTAGCCCGCTGGCGACGCTGATCATAATCATGCCGCTGGCCATTGTGCCGGGCGGGGTGGAACTAGCCGCGGATTCGGTAACCAGAGGAAGATCCACGAATGCACTCTGCTGCCCAGGCGAGACCGGCGAGTCCATGGCAAGCACTCGCCCTTGAGGATCGAGCGCGCTTCCTGAAACACTGACGAGGGAGAATGCATCGCCGGTCTTCGCTGTGCTGTCAGGCTCCACGCCGATCGTATAATGACCTTGCCCTTCGACAGATTGCCGAATGAGCACAACGTCCATCGGATGGGGAAGCACGCCTCCGAAATCGAGCTCGAAATACGCGGAGTCTGGAATCGCCTGGCCGGATCGCGAAGTAACGCGGCCAAGAGCGTCGGTGACGACGATATCCACAGGTCCCATGGATACGGCCGCGTATTGGCCCTGCAACGCCGGCAGGCCATTGAGCCATTCAAGAAAGGAGCCCGGCAGCAGCGCACTCGTCGAACAGGCGAAGACTCCCGCAGAAGCTACACCTAAGGCTGCTCCTACGTCCTGGCCCAGATTCAATGCCTTCTGCAGGGGCGGATAAGCAGAAGGGTCGGTGGAACCCGCCGAGTAGGAAGGTAGCTGCACCTGCGTTGGCGGATCGTGTATCCGCCAGGCAAAAATGTCGGCGAACCGAGCGAGAGGAATGATCCCGGCGGGGAACGGAATTCCCGATAGGGGATCAATTAACTGCCCGGCGAAAGCGGCGAAATCGCCCTGACGCTCCGGAAGCGGTGGCAAATACGCTTGGACCGCCAAGCCAGGAGCAAGCTGAACCAGACCGCAGAATTTCGGCCCCGTATTGGCGTCGGCAATAGGAATGGAATATATCGATTGAACCAGTTGCTGTCCGCTAAAAGGCTTCCCCACCACCAGGCGATCTCCGGCCGCATTCGGTGGGGTTATGTAATACACCGACTGGAACGGCATAAAGCCCAGCGGCGCGGGCCAGCAATTCGAATTCGTAGGGCACGTGTGGGATGTAGAGGACTGCGCGAACGTTGGCGCGAGGCTCGCTAAAACCACGAGAGCAGGAATGAGCAACTCACCAAGCTTGGGATCGAACGATCGCATTGGTTTAGTGTAGTATTTCATGCTGCTCCAGCATTGTGCTTAGATGTAAGGATGCCGCGTGGCACGCGGCCTAAGGAGCTTACGTGAAAGGTATTGTGCTCGCCGGAGGAACTGGAAGCCGTCTGTTCCCTCTGACCAAGATCACCAACAAACACTTGCTTCCGATCTATGACAAGCCTATGATCTTCTACCCGATCCAGGCTCTGGTAGATGCTGGAATCCGCGACATCCTGCTGGTAACGGGTGGGCAGAACTCAGGCGATTTTCTCCGCCTGCTGGCCAACGGCAAGAAGTTCGGGCTGGCTCATCTGAACTACACCTATCAGGAAGGCGAGGGCGGTATTGCCGATGCCCTGGCCCTGGCCGAACACTTTGCGGATGGCGAAAAGATCTGCGTGATTCTGGGCGACAACATCATCGAGGGCTCCATCGCCCCGGCGGTGCAGGCATTCGAAAAACAGGAGCGCGGGGCACGCATTTTGCTTAAGGAGGTCCCCGATGCGGAGCGCTTTGGCGTGGCGGAACTGTCGGGTGACCGCATCCTGGGTATCGAGGAAAAGCCGGCCCAGCCGAAATCTCCCTATGCGGTGATCGGGATTTATCTGTACGACGGCACGGTGTTCGAGAAAGTGCGTAAGCTGGTGCCCAGCCGCCGCAACGAGCTTGAGATTACCGATGTAAATAACGCCTACATCCAGGAAGGTAGCATGAGCTATTCATTCCTGGATGGATGGTGGACTGATGCCGGCACTTTTGAGTCGTTGTTACGTGCGGCGAATCTGGTGGCGGAAACCAGGACTACTGAAGTTTCCGAATCGGCTGCCATACAATAGGCTTTGCCCCGGCTTTCGATCGTGGTCCCCGCCTATAATGAGGCGGCTCGTCTTCCACTGACTCTTCCTAAGATGGCGGAGTTCTGCGAACGCCAAGGGTCCGTCGAGATTCTCATTGTGGATGACGGATCGAAGGATTCGACCGCTGCCCTTATTCAGGAGTTCGCGAACCGGCATCCGTTTGCACGTTTGCTCCAAAATCCCGGCAACCGGGGCAAAGGATATTCGGTGCGTCACGGAATGCAGAAGGCCCAGGGAGATTGGATCCTTTCGACGGATGCGGATCTCTCCAGCCCGCTGGAAGAAGTCGACAAACTTCTGAGTGCGGTAGAGAGGGAAAAGGCCGCGGCCGCCATCGGATCCCGGGCGCTGGATCGCTCGCTGGTGGGCGTCCATCAGGCTGCGTTCCGAGAGGCCAGCGGTCGCGTGTTCAACGTGGTGATGCGCGCAGCCACGGGACTGCCGTTTCGCGATACGCAGTGCGGCTTCAAGCTGTTTCGTAAGGATGCCGCTCACGCGATCTTTCCGCGTCAGCGGCTGGATGGATTTGGCTTCGATGTGGAAGATCTGCTGATCGCCCGTATCCACGGATTCAAAGTGGTCGAAGTGCCGGTACGTTGGGACAACGTCGAAGGCACTAAGGTTAGCCCATTGAACGGAGCTCGCGCGTTCTGGGATCTGGCGGCGGTGCGATGGCACCAGTTAGCCGGGCGTTATCGCTAACGCCACGGCGTCCCACACTTGTTCCGCCACGGCTTCCCGAGTTTGACTCCCGTCGATAAGCCGCACGCGCTTGGACTCGTCGGCGGCGAGCTGGCGATAGGCTTCGCGAACGCGCCGGTGAAAAGCAACATCCTGCTCTTCTATCCTAGTGTCGGAGCGAGTCTCGGAACCCGCGGTGCGAGCGCTGCGGCGGTGCGCGCGCGCCAGGCCCGCTTCCGCATCGATATCGATGACAAGAGTGAGGTCCGGAATCAATCCGCGGCAGGCAATCCGGTCGAGCTCATAGACGACGTCGGCGCCCAGACCTCGGCCCACGCCCTGATAGACAAGGGTGGAATCGGTAAAACGGTCGGAGAGAACGGTGCGGCCGGCCGATAGAGCCGGCAAGATCAACTGGTCAACATTTTGTGCACGACTCGCAAACATCAGCAGCAGCTCGGCGGTGGGACACAATTCACGATTCTTGGCGTCCAGCAACACATGGCGGATCTGGGTACCGATGGGAGTGCCGCCCGGCTCCTGAGTTTCCAGAACATCGTGCCCGGCTTTCCGCAGCCGCTCGCCGAGCAAGCGGAGTTGGGTGGATTTGCCGCTGCCTTCCGGGCCTTCAAACGTAATGAATCGGCCGCGCCCACTCATAAGCGAGCTCATTCGCCACTTCAGTCGTAAACGAAGTGCAGGACCTTCTTCAGATCTTCCCACGCTTCGCGTTTCGCGTCTTGGTTATAGGGGCGCAGCAGATAGGACGGATGATACGTCACCATCACTGGAATATCGCGCCACTTGTGCCATTTGCCGCGCAGCTTAGTGACTCCGTCCTTAGTGCCGAGCACTGCTTTAGCCGCCGTCGAACCCATCGCGCAGATGGCTTTGGGGCGGATTGCCATGAGCTGGCGGAATAGAAACTGGCCGCAAATTTCCATTTCATCGGGCTGCGGCGCGCGATTCTCCGGGGGGCGACACTTGACCACGTTGCAAATGTAGACGTCGGGGCGCCGGATGGGAATACCTTCCTTGGTCGCGGTGTTCTCGATCATCTGCGTGAGCAACTGCCCGGCCCGGCCGACAAAAGGCAGCCCACTAGCGTCTTCATCCGCCCCTGGTCCTTCGCCGACAAACACCAAGCGCGACTGTTCATTGCCCGATCCGAAAACGATCTTCGCCCGGCCCTCACACAGGCGGCAGCGGCGGCAATCGTCGCCGATGTCCTGGCGAATCTTGAGAAGCGTGTCGCCTTCCGGCGCTAGAGAGGGTAGGGCGGCAGGGGCAGCTGGCAAGATTACTCCTTCTGGAATGACAGGCAACGAGATTGCCTGTCCTACATTCTCACGGCGATAGATTTCGTCCACTCCGAGGTCACGGTAAAAGTTCAGGCGTTCCCGGAGCTGCGCAACAGTCATTGGGCGCTGTGCAGGGCCAGGCGCAGCTTCATCGCTTCGTCGAAAATGCGGTGGGCGATGATGCTCTTCGAAGCCCGCTCGACGGGAATGGTTTCGCCGGTGCGCAGCACCAAGGTCACGGCATTCTCGTCCGATTCAAATCCGATTCCCGGCTGCGATACCAGATTGGCCACCACCATGTCGCAGTTTTTAGATTGCAGCTTGCGGCGAGCTGCCTCGATCAGGTTCTCAGTCTCCGCCGCGAAGCCCACCAGCAGACGGTCGCCTTTTTTGCGGCCGACCTCGGCCAGGATATCGGGCGTGGGATCGAGCTCGAGTGAAAGCCGCGCCGCAGTTTTCTTGACCTTCTGCTGCGGCGGGTTGGCCCGGTGATAATCAGCGACGGCCGCAGCCTTAATGACCATGGTGGCCTGCTCCAGGTGATCCATCACCGCTTGGCGCATTTCGACAGCAGTGCGCACCGGAATCAGTTCCACGCGCGCCGGTGGGGCGAGCGTAACAGGCCCAGAAACCAGGATCACGCGTGCTCCGCGTTCCGCGGCAGCCTCGGCCAGCGCGTAGCCCATCTTCCCGCTGGAACGGTTGCTGAGATAGCGAACCGGATCGAGCGGTTCCTGCGTGGGTCCGGCCGTGATTAAGACAGTCTCGCCATCCAGATCATGCTTGGAACTGCCGCGACCGGCCACGCCAGCGACTGCTTGTGCGATGATCTCGGGCTCAGCCAAACGGCCCGGGCCGACCATACCGCAAGCCAGAATTCCATCATCGGGCTCGACAATCACATGGCCGCGCTCCCGCAAAATGCGCAGATTCTCCTGAGTGGCCGGGTGATTCCACATGTTGGTGTTCATCGCCGGAGCGAGCACCACCGAGCCGGTGAACGCCAGATAAGTAGTCGTCAGGAAATCGTCGGCGAGCCCGTGAGCCAGCTTGGCGAGAAGATCGGCCGTGGCCGGCGCGATCACCAGGATCTGATTCTCCTGGGCGACGCGGATATGTTCGATCGCACTCGAAAGGGTATCTTCCGCGCTGGCCGCGCTGAACAGGTTGGTGATCACCTTGCGGCCAGTGAGCGCGGCGAACGTCAAGGGCCGCACGAATTCCTCGGCCGATCGGGTCATGACCACCTGCACGGAGAAACCGCGCTCCATCAGCGCGCGAGCCAGCTCCGCCGCCTTGTACGCGGCGATGCCTCCTCCGACTCCCAAGGCAACGTTGGTGGTGACCGGCATGCTCGTTACCGGAATAAAATCAGCCTATTCTTCGGGGACCGGCTGCTCGAACAGGTGCTGGATGGCGATGTCCTCATACTGGACCAAGCCCCGACGGACTTCTTCCATGGCCATCACGGTGGGCTTCTTGGACGTGGTGGGGAGGAAGCTCCGCGCCCCGTTCTGAAGCTGCCGCGCGCGCTTGGCGGCCACGATGATGAAGCGGTAGGCGCTGGCCTCCGGATCGTCGGGAATCACGCTCTGCGCAATCTGTTTAAGATTTGTTTCTGCCATTTTCAAAAGTCTCCAGAATCGGGCGAATCTGCTGCTCCATCCGGTCGCGGCGGCTCCGCACGGATCGTACAATCGATACCAGTGTATCGGTGGACGCTTGCACCTCCCGATTCACCAGCAGGTAGTCGTACTGCGAATACTTCCGAATTTCCTCCGCGGCCTCCCTGAGCCTACGCTCAATCACCGATTCGGAGTCCTGAGACCGGGCCCGCAAACGCTCTTCGAGAACCTGGCGGCTGGGCGGAAGAATAAATATCGATACCGCTTCGAATATTCTCCCTTTTAATTGTCGCGCACCCTGGACGTCGATGTCGAGGACCAGGTCCATGCCAGCCGCTTTGGCCCGATCCAACTCGCTGCGGTGGGTCCCGTAATAGTTTCCAAACACTTCAGCCGATTCAAGAAACTCGTCGTTGGCCAGCCGCCGCTCAAATTCGGCGCGGGTGATAAAGTGGTACTCCTGCCCGTCGCGTTCCTGGCCGCGCGGGGGGCGGGTGGTGTAGGAAACCGAGAAGCATAGGTTATCGACGGACCTCATCAGCGCGCTAACCAGGGTCGATTTGCCGGAGCCCGATGGCGCCGAAATGATGAAGACTGTGGTCATTCCAGGACTGTTATTCAAGGTTTAGCGACTGCTCTCGGATCTTCTCGATGCATGCCTTGGCGGCCAACGCCAGTTCGGTGATCTTGAGGCCGATTTCTCCCGCACCGGTAGTCTTGGACAGTATCGTGTTGGTCTCGCGGTTCATCTCCTGCAAAAGAAAATCGATCTTCTTGCCGCTTGCGCCGCCGGCTTCGAGTAGCGCGGCCAGTTGCCCCGAATGGATCTTCAGGCGGGCTAATTCTTCGCCGATATCACTGCGATCGGCCAGCATCGCCGCTTCCTGGGCCAGACGCTGCGGGTCGATTTGGACGCCTTGCGCGCCCTTGAGCAGATCTTTGAGGCGCTCGGCGAGCCGATGCTGGAAAACCTCCGGCGCGTCAGCCCGGATCGTTTCCATCTGCTCCGCCAGAGCGCCGAGCTGTGAATTGTGCCCGGACATTTCCTTGGCAATTTCCGCTCCTTCGCGCGCGCGAAACTGATTCAACTCATCGAGCGCGGCGCGCAACGCGTCCAGTATGGCTTCTTCCGTTCCGGGCGGCAGTGCGGAACCCTCGGAAATCTCGCCGAACATTCCTGGGATTCGCAAGGCAGCGTTCAGGTCCGGCTGGGCATTCAGTTTATGCTCGGCCGCGGCCTGTCGAAAAGCCCCAAGATATTCTTGGAGCATCTTGTGGTTCAGAGTGACCGCACTTTCGTTCGCGGCGCCCAGTGGGAGAGAGATCCGCACCTCCACGTGCCCGCGCACCAAGCGGCTCTTGACCAGCGATCGCACGGCGTTCTCAAAGAGATCGGCGGCGGAAGGAGCGTGCACATGCACATCCAGCGAGCGATGATTCAGCGTCTTCACACTGACCACCATCTCGCCGTCGCCTAGGGGACGGTGGGCGCGCGCAAATCCAGTCATGCTACGCAGAGGAGAATTGGCCATCTTAGGGGTTCACGTCCGCTTCCAGAAATTGTAATTCGTACAGCCTCTGGTAAAGGCCGCCGCGGCTTACCAATTCGTCGTGCCGGCCGGTCTCGGAGATGCGTCCACGGTCCAGCACAACGATCTTGTCGGCCCGCCGCACGGTGGATAGCCGGTGTGCAATTACGATGACCGTGCGGTTGGCCATTAAGGTTTGCAGCGCCTTTTGTACGAGCACCTCGGATTCGGTGTCCAGATGTGAAGTGGCTTCGTCCAGGATCAAAATCGGCGCGTTCTTGAGCAACGCGCGCGCGATCGCCAGGCGCTGCCGCTGTCCGCCGCTCAGTTTAACGCCACGTTCGCCGATGATGGTGCCGTATCCTTCTGGCATGCGCAGGATAAACTCTTCCGCCAGGGCATCGCGAGCGGCCTTGTGAACCTGCTCGGGCGCCGCGTGCGACAAGCCATAGCCGATGTTCGCCCCCACGGTATCGTTGAACAGGAACGTATCCTGCGCCACGATGCTGATCTTGTCGCGCAGGGATGCGAGCTTCAGGTCGCGAAGATCCTTGCCGTCGATCCGGATGGCCCCGCCCGTCACATCGTAGAAGCGCGGCACCAGGTTGGCTAGCGTGGTTTTGCCTGCGCCGCTTGGTCCGACCAGTGCGACCACTTCACCAGCCTTAACCTCCAGATCGATCCCATCCAGAACCAGACCCTCGGGTGAGGTCGGATATCGAAAGTTCACGTGCTCGAACGCAATGGCTTTATCGATCCGTGCCAGCCTTGCGGCTCCCGGCTTTTCCTGCACCTGTAGATCGCGATCCAGATACTCGAATACTTTCTGAGACGCTCCCAGCGCCTGCTGAAAGATGTTGTGGATACCGGTAAGACGCTTCACAGGCTCATATAACAAAAACAGCGCGATCACGAAACTGGTGAATTCTCCCGTACTCATGTTTCCAGCCTTGATTTGGTTGCGGGCGTAGGCCAGCAACACGACGATGGTTAGCGCTGCGAAGAACTCGATTACCGGCGATGCCACGGCCTGCTGCGCGACATAACGCAGATTGCTGCGTCGTAAGCGTTCGGCGCGGTCCTGGAACCGGTTGGACTGAATCTCTTCGGCGCCAAAGGACTTCACCACCTGATGGCCACTCAGCGTCTCCTGCAACACTTGATTAAGCTCCGCAGTGTTGTCCTGCGCGCTGCGCGTTGTTCGCCGGATGCGGCGGCCTAAACGCAGAGTCGGCAGCATCACGAATGGCAGAACCGTCAGGCTGGCCAAAGCCAGTTTCCAGTCGGTTTGCAGGATTCTGACTCCCAAAGCCAAGAAGATGAAACTCTGGCGCAGCAGATCGGCCAGAATGTTCGACATTGCCACCTGGATCTTTTCGAGGTCGTTCATGATGGACGACATAACCCGTGCGGTGGAGTTGGATTCGAAAAAATGTGCATCCTGATGGACGACGCGATCGAAAACATCCTGGCGCAAATCCGTGACGGCCGACAATCCGACGTAGTTCACAAGATAATTCCCGGCGTAGTCGCATAGTCCTTTGATCAGGAATACGGCGAGGATTCCTACGGCGACCATGGTCCAGACATTATGGACGTTGGCAGGCATCAAACTGTCGAGATAGACCGGATGATTCCAGAACGGGATCGTGAACAGCACCACTGGCGATTCGGGCGAGTTGGGGTTCAGAACCCGATCGAAAATTGGACCGATCAAGCCCACGGTGAGCGCTGTCGTTGCGCCCACACATGCCATCAGCACGACCGATAACACCAGGAGCCCAACGTACCGCTTCGAATATTGGAGCAGCCGTCCCAGCTCGCTCACGCGCGTACCCTCAACGCTTCCGCCGCGGCGATCACTTCCTCGACTGCGATACGCCCGATGCCTGCGGAATTCGTCAGAACCTGTCCTTCGGTTCGCCAGGGCGCCCAATTCACCGGATCGCTCGGTCCGAACAGCACCACCACCGGCACTCCGAAGGCAGCCGCGATGTGCGCCGGGCCGCTGTCGTTGCCGATGAACAATTGGGCGCCGGCCATCAGGCTCTTCACTTCACCCAGAGGCGCATTGCGGATCACGCGGAAGCTGGCGAACGCGCTCGGATCATCATCTGGGCCAGCCAGGAAAATAGGCATCAGCCCGGCCTTGTCCCGCAGATGGTCGGCGACTGCGCGGAAGCGCTCGGCCGGCCAGGTTTTGTGGGGAGTCGACGCGAACGGATGAATCACGGCATACGCGCCCGCCTGCACTGCCGGCGCAGCCGCCAATTGCGCGCGCGGGATCTCGGTGCGGGGCACGCCCATCCAGAACATCGCGGAAGCGAGATGTTCGGCTGTGTGTACGCGGCGGGCATCCCCTAAAATTTCCTGTGCGCGTGGGATTTTGTCGGTATAAAGAAAACTGTAGGCGTGATGCGCGAATCCGGCCTTGATTTGAGCCCCAGAAGTAGCCGTCAGCCACATGCTGCGCGATCCACCGTGAAAGTTCAGCGCCATCTGAGGTTTCCACTTCGCAAGAGCGCGTGCAGATGGCGACAGAATGTCATTCACTTGCGGACTATCTTCGAACACCGCCCCAAACCGGTCTTCGACCACCACCCCAATCCTCAGATCTGGACGATAAGCTTTGAGCAGTGCCAGCGCCGGAGTCGTGAGCACACAGTCGCCCAGGGAGCGCAGACGGATCACGCCGATCCGCGAGCCAGACGGCAGCCGCTCCAGCAAGTTGGCCACGCGTGTTTATTCTTCGATTCGTGCCTCGTCGACCAACATCACCGGGATGTCGTCGCGAATGGGATACACTCTCTTGCATTCGACGCACTTCAGGCCGCTCTGGTCCTGTTTTAGTTCCACCGGCGCCTTGCAAAGCGGGCAAACCAGGATTTCCAGCAATTCTTTACTGATGGCCATAGAAAACGTTAGTGTAACAGGCTCATGTGCCTGGACGGGCATGCTCTTACGCTGGCGACGTCAGGGGCGGGCGCCCGGCGCCTTGGGCGTGGCCAGATACCCGACGATCAGGTCCTTCCCCACCTCGTTAACCACCAGTTCGTGCGGCTGGCGGCTAGCACCCACGTAGAATTGCAAGGGCTCATTCGCCGACCTGTCTTTTTTCTCGATCTTGCGGTCGTCCACCCGGAGTTCCAGAGTGTAGAGGCTGGCTTTGACGTCAGCCTTCTTTAGCAGGACCGAAACATCGCCCAGCTTGACCGGCTCTTTGCCTTTGTATAGCGTGAATTCGATATAGTTCCGGTCGCCCAGCTGCTTGAGAGCATCGATCTCCCTCGCGTTGGTTGCGATCAGCCCGCTCAGCACGCCCATGTCGCCGGGGACGCGCTTCAAATCCGCGATGGTGCGCTCCAATTGGCCCTGCGTACTCGCGATTTCCGTCCGTACCTGCTTGACCTCGGTAGAGACATCGCTGATGTTCGATTGCGCCGAGTTGGTGGCCTGCTTCAGGCTGGTGATCTCGTTATTGACTCGGGCGTCCGTCTCCTGATGCTGTTTGAGCCTGGATTCACTGACGTTCACGCGCGTGGCGAGGTCCTCCACGCTCTTCATGGTTTCTTCTTTGACCTTGCCGGCGACGCCGCGGGCTTGCCGGCGAGCCTTTTCGACCTCGTCACGCACCTCGTCGAGGGCTTTCTGACGCTCGGCATCGGAGATTGCCGCGGCTTGGGCGGCAGCTTCGCGAAGCTGGGCGACCTCGCCCTCGACCATTTCGCGAACCTTGGACTGATCGCCTTGCACTGCGGCCAGTTTGGCTCCAGTAGACCACAGGGTTCGGATAGTGAAGATCTGGGCGATGAAAAGACCGGCGATGGCGGCGTACAGAACCACTGTCGCCAGGCTTGGCCGCGACTGCGGTTGTTCGTCCATATGGACTATTGTCGCAGTACGGTACCACGACAGTGGAAGCGCTTTCCTGACGAACTACCAGACCCTGCAAGCAGGTCCACGGACCATAGGCTGGTTTACGCGGCAAGCGAAAGCCCTCTGGAATTCCGGCATATTCGAGACCACCCCATTCACCCGAAATTCACCGGGACTATGCGGATCGGTTTGCGCCCGCAACCGGGATGCTTCCTCGGTCACGTTGTTACACCACACCTGCGCCCAGCCAAGAAAGAACCGCTGCTCGGCGGTGAATCCATCGATCTTGGGAGGCTGTTTGCCGCCGAGCGTGTCCATCAAGGCCATGTAGGCGACGCGTAGGCCGCCATTGTCAGCCGTGTTCTCGCCCAGAGTGAGCTTGCCGTTCAGATTCACCCCCGGAACCGGACTATATCCGCTGTACTGGTCGACCACGCAGTCGGCGCGCTGGTTGAACGCCTTGGCATCCTCGCCGGTCCACCAGTCGCGCAGGTTGCCTTTGGCGTCGAATTGCCGGCCCTCATCATCGAAACCGTGCGTCAGTTCGTGGCCGATCACGGCACCGATGGCGCCGTAATTCACGGCATCGTCGATCTTATTGTCGTAGAACGGAGGTTGCAGTATGCCGGCGGGGAAATTAATGTCGTTGTGCTGCGGATCGTAGTAGGCGTTCACCGTGGGCTGGCTCATGTCCCAATCCGTCTTGTCCACGGGCTTGCCGATCTTGCCCAGCTCGCGGGCTAGTTCGAATGTACTGGTGCGCGCGGTATTCGCGTAGGGATCGTTACGCACGATCGGTACGCCTGAATAGTCCAGCCACTTGCTCTTGTTCCCGATCTTGTTGGTGATCCCGTGCAGCTTTACGATCGCCTGGTCCTTGGTCTTGGGTGTCATCCAATCCAGGCTGCGGATATCTTTCTCCAGCGCCTTTTCGATGGCCGCCACCATCTCCTGAGTGCGCTTCTTGCCGGTGTCTCCCAGGGTCTTCTCGACAAACGTCTTTCCCAGGGCGTCCGGCAACTGCTCGTCGGTAAGATCCACGCAGCGCTTCCAGCGGGCACGCATCTCCTTGGCTCCCTTTAAAGTTTTCTCGTAGAAGTCGAAGCTGGCCTGCTGGAACGAGTCCGGGAGGAATAGAGAGTTGTCGCGCACCAGATTCCAGGTGAGATAAGTCTTCAGATTCTCCAGAGGCTGCTGCTCAATGACGGCGTTCACGGCGCGTGCGAAATCCGGCACTACAACGTTGAGGCTGCCGATCGCCGGAGCGCCCAGGTTTTGCAGGAACCTGGTCCAATCCAAGGCCGGGGCCAGCGCCATCAACTCCGCCACTGTCATCTTGTGATATCTTTTCTCCGGATCGCGGCGCGAAACGCGATCCAGCGAACCCTTGGCCAGCTCCGTTTCGATGGCCATCACCACAGCCGCCTTCTTCTGCGCGTCCGCCGTCGGCAAACCGAGGAGCTCGAATACGGTCTGAACGTGCGCCAGATACTTATTTCGCAAGTCCACGGACTTCTCGTCCGTTTTGAGGTAGTAATCGCGGTCAGGTAATCCCAATCCTCCTTGATCTAGTGCGGCGATTACACGCGTCGAATCTTTAGCGTCCTGCTCGGAGCCGAAGCGAAAGAAAGGCCACGAGCCGATGCGGAACATGTACACCACCACATCGGTGAGCTCCTTCCGGTCCTGGATCACCGCGATCCGGTTAAGATCGCGCTGGATCGCTTCCAGCCCGCGCGCATTCAGATTCTTCTCATCCATGCAAGCTGCATAAAAATCGCCGATCTTTTGCTCGGTGGCGCTGCGGTTGGGACGATCGGCCGACGCCGCCTCCAGCACGTTTTTGAGCAGGAGCCGGTTCTGGTCCTGCAAAGTGTCGAAGCGTCCCCATCGCGAGGCGTCGCCGGGCACGGGATTGGCCGTCATCCAGCCGCCGCAGGCGTACTGATAGAAGTTCGCACACGGGTCCACATTGCGATTCAGCGCTCCTAGATCGAAACCCGGAGCCTTTTGAGCCTGAACCGCCACGGCTGCCAGGAACAGCGTCAAAAATACGCGCATATATTCATATATTAAGTCATATATCTGTGGATGAGCCTCATATGAATCGCTTATACAGGCATAGGGTTGCTACCGAAGCATGGATTCGGCTTCCCCTTACGCCAGCCGATGAAGCTCCGCCACGAAAGTGCCAGTGCTAAGAATGTGGCGCTTTTGGAGTCCCGCACTCCGGTGAAAACCGCGCACATGATTCCGTTCCGTAAGGCTCAATAGGGTGCATTCAGGACACTTGTCGCTATTCCGACGGGCCTCGCACATGTGGGGCCGCAATTGCCCTTATCAGGCCGGAGA
>Ga0157370_10001201_pt1 | contig 32334 bp, 35 predicted proteins | sample C35metaG_FD_113463 | JGI IMG/M metagenome (GOLD analysis project Ga0157370, IMG submission 113463) | Corn rhizosphere microbial communities from Kellogg Biological Station, Michigan, USA - C3-5 metaG | ecosystem: Host-associated > Plants > Roots > Rhizosphere > Soil | place: USA: Michigan...
AAAATCAACAACACACTGAATATTATTTATAGTAGAACCGTCATTCAGGGCTATAAACTGATTATTCCTAAAAGTTCTTACCCATCCTTTTACTAATACATCATCAACAGGCTTCGCGCTGTTAAGCAGGTCTTTAACTTTTGTGTGTTTCATTTTTAAAATTTTAAACTTGTTTTATGGAAATGCCCCTGATTTTGATGCAGGATGCAAATGCCTGCAAATGTAGTAAAAAGCATAAAAAGGTGTATTGCTGTTTAGTCACGAATTGCACAAATTTTCGCTAATTTTTATGTCGTATCAGCTTTTATGAATCTGAGACCTGCAAAAATTGGTTACCCATCTGATTCTGATGGTTTATCTTTGCCTCAAAATAATACTGTTATGAATTGGATATTACTCATTATCGCCGGATTTTTTGAAGTAGGTTTTGCTTCCTGTCTTGGTAAAGCTAAAGAAACTACAGGAACTGTCTCCAATTACTGGATGGGCGGCTTTTTTGTTTGCCTTACCATAAGTATGATCCTGCTGTATAAAGCCACACAAACATTGCCTATTGGTACTGCTTATGCAGTTTGGACAGGTGTTGGAGCGGTAGGTACAGTATTAGTTGGAATCGTTGTTTTTAAGGAGCCATCAGACTTCTGGAGATTATTTTTTCTTACTACACTTATTGCTTCGATAGTGGGGTTGAAGTTTGTATCGCATTAAATTATTATGGATAATTTAAATAGCAACGAAACTGGCCTCACCCCCGGCCCCTCTCCAAAGGAGAGGGGAGAAAACACATCCCCTGGATATATGACTGCAGATAAATTGAAGGCCAGAGAACTTATACAGCTTGGAAAGAGTAATCGTAAGGAAGCTACTCAGAGTGAAATGATACTTTGGAGTTTTTTAAGAAATCGTAAACTTGGAGAAAAATTTCGCAGACAACATGCTGTCGGAAGTTATATACCAGACTTTGTCTGTCTCGAAAAAAAGTTAATAGTAGAAGTCGATGGAGGTTATCATAACGACCTTGTACAAATTGAACTTGACGAAAACAGGACTTTTGAATTAGAACAAAAGTATCTTTTTAAAGTTATCCGATTCAGTAATGAAGAAATTTTCACGGAGATTGAAAATGTTTTACAAAAAATAAAAACGGTCATGTCCGAAAGAAATATATAATAAGATATTCGTCATTCGCTCCCCTCTCCTTTGGAGAGGGGCCGGGGGTGAGGCCAGTTAAAACTTTTAAAACACCTAATCGAGGAGTTAAAACAAATTCAGCACAAACGATAACTTTACCGAGATGTTCCTGTCAAAACGTTCAAGATGATACGGGCCATAACGGTAAAAGGCTGAGATACCCACAATACTGAATATCTCATTCAGTTCTACACCGCTCTCATAATAGCCTTTTTCTAAAGTATTAAACTGTACGCCTAAATGGTCAGTCTTGTCGTGCATATTACCCCATGTAGCACGGGTAACGAGCACAGGAGCCATTTTAAACTTGCCTGATATTGTAAATTTTCGGAAAGCATGCTTTAGCTGCCCCATAATATATTGGCTCGAGAAGAACTCATTAAAGTACATTGTCTCAAAACTGTTCTTTCCGGCAAAAGTAATACGCGCCAGTATACCATCCTTATCCAGATTGTTAGGAGATGTACTGTATAAATGTGTAAGCGGAGTATTACCTAAAGCGATACCGGTTTGTAGTAATCCTGATGTTTTTTGTCCGTTCAGGTATTTCTTTTCAAATTCTGCACGGGCATCCAGTTTGCTAAAGGTAAAATCACTATCCAGAAAATTAGATACCGATTGCGTGTATTGAAACGCAAATTTAGGGAAGCGTTTTTCGGTTTCTATTCTTCCGTCAGGCGTTTGCATGTAATCGCTATACGGATTCCATTGTATTGCGGCGGTGGCTGTAGTCAGATTAAAGAGCTTATACGATGAACCATCCGGCATATAGGTATATCCAAATTTAGGGTCAATACGGCTACGGGTTATCTGCCATACGCTTTCACTTTTGGGGAATATTTTGGTTTGCATATACGCCTGATACGTCTGGTGATTATAGAACGTTAAAAGGTTAATAAGCCTTGGGTCGTATATTTTGAATGTCTTTTTATCGGTAGCAAAATTGGTACTTCCTATTTCGGTAATGTCATCAGTATAGGAAACGCCCATCCATGAATTTGAAAAATTACCAAGGCGCACAGCTGCACCAAGCCCATATTTAAAAGCGCCATCTTTAGTTCCGTAAGCGCCATAACCGCTCAGCTTAAAAGTTTCGGCAAATTTATTATTGGTAACAAAACCGGCACCCAGCCTGAAGCCTTCGTAGTTATTGTAGCGTATTATTTTTTGAAGGTCTAAATCAATTGGGCCAATAGGATAGTAACCGTTAATTACGCGCCTGCCTTTAATAAGATATTCTTCCCAGTTATCTTTGGCAACAATACTGTCCATCGCAGCATACGTGGTAAGTCCGCGCGAATCAAGTGTATCTGTCCTGAAATTGTTCCAATAGCTTTCGGGCCTGTTTATGGCATCTGCTTTTATATCTATAGCTACTCCTAAACGCCTTATGGTTACAGGAATATCGAATTTCTTGTCAAAATTATTGGATTCAGAATAGACATATACAAGGTCTGACGGTTCTGTTTCGCGTTTGCGCTTGCCTGTGCCTTCGGCATCAAACTTAATGGTTTCGCCTAATATTTTTATATCCTGTTTGTTGTTGCCTTTTACAATTTTAAGCGTTTTCCTATCCGGAAACCAAAGTCCTTTTTCTTTTTCGTAGCTAAAAAAATGGGTGGAGGTAATATCCAGTACGTTCTTAATCCTGAAAACAGCCTTCGCCATACCATAATTCCTGGTGTCAAGATAAATGACGCCTTCAATCCTTTTTTTCTTGTTCTTATTTTTTGGATAGAAGTGAATCATATAAACATCACGGCTGTCTATAGATACGGTATCGAGGATCTTATAATTGTATTCTTCTAATGCATCGGTAGCAAGCGGACCTTTATATTTGGTTTCTAAAATATCTATCTTATCGGTATAAACAGAATAGGACTGTATCTTAAGCCCTATTAATTCATAAAGCGGCTGTTTGAAACCTGCCATACGTGTTGCCAGTACATTTTCTTTAAGGCCCTGCTGTCGATTGTATAGGAATTCAGATATTTTCTCTGTCTGGTATAAATGCCTTTTTTCTAACAGCTTTTTGAATTTAAAAGCAGTGGAATCTATCTTTTTTAAAATCCGTGCGGCCTTTTCATAAGCATACACAGAGTCCAGTGTTCCGGAAATAGAATCAGGATTTGCAGTTACAATAAGGCGCTCGTAGGTTTTGTAGCTAAAGCTGGTCAGTTTTTGCTGAGGGTCGTTTATAATCCTTCCGCGGATAGCTTTCTTAATAATGCCCGTTACAGGATTTTCGCCGGTTATAACCAGTTCCTTCATCGTTTCAGGATTGGGCTCCAGTGGCACCGAATAAAAGGTACGTCCGGGTGTTATCTTAAACGAGCGGTCTTTATAATTTAAATACGAAACGGTAAATATTTCGTGTAGTCTGGCATTTTCAAGTATAAATCTGCCGTCTACATCTGCTACAAGGCTTTTGCCGTTTTGTTGGTATACGGTGGCAAAAGGGAGGGCCTGGCCGGTTTCGCCGTCTTTTACAATACCTGTAATAGCATGTTGTGCCATACAGGTGGTGGAAATAAAAAAGAACAAAAACGCAAGTATTCTCATGTAGTCTTTATAGCTAAACGAAGCAAAAGGCAAATTGTTACGGCAAAGATAGTATATTAATAAAAATCCGCCACGATGGGCGGATTTCATTATACTTTCATAATCTCGGCTTCCTTTAAAACAAGTAAGTCATCAATTTTTTTGATATAGCTGTTGGTAAGCTCCTGTATACTTTCTTCGGCACCTTTACATGCATCTTCAGATACACCGTCTTTCTCCAGTTTCTTGATGTCTGTATTAGCGTCTTTACGAACGTTCCTTACACCAATTTTAGCATCTTCAGCTTCAGCTTTTGCCTGTTTGGCAAGATCTCTCCTGCGCTCTTCTGTAAGAGCAGGTACATTAATGATAATATTATCACCATTGTTCATTGGGTTAAACCCAAGGTTAGCAATCATGATGGCTTTTTCAATAGGGTGCAGCATGGCTTTTTCCCAAGGCTGAACCGTTATTGTCCTTGCATCAGGGACGTTAATGTTTGCAACCTGCGAAAGTGGTGTCTGCGAACCGTAGTAGTCTACAAATACACCGCCTAGCATGGCAGGCGTTGCCTTACCGGCACGGATGTTAAGAAATTCTTTTTCAAGGTGGGCAATAGACCCGTTCATTGATTCTTGTGCACTGTCTAAGATAAAATCAATCTCTTCCATGGTGTAATTTTATGCTAAAAAATTAAACGTTTACAGTAGTTCCTATTAATTCGCCTTCGCAAATCCTTACAAGGTTGCCTTCTTTGTTCATGTCAAACACTATGATAGGCAGCTCGTTTTCCTGGCTAAGGGTAAAGGCAGTAGTGTCCATAACATTAAGGCCTTTTTGTAGTACATCGTTAAAGGTAAGCGTGTCGTATTTTACAGCTGCCGGATCTTTTTCAGGATCGGCAGTATAAATACCGTCTACGCGTGTTCCTTTAAGGATAACGTCAGCATGAACCTCTACACCTCTCAATACGGCAGCCGTATCTGTAGTAAAGTAAGGGTTACCTGTTCCTGCTCCAAATATTACGATCCTTCCTTTTTCAAGGTGGCGTACAGCTCTTCTTTTTATATATGGTTCGGCAATAGCCTCAATTTTTAATGCAGTTTGTAATCGTGTAGGCATCCCGGCATCTTCAAGAGCACCTTGTAGTGCCATACCGTTTATTACGGTAGCAAGCATACCCATGTAATCTCCCTGAACCCTATCCATACCATTGCTGGCTCCGGATACGCCCCTAAAGATGTTACCTCCGCCTATAACGATGGCTATCTCTACACCTTTATCGTGTATTTGTTTAATCTCAGTTGCATATTCGGCAAGCCTTTTAGGGTCAATGCCATATTGCCTGTCTCCCATAAGGGCCTCGCCACTTAGCTTTAACAGGATTCTCTTGTATTTCATAGGGTAAATTTTGACTGTGCAAATATAGTAATAAATGTTTTTCGTAAAATACAAATTTAACACTCACCCTAATACTGCTGATTAAGGAATGGGTTCGGCAGGAATAAGTTCTCCGTGCGACTTTCTGGCGGCTTCATATCCAATGTTGAATATCTCATCCATTTTAAGCTTATTGGTTTCAAAAGTGCTGTATAGTGCCAATTCGTCAGGTGCTATAACCCAGTCACATAGCGTAAATTTTTGCATGTTGGTGTTGGCAGAAAGCAAATCATAAGCACGTGTCGTTACCGATCGTATAGTGCGCAGGTCGCTTGCTTCTATTTTTTGAATCGGACTTACATAAATACCAACAAGATTGTCGCAGCGGCCTTGTAGTATATCGGTAGGGAAGTGGTTAATAATACCCCCATCGCTGTAAAGCCTGCCATCTATCTCATAAGGAGAGATAATACCCGGAAATGCTGATGATGCGAGTACTGCATCGGCAATTTTAGTTTCAGATCCAAAGATCTTTAGCTTGCCCGATACCAGATCGGTAGCAGTAAGGTGCATCTTATATTTCATATCGCCAAGGGTAGCATCCTGAAATACCGATGTAAAATAGTCCCTGAAAGCCTCAGAATCTATAAACCCTGCCTTACGAAAAGTAAAATGTTTCCAGTGGAAAAAATATATCGATTTAAAGAATTCGAGTATTTCTTCGGGCTTTTTGCCCCATGCGTACAAAGACGACACTATGGCACCCGAACTGGTTCCTGCTATATGAGAAGGCTCAAGGCCTATTTCGTCAAAATATTTTAAAACACCCGCGTGGGCTATGCCTTTAGAACCTCCGCCTGAAAGTACCAGGCCCAGAGTACCACCGTCAATTTTCATCTGGATAATTATTTACTGACTAAATTACAGTTTTTTATTGAACTCGTCCTGACTTTTTTGATTGAAGCGAAAACAGGAACTTTTGTCATAGATTTTGGCTTGTTTGCACTGCATAGCAGCGCTACGGAGTAATAAAATAGCTGAAATATAGGACAATAAGGGGCGTTTTGCAGCCAATTGAAAAAAGTTAAGAGGAGTTCATATAATGGTCTTTTTTTTGATATGATAAAAGTATCATTAATTTTGCACTTAAAATTGAGAGATATGAACGTTACAACATCATTAATTGAAGATAGCTTACGTAAAAGCTATTCTTATACTCAGTACAGGGATCACGTAACAGGATTGCTTAAAGACGGACTTTCTACAGGCAATACCCAAAGCGAAGATCTAACCCACTATAGTACTTTAAACGAGGTTCGTATGAACCGCCTTGATAAGACCATAGTTATTCCTGATGAAATAAAACACAAGCTAAGCAAGCTTAAAAAAGAACATACGTTATTAGTGATTTCCGAAGGCTGGTGTGGCGATGCTGCGCAGATACTTCCGGTTATTAATAAAATAGCTGCCGAGAATGATAAGATCAATCTTAAGATCGTGCTTCGCGATGAGAATGACGAACTTATGAACGATTACCTTACTAACGGTGGTCGCGCTATTCCGAAACTGGTTTTGGTGGAATCTGATACCCATGTAGCAAGGGGTAGTTGGGGACCAAGACCTCATGACGCAGCTAAACTGATCATGGATAACAAAGAAAAATATGGAGCTATAACTCCTGAAGCTAAGGAAGAACTTCAAAAATGGTACCTGCATGATAAAGGGCACAGCACGATGGAAGAGATAGCCTTGCTACTGGAAAATGCCGAGAATATGTAAGATTGGTTATTAGTTGCCGGTTGATGGGTGTCAGCCTAAGCAATATCTTAAATAGTAGAACCCCTGATTTTGTCAGGGGTTATTTTTTGCCTGAAATGACTGGTTCATAATCAGTAATTAGTACGGGCAAATTTCCTTTTTGAGATATGCGTATGTAATCAATTATATTTACTCCGGGTTTAGAGAATAGATATTCATCATCGGAAATTTTAACTGGATAAATAAACTGTGTAGTGATGTTGTACTGTTTTTGTAAATCTAATTTTATCTCTTTAAAATCCGTATTGTTTTTTTTGCATCCTAAAAACAGTAAGGTATCTTTAGTAACAGTTGTCAAATCTAATACTTTATAAACATGATAATATTTGATATCATTTATTTCAATAACTTTAATCGTTTTCGATTGTCCAAAAGCAGTTAGACTTGTTAAGATGCTAAGGACTATAAGAATGTTATTTATTTTCTTCATTAGAGTTGTATATTTTTGGACCTACTGCTTTTGACTTTTGATAACAAGTATCTCACTCTATTTTTTTAAGGCTTTCGGTGTAAAAATTCCTGATTTCTTCGTCTGAAGCGGTTTGCAGTAATGTTTTCAGCGCAAGAATATGAGCGGCTTTAAGGCTTTGTTCAGGATTGATTTTTATGTTGGGGGTCACGCCCGTGCCTTCCCAATTGGTTTTTGTAATTGGGTTAACAGCCCTGCCATTCGGAATAAATACTGTAAAGCCCTGTTTTAATTCTACCGTGCCTCCCGGGTTTGCGCCACCACCTGTATTTTCTCCTAAAATTGTAGCCCTTTTAAGAGATTGCATATCATAGGTGAATTCTTCTCCCGCAGAAAATGTGCCTTTTGAAGCGAGAATGTAAACAGGCTTATTCAGGTATCTTTTACCCGGAACTTCTGCCAGTGTCCAGTATTCTTCTGTCTGGTTCCCTTCGCGATAATACATGTCGTTTAGGTGGACAGGAGTACTGTCGAAAAAGTAACTTGCCAAAAATTGTACGGTTGCAGGATCACCTCCGTGATTAAGATTTAAGTCTAATATCAGGGCATCAGTATTTTCTAAATACGTCATTGCGGCAGCGGCAACTTTAGCTGCTTTATCCATAGGATGAAAAGCAGTTATCTTCAGGTAGCCAATATTCCCTTCCAGAATATCCATTTTAGGAAATCCCCAGTTTCTGCGTACTTTAAGGCGTTCTTTAGCAATTCGTTTATTGTATTGGTCGAGTGTGTCAGTATTGCCAGCAATAATAGGCACATCATACCATACTTTCAAATGCTTGTCGTTCAGTATACGGCGAAGCTGATTGGTCAGCGTATCTGCAAGTACAAAGGCATCATTGACTTTTGAATATGCACCGTCTTTTTGCAATTGGCGAAATTGTTTTTCTGACTTTTTTGCGACTTCGGGAAAGATATAAATTTCATTGAGGTTCTGTAAAAGCGAACTAATTATTTCGTCTTTTTGTTTGCGGTTAAGCTGGTTTTTGCCCTGCGCGCTTACAGTACAGGAGTACATAGTTACCGCTACCACGATAAGCATGTTTAAGAAGATTCGTTTTTGCATGTTGATTTGATTGATGATATACAAATATAGCAGATAAACGATTGGTGTAAATAGTAAATTTCAGAGACTGATTATTAGATGGAACGCGGATGTAGCAGATTTAGGCGAATTAACGCGGATTCTATGCGTGTTATTTCGACCGAAATGTAATGGAGTGGAGAAATCTCTGTTCAAATTAATTGAGATTTCTCAATTCCGCTGCGCTACTTTCAAAATGACAGACACTCTGTTATTAACCTCGGACTTCCGACAACTTAAATACTCCCCACAATCTCAATCTTATCCGATGTTGAGATCCCTCCCGGATTACACCCGGGTTGGCCTTCAGGTAATGGTTTGTTTATGGCTTTGTAGTAGTCTGCCCAGGCAGGAAAGAAATCATTGGTGCCGGGTTGTTTATACGTCATAGGGAATAACTGAAAGAATGGCTTGTCGTTGTTCGCAACCTTAAAAGCATCGTATATCAGTTCAGAGCAGTAGTAGCTTCCGTTGTCGTATACATATTCATCATCATATGGAACGCCAATCTGTTTTAGCGAAAAGGCAATAGCATCGGGAATAAGCTTTTGGTATTTCTTTTTAAGCCGCCCTATAAGCATTGGCTTCTTAGTATTTCCAGAGAATTTTTCGAGTGTAGAGAGGCGTACGGCACTACCGGCAGCTTCTATAATAAATATAGTGTCGTTGCGATGGTACACCATACCCATATGGCTGAAATCTTTACCCTGATAGCCTTCGGTTACAGCTTCTATGGCATCGCATAGCGGACCGCAATCCATGTCCTGAAATAAAAGATCGCCATCCTGTAGCTTTACTTTTTGCTGTGCAACTACAGATGATAGTGCGAAAAAAAACAGTAGGATAAAGTGTCTCATATCAGTTAAAGTTAAATAAAGAAATGCCAAGATTGATGCTGCTTACCTGTTTTATATCATACAAGCCGAAACCGTAATAATTGGCCTCAATAAAAATACCCAGCTTATCGCTGTTTGTTACACCCAGGCGGTATTTCTGGTAAAGTCCCGAAAGGTCTCCGCGGCCCAGGGCAAAAGCCTGGCCTACGCCAATTTGTATGTATAAGGTACTATCTTCGTTAATGGCAGGGTTTATAAGCAGCGATCCGTAAACGGGTACGGCACAAGTTTAGGGGTTATAAGTCCGTCAATTCCTGTATTTAGGCTTAGGGCAATGGTTTCTGTAGTATGTACGCCAAAACCACCCTGTATGTTTAATCCGTCAGGAATAAACCATGTACCGCTGTTTCCTCCCTCAGGATCGTTAGTGCCATAGTTGGGATTTCCTCTGAAAGGCAATGCAAATGAGAAATTAGAAAACATAGCTGCTTCATCAAAAAGGCCGTGTTTTTCGCGGGTGTCTTTTACTTCGCCTGTAACAAATACAGTTTGTGAATAGCCATAAGTAGTGGCTAGTAGAAATAGTATCAGATATAATTTATGCTGAAACTTCATCCTCAAAGTCTTGTGGGGAAATGGCATTTTCTACTGAAAACTCACCAATTTTTGTCCTGCGTAATACCGTTAAGTGAGCGCCTGAATTTAACGCTTTACCAAAATCGTTTGCCAGTGAGCGGATATATGTCCCTTTGCTGCATACTACCCTGAAATCAATTTCGGGCAAGGCAATACGGGTAATCTCAAATTCGTGTATTGTGGTTTTCCTGAAAGCAATTTCAACTTCTTCCCCGGCACGGGCGTGTTCATACAGCCTTTTTCCGTCTTTTTTAATAGCCGAAAAAACAGGTGGCTGCTGGTCTATTTCGCCAAGGAACTGTGGCAGGGTTTCGTGTATCAGCGTTTCCGTAATATGTTCAGTAGGGAAGGTAGCGTTTACCTCGGTTTCAAGGTCAAACGATGGGGTAGTGCCGCCCAGCATAAAAGTACCTGTGTACTCTTTTGGCATACCTTGCAGCTCCATGATGCGTTTGGTAAATTTACCTGTACATACTATAAGTAGTCCTGTAGCAAGCGGATCTAATGTTCCGGCATGGCCTACTTTTATTTTTTTGAGGTTAAGATGTTTCTTAAGCGCCCATTTAACTTTGTTTACAGCCTGAAAAGAGCTCCACGTTAATGGCTTATCAATCAATACTACTTTTCCTTCCTGGAAATCTTCGGGTGAAGCCACGGCGATATTATTTATAAATTGTAAAATATGCCAGCAGGGCTGCACCGGCAATAATTCTGTACCAGCCCCACGGTTGGAATCCGTATTTTTTAATAATCCCTATAAAGCCTTTAATGGCAATAATGGCAACGACAAATGCGATCACGTTTCCTACAAGAAACATTTTTATATTGTCGCTATTCTGCATTAGCAGTTCATAGCCTTTAAGCCCCGTTTGGTGATAGGTCTTTACAAATACCGAATACACCGTTACTGCTGCCATAGTAGGCACGGCAAGAAAGAAAGAGAATTCGGCTGCGGTTTCGCGGGTAAGTTTTTGCTGCATACCGCCAATGATGGAAGCTGCTGCACGGCTTGTGCCCGGCATCATGGCAAGGCATTGCCAAAAACCGATGGTGACCGCTTTTTTTATAGTTATCTGCTCTTCGCTATTGATTTGCGGATTTTTAAAGAAATTATCAATGAATAACAGAACGACACCACCCAGTATCAGAACGATAGCAATAGGCACAGGATCGCCCAGTGCGGCGTCTATCATATCGTCAAAAATGTAACCCAGTACCAGGGCAGGGATTACTGCACAGGCCAGTTTTATGTAGAAACTGAATTTACTGAAATCAAAGAATTTTCTCCAGTACAATGCCACTACAGCCAGTATGGCGCCAAATTGTATGGATACCTGAAAAAGCTTTACAAAGTCGTCCTCCTGTATTCCATAATAAGAGCTGGCAAAGATCATGTGGGCAGTAGATGAGATAGGGAGGTATTCGGTAAGCCCTTCTATAATGGCAAGTATAATGCTCTGGATAAAATCCATTTAATTAGTTCTTTTTGTTGGTAAAATTTTTGATTGGTTTCTCTTCAGGAAAAGTTTCGCCAGTAATTCCTTTGGTTGCAACAGCAGGGTTTTTAAGTATTGCATAAATAGTAATACCAAAACCTATAAGTACTACAGTAGGAGCAAGCCTTATCCTTCTGAAATTAAAGATGGCATCGCTAAATACTTTAGGATTGTCGCTGCCACCGCCTGACATTAATATAAAACCAAGGGCAATTACCCCTAAGCCTATTAAAAGAATCTTATAATTTACCTTTTCAAAAAGGAAATGTGTTTTTATTTCGTTGTTGTTTTGCATCATTTTTTGTTTAAGGTTTAAGGTTTAAAGTTGCTTACTCTCTTACCTTAAATATGTTGTCTTATTTCTAATGTCTCAAATCTAATACAGGTCGTCTGTCCTTAAATTAAGGAAACGCTGCGTTGCAAAAAAGGTGCTTATAGCAGAGATGATGATTCCAAAAGCCAGCACTCCTGAAAGCACGATAGCAGTAGGCATCCAGTCTTCCCAGATGTTAAGCACAGGGAAAGCGCTGTCAAGGTAATACACAAGCCATATTAGTGCTGCAATGGCAAGCATTGAACCGATGATTCCAAGTTTAATGCCCCTCCAGATAAACGGCCTGCGAATAAACGATTTTGTAGCGCCTACCATCTGCATTGTTTTAATGGTAAAACGGTGTGAGTAGATAGAAAGCCTAAGTGCACTGTTGATTAACAGCATTGCAATAAAAGCAAGTACACCGCTGATAATAAGAATCCAGAATGATATTTTCTTGATATTCTCATTAGCAATTTCTACAAGGGTATTGTCATAACTTACGTCACCCACATAAGGGTTAGAACGCAGCTCAACTTCAATGTCTTTTATCTTTTTAGGCTGTACATAATCGCCTTTAAGCCGCACGTCATACGAGTCTAAAAGTGGGTTGTTATCCAGTAGGGTTTCATAGTCACCTACAATATCAGGGTTGTTTTTAGCAGCATCTTCTTTAGAGACATACTTGCTGTCTTTAATGAATTTTGAGTTGGTAAGCATAACGCCAAAAGCCTGTTTCACGCTATCTGTAGCCTCCCTTTTAAAATACACGGTCATAGGGATGTTTTCCTTAACATGGCTGGATATTTTTTCGGTGTTAATTACAAACAGCCCCAAAGCGCCCAGGAGCGTTAATACAATGAAGATGCACAATACAACAGAAAAATAAGAAGAGATCAGTCGTCTTTTCTGAAACTTTTCGAAAGATATGGACATAGGTTAGATTTTAGGTGTAAAAATAAATAAAGTATTTTGTTTATGCGTAGTTTATAACGGCCAAAGTTTTGACTTTCGTACAATAAGCGTAAATTTGCTTCCTTTTGAGGAGCTGAGGCTCTTAGGTACTGAGTGACTTAGGTTTTTATGAGCCTGCACAAAAACCTAAGAACCTAAGTCCCTAAGCAACTAAGAACCTTTAGAAATAAAATGAAATATAATCCAAACGAAATCGAGGCCAGATGGCAGAAGTATTGGGCTGAAAATGGCACTTTCCGTGCTGAAGACGCAAGCGACAAACCTAAATATTATGTGCTGGACATGTTCCCTTACCCATCGGGTGCAGGGCTTCACGTAGGCCACCCACTGGGCTACATAGCATCTGATATCTATACCCGTTACAAACGTCACCAGGGTTTCAATGTGCTGCATCCGCAGGGATATGACAGCTTTGGACTTCCGGCAGAACAGTATGCTATCCAAACAGGCCAGCACCCTGCCGTTACTACCGAAGCTAATATTGCACGCTACCGTAGCCAGCTCGACAGGATAGGTTTTTCGTTTGACTGGGACAGGGAGGTACGCACTTCTAACCCTGAATATTATAAATGGACACAGTGGATCTTTATCCAGTTGTTCAACTCATGGTATAATAAAGATACCGATAAGGCCGAAGATATAAGTACACTTACTGCTAAGTTCGCTGCCGAAGGTAATGCGAATGTAAATGCTGTAAGCGATGATAATATTGCTGTATTTACTGCCGATGAGTGGAAAGGCTATGAGATAAATGAGCAGTTAAGGATATTACTTAAATACAGGCTTACCTACCTTGCCGAAACGGAAGTAAACTGGTGTCCTGCATTAGGAACTGTACTGGCTAACGACGAGATCGTAAACGGTGTTTCTGAAAGGGGAGGCTACCCGGTTATCCGTAAAAAGATGACCCAGTGGAGTATGCGTATTTCGGCATATGCCGAAAGAATGCTTCAGGGGCTTGACACTATAGACTGGACAGAATCGCTTAAAGAAAGCCAAAGGAACTGGATAGGGAAATCGGTAGGAGCGTCGGTTACTTTTAAAGTACTTACTCCGGATGAAGTTGAAGATGCAAACGAAGCGGAAGAAGGCCTGGGCGTTAAATCGTTCTTTGAAGATATTTTTAGCGAAGTAGGCGAAGATGCAAAAGGCTATACTATTGAGGTGTTCACTACAAGGCCTGATACTATTTTTGGTGTTACTTTTATGACACTTGCACCAGAACATGAACTTGTTGCCAAAATAACGACACCTGCTCAAAAAGCAGCAATTGATGCCTATGTGGAAGCAAGCGCTAAACGAAGCGAACGCGAGCGTATGGCCGATGTGAAGACCATTTCAGGTGTATTTACAGGGGCTTATGCAGAGCATCCATTCACAAAAGAGCCAATTCCGGTTTGGATAGGCGATTATGTATTGGCAGGCTATGGTACGGGAGCTGTAATGGCGGTACCGGCGGGCGATCAGCGTGACTATGATTTTGCGAAACATTTTAATATTGAGATAAAAGATATTTTTAATGGCGCCGATATTTCAGAGGAAGCTTACGGGTCTAAAGACAATGTAAAACTTCAAAACTCTGACTTCCTTAACGGAATGGATTATAAGCAGGCTACTAAAAAAGCCATTGAAGCTTTTGAAAAACTTGGACAAGGCAAGGGTAAAACCAACTACCGCCTTCGCGATGCTGTTTTTAGCCGCCAGAGGTATTGGGGTGAGCCATTCCCGGTGTACTACGTAAACGGTATGCCGCAAATGATAGCTACAGAGCATTTGCCGGTTCGCCTTCCGGATGTAGAGAAATACCTTCCTACAGAAGACGGGCAGCCGCCATTAGGTAACTCTAAAGAGTGGGCATGGAGCATTGTTGAGAATAAGGTTGTAGCTAACGACCTTATTGATAATGTTAGCGTATTCCCGTTAGAGCTTAATACTATGCCGGGATGGGCAGGAAGCTCATGGTACTGGTTACGCTATATGGATCCGTATAATAATGATGCCCTTGTTTCTGCTAAAGCAGAAGCTTATTGGCAGAATGTTGACTTATACATAGGCGGTAGCGAACATGCTACAGGTCATTTACTATACAGCCGTTTCTGGAACAAATTTTTAAAAGACAGGGGATACATTAACCAGGAAGAGCCGTTTAAAAAGCTTATCAACCAGGGGATGATATTGGGTACCAGTGCATTTATCCACGTGTATCAGTTAAACGTTGTAGCGAAAGCAGGAGCCGATACTACCTATGTACCGCAGAGGATTCCGTTTATGATATCTGAAAAGATCTACAAAAATATATCGGAAGGCAGGTCATCAAATACTATTGAGAAATGGCTTGAGCAGAAATATGGTGAGAAAAGCGGATGGGCATTTGATGTAAACTATACTCCGGCTGATCTGATCAAAAGAAATGTTGATATTTCGCTTCTCGTAGGGCTTACCGATGAGCTGGATGTTACAGCGTTCAAGAAAAGCGCTTTAGATAAAGATCTTGCCGAAGCTGTTGTACTTACTGATGAAGAAGGTAAATATTTTGTTACCCGCGAGGTGGAGAAAATGTCAAAATCTAAATACAACGTAGTAACACCTGATGATATCTGCGAACAATATGGTGCCGATACACTTCGTCTTTACGAAATGTTCTTAGGTCCGCTTGAGCAGGCTAAACCGTGGAATACTGCCGGTATTACAGGAGTTTCGGGTTTCCTTAAGAAATTATGGAAACTGTACTTTGATGATAACGGACTGATTGTAACCAGCAACCCGGGAAGCAGCGAAGCTTACAAGACGCTGCACAAAACCATTAAAAAGGTTCAGGAAGATATTGAGAACTTTTCGTTTAATACATCGGTGAGTTCTTTTATGATCGCGGTTAATGAGCTTACTGCCATGAACTGCCATGAGCGTACAATACTGGAACCGCTTGCTATACTTATATCGCCGTATGCACCACACATTGCCGAAGAACTTTGGCACAGGCTGGGGCATCAGGATAGTGTTTCGCGTGTTCCTTTCCCGTTATTCAATCCTGAATATTTAGTGGAGAGCAGTAAAGAATATCCTGTATCGTTTAACGGTAAGACCCGTTTTACTATTGAATTGCCAATGGATATGAGTGCTGCCGATATTGAAAAAGTAATCCTTGCTGATGAGCGTACTGCGCAGCAGCTTAACGGCGGTCCCCCTAAAAAGGTTATTGTTGTACCGGGCAGGATTATTAATATTGTAATGTAATTTATACATCCGTTTGGTTTCCCCTCCTTTGGAGGGGTGCCGCAGGTGGGGTGGTTAATATAAAAGGAGCGACATATTTGTGTCGCTCTTTTTTTGTCCCAATTTTACAATTTTTTTATTGTTGGGTTGGCTTATTTTACAATCTGAAACTAAACAATAATTGTAAAATATTATACGTTGAATGAAACAATGTAATTAACAGGAATTTATCGTATTTTGGATTCAATTAAAAACCTATAAATAATCAATCAGAATGAAAAAAATCACACTTACGCTTATCGCTCTTTTAGGGCTTACTGCAGCAATGAAGGCTCAGGAAACTACAACTACAACGACTACCACTACAACAACGGATTCTGAAGCAGGAACGACTACACCAAGAGACCACTTTAATTTTTACGCGGGTTTTGGAGTTAATGTCTTTGGTGACTATAAACTTAATGATAAGCTTAAAGCTTTCGGTATGCCTACAATAGGTACTGCGGCTCCAGAACTTACCTTTGGGTTTAACTGTGTGCCTTCTGATAGTCATTTTTATCATGATCTTGAATTTGCAGTAGCTTATATGGATGATAAAACTTCGGCTAACAGGTTAAAAACTGTTGTTACATCGTTTAGAATCAGGCCTCAGTATAAATTTATAGATAATAAAAAATTATTTGTATCGGCAGGTATAGATGGAGGGGTGGCTACTACTATAGTAAATCTTTACAGCAGGGGTAACAGGATAGATCTTAACGACCTTAATCCTGCAACGCATACGGGACACATAAGCATGAACAGCACGCAGTTTATACTGGGGCCTTCTGTGGCACTTGCACTTTTTCAGGACAGTTACCCTGTACGCATAAATGCAGGATATAATTTTGGGCTTTCAAGAGGAAGATGGAAATCTGATGTTGCCGAGGTAGACAATGCCGTGAAAGAAAGCGGCTTGGGTAATTTTTATGCTAAGATCTCTATTGGGTTTTAATTAGCATTATAATAAAAGCAAGAGGCTGTTTTCTTTTTGGTTATTTTGAACGTGGATATCAGATTTTGGCAGATCAACGCGCATTTAGCAACGAGATGTCATTCTGACGAAGGAAGATCTATTTTAATTCCAATAGAGATTCTTCATTTCGCTCTGCTGCATTCAGAATGACAAAAATGAGACAGCCTTTAGTTTATAGTAAGGGTTATAGTAGTTCCGTTGTCGCCTGTCTTTACATCAATTTTGCAATGTATGGCAGTTGCCAGTTCGCGCACTAAGTGCAGTCCCAAGCCGTTTTTAATGCCTATATCGGTAGTGTTGCCATACAGTGGGCTAAAAGTTTCTTTAGTCGCTCCGGTGCCATTATCTGTAATGCTGAGGTAGTTGTGTCCGTTATCTTCAAAAGCCTTCCATTCGATTAAGGCATTTGGAGTATTGGCTACAGCCTTAATGGCATTTCCGGTAAGGTTACGCATTATGGTTTTAAGGTAATTTTCATCGGAATTAAAAATCACATTGTTCTTATTACTAAACGTTATGGTCACTCCTGTATACAGGGCTTCTATATCATCAAAAAGGCTTTGTGCGGACACAGTTTTTATATCCGGCCTGAAATGCTCCATCTGGCCTTTACTCCACAATAACAAATCTTCCATAGACTGCAATAGTCCGTTAGCCGATGTCATCGTTTTAGCTTCAAGTTCCAGTTTTTTGCTGTCATCAAGCACATTGCTTTTCTGCAAATGCAAAAAATTGATGAGGCTGGCTACAGGGCTTCGCAAATCGTGATTGATAATACCAAATAACTGCGCTTTGGTTTTATTGGCAAGATCAAGTTCTTTGTTTAGTTTTTCCAGTTTTTTGTTTTGGGCTTTGCGGGCACTGGCCTGTATAAACAATACAACGGCAAATCCGGTAAATAATAATATGCCTCCAAACAGCATCCAGAACTGGCGTTCGCGCGTTTTGAGCATTACTTTATTTAGTTCGAGCTGCTTGTCGCGTAGGGCAATTTGAGATGCGCTTTCGGCAGTAGCTATGTTGTTCTTTTGTTCCTGCGAATAAATAGTGTCTTTAAGTGCATATTGCTTTCGGGTATAGGTTAACGCATCGGCAGGTTTGTTTTGCACTTCTTTTATTTTTGCCAGCACCTCATAGCTAAACATAAGGTTCATGTACATTTGTTCTTTTTTACCGTAAATGATAGCCTGGTTCAGTAAATTCTCAGCCTTTTTAAGCATAGCTTGTGGTGTGCTGTCCATTTTTGTACATAAACCAGCATCTTTAGAGATATAAAAATAGGTTTCGGCAAGGTTGCACATGTTAGAAACAGCCATGTTAAAGAGTGGGTCTGTTTTATCATAAAGCATCTTTGCCTTTTCCATATAAAATGCCCGTTCTATAAGGTTTTGGGTAGAGTAGCCTATATTGAAATAGGTATACGCAATCCTGATGGTATCGTGCTTTTCAATATAAATAGGCAGCGCTTTTTTATAGTAGGGCAGTGCTTTTTCGTCATGACCCATTTCAGAATAATTAACCCCTGTTGAATTATAACTATCGGCAATGCCTATCACATCGTTTATCTTCTTGCGAATTTCTAAGGCTTTACTGTCATAATACAGTGCCCTCTTAAAATTTTTCTGCTCTTCAAATATTATGGCTATGTTAGAATAAATTGTAGCAGCTAAGGATAGTTTTTTATGTTTTTTTGCGGCCTCCAGTGCTCTTAAAAAGAATTTTAGGGCATTGTCATATTGCTGCCTGTTGAGGTAATATATACCCAGGGCATTAAGACTGTCAGATGTGTCAAGGTTATTCTATATGGCAAAGGCCAGGTATTTATTATACCATGCTATGCCTTTTTCAGAGTCGATGGTATAAGCATTGGCAACGCCGAAAATAAGCTTTGCCTTCTGTTTAATGTCTTTGGTCTTATTGAGTACAATTATAAGCGAGTCTGCTTTGCTGTTGTCCTGGCAAAACGCAAAGTGCAATGTAAAAAGAAGTAAAAGAGATAAGGCTTTCTTCATTATAGCAGTGCTTCTTCGACAGTGGTTTTAAAGCTTCGGCCTAAGGGCAGCGATGTTTCATCGTGAAGGATTACTTCGGCAGTGTTTACCTTTTGTATGAACTCTTTTTGTACGGCGTAACTCCTGTGTATACGCACAAATGAACTGAAGTGCGGTTCCTTTAGCATAGTGCCAAGATTAGAGAGTATACAGTGCTTTTTTTGAGGTGTCACAACAAGGGTATAATCTTTCAGGGCTTCAAGATATAGTATATCGTGCATTTTTACTTTTACCTGCTCGCGGCCTTCTTTAAGATAAATGGCATCTCCGCCTAATGTTGCTTCAAAAAAAGATGCTTTTTGGCGCAATTCCATATAGCTTTCTATGCGCTGCACTGCCTGGGCAAAACGTTCCTGCTTTACGGGTTTTACCAAAAAATCAAGTGTATCAAGGTCAAAACTTTCAAGGGCATGCTCAGGATGAGAGGTTATAAAAATACATACAGGTACTTCCATAAGGGCTTTGCGAAGCACAAGGCCACTCATTTCGGGCATATCGATGTCAAGAAAAAGAATATCAGGATGCTTTTCTGCAATAAATGGCAATGCTGTTACGGCAGATTCATACACACCTTCCACCTGTAATGAGGCATGGCTTTTAGCCAGGTAATTTGTGGTAAGCCTGTCTATTTCGTCATCATCAATAATAATGCAGGTATACGGCATGTTTTTGTTCTCTAAATTAAGGTATTATGTCTTAAAAATCTGTTAAATATAACGAATTTACGCACACTCGTCTATTTAAAATGACGCTCGTATAATAGGCGTTGCCATTTGGTAAACAGGCAGGTAACTTCGCATGATAATTCAACCAACCAAATTATTATGAAAAGGATTTTAATACTCGCCATAATGGGCATTTTAATTGCCGGATGTTCTGACGACGATGGCGGATCAGACAAAAAGTTATACCTCAAATCGCTTTATACGCTGGGCACAGGTGGCAGTGGTAGTGAATATAATTTTACGTATAACGATGAAAAACAGCTTACAGGTATATCAACGGGGAGTGGTAAGATTGACTTTACCTATGAGGATAACAGCCTGAAATCTATGATAAATCCTGAGAGTGGTTCAGGTTATGAATTTAACTATGTTGACGGGATATTATCGTCTATAAACAATGCAGGTACTGCATATGATGTCGTTTATGACAGTGCAGATAGAAAATACACTATAGCAGGTATGGAAAGTGAATTTGAACTAACAAAGAATAATGATATAGCTGTAGTCAGGACGCTGGGTGCTAACCCGGATGCAATACCTTATACGTATACTGATAAAAATAAAGGGGGTTTCTATAACCTTACTACCGATTATAATTTCCTGATTTTTTACCTGCTGAAATCTCCCTTTATGGTATCGCGTATGCCGTTAAGTTCTTATGGCATTTATACTATAAATAATACATATAACAGTGATGGATATGTTACGAGGGCTGATTTTATGAGTGGTACCGAGCTTGTTGCATCTTTTACTTATGAGTATCAGGAACTTTAAAAACACACAATTATGAAAAAACTTATTTTATTATTTGCAGCATTATCATTGTTATCATGTTCTGATGATGATAGCGATAACAGGAAGGAAGACAAATACTACGTTGATGAGATTACTATAACATCAGATAATAATGCTACCCAAATACTTGATTTTAGCTATAACGATAAACAACAAATTGTAAACATTTCGACACCGGGGATATCTATTACTATAGGTTACGAAGACAACAGGATTAAAACCATTACAGGATCATCTTATGACTATAGCTTTACCTATAATGGCGATAAACTGACAGACATAAAACAAGGAGATACCAGTAATGATGTTGTGTACGACAGCAGCCAGAATAAATATACGTTTAGTGGAGGTATGGAAATAACGCTTGATGAGTATGGTGATATTTTAAATATGAACGGTAACGAGTTTAGCTATGATATTTCTAAAAAAGGATCAATAGCTTCACTTACCACTCAAAATAATTTTTTATTATCGGTTCTGCTTAATTTGCCGGGTCTTTTATCATCACATGCTATTACAAAAATGGGAAGTATTGACGTTGTAAACGAGTATAACAGCAATGGTTATGTTTCTAAAATTACCCTGCCCGATGGTCAGCTTTATAAAACTGCGGCCTACACATATATAAAACTCTAATTATAAACCAACCAATCAATGAAAAAAATAATCCTATTCCTTGCAGCCCTGTCACTTATATCATGTTCTGATGATGATGGTAATAAAACAAAAAATTTGTTCCTGGAGTCTATTGTAGTAGCAAATGGGGGTTCTACCGGTGGGGTAATTGAATTTACCTATAATGATAAAAAGCAGATTGAAACCTTTGGAAATAAAGATACCCAATACCTGTTTAAATATGAAGATGACAGGCTCATTTCTATAACCAATACAAAAGACAATACCATACTTAACAGGTTTGGTTATCAAAACGGCCAGCTGAATACAATGGAGGTAAACGGTGTAGAATATGACGTTACCTATAAGGAGGAGAACAAAGAATATATTGTAGAAGGATTAGACAGATCGTTTACACTTAACGATGAAAATGATATAGCAAGTATAACAGACCCAAATACTGAACCTTATGTGTTTACATATGAACCTAAATATAAGGGAGCTATGTATAGCGTAAAAAGTATTGATACTTACCTTATCGCTTTTGTCTTTAACGCACCATACCTTTTGTCCAGAAGAGCAGTAAAAGATTTTGGGGGTAATACATTTGTAAACACTTACGATGACGACGGTTATTTAAAAAGAGCAGAGCTAACTCTTAAAGGGGAGAGCGAACCATCATCTGTAATATATTATAACTATACAGAGCTATAATCTTCTTTAAAAATGAGAGATTGTTAGTTGGAGCCGGAAGCAGCAGGAGTGCATGTCTTCCGGTTTTCGTCGTTTAAAATTCAGGTTGGTTTTAAAAATGTTTGTTCCAGTTCTGGCCTAACCATGATTTTATTTCTGCCCTGGTATTGATTTTTTCGGGCATGTATTTACAGACCAGTTTTTCGAGCCTGTGCAGTGAGCTCACACTAAACAAGCCATGCAGTTTTAAAAACCGGTTGAAAAAAGCCAACATTTGGTGGCCGTTTCTTCGGTCGATAAAATCATCCTGGTCAAAGGTACTTTTCTCTTTGTATTCTTCATTCCAGACGTAACCGTATTTTAAATCTTCTCTTTTAAACTGGTGTGGCATATAGTACTGAATAAGTGTAAGGGTTTTATTCAGTAAAGTTTTAGTTGGATGCGCAAATTTAAAAAGTAAAACTTAAAATAAAATCTAAGAAATAGTTAAAAAGGATTTAATTAAAGTGCTGGCAGCTACTGACAAAATTGCATAGCAATCTTTTTTTGTACTGATTGGCTTTACTTTTGATAGTTATATAACAAATCAAAAAACGAATAATGATGTTAGGATATTATGTGTTATTAGGTCTTATAGCGCTTGTAAGTTTTGCTGTGAGCTCTAAGTTAAAATCGAAGTTTGAATATTACTCTAAGGTACACCTGCGTAATGGCATGAGTGGTGCCGAGATTGCGCAAAAAATGCTTACTGATAACGGGATATATGACGTAAGGGTAATTTCTACACCCGGACGTTTAACCGATCATTATAATCCCACCGATAAAACCGTGAACCTTAGCGAAGCGGTATACAATGAGCGTAATGCCGCTGCTGCCGCAGTAGCTGCTCACGAAGTAGGGCATGCAGTGCAACATGCTACAGCGTACCAAATGCTAAAACTGCGCTCAACACTGGTACCTGTTGTTAATGTGTCTTCGGGTATGTCTACGTGGATCGTGCTTATAGGTTTAATGATGGGTGCTGCTGCAAAAATTGGGGCAGGTTACTATATAGCTGTTGCAGGATTGGTGCTTATGGGTTTTGCTACAATATTTAGTTTTATTACCCTTCCGGTAGAATATGATGCAAGTAACCGTGCACTGGCATGGCTAAAAAACAAAAACATGTTAAGTCCGCAGGAATATGAGGGTGCCGAAGATTCCCTAAAATGGGCTGCAAGAACTTATGTGGTTGCAGCAATTGGGTCGCTGGCAACACTTGTGTATTGGGGCTTTCGCGTATTTGGCGGATCAAGGGAGCGATAACCGCGTCTCTTTCTATATATAGCGTTAAAATCCGCTTCGGTACTACCGGGCGGATTTTTTTATTTGAATCGTATAACTTTTACTTTGGATACCTTACTTCTGCCAAATGAGTTCTGCTTAACTTTGGTAATCATTAAATACATAGAAAATGGAAAATCAAAATAATGAAAAGCAGTTTGTAAAGCCTGAAGGATATAAAAGAGCTCCCGAAGATTACTTTACGGGAATTGCATGGCTAAAGCCGCTAATAACACCCGATGAGGTTACCAATTGCACAATATCAGATGTGTTGTTTGAACCAACGGCAAGAAACTTTTGGCACACGCATCCAAGCAATCAGATAATAATTGTTACAGAAGGTATAGGGTGCTATCAGGAAGAAGGCTCGCCGATACAGGAGATAAAAGCAGGGGATGTGATAAATATCCTTCCGGGAATAAAACACTGGCATGGCGCTTCGCCAAATGGCAGATTCAGGCATACAGCTATTAATATCAATAGCGAAAAAGGTACTGTTAACTGGATCGAACCTGTATCTGACGAAGATTACTTTTCTAAATAATTAGTCTTTACGAAACACCACGCTCGCGCTAGCAAGCGGGGATTTTGGAAATTAAAGTTATTTCAAATCCAGAAATCAGCGGTATAAAAAATTATAGGAAAAATAGAGTAAGATATGCAAATCGAATTTTTAACAGAATTAAAAAAAAATCCGTACAAATTTGGTTTTCCAAATTTTAATAATGAAGCTATTCCGGAAACTGAAATTATTCATCTTAAACAACTTTACAACAAAGGAAATGTTTTTCCCAAAGCTTTACGAGAACTCTTATTCCTGGCAGGAAATTATTGCTATGTTTTTGATTATGGAATTAATGATTCTCAAGAAGAGTTACAGGAATTTGTTAGAGAAAATTTAATTGAAAATGAAAAATCATTGACAAGACCATTTTTTGCTATTGATGTGTATAATGCAGGTGATCAGTTTTTATTTGTATATCTTGATGAAGGTAATGATCCTTCAGTATATCAAGCTACATACTATTTTGAAGAAGTAGGTTGGATTAAACTAATCAAACCAAGTCTTTCTGAGTTAGTAAAAAGGTTAATTATAAGAGTTAAAGAAGGCGTAGGCCCTTTTTAGCCAGCTGGCTCGATCGTCTCCCTCTTGACGACAAGAGTTAAAAAGCCACTACCTAATCTGCCCTAAATACCTTTACCCAGTCTACATACATAGATGAGGGCTGAATTTTAGACGGGTCAAGGTTGCTAAACATACCGCCTCCTACAGCCAGGTTAAGGATAATGTTCTGGGTCTTTCCAAACATGGCGGGTATGTATTGCTGCCCGGGTTGTGTTGCTACTTTAGTTTCCACCACTTCGCCATCAAGCAGAAATGTAAGGCTGGTTTTGGTCCATATCAGTTCGTATACGTGGAAGCTGTTGGACAGGTCTTTATCGGTGGTAATTTCTTCCGCGGTCAGGTCGTCGCTGGTAACCGGAGTATCGGCCACACTGCCATAATAATAGTTGGTAATATACCTGTGGGCATCGCCGATACCCTCCATAATATCAATTTCGCCGTGGGTAGGCCAAGGGTTGCCATAACTCCAAAAGGCAGGCCACATGCCGTAAGCTTCGGGAAGCTTTATACGTGCGCTTATCCTTATTGTTGGGTTAGCCTGGGTAGGGGCAATAGTAAAATTTGATTCAATTCTGCCAGAAGTATAATCAAAATCAGAAATTTCGTCGCTGTCCGGCAGTACCGGGCCTGTAACATCTTGTTTTACAGCCTTGATCTGAAGAATTCCGTTGGCAATTATAAGGTTTTGTTTTTTGTATAACTGCAGTTCTTCGTTAAAAGCACCACCTTCCCATACTTGCCACTGGTTAAGATCTCCTGTAAAATTTTCTTCATAGAGCTTGGTAAAGCCCTGAGCTGCCAAAGCTGTTTCGTCAAGGTCGAAATCCTGTGTTGTAGTTGGCGGCGTTGTTGTTTTTTGGGTATCGTCGGTCTGGCTACATCCTAAAAGTGTAAACAGGGACGATAAGGCCGAAAGCATAAATTGTTTTTGAATATTCATCGGGGGGATGTTTTTTATTAAAACGGAAAATTTCCAGAAAATTGTATGGCAAAATGCATGCCTGAAAATGTACTTCATTTAAAAAACGTAATGCGTAATATTATTTTTTAAATATTTGATTATTAATATTTTAAATGATTCTAATTTTACGCACATAAACGCTGTTTTGAGAACTAAAAGCGTAATATTACATGCTTACATATTATCATGAATTGTGGTGTTCGTGCTTTCAAATGATAATATTAGTTTACAGGTTTTGTTTTCCCACTGAACACTGAACACTGAACACTGAACACTGAACACTGAACACTGAACACTGAACACTACAACTGTATCTGCCTCTCAATCTGCTGGTCTAACGAAATAAATGTTTCAGTACGCGACACACCGTCTATAGGCTGTATTTTGTTGTTCAGTAATTGCATAAGGTGCTCGTTGTCCCTGCAGATTATCTTAATCAATATCGACCAGTTTCCTGTCGTATAGTGGCATTCCAGTACTTCAGGAATTTTGCGGAGTTCTTTAACGGCTTCAGCATTACTTGCGGCTTTTTCAAGATAAATACCCACAAATGCCATAGTGCTATAGCCCAGCACACGGGTGTTCACAATAAACTTTGAGCCTGCTATAACGCCGGCATGTTCAAGCTTGCGTAATCGCTGATGGATGGCTGCTCCCGATATACCTATTTTACCTGCAATCTGAAGAATGGGCTTACGGGCATCTTCCATTAAAAAACGGAGTATCTCTTTGTCTATACCGTCTATTTCTACCTGCTGCGGATTAATTTTCATAGTTACAGTTTGTAATCAAATATACTGTTTTTGATTGACAAAAATAACATGAAAAACAAAACCTTCCCGGGGAAAGGGAAGGTTGAGCAAAGTTGGGTTAGTTATTAAGGTTTTTAGCTGGCTACATTATTTGGGTTATAACCCATGTAACTGCCCTGTTTTTCATGAAAAACAACCCCAAATTCTTCTAGTTCTTTAAGTATAGGTCCGTAAACCTCTTTACGTATTGGCATTTGTACCCCCGGGGTAGTTATATTGCCGTTTAGTATCTGTAATGTTGCGATAGCAACCGGTAGCCCAACAGTCTTAGCCATAGCAGTATAGGTCTGGTCGTCGCCTATGCATACCATTGTAGCATCAATTTGGTCTTTCTTACCGTTGATCTCATAACCAATTTTGTGGTACATAACAATCATGTCTTTGTCTTCAGGGCTAAGGCTCCAACTGTCTGAAAGTATCTTTTCAAGTATCTGGGCAGGAGTAGCATTATGTAGCCCAACAATCTTATCAGGGTTAAAAAGGTCAAGTTCTACAAGCTTATCCCATTGGTTGTCGTCCTGATCAATGTTAAGCATATGGCGTAGCTTAAGTTCCACAGAATCAGTAGGGTGGTAAGGTAAGAACGAGTTGATAAATTCCCTGTAACTCATAGTGTCAGAGTGCTCCATTATATACGAATCGTCAGTCATTCCAAGCTGTACAAACATGTTCCAAGACTTAGAAAAGCCTACTCTGCGAAGTGTTCCGCGGTACAGCGTAAGGGCATCATTAAGGCCGTAAATGCTGCGATATTTAAGGGAATCGCGGTTAGCATAACCTTCAAATCGGCCATAGCCTTCAACTTCCATAAACTCTGTCCTGCGGAATAACTTGTTGTAAGGTATGTACTTATAGGTTCCTTCCTGAATAAATTTCGCGGTACCTCCCTGTCCGGCAAGTACTATATTGCGGGGGTTCCAGGTAAATTTATAGTTCCATAAGTTGTTGTCGCTCTCGGGTGCTACAAGGCCTCCGCAAAAGGATTCAAATAAAAGTATCCTGCCGCCCTGATCACGAATATCATCTATGATTTTCATGGCGCTCATGTGGTCAATTCCAGGATCAAGGCCAACTTCGTTCATAAAAACAAGGTTATTTTCCTTAACCTGGTCGTCAAGTTCCTGCATAGCCGGACTTATGTAAGACGCTGTAACCATGTGCTTTTTGTAGGTAATGCAGTCTTTTGCAACTTCAAAATGCAGGTGTGCAGGTAGCATAGATATTACTATATCTGCCTTGCTAATTTCTTCTTTGCGCTGAGATTCATTAAATATGTCAAAAGCTATTGCGGTAGCATTAGGATGTTCTTTTGTCTTGCGTTGTGCCAGCTCTAATGAAAGGTCACCAATGGTAAGGTGGAGATTTTCTGAACCGGATTTATTAAGTAGGTATTCTATTAGTGATGAGGCCGATCGCCCCGCACCAATTATCAGTATATTCCTCATAGCAATTTGGTAATTATCACACGAAAGTAGTAATATGTTATATTTATAAAAAATTTTATGTCGAAAAAAATATAGAAAGGTTATAATTTTACAGGATAATATTACACTTATGGACAGAAAAATTATCACAATTGCTGCCGTTTTTGGGGCTATAGCCATTGTTTTAGGTGCTTTTTGCGCACACGGATTAAAACAGCTTATTTCTCCGGAATCTTTAGTTGTTTTTGAGACAGGAGTTAAATATCAGATGTATCACGCGCTGTTTTTGTTATTTTTAGGAACTACACCATTAGTTACCGAAAAAGCCAAAAACACGATTTTAAAGTTGGTAGTTTTTGGGGTAGTGCTTTTTTCAGGATCTCTCTATTTTTTGGCATGTAATGTGCTTTTTTCCTTTGACTTTAAGAAAATTGGCATCATTACTCCTATTGGAGGATTACTATTAATTGCGGGTTGGTTAATGTTATTTTTACATTTAATTAAACAAAAACGATAATTTTTATGTAAATTGATACATTGTAATAAAAATATTTTTACTTTTGTGCTTTGTAACAATGCAACTTATATCTAAAAGTATGGAGAATTACGGCCTTTCTACGAAAACGATTTCGTTAGAGAACTTAGGAATAAAGAATGCTAATGTGAGATATCAGCTGACTCCAGATGAGTTACATGATATTACGATTGAAAAAGGCCAGGGAGTTGAAAGTGATACAGGTGCACTTGCTATTAACACAGGTGAGTTTACCGGAAGATCGCCTCAGGACCGTTTCATAGTTCGCGATAGTATTACAGAAGATAAAGTATGGTGGGGTAATGTAAATATCCCGTTTGACAGTGCTAAGTTTGATGCACTGTATAATAAAGTAACGGCTTACCTTTCTGACAAAGAGGTTTTTGTGCGCGACAGTTATGTGTGTGCAGATCAGGATTACAGGCTTAATGTAAGAGTAGTAACAGAAACAGCATGGTCTAATTTGTTCTGCTATAACTTATTCCTTCGTCCTGAAGAGTCTGAACTTGACAATTTTAGCGCTGACTGGCATGTAGTATGTGCGCCGGGCTTTATGGCAGATCCTGCTGTAGACGGAACACGTCAATCGAATTTTGCTATACTGAATTTTACAAGAAAGATCGCTTTAGTAGGCGGTACAGGATATACAGGCGAAATGAAGAAAGGAATTTTTTCTGCGCTTAATTTTATCCTTCCGGTATATAAGAATACATTACCAATGCACTGTAGTGCTAACGTAGGTGAAAAAGGTGATACGGCTATTTTCTTTGGTCTTTCGGGAACAGGAAAAACAACGTTATCTGCAGATCCTAATCGTAAACTTATCGGAGACGATGAGCACGGATGGGCAAGCGACAATTCAGTATTCAACTTTGAAGGCGGATGTTATGCTAAGGTGATTAACCTTACCGAAGAGCATGAACCGGATATCTTCAGGGCAATTAAAAGAGGAGCGATCCTTGAAAATGTGATATTTAAAGAAGGAACTAACGAGGTGGATTTTGAAGATATTTCTATCACACCAAATACACGTGTTAGTTATCCTCTTTACCATATAGATAATGTTCAGCCGGGTTCTGTAGGGCATAACCCAAAGAATATTTTCTTTTTGAGCGCCGACTCATTTGGTATCCTGCCTCCAATCTCTAAACTGACTCCGGGACAGGCTGCTTATTACTTTATTTCGGGCTATACGGCAAAAGTTGCCGGTACCGAGGCTGGTGTAAACGAGCCACAGCCTAACTTCTCTGCTTGCTTTGGAGCGCCGTTTATGCCGCTTCACCCTGCAAAATATGCTGAGATGTTAAGTAGTAAAATGAAGGATGCAGGCGTTAATGTATGGCTTATTAATACAGGCTGGACAGGCGGTGCTTATGGTACAGGCCACAGAATGAAATTAAAGCTTACAAGAGCTATGATTACAGCGGCACTTAACGGTGAGCTTGATAACGTAGAGTTTAAAAACCATGAGGTATTTGGCCTTGCCATTCCTCAAACATGTCCTAATGTTCCTGAAGAGGTGTTAAACCCAAGGAATACATGGGAAGATAAAGCAGCTTATGATGCAAAAGCCCTTGAACTGGCAGCAGCATTTAAAAATAATTTTGCAAAATTCGAGGAGTTTGCAAATGAAGAAATTATGTCTGGCGGACCGCTGGCATAATGTGAATTTTAGAATAGATGTTTTTTGGAAAGAAGGCTGTCTCAGAAATGGGGCAGCTTTTTTGTTTTTTAGCCTTCTTGATTAAGATAACATCTTCTTTAAAATCGTATCATATGTCATTTTAAAGATTGCTATGCTTCTGTAATTTTGATCTGTCAATTAGGACATAATCAAAATGAAATTATCATGAAAGAAGTTAATAAGGAAGTACAGACCCAAGCGGTCTTAGATGTGTTTTTCGAAAATGTAGGCTCAAATGATCCGGACAGGATAGCATCGTCATTTGCTGAAAATATAGACTGGTACATTTATGAGTCTGAAGTAATGCCCTGGACTGGTCGTAGGAGTAAACGATCTGAAATACCAGATGTTTTCAGGTCATTGTTTTCTCATTTTAGGGATGGCGAAGAAAAATTTGAGATAAAAAATATATTGATAAAAGCGCAGGAAGCAATTGTAGTAGGCAATGCTGGAAGGGTCGTAAAGGCAACAGGGAAATGGTTTGAAACGCCATTTGTAATGGAATTTACCATTAAAGATAATCTAATTTCCAAGTTTTATATGTCTGAAGAGACCAAGGTAATTGAAAAAGCTTTTGAGAATGATACGCATAAAAGTGAATTTAGAGTTTTTGGATTTGCTATTTCGGTTTCAAACCTTGAAAATTCAATTAAGTGGTATCATGAAATCTTAGGTTTTAATCTTTTGGAGAGAACCGATTTTTCTGCAATCAATGCAAAAGGAGCATTTATGGAAGGAGCCGGTATTAGGATCGAATTATTAGAATCCGGTAACGGGTTTCGTTTAGAGCAAATGTTTGCCAATCCTCCTGAACATATAAGGCCTGTAGGCAATAAGGCAATGATATTATATGTAGATGATTTGTCTAAAACTTCTGAAGATCTGGCAAATAAAGGTGTAAACTTTGCTTTCAGGGAACTGGAGCTTAATGACGATGGTTTGAAAAGCTCTGTTATCCGCGATGTAGATGGTAATTTCATAAGCATTTTCGCAAAGACCGTAAGTGCTAAATATCCGCTAAGCAAATAATTGCTAAAATGTTTTGTATTAGGCGTTTTATCTGTTTTTGCTGTTATTTAAGTGTTGTGTACGAACTCTGCTGAGGGTTTCGGGAGTCATTCCTAAATAGGAGGCTATCATATTACGTGTAAAACGCCTGAAGAATTCGGGGTAGCGCTCTAATAGATCGAGATATTTTTCTTCAGCAGAAAGGCTTATGGAAGCCTGTGTTCTTGCATGATAAGCTATAAGTCCTCTTTTGTCAAGGAGGTCCTGCATCTTTAAATATGCCGGAATTTGGGTTTTGAGCATTTGAAATTGTTCAATATCTATAAGTAAGAGATCGCTGTCTTCTGTAGCTTCAATAGAATGCTTAGCCGGTGTTAGATTTGCAAAACTTTCATAGTCTCCTATCCACCAGTTTTCGATTGCAAAACGGGTTGTATATTGTTGGCCTGCTTTGTTTGTGCTGTACTGCCGTAATGCGCCGTTAACTACAAATCCAATCCAGTGCCCTATGTTTCCTTCTTCAAGAAAAAATCTTCGTTTAAATATTTTCTTGTGCCTGAACGTCAATGAGATAAGATCTTTTTCATCTTGGTTCAGAATCATATCGGCATGCTTTTCTATATATGTAAATAGCGATTCTATCATAGGTTAAAGGTAGGAACAATACCAAAATAAAACAATTACAGCTTCTTTTAGCTATCAAGTAATAAAAAAAGCCGCTCAATGAGCGGCTTTAATATTGTAAAGTAAAGTTCTATTTTTCCTTAGTTTCTTTATTAACTTTAGTAATGTATTTTTCAAGAGCCATTGTCATAGACGGCGTATCCGGTGTTGGAGCCATAATGTCTATTCTTAAGCCGTGTTCTAAAGCTTCTTTTTGAGTTGTGCTTCCAAATACCGCTATACGTGTATTGTTCTGCTCAAAATCAGGGAAGTTTTTAAATAATGATTTGATTCCTGTAGGCGTAAAAAATGCAAGTATGTCATAATACACATCTTTAAGGTCGCTAAGGTCGCTCATTACTGTTTTGTAGAATGTACCCGGAGTCCAGTCTATTTTAAGCGAGTTCAATACCGGTGGTATATCGTGGTTCAGCTGGTCAGATGACGGCAGCAGGAACTTCTCGTCTTTATATTTTTTGATTAGCGGGGCAAGATCAGCAAAATCCTTCTGGCCTACATAGATTTTTCTTTTGCGGTATACCACATATTTCTGTAGATAGAAAGCGATAGCTTCGCTCTGGCAGAAGTACTTAAGGGTTTCCGGTACTTTGTATCGCATTTCTTCCGCTACGCGGAAAAAGTGGTCAATAGAGTACTTGCTAGTAAGGATTACAGCAGTATAGTTATTAAGATCTATTTTCTGCGCTCTTACGTCCTTGGCGCTTACACCCTCTACGTGAATAAATGGCCTGAAATCAACCTTTACCTTTAATTTTTGTTGAATTTCGAAGTATGGTGAATTTTCTACTTTAGGCTCCGGCTGCGAAACCAAAATTGTTTTCACTTTCATATTTGATATATTGTAATACTAACTTTTTCTAAACCAATAATACATGAAATAATAGGGCGCTATTTCAAGTGTGCAAAGATACAAAATAAAATAGAATAATTT
>Ga0157370_10001202_pt1 | contig 32324 bp, 23 predicted proteins | sample C35metaG_FD_113463 | JGI IMG/M metagenome (GOLD analysis project Ga0157370, IMG submission 113463) | Corn rhizosphere microbial communities from Kellogg Biological Station, Michigan, USA - C3-5 metaG | ecosystem: Host-associated > Plants > Roots > Rhizosphere > Soil | place: USA: Michigan...
AGCGAATGGTGAAGTAACTGCCCAGGCCGACGATCAGTACGATCAGCAGCTTGCCGGACAGGAAGTCATTGAGCATTTCAAGCATGGGAGGTTTCCTCGACTCTTATTGTTCGAATGCAGCGGCGGGTTGTGAGCAACCCTGCGCAGTGGAAAAAGGTGCAGCGAAACAGGCACACGTTTCTGAATATTGCGGGCAGCAAAAAAACGTGTCGCGCATGGTTGGCCACGGCTTGGCGTGGAGGCAATTTCGCGGGTCGACTCGATGTGGCGCGAGTTGATGCTACAATCGCGCCGCTCGCATCACCGGAGGGCCGCGTTGTGTCGGACAATTTGGGCACCAATCTGAAACTGCTTTGCAGCCACTACCGCTCTATTGCCGAGGTTTGCCGGCTGCTGTCGATTAACCGCGCGCAGTTCAACAAGTACCTCAGCGGGCAAAGCCAGCCGACGAGCTACAACCGCAAACGCATCGGCGATTTTTTCGGTGTTGAAGAGTACGAACTGAGCCTGCCGCCGGAGCAATTTGCTCGTCTGGTCGGCGCCCGCCTGGCCGACAGCCACAACACGCCGGTCAACGATCCGTTGGCCAACCTGCTGCAACCGCTGCGCGAGCACGCCACCAGCCTGTCGCGCTATTGCGGTTACTACTTCGAATACTCCAACTGCATGTCGGTGCCGGGCTCGATCCTGCTGTCGCTGGTGCACCTGCGCGAGGAGCGCGGCACCTTTCTGTTCGAGCGCCAGGAACGCCAAGAGCGCTCGGCCAGCGCCAATGTGCAGGCCGAAGATTGGGTGCGCTGCCGCTACCTGGGTGCCGCTTTTCATCTGCAAGACCGCGTGTTTCTCATCGACTACGAGTCGCTGACGCTCAATGAAATGAGCCAGACCATCCTGATTCCCAGCTACAAAAGCCGCATCACCCGGCTCAACGGTTTGAAAACCGGCGTGTCCAGCGGCGACCGCCGAACGCCAGCCTGCACGAGGGTTGTGTGGGAATACCTAGGCGAAGAAATAAACCGCGTCAGCGCCTATCGCCAGGTGATGCTGTATCGCCCGGATGACCCGCGTATCGACGAAGACATTCGCCAGCGGCTCACGGTGGGGCCGATCAGCAATGGCTTGTTCGAGATCGAATAGGGCAGGGAACCTAAAATCCCGCACCGGCTGGATAAGCCGGCGCAGGGCACCGAAGTGCTCTAGGGAAAGCGCGCGTCGCTGGGCGGGTAGCCCTCGCAAATGGATGCGCCGCGCGTGACGTCGGCGACGGCTCGGTGAGCGCCGCTTCAGTCAGGCTCAGGCCCTTAGAGCAAAGGCCTGGGTGCGGCCAGAAGGCCGCGGGGTTCAAGCGTGAATTTTGCTGAAAGCAGCTTTCGCCTTCCTTTCAGCGCCACCCACTTTTTCACTTAACCAATGGTCATCAACGACGCGTTGCCGCCGGCCGCTGCGGTGTTGATGCTCAGCGCGTGCTCGATCAGCAGGCGTTCCAGCGGAATATCCGTCTCGCCTTTATTCAAGCCGTGCACGCCGACGATGGCGCCTTTGCGCTGCGCTGCCGCTTCGCATACGGCGCGCAGCTGGTCGGAGTCGCCATGGTGCAGGATGGCGTCGAAGCTGGCGTCGCTGGTGCTCCAGTCGCTGACCAGGCGAATGCGTTTTTGCACTTCTTTAGGCAAACCGTTGAACAGCTCTTTGCTCAGCGGCTGTTCCTGCCAGATCACTTGGCTGCCCACGGCGAGCGCGGCGGCCAGTTGTACCAGCAAATCGGTGCTGTCTTCTGCCAGGCACAGCACGTGTTCGCGTGGCAGCAAGCTGTAGGTGTTGCGCTCACCGGTGGGGCCAGGCAACACGTGCACGCTGCCGCTTTGCGCCAGCTCGCTGTATTGCCGGTGCAGGGCGACCAGGCTCGGCTCTTTTTGCGCCAGCCATTCGCCAAACACTTGGGCGGCTTTGCTCTGCTCGGCCGGGCGCTGTGGTGCGCTGGCAGCCTGGCCGAGTTGCTTGGCCACCGCATCTTGCGGGCGGGTGGAGAGCAGCCGGTACATGTACAGCGGGCCGCCGGCTTTCGGGCCGGTGCCCGACAGGCCTTCACCGCCGAACGGCTGCACGCCCACCACGGCGCCGACGATATTGCGGTTCACATACAGGTTGCCGACCTTGGCGGTGTTCACCACCTGGGCGATGGTCTCGTCGATGCGCGTGTGCACGCCCAGTGTCAGGCCATAACCGCTGGCGTTGATCTGTTCGAGCAAGCTGGCGAGGTTGGCGCGCTGGTAGCGAACCACGTGCAGCACCGGGCCGAAGATTTCCCGCTGAAGCTCGCTGAAGCTGTCCAGCTCGATAAGAGTAGGCATCACAAAGGTGCCGCGTTTGATCTCATCACCCTTGGCGCGGGCGGCCTGGAACACCTTGCGGCCCTTCTCACGCATTTTCTCGATATGCGCTTCGATGCCGGCCTTGGCTTCGGCATCGATTACCGGGCCAACGTCGGTGCTCAAGCGCTCCGGGTTGCCCAGGGCGTATTCGGCCATGGCGCCTTTGAGCATATCGATCACGCGATCGGCCACATCTTCCTGTACGCACAGCACGCGCAGTGCCGAGCAGCGCTGCCCGGCGCTGTCGAACGCCGAGCTGACCACATCGACCACCACCTGCTCGGTGAGCGCGGAAGAGTCGACGATCATGGTGTTCAGGCCGCCGGTTTCAGCGATCAGCGGAATGGTGCGGCCTTGCGCATCGAGGCGCCCGGCAATGTTGCGCTGAATAATGCCCGCCACTTCGGTAGAGCCAGTGAACATCACACCGCGCACGCGCTCATCGGCAATCAGCCGTGCGCCCACGGTTTCACCCCGGCCTGGCAGCAACTGCACGGCACCGCCTGGCACGCCGGCTTCGAGCAGAATGCGCACGGCCTGTGCGGCGATCAGCGGGGTTTGTTCGGCCGGTTTGGCCAGCACGGTGTTACCGGCAGCCAGAGCGGCAGCCACCTGGCCGGAGAAAATCGCCAGCGGGAAGTTCCACGGGCTGATGCATACCACCGGGCCCAGCGGGCGGTGGCTGTCATTGCTGAAGAAATCGCGCGCCTGGGCGGCGTAGTAGCGCAGGAAATCCACCGCTTCGCGCACTTCGGCGATGGCGTTGGCGAAGGTCTTGCCGGCCTCGCGAACCAGCAAGCCCATCAGCTGCTGCATCTCGGCTTCCATCTGGTCGGCGGCGCGCTCCAGCACAGCGGCGCGTTCGTCAGGCGTGGTGGCTTGCCAGATCTGGCCGCTGGAGACCGCACAAAGGATGGCGCTCTTGATGTCGGCTTCGCTGGCTTCGCTGACGTGGCCCACGGTGTCGCGATGGTCAGACGGGTTTTTCACCGCCTCGGCTTCGCTGGGCGCCGGGGTGTCGCAACCGAGCATCGGCAGCGCCACATAACGGTTGTTGGTGCTGCTCAGCAGCGCCGACGACAACGAGCCCAGTCGATGTTCGTTGGCCAGGTCGATGCCTTCGGAATTCAGGCGCGCTTCGCCATACAGGGCGCGCGGCAGGGCGATGCGCGGATGCGGCAGGCCCAGGCCACCTTCGGCAGCGGCCATTTGCTCGATCTGCACCACCGGGTCGAGCACCAGCTCTTTAATGGAAATGCTGTGGTCGGCAATACGGTTCACAAACGAGGTGTTCGCGCCGTTTTCCAGCAGGCGGCGAACCAGGTAGGCCAGCAAGGTTTCATGGCTGCCCACCGGCGCGTAAATGCGGCACGGTCGGTTCAGCTTGCCATCGGCCACCTTGCCCACAACCTGTTCGTACAACGGCTCGCCCATGCCGTGCAGGCACTGGAACTCGTACTGGCCGGGGTAATAATTCTGCCCGGCAATGGTGTAAATGGCCGACAGCGAATGGGCGTTGTGGGTGGCGAATTGCGGATAAATCGCCTCCGGCACCGCGAGCAATTTGCGCGCGCAGGCAATGTAGGAAACGTCGGTATACGGCTTGCGGGTATACACCGGATAGCCTTCCAGGCCGTCGACCTGGGCGCGCTTGATTTCGCTATCCCAGTAGGCGCCTTTCACCAGACGAATCATCAGGCGATGGCGGCTGCGCTTGGCCAGGTCGATGACGTAATCGATCACATACGGGCAGCGCTTCTGGTACGCCTGAATCACAAAGCCGATGCCGTTCCAGCCGGCCAGGCTTGGGTCGAAACACAGGCGCTCCAGCAGGTCGAGTGACAGTTCGAGGCGGTCGGCTTCTTCGGCGTCGATATTCAGGCCAATGTCGTACTGCTTAGCCAGTTGCGTGAGGCTCAGCAGAATCGGATACAGCTCATCCATCACTCGCTCGTACTGCGCGCGGCTGTAGCGCGGATGCAGCGCCGAGAGCTTGATGGAAATGCCCGGGCCTTCATAAATGCCACGGCCGTGGGAGGCCTTGCCGATGGCGTGAATCGCTTGCTCGTACGAGGCCAGATAGCGCTTGGCATCGGCGTCGGTGAGCGCGGCTTCACCGAGCATGTCGTAGGAATAACGGAAGCCTTTGCTTTCCATGTTGGTGGCGTTGGCCAGTGCTTCGGCGATGGTTTCGCCGGTCACGAACTGCTCACCCATCAGGCGCATGGACATGTCCACGCCCTTGCGAATCAGCGGCTCGCCGCCTTTGCCGATCAGGCGGTTCAGCGACGTGGCCAGGCCGGCTTCGTTGTGCGTGGCCACCAGCTTGCCGGTGATCAGCAAGCCCCACGAAGCGGCGTTGACGAACATCGACGGGCTGTTGCCCAGGTGCTGACTCCAATTGCCGTTGCTGATCTTGTCGCGGATCAGCGCGTCACGGGTGGCCTTGTCCGGAATACGCAGCAGTGCTTCGGCCAGGCACATCAGCGCCACACCTTCCTGTGACGACAGCGAAAACTCCTGCAGCAGACCCTGCACCAGCCCCTGACGACCGCCCGCGCTCTTCTGGTTACGCAGCTTTTCCGCGATGCCCATGGCCAGCTTGTTGGTGGCTTCGGCCTGCTCCTTCGGCAAGCGCGCCTGCTCCAGCAGCATGGCCAGCGCTTCCGGCTCAGGACGGCGATACGCGGAGGTGATGGCGGCGCGCAAAACCGATTGCGGCAGGATGCTTTCGGCGAAATCCAGGAAGCACTGCAAGCCTTGCTCAGTCAGCGCCTCCAGCGGCTCTTCACCCAGCGCGGCAGCGACACCGGACAGCTCTGGCGGCGTCAGACCGCCTTCGACCTGCTCCAGGTAATTGAAGATCGCCTGCTTGATCAGCCAGTGCGGCGTGCGGTCGATCGACTGTGCTGCCAGCTTGAGACGCTCGCGGGTGGCGTCATCAAGTTTTACGCCAAGGGTGGTGGTGGCCATTGGTTCTTTCCTAAAAGTGCGTGCCAGAGAGAGGCAACCGAAGCGCTCGGTCAGGCGGCGCGGTGTGCAAAAATTCAGCGTGGATTAAACCCGCTGGAAGTCAAAGGTGCAACCAGGCGCAACCTTTTTCTCTTAAAGCTGCGTAGGCCTTTGCCGACGCCGTGTGGCGAGGCGTTACCTTTATGCACCCAGGCGGTGCACCTGAGGCATAACGGTGTTTTCACTGCTACAAAACGGATCGTTTTTTCGCCGTTTTGGCGAAAGGTGCAACCCGAGTTCCCGTTGACCAAACCGACGAACGTTCACCGGTGTATGTGCTGCGCACTGCGAAATGAGCGAACCGCTCAGCGCGGTACTTGTCTTCACTGCGGCGCTGCCTATTACTTAACCGACCCACCGCTAAGGCTTCCTTCATGTTCCGTTTTCCGCCGTTTGCTAACTGGCCCCGTGCTGACTGGCTTCTGCTGCTGGCCGTGCTCGCCCTCACTGGCTGCGGCTCGCGCTCTGTGCAACCGCCGCAACCCAGCCCCAGCGAAATCCAAGCCAAGGTAGTGAAGCTGATGCCCGCCACGGTGAACGACCGGCAGGGCTGGGCAACGGATATTCAGGTGGCGTTCACCACGCAGAAGCTGGACGCCAACAACAGCAACCTGTGCTCGGTGCTGGCGGTAACCGAGCAGGAGTCCACCTATCAGGCGGACCCGCCCGTACCGGGTCTGGGCAAAATCGCTCGCCAGGAAATCGACCGACGCGCCTCCCGCCTCCATATTCCGGGCTTCGTCGTCAGCGCCGCGCTGCAACTGAAATCACCCACCGGCAAGAGCTACAGCGAACGTCTGGCCGGCGCCCGCAGCGAACGCCAGCTCAGCGCCATCTTTGACGACTTCATCGACATGGTGCCCCTGGGCGCCCAACTGTTTGGCACGTTCAACCCCGTGCACACCGGCGGGCCGATGCAGGTCAGCATCGCCTTTGCCGAAGAGCACGCGCGCGGCTACCCCTATTCCCACACCGGCACCCTGCGCCAGGAAGTGTTCACCCGGCGCGGCGGCATGTACTTCGGCATCGCCCATTTGCTCGGCTACCCGGCCAACTATCCCGAGCCGCTGTACCGCTTCGCCGACTTCAACGCCGGCTGGTACGCCAGCCGCAACGCCGCCTTTCAGCGCGCCGTTAGCCAACTGACCGGCATCGAGCTGGAACTCGACGGCGACTTGCTGGTGGCCGGCTCGCTGCTGCCCAGCTCCACCGAAAAAGCCGTGCGCACGCTCGGCAAACAACTGGACATCAGCGACACCGCTATCCGCCGCGCGCTGGAAAAAGGCGACAGCCTCGCCTTCGAAGACACCGACCTCTACGCCGACCTGTTCGCCCTGGCCGACAAACGCGCCGGTAAGCCGGTAGCCCGCGCGGTGCTGCCGGGCATCACCCTCAAAAGCCCGAAAATCACCCGCAAGCTCACCACCGCCTGGTTTGCCAAGCGGGTGGATGAGCGGTATCGGAAGTGTTTGACGCGGGCGCGGTAGCACCCGTGATCTGCGCGCGAGTCTCCGGCGTTGGGCGATCGGTCCGCCTGCGAACGGGGGGGCAGCCGTTGCGATACCAGCAACGGGCCGTTGTGGATGACGTGGTTCCCATGTGGGTGTGGATCCGCGATGGTGGTCGCAAAAAGCGAAGCCAACCCGCACCCATTCTTGAAAAGTCAGTGAATTTTCCTCAGCAGTCGCGCTCAAAACCCGCAGTAACTCGTGGGTCTGGTGCAGGTTTTAGGGGTGGACAGGACGATGTCGTTTTTGATGGAGAACCATGCATGCGCAGGCTGGGGAGGCGAGATGGCCGAGCGCATTCGTGCGTTCGACTGGTCGAGCACCGGCTTGGGGGCCATCGACACCTGGTCTAAAAGTTTGTGCACCAACGTGCAAATGCTGCTGGCATCCCCCGTGCCGCTGGTAATGCTTTGGGACCAGCCCGGTTACATGATTTACAACGACGCCTACGCCGAATTCGCCGGCGGTCGTCACCCTTATCTGCTCGGTACGCCGGTTGAGTTGGGTTGGCCGGAAGTGGCCGATTTCAACCGCAACATCATGAATGTCTGCCTGGGCGGCGGCACCCTCGAATACCAGAAAAAAGACCTGATTCTGCTGCGCAACGGCCAGCCCGAGGAAGTGTGGCTCGACCTTTACTACAGCCCGGTTTGTGACGACATCGGCAGCCCGGCCGGGGTGCTGGCTATCGTGGTGGAAACCACCGCCCATGTGATTTCCGAACGCCAGCGCAGCCAAGCGCAGGCGGCGTTTGACGCGGCAAACGAACGCCTGCAACTGGCCCTTAACGCCGGCGCCTTGTTGGGCTCGTTCGTGTGGGATGTGGCCAACGATCAGTTGTCTGGCGACGAGCGTTTTGCCCGCACTTTTTCCTATCCGCTGGATCAGCCGCTGGACAACCTGCCCATTGCCCTGGCCAACGCGGTGATTCATCCCGACGATTTCCCGCGCGTCGAGCGTTTGGTGCAGTACACCCTCACGCAGGGCGGGCCGTACAACGCCGAGTACCGGATCCGGCGACCCGATGGCGAGTACATCTGGGTGCAGGCCAGCGGCCGTTGCGAGTTCGATGAAGCCGGCAAACCGCAGCGGTTCCCCGGCCTGATTTTCGATATTCATGAACGCAAGGTGGCGGAAGAGTCGCTTCTGCAATTGACCCACACGCTCGAGCAACGGGTGGAAGCGGAAGTGCAGGCGCGGGCCGACGCCGAAGCGCGCTTGCGTCAGGCGCAAAAGCTTGAAGCCATCGGCGGCCTTACCGGCGGCGTGGCGCATGACTTCAATAATCTGCTGCAAGTGATCGCCTCCAACCTGCACCTGCTCGCTCGCCAAGAACCGGACAACGCCAACGTGCAGCGCCGCCTGGGCTCGGCGCTGGCGGCAGTGGAGCGCGGTGCCAAGCTGTCATCGCAGTTGCTGGCCTTTGCACGCCAGCAACCGTTGTCTCCCGCCGTGTACAGCCTTACCAGCCTTTACGATGGCTTGGGCGAGGTGTTGCAGCGGGCGCTGGGCGAAATGATTCAAGTGGACCTGCAACTGGTCGACGAGCCGTGGAGCGTGCACGTTGACCGCAACCAGTTGGAAAACGCGTTGCTCAACCTGGCCCTGAACGCGCGCGATGCCATGCAGGGCGAAGGCACCATCCGCATTCATGCCGACAACGTGGCGCTCGACCAGGCCTATTGCCAAGGCAAGGAAATCACCGCTGGCGACTATGTGCATCTTTCGATCAGCGACAGTGGCAGCGGCATGAGCCCCGATGTGCTCGGTCACGCCTTCGACCCGTTCTTCACCACCAAACCCAATGGCCACGGCACCGGCCTGGGCTTGAGCATGGTGTTCGGCTTCGTCAAACAAAGCGGCGGTCACATCGATATGACCAGCGAGCTGGGGCAGGGCACCACGGTGCACTTGTACTTTCCGCGCAGCACGCTGAGCGAAAACGTCGAACCCGCCGCCGCGCGTGCTGAGCCCAGCAGTGCCGGTGGCGAAGTGATTCTGGTGGTAGAAGACAATCCCGACGTGCGCTGCACCGTGGATGAACTGCTGCAACAACTGGGCTACACCGTGCTGCTGGCCGCCAACGGCGACGCAGCCATGGACGTGCTGCAAAGCGGCGCGTCGGTGGACCTGATTTTCACCGATGTGGTAATGCCCGGCACCTTGAAGAGCGCGGATCTTGCCGCCTGGGCCAAGCTTCAGGAGCCGGCGATTCCGGTGGTTTTCACCTCCGGCCACACGCGCGACATTCTCTCACGCAACCACCAGCTGACCCCGGATATCCACTTGCTCAGCAAGCCCTACGGCCCGCAGGCGTTGATGGACATGCTGCAAATGGTGCTCAGCAAAGCGGCCTGAACCGCGGGCTTGACGCTTCGCGAGCCTGACCCATTTCACATTTCGGCATGTAACTGGTCGATCCGGGTGAACTGATTGCAGAAAGGGTGAGTCCCAGTCCGTGTGTACAGAATTCTGGACCAACGTTGTGGAAAGAAGATTTGCAGCGACCCGGCCGGGAGCGCCGGTAAGCAGAGGGAAACCAATGAGAGAACTACAAAGCACCGATGAACTGCTCGAAGAGCTCTTCGGCGACCCCCAAGCCGCTGCCGCCGCGGCCCGCGCACGTATGGCCAAGCCAGCGCAGCGCCACGAACCTGAAGACGTGCAACTGCAACTCGACCCCGCCGTGCTGAACGCCTTCCGCGCCGCCGGTGGCGACTGGCAACAGCGCATCAACCTGGCGCTCAGCACTTGGTTGGTCGAGAACGACCCAAAGCAGATGCACAGCGCTTAAGCGCAGCGTTCAGAAAAAAAACGGAGCCTTCGAGGCTCCGTTTTTTTATGGGCGAAGCAATAGCGTTTTTGCGTGCATTGTTCCGACGGCGCCTGCTTGCATTGCCTTCAGCTCTTGCTCGCTGCGTCGGATAGCCAGCGGCCAAGCGAACGAGCTTAATTAGGGAAAATATTTCTCTAGCAGGGAAGCCATGGCTACGTTAGAAAGTACCGACAGCTGGAAAATCAAAATTTACCCACACGACCATCCGCCACCTCATTTCCATGTGCAAACGCCGGACGGGGAGTCGTTGGTCGACATCGCCACGCTAGTAGAGCGTCAAAGCGGGGCCAACAAGCGCGCTTAGAGCCGTGATGACGTGGGCCGCCGAAAACCACGCGATCCTCGTGCGCGTGTGGAATGAACAGAACTGCAGGAGCGCCGCATGAATAAAAAGCTGCGTATTACTGACGTTAACGCGAGCGATCAACACGCGCTGCTGATCACTTGGAACAACGGCCGCGTCGTAAGCGTGAACATCGCCGAGGCCATTCACGCCTTTCGAGTGCTGGAGCCGCTGCGCGACCCCGCTGTTTTTCACCAGGCTGAGGTTGGCCAATGGGGGTTTGATGTGGTGTGGCCGAACGACATTGAGTTGTCTGCCGCCACACTGTATCGGCTAGGCATGGAGCAGGCCGGGCAAGCCATGCCTAAAAGCGCGTTCAAAGCCTGGATGCATCGGCATGGGCTTTCGCTTACCGGAGCTGCCGAGGCGCTGCACCTTACGCGGCGAACCATTACTGCCTACAGCTCCGGCCCGAATCCCATTCCGTATCACATCGCCTTGGCCTGCAAAGGTTGGGAAGTAATGCAGGGCGCCGGACAAATGAGCGAGTCGCGCGGGCGTTATGGTGCGGAGCCGACTGCTCAGCAGTGCGAAAACCCGGCCAAAGCGGTCAAAAGCAGCAAGCGGAAACCGCCCGCGAAGTGACCGCGAAGTGCTTTTAGGATCGGTTTTTCACAGACCCTACGAGGCTCAAATGACCTTTACCGCCCGGCCAATAAACTGAATCGGCCCGGTCGGTTTCCCAATTGGCGAGCCGGTTTTCTGTTCCAGGGTCAGTTCGAACAGTTGGTTGTCTTGCAGCGGCGGGAGTTTATCCAGCGGCACATGCAGGGTTTGCCCCGGTTTGACCAAGCCCAGCGACACCGGGCCTTGCCAGCCATCGCCCTTGGTCCAGAATTCCAACGCCTTGTCGCTCGGTACTTCAGCCACGCCCAGCGGGATCAGCTGGATTTCGTTCGGGTTGTTGGCTTGCACCACCCAGCCCGGCGCGTTGCTTTGCGGGGCGACCAGTACAACGAGGTAAGTCGGCGTGGCGGATGGCACGGTCTGCGTGGCAAGCAACACGGCGAGCACCAGCGAGGCGCTCAGGCCCACCAGCGTCAGGCCGCGCCACAGCGCCAGCAGGTTCCACCAAGGCGTGGCGGCGGGTGGCGTTTGTCGATTCGCCAGCAGGCTGCGTTCGATACGCGCCCATAGCTGACGCGACGGTGTGTGCGGTTTGGCCAGCGCGGTCAACGGGTGCAAGCGTTGCTCCCATTCATCTACCGCACGACGCAGCGCGGGCTCGAAGGGTAGCCGGGCTTGCACCTGGGCGCGTTCTTCTGCCGGCAGGGTGCCGAGCACGTACTCGCCGGCCAGTTCATTGAGGGCGTCGTCGTCTGTTTCGTGGCGTGTGGTCATCCCATGCACCCTCGTAAAGCCACCAGGCTGCGTTTGATCCAGGCTTTGACGGTGCCCAGCGGCGTCGCCAGCTTGTGGGAAATTTCGGCATGGGAGTAACCGTCGACGTAGGCGTGAATCACGCACTGGCGGCGTTCGGGCTCCAGTTGTTCCAGGCAGCCGTGGATGCGCTCGGCTTGCATCAGGCCATCCAATTCTCTGCGCTGTCGTTGCTGCCGGCTTGTTCGGCCAGCGCCTCCAGCGTGTGCGTATCGTCTACTTGAACGTCGCGGCCGTGGCTGCGCAGGTAGTTGAGCGCCAGGTGCCGAGTAACGCTGTAGATCCAGCCGCGCGCGGAGCCGCGTTCGGCGTCGAAGCTGCCGGCGCCAGCCCAGATTTTTAGAAAGGCGTCGTGCACGATGTCTTCGGCCAAGGCGGTGTCGCGCACCAGATGCCGGGCCACGCCAAGCAAGCGCGGGCTTTCCTGCTGATACAAGCGATGCAACGCCTCGCGTTCGCCCCGGGCGCAGGCGGCCAGCGCGGCGGCGTAGTCAAAAATAGGTTCGGACAAGGTGAGGTTCGTCAGCAGAAGGAAAGGGCACGCGCCAGCCTAGACGACTTTACGCGTGCCCATACGCCGTGATCGTTTCCGGTTATTTGGCGGCCCAGAAAATGTAGTCGGCCTGGTAGCTGACGATTTCCTTTTTGCCCTTGTTGGCGGCGGTGCACGCGGTGGCCGGCGCAACGCCGCCTTTGAGCGCTACGCGCTGAATGTAGGCCACGCCGGTCATGGCGCCTTTGCCTTCGGCCGGGTTGGCTTTGACCAGTTGATACGGCAGGTTGCCGGCGCCCGACGGTGCTACGGCCACTTGGGTGCCGGTTACTTTCGAGCCGTCCTGCGCTTGCCAAGTGGCGGGCGGGCCGAAGTAGGTGCCGACCTGCTTGCCGCTGCGGTCGCTGAGCACGGCTTTGGGGCCGACAAAGAACCATTCCATTTGCCCAGCGGCGTCTACTTTGTCACGGCATTCGTAGGTGATCTCACCCTTGCCGACGGTTTCCAGGGCCACCTTGTGGCCGTCCGGCACTTTTACGCTGTCGGGCAGTTCCATGGCGGCGTGCGCAGCGGGGGCCAGCAGGCAGCTGGATAGCAGGGCGAGGCCAAGCAGGTTTTTGCTGTTCATGCGGTTATCTCCAGTAGGGATCAGCGGGCAGCGCAATCGGCTGCTGGAGGTACTACACGCGGGACGGATGATTGGATGCAGCAGCGAAGCAATATTTTTTACCGAGGGTTTTTGCCGATCAGTGCGGATAGCGGCGCATGCCCTTCAAGGCGTCAGCCAGCGGCTGGGGGCGTCCGAGCAAGTAGCCCTGAACCTTGTGCACGCCCAAGGCGCGCAAGGTTTCCAGTTCTTGCTGGGTTTCCACACCTTCGGCCACCACGCTGCTGCCGGTTTCACGGGCGAAGGCGATTAGTGATGAAGCCAGGGCGCGGCGTTTGAAGTCGTTGTCGATGCCTTGGGTGATGCTCATGTCGAGCTTGATGATGTCGGGGCTCAATTCAAGGATGTGGCGCATGCTGGCGTAGCCGGCGCCGGTGTCGTCGATAGACAAACGCACTCCGCGCTGACGCAGCGGCGCGAGCGCTTGCTCCAGACGCACGTAGTCGGCCACGGCGGCGTGCTCGGTAATTTCCAGTACCAAGCGGCGCGGCGGCAGGTTTTGCAGCATCGGCGTCAGGCGCCCGCTGTAGACCAGTTGCGGCGAGCAGTTGAGCGCCAGGTAGGTGTGGCCGGGCATGTCGTTGAGCGCTTTGACGGCAAGTTCGACGGCGCGCAGTTCCAGGTCAACGCCGAGGCCGGCTTCGGCGGCTTCGATAAACCATTGATCTGGAGTTTGCGGCGGCTGCGTGCTGAAGCGCGACAGGCATTCCCAGCCGCACAGCTCCAGACTCTGCGCCGCCAGAATGGGCTGGTAAACGATGGTGGGCTGGTCACTGGCCAGCACTTCGGAAATGCGGCGGTGCTTGTGCACGCGGTCGCGCACGCGTTTGAGTTCGCTGTCGAGCTGGTCGGCGATCAGCTCGGCAAACACGCGCATCACCTGCACGTCACGCTCGCTCAAGGTGTCGTCGGCCGCGTAGCCAAAGCAGCAGAGGGTGCCGTAGAGGCGGCCGTCGCTGAGCCAGATGGGCACGCTCAAGTGCGCGCCAATTGGCAGCTCGGCGGTTTCCGGCAGTTCCTGGGCGAGCGGGCACATGGCTGTGTCGGCAATTAATTCCGGGAGTAGCCCGTCGACCACGCGCTGGCAGTAGCCGGCTTCCGGTCCCAGGGTGTCGCCGGGACTGATGGGCGGCTCGCCCTCGGCGTCCACGTGGGTGAACACACGGTCTTCGACGCGAAACTGGGCGATGAACGCGACATCCATGCCCAGGTGGGTGCGCAGCGCTTTCAGCACGCGGTCGATGTAGCTCGAATCGGATACGCCCTGAGGACGCAGGGCGATCAGTTCAGCGAGTTGTACGGCGGTCATTCCCTGAGCCTCCCTTACAGATCACCTGAAACTAAAGCCGGAAAAACCACTGCTGGCCACTGCTGCCAGCGTCATGTGCAGTGCGTGCGACCGTATGCAGGCGAGTGTTCAAACGGCGCGGCCCTCTCTTGCCTGTGGAACACGCCGGGCGTGGAAAGTTGGAGGTTTCGGGCGAGGGCCGCTCAGCGCAGCGGCGGAAAATGACCCTGTAACCACTGGCAGAACACCTGCGCGCTGGGGCTGCTCCGCTGCGCTTCGGCGACCACCAGGCAGAAGGTGTCGGTGAGCACCACGCGCTGGCCAAACGGCGCGACCAGCACGCCGGCGGCCAGGTAGTCGGCGCAGGTCAGCGGATCGCCGATCGCGATGCCTTGCCCATCGATGGCCATGGTCAGACAGGTGAGCGAGTCGTGGGCGGTGGTCGCCTTGGTGCTTTCGTACGGCAGCGCGTCACCGGCGGCTAGCCAGCGACGCCAGGTGCGGCGGTCGCCTTCGTGAATCAGTGTGTGATTGGGCAGGTCGGCCGGCGTTTTCAGCGGCACGTCGCCGGCCAATAACGCTGGGCTGCATACGGGAAATTCCTCCATGCGCAGCAGCGGGTGCGCCTGGAAACCGCGCCACGGCGGCGAGCCAAAAATAATCTGCACCGCGCCGCTGGCACCGAGCTGGCTGCCGGTGAGCGAATGCATGGAGGCGCCGAGCTTCAGCTCCAGTTCGATGTCCGGGTGCTGGGCGCGAAACTGCGGCAGGCGTTTGACCAGCCAGGTGTGGGCGAAAGCGCCGTCGACAAACAGGCTGAGGGTCGACACGCGCGGCAGCAGCTCGGCAGTGGCGCGTTGAATTTGCTGCAGCGGTTTTTGCACCTGCGACAGGTATTTCTGCCCGCTGTCGGTGAGCGCCAAGCCGCGGTTGGTGCGGTGAAAGAGCTGCACGTCGAGCTGCGCTTCCAATTGCTTGAGCTGGCGACTCACGGCCGATTGCGTCAGGCACATTTCTTCGGCGGTGCGGCTGACGTTGAGGTAGGTGGCAGCCAGCACAAAGGTGCGCAGGGCATCAAGGGAAGGGAAGCGCGTCATGGCGGGCTCGGTGGCGGGGTTTGGTATGCGTGCCAGTCATACCAGCCATGCGCTTTTTTTGATATCCCCCGGCCCTTCGTTTTTGCCACGCTGGGTTATCGAGTCATAGCGGTAACGGGGGAATTCGGCGTGTTGCAACTGTTCAAGGAAACGCGGGGCGCCGTCTGTCATGGCCTGGCGCTCACCTATGCGTTGGTGGGCTATGGCCTGGGGCTTGCCGGATTATTCAGCGCCAACCTGCTGGTCAATCTATTCGCCACGCTGTGGCTGGCGCATGCCATGGTCATCGCCGGTTATTTGCTGCATGAGTGCGCGCACAACACCGTGTTCAAACGCAACGAGCACAACGCCCGGCTGGGCAAGCTGCTGACGTGGGTAACCGGCAGTTGCTACGGCACCTACGAAGACATTCGCTTCAAGCATTTTCGCCATCACGTCGATAACGCCGACGTGATCTGGTTCGAGCATGACAAATGGCTGGCCCGCCATCCGCGCGTGCTGAAAACCATCGAAGCGCTGGAGTGGCTGTACATCCCCGCCCACGACCTGTTGATGCACGCGGTGATGGTGTTTAGCGCCTTCCTCATTCCCCAGCGCAAAGGCCAACGCGCCCGAAATTTGGTGTTTGTGCTGGTGCGCGCCAGCTTGTTCGCGGCGCTGCTGTGGTTCGCCCCGTTTGCGGCGCTGCTCTACGTCGTCGCGTACCTGCTGATGATGACTGTGCTGCGCTTTATGGATGCGCCGCAGCACGACTATGGCAATTCGGCGACGCTGTTCGACAAAAGCCCAGCGCCTCACAAGGGCGACCGTGCCTACGAGCATCTGCACACCTTCAGCAACGTGCTGTCGATGAAACACCCGTGGGTGAATGTGCTGGTGCTGAACTTCGGCTACCACAATGCCCATCACGTGAAGCCGACCACGCCGTGGTATCGCCTGCCAGCCGTACACCACGAGTTGTATGGCGACGAGCGCGCGATGCTGTTGCCGTTCCGGGCACAGCTAAAAAGCTTTCACCGCTTTCGTGTGGCGCGTGTCGCCGGCACGGGCGACGGACCAGAGCCGGCTGCGGCGGATTACCTGACGATGATGCGCAACGGCGAAATCCGCGGCGGCAACGCAGCCTCGTTCCTGACCTCTTTCTAATGGCGCCCAGCATGCAAAAACTCGAAGTCTTTCAGTCGCTGTGGGGCATGGAACTCAAGCACCCGACGCAGCCCGAACGCAGCCATGAAGAAAACTTCGCCATGGCCGCCGAAGCGGGGTTCGCCGGCATCTGCCTGGACCCCAACACCGACGAATTACCGTACTACCGCGAGACCCTGCCGCTGTTCGAAAAGTACGGCTTGAAGAGCATGGTCAACCTGTTCCCCCGCCGCGTCAGCGACATGCGCCCCTTGTTGGAATTCGCCCGCGAAGTGAACGCGGTGAAGGTCAACACCATCGCCCAGGTGATGCCGGTGAGCGTGGCCGGCGCGGTGCCGTTGATCAATCGCTGGCTCGACGAAGCGCAGAGCATGGGCATCGAGTTGCTGTTCGAAACCCACCGCAACGGCATCCTCAACGACCTGTACTTCACCCTCGAAGTGCTCGACGCCATTCCCGAACTGCAGCTCACCGCCGACCTTTCGCACTTCGTGGTCGACCGCGAATTTCCGCTGCCCATCAGCGCGCGGGACCAAGGGTTTATCCAGCGCATTCACGAACGCACCGACTGCTTGCAAGGCCGCATCGCCACCGCCGAGCAGGTGCAAATTCAAATTGATTTTCCGCAACACCAAGCCTGGGTCGAGCAGTTCAAAGTCTGGTGGAAACAAGGCATGGCCAGCTGGCGCGCGCGCAATGCGGCGGATGCGACTTGCGTGTTTCTCTGTGAGCTAGGGCCGCCGCCGTACGCGATTACCGGGGGCGATGGGTTGGAGCTGTCAGATCGCTGGCAGGAGGCGTTGGTGATTAAGGGGTGGGCGAAAGAATTGTGGGGGGAGTTGGACAGATGAGTAGTCGCACATGGCGCTTCACTGCGATTTTGGTCTGACTTTTTAAGTGCTTTTGTCGATGCGTTGACTCGGAGTGGCAAGTCACCCGCATAGATGCTGTCTGATTCGAGTTACGGACAAGTCCTACGTATCTAAAGGATGTGAAATCGGCTGGCCCTTCGAGGAAAAAACCTTGCTTCGGACTGCCGACAGTGTCCGATACCCAGTCCCTCCAGGTGGGAAGCCCCTTACGGGAACGTCGTTCCAAATTCCGTTCTGGTTGTCCAGCGTGCAAACACGTATGCGAGGCTCGAAAAAGCATCATTTGCACGAATGAATTTGCCGCCCGCTCTGTGGGAATGATCCTACTGGTCTTAGTCTTTCTTCTGGCCTAATTCGCTTTACTGCCATGGAAGTATCCGCCGCCTAACCGCCACCTGGCGCCCATAGGCAGCATCTGACCATGACTCAACCGCAATCGTTTCTACGCAAGTCTCTTGCCGTATACCTCTCTCTCTGCACGCTGTTTGCGCCCATCGCGCCCGCGTTTGCGACCTCCGAACCACTTCCTTGCTCGTGCGCCGCTAAGCAAGACTTACCTGAGCTAGGGGGCAGCATTGGCGAGTCCTCGCCGAAAAGCGCGCCCTCAGAATGGCTTGCTCAACCAAACGACTTTGACCTTGCGCCCAGTGTCCTGCGCGACCGCACTAAAGGCGCCGACGAAGCCGTAAGCATGGGCACAGGAATGCTTTCCAGCGCTGCCAGCGCCGCTACTGAAAGTTGGCTCGCAGCGCATCACATTACGTCAGCGGTCTCGCTCAATATCGCGGACGGCGGCCTTCGTGGCGGCAGTCTCGACATGCTCGTACCGTTTTACAACGCCGGTAAAAACCTGGTCTTTACCCAATTTGGCATGCGCCGCGCGAATTCCTATACCGTTGACTACCGCAACACTTTCAACATGGGCGTTGGTTATCGTCACGAGACGAACGGCTGGCTTCTTGGCGTGAACAGCTTTCTGGACCGTGATGCCCAGGGCGACCATGACCGCCTGAGTATGGGTGTAGAAGCGTGGACTGATTTCCTGAAAGTCAGCGCCAACAGCTACAAGCGCTTATCGAACTGGAAGAATTCTCCCGACCGTGCTGATTACCAGGAGCGCCCAGCTGCTGGCTGGGATGTGCGTGCGGAAGGTTATCTGCCGGCTTACCCACAATTGGGCGGCCAGATCATTTTCGAAAAATATTACGGCGATGAGGTGAGCCTGTTCTCGGCCAACGATCGGCAGAAGAACCCCCACGCCATGACCCTTGGCGCTATCTACAACCCGGTGCCGCTGCTAAGTCTCGGCGTCAATCACCGCATCGGCCAGGACGGTCTCGCAGATTCCTCCGCCAACCTTACGTTCAATTACCGGTTGGGCGAGTCGTTCGCCAAACAGGTTTCGTCGTCGAGCCTCATTGCAAGCCGACTGGTTACCAATGCGCGGTACGACCTCGTCGCACGTAATAACGAGATCGTGCTGGATAACCGCAAAAAAGCCTTAGAGCTTAAACTTCCGGCGGCGGTTAGCGGCAAGGGCAATGAAACCGTACTGTTTACCGTCACCGGAGCGAGCAACTTCGCTTCGCTTTCCTGGGTGGGCCCCGCTGCCAGCTTCGCCGGTCCCCCCTCCATTGATGGTACTGCCAGCCTGACGTTGCCTGAGCATATTGACGGCGGCGTTAACACCTACACCTTGCAAGCCATGGGCATGGACCGTTCGGGTCGTAGCCAGCTATCCAACGTGATGACGGTCAATGTGCTGACTACGGTTCTGCAAATTGACGCGGCTCCCGCCACTATCGTTGCCGACGGCTTTAGCACTACCACGCTTAGCGCTTATCCAGTGGACTCACTTGGTAAAGGCACACGTACCGCTCAGACCGTGACCTGGACTACTAGCGCCGGCACGCTGGCTAGCGACACATCTGATACAGATAGCCGCGGCGTAGCGCGCATGGTGTTGACAAGTCCTACGTCGGCCGGACTGGCCAAGATTGAAGCGCAGATGGGTACCGTCAAAGGCTCGACCTCCGTACGCTTTGCGGCGGGTCTTCCAAGTGCCGATAGCAGCGCGCTCTTGTTGGAGGCCACACCACTTTCCATAACCGCCGACGGCGTCAGCAGTTCCTCGCTGACGGCGACCATTTACGACGACCTAGGCAACCCGGTCGATGCCGGCCATGCGGTTAATTGGGAAACGACCTCTGGACAATTGGCCGATACAGCGTCGCTTACCGATGCCACTGGTGTGGCTAGGATGAAATTGACCAGCTCGATCAAAACCGGTGTAGCCCAGGTTCAAGCCAGCATTGGCGCGGCCAAGCAGCGCGTCCCTGTCAGCTTCGTTCCCGGCATCCCAGCGACCGGCAACAGAGGCCTGGCGCTTAGCGCTACGCCTACAACCATCAAGTCAGATGGCATTAGCACTTCGGCGCTAAGCGCGCTGATTTCGGACGACAAAGGAAACCCCGTGGAAGCCGGCGTAACGGTCAACTGGAGCGCCAGTGCCGGCTCCCTCACTGGTGACGTTTCGTATACCGACACCGATGGCGTCGCCACGATGACTCTGACCAGCGAAGCATTGCCAGGCGCGGCGAAGGTCAAGGCAAGCGCAGGCGCGTCCAATAACGAACTGACCGTTACCTTCGCCCCGGGTGTGCCTGCGGCAGGCAGCGCCGGGCTTGTCCTACTCGCCTCCCCTGATTTGATTACAGCCGACGGCGTCAGTACATCCGTGCTGACGGCTACAGTCCTCGACAACCAAGGCGACCCCGTCGGCGCGGGCATGCAAGTGGATTGGAGTGCCTCGATCGGTACGTTGACGAGCGAGGCCACCAGTACCGATGTAAACGGTGTGGCCACGGTTTCATTGATCAGTTCGACCATCGCCGGTAAAGCCACGGTAGACGCCTCTGCGGGCGTAGCATCCAACGCGGTGGACGTTACCTTCGCGGCGGGGCTTCCGGCGGCCGGCAAAAGCGGCCTGGCCATCAGTGCTGCTCCTTCGGTGATTGAAGCTGATGGCATCAGCACCTCGGCGCTAACCGCCGTGGTTAAAGATGCACATGGCAACACCGTCGACGCTGGCGTGAACGTGACCTGGACAACCAGCGCAGGCAGCGTGACTCCGTCTAACGCCGTCACCGATGCGACCGGTAAGGCTACTGCCGTGCTCACCAGCACGGCATCGGTAGAGACTGCGACCGTGCAAGCTGAAGCCGGCGCCGCGCAAAATTCGGCGGATATTCTGTTTGTCCTCGGCGCCGCGACCATCACCAGCGCGACGCTAAACCTGGCCGCTTCGCAGAGCTCGCTGCTCGCCGATGGAGCCAGCACGTCCAGCCTGACCGCGACGGTTAAAGACATTAAAGGTCAGCCAGTTGGCGCGGGTATTCCGGTGAACTGGACAACATCGGCCGGGCAATTGAACGTGACGGTTTCCACTACCGACTCGAACGGCCAGGCCAATGCCGTGCTCACCTCGTCGACCGTTTCGGGGAGTGCGGATGTGCAGGCTGTGTCGGGCGCTGCCCATGATCAGCTTGACATCACTTTTGCTCCGGGCGTGCCAGCTGCTGGCGCAGACGGTTTGACGATCACGGCCACACCTGCGGTTATTCCCGCCGACGGCGGCAGCACGACCATGCTCAGTGCGCAGGTGCGCGATCGGTTCGACAACCCAGTAGCCCCCGGCACCCCGGTCACCTGGACTGTCAGCCGCGGCCTCCTGGCCAGCGCAGTTACCGCCACTGATTTCCACGGCGTGGCGCGGGTACAGCTGACAAGCGGGACGACTCCCGGTGCCGCCAATATTGGGGCAAGCGCCAACGCCGCCAATAACCACGCAAGCGTGACCTTCAGTACGCCCGCGCCGACCCATATAGCGGTCACACCCGCAGCAGCCTCCATTAACGGCGACGGCGCTAGTAACACCGTGCTGAGCGCGGCGCTGACAGATGTAAGGGGAATGCCGCTAGGCGCAGGAGTTCTGGTTGAGTGGAGTACCTCAGTGGGAACCCTTATGAGCGATGAGTCGATGACAAATGCTAATGGCGTCGCTAGTACCATCCTAACCAGTACTCCGGGCGCGCATGTCGCTTTGGTAGAGGCCAAGGTGGGTGCGGTGCAGGGCTCGGCTAAGGTGGTCTTCACTGTGGGCGCGCCGGCAGCCTTGACGCTCAGTGCGAGCCATACTTCCATTGTTGCGGATAGCAACTCGAAATCTACTTTAAGTGCGCAGGTCTGGGACGCTGACCTACAACCGGTAGGTGCAGGCATAGTGGTTTATTGGACAACCACTGCAGGCACGCTTGGTGATCGCTCATCAACAACTGATGTCAGCGGCGTTGCAGTTATGGAACTGACCAGCGCTTCAGAACTGGTCACTGCCGCGGTTTATGCCACCGCACAGAGCGCGACTAATCTCACCCATGTGCGCTTTACCGGCGGCGTAACCGCGAAGCTTCAACTGACGCCTACCCCTACAGTCATCGATGGGGACGGCAAAAGTACCTCGCTATTAAGCGTTGCGGCGACAGACATTAGCGGCAACCCTGTCGTTGGCGCAGTCGTTCGATGGACGACCAGTGCAGGCACCTTAGTGAATGACGTTTCTACTACAAACGCGTTAGGGATTGCCACTATGACCCTGACTAGCTCGAAAACCGCTGCGGTAGCTAAGGTCGTTGCGACGGTAGACAAGATAACTGGCTCGGCGGAAGTGACGTTTGCCCCGTTAGTGAATAGCGTCACGGTCTCAGTATCGAATGCGGCGATTATCGCCGATGGCTATACGCGTTCAACTATCTCGGCTTCAGTCGTCAACAACCAGGGGAAACCGGTGGGCGCCGGTGTGGCGGTGCAGTGGACATCCAGTGCCGGCACTCTCTCAGACAGAACGTCTTTGACGGACGCCGCAGGTATAGCCAAGACAGAGTTAACCAGTTCCACCGCGGTTTCTAAGGCTGCTATCGAAGCGTCGGCGGGCTCGGTGAAAGGTAGCGGGAGCGTAGCGTTTACCGGCGGTCGATTGACGTTTGGGCAACTACCAAACTTTGGTGCGGCACTACGGGGGCAGGTGACATTTAACGCAGTGGTTACTGATGATCAAGGGCGGCCAGTTCAAGGAGTGAAGGTATATTGGAAGTCAACTTTCGATAATCGTTTTGGAGGGAATTGGGCGAACAGCAGTGTCGCCGATATCCACTTCCTGCCGGCCCAGCCTTTCTCAGTTACTGATTCGGCCGGTAACGCCCAAATGACGTTTGCTGCCAACCTGCAACACTACTGGGCTCAGTCATATACAGTTTCGGCTGGAATCGGAAGCGGCTTGCGCTCCATCGTCGAGACAGCCTACTTTGCTGTGTTTAACCCTTATTGAGGTCCTGATACGAGTGTAGAAACGCCCTGGGGCTACCACCCTGGGCTTTTTTTGCGTTTAGGAAAATGCAGTACTTGCCTGGCTGCCTGCTACGCGACGCAGTGGTGAATTTGATTGATAACGCGCTGGGCATATTGCACGTCATCATGCTCGGCCGATCGCCAACTTGGCGGATTTTCATGAGCTTCAGGCTCGTGAGCGCCTCTGCGAGTGGGTCGCCGCCGCGACTAGCGACGACCGCGCCGCTATGGCGTTACCCCTCCCGATACAGCCGATTCAACAACCCCAACAGCTGTTCTCTTTCTTCAGCACTTAGGGCCGCCGTGGCGTCCTGGTCGCTCTGCACCACCACATCCTTCAACGTCTTCAACAACTGCTCACCCGCCTTGCTGAGAAACAGGCCGTAGGAGCGTTTGTCCGGGTTGCTGCGTACGCGCATGGCCAGGCCGCGTTCTTCGAGTTTGTTGACCATCAGCACCGCTTGCGGCGGCTCGATGGCCAGCGCTTTGGCGAGGTCGGCCTGCATCAGGCCCGGCGACTGCTCGATGATGCTCAGCGCAGTGAATTGTGCGGGGCGGATGGCGTGTTCTTCCAGGCGCGTGGTCAGGTGTTGGAAGATTTTCAGCTGCACGCGCCGCATTACATAACCCACCAGATTATCCAGCGCAGCGTCGAGCATCGTCGGGTCGGCGGGCGCTGCCTGGGTTTTGGCTTTGCGGGGCATGGTGGCGTCCTGATGGGGAAATGGTTAGGCATGTTAATAATTTTTCCGGCCCGATGCACAATCGGGACGAATATTTAGTTATTAGTGTTAACCGGTTAGGCTCGGGATTGCTCTGTATCTAAGGCTAGGGCCAGCGTCTATGCGGACCTCCAGCTGAAGTTTCAGATTGTTCTTCGAAACCTAGAGCCGATTTATAGTTAATTGACATAACTAAAAATCCGGCTTAACTTCGCCTCAATCAACCCAGACATGAGGCAGTGACATGAGTACCTACGAAGGCCGGTGGCAAACCGTGAAGGTGGAAGTGGACGAAGGCATCGCCTGGGTCATTCTCAACCGTCCGGAAAAACGCAACGCCATGAGCCCCACGCTCAACCGCGAAATGGCCGACGTGCTGGAAACCCTGGAACAAGACGCCGATGCCCGCGTGCTGGTGCTGACCGGCGCCGGTGAGTCGTGGACTGCCGGCATGGACCTCAAGGAATACTTCCGCGAAGTGGACGCCGGCCCGGAAATCCTGCAAGAGAAAATTCGCCGCGAAGCCTCGTACTGGCAGTGGAAGCTGTTGCGTATGTACAGCAAACCGACCATCGCCATGGTCAACGGCTGGTGCTTTGGTGGCGGCTTCAGCCCACTGGTGGCGTGTGATTTGGCGATTTGCGCCGACGAAGCGACTTTTGGCCTGTCGGAAATCAACTGGGGCATTCCACCGGGCAACCTGGTGAGCAAGGCCATGGCCGACACCTGCGGGCACCGCGAGTCGCTGTACTACATCATGACCGGCAAAACCTTCGGCGGGCAGAAAGCCGCCGCCATGGGCTTGGTCAACCAGAGCGTGCCGCTGGCGCAGTTGCGCGAAACCACGGTGGAGTTGGCGAAAAATCTGCTGGAGAAAAATCCGGTGGTGTTGCGTGCCGCGAAGGTTGGCTTCAAGCGCTGCCGTGAACTCACCTGGGAGCAGAACGAGGATTACCTCTACGCCAAGCTCGACCAGTCGCGGTTGCTTGATACCGAAGGCGGTCGCGAAGAAGGCATGAAGCAATTTCTCGACGACAAAAGCATCAAGCCCGGCCTGCAAGCCTACAAACGCTGATCGCGAGGTGTCCATGTTCGACGTGCCATTACTGATTGCAGGCCTTGCCCGGCCTTCCGCTGACGGCCGCACCTTCGACCGCCTGAGCCCGTTCACCGGCGAGGTGGTGTCGCGCGTTGCCGCCGCCACGTTGGAAGATGCCGATGCCGCGGTGGCAGCGGCCCAGGCCGCGTTCCCGGCGTGGTCGGCCTTGGCGCCGGGCGAGCGGCGCTTGCGGTTGTTGAAGGCCGCCGAACTGATGGAAGCCCGCGCCCCCGAGTTTATGGCCGCCGCTAGCGAAACCGGCGCCGCCGCCAACTGGTACGGCTTTAACGTACAACTGGCCGCCGGCATGTTGCGTGAAGCCGCGGCGATGACCACGCAGATTCTCGGCGAGGTCATCCCGTCCAACGTGCCCGGCAACTTCGCCATGGGTCTGCGCCAACCCTGCGGCGTGGTGCTCGGCATTGCGCCGTGGAATGCGCCGGTGATTCTCGGTGTGCGTGCCCTGGCCATGCCGTTGGCCTGCGGCAACACCGTGGTGCTCAAGGCCTCGGAAGCCAGCCCGTTCACGCATCGTTTGATCGGCCAGGTCCTGCATGACGCCGGCTTGGGTGACGGCGTGGTGAATGTCATCTGCAATGCACCGGAAGATGCGCCTGCCATCGTCGCCCGGCTGATCGCCAACCCGGCGGTGCGGCGGGTGAATTTCACCGGCTCCACACACGTCGGCCGCATCGTCGCCGAGCTGTGCGCGCGGCAGTTGAAGCCGGCGTTGCTGGAGCTGGGTGGCAAGGCGCCGCTGCTGGTGCTGGACGATGCCGACCTGGACGCCGCCGTCGCGGCCGCTGCCTTCGGTGCGTACTTCAACCAGGGGCAAATTTGCATGAGCACCGAGCGCCTGATCGTCGATGCCAAGGTGGCCGATGCCTTTGTCAGCAAGCTCGCCGCCAAGGTGGCGCAGCTGCGGGCCGGGCCGGCAGAAGAAAGCGGTGCCGTGCTCGGTTCGTTGATCGACGCCGCTGCCGGCGAGCGCATCCAGGCGCTGGTGAACGATGCCCTCGGCAAAGGCGCAACGCTGGCAGCCGGTGGCGGACTGCAGGGCAGCATCATGCAGCCGGTGCTGCTCGATAACGTCACCGACGGCATGCGTTTGTATCGCGAAGAGTCGTTTGGCCCGGTGGCCGTGGTGCTGCGTGGCGAGGGCGACGAAGCGCTGCTGCGCCTGGCCAACGACTCGGAGTTTGGCCTGTCGGCTGCCATTTTCAGCCGCGACGTTTCCCGTGCGCTGGCCTTGGCGCAACGGGTGGAATCGGGCATTTGCCACATCAACGGGCCGACCGTGCACGACGAAGCGCAGATGCCCTTCGGCGGGGTGAAATCCAGCGGCTACGGCAGCTTCGGCAGCCGCGCCTCGATTGAGCATTTCACCCAGTTGCGCTGGGTCACGATCCAGAACGGGCCGCGCCATTACCCGATCTGAAACAGGCCGGTTCATCCCGCAATAACAAGAACAAACAAGCCCCCCGCCGCCACCCCGGCGCGGGCGGGCGCGCACAGAGGAAAGGCTCGTGAATGGAGAATTCGTAGCAACCCGCGCTGAACACGTGGTGCGCTATCGCCAGGTGGCCATCGGCAATCCGGGGGTGAACATTACCCATGGGGGTGACGGCAGCATTTACCTGCGCGCGCAGGAGGCACTCAAGCCCGCGCCGGCGCGTCTGCTCGACCGGCTGCTGCATTGGGCGCAGGTGAAACCGCAGGCCACGTTTGCAGCGCAGCGCGGTGATGACGGCAAATGGCAAATCCTCAGTTACGGCGAAATGCTCAGCAACGTGCGCGCCCTCGGCCAAGCGTTGCTGCGCTACGACTTGAGCGCACAGCGGCCGCTGATGATCTTGTCGGGCAATGACCTGCAGCACCTGCAACTGGCCTTCGCTGCCATGTACATCGGCGTGCCGTACTGCCCGGTATCGCCGGCCTATTCGCTGCTGTCGCAGGATCTGGAAAAGCTGCGCCACATTGTCGGCCTGTTGCAGCCAGGCCTGGTGTTTGCCGCCGAGGCGCAGCCGTTTCAACGCGCCATCGAACAGGTACTGGCCGATGACGTCGCGCTGGTGTTTACCCGTGGCACGCTGCCAGATCGGCATAGCGAGCGCTTTGCCGATCTGCTCGCCACCGGCAACGTCGAGGCGGCCGACATCGCCTTTGATGCCACCGGCCCACACACCATCGCCAAGTTCCTGTTTACCTCCGGCTCCACCAAGCTGCCCAAAGCCGTGCCCACCACCCAGCGCATGCTCTGCGCCAACCAGCAAATGCTGCTGCAAACCTTCCCCGAATTCGCTGCGCAGCCGCCCGTGCTGGTCGATTGGCTGCCGTGGAACCACACCTTTGGGGGCAGCCATAACGTCGGCATCGTGCTCTATAACGGCGGCAGTCTGTACATCGACAACGGCAAGCCAACGCCCAACGGCATGGCCGAAACCCTGCGCAACCTCAAAGACATTTCCCCCACCGCCTACCTCACCGTGCCCAAAGGCTGGGAAGAACTGGTTACCGCCTTGGAGCAGGACGCCGAGCTGCGCGCGCGGTTTTTTGCCAAGGTCACGCTGTTCTTTTTCGCCGCGGCGGGTTTGTCGCAAAGCATCTGGGATCGCCTCGACCGCATCGCCGAGCAGCACTGCGGCGAGCGCATCCGCATGATGGCCGGACTAGGCATGACCGAAGCTTCGCCCTCGTGCACCTTCACCACCGGACCGCTTTGCGTGGCCGGTTATGTCGGCCTGCCGGCGCCGGGCTGCGAGACTAAATTGGTGCCGGTAGACGGTAAGTTGGAAGCGCGTTTTCGCGGGCCGCACATCATGGCCGGCTACTGGGGCTCGCCGCAGCAGACGCTCGACGCCTTTGATGCCGAGGGTTTTTACCGCTCCGGCGACGCGCTGAAATTCGCCGACCCCGAGCGGCCCGAGCTGGGCCTGATGTTCGACGGCCGCATTGCCGAAGACTTCAAGTTGTCGTCCGGCGTATTCGTCAGCGTCGGCCCGCTGCGCAACCGCGCCGTGCTCGACGGCGCGCCCTATGTGCAAGACGTAGCCGTCGCCGCGCCGGACCGCGAATACCTGGGCTTGCTGGTGTTTCCGCGCCTGGCCGACTGCCGCGTGTTATCCGGCCTGCCGAGCGTGGCCAGCGACGCGCAAGTGCTGGCCCACGAGCGGGTGCGCGGCTGGTTTGCGGACTGGCTCAAGCGGCTTAACCAACACGCCACCGGCAACGCCACGCGACTGGAATGGATCAGCCTGTTGAGCGAACCACCCTCGATTGACCGGGGCGAAATCACCGACAAAGGCTCGCTCAACCAGCGCGCGGTGTTGCAGCACCGCAGCGCTCTGGTGGAAGCGCTGTATCGAGGCCAGGCGCCGCAAATTATTCGCTTCAACGGCTAAGCAAAGCGCCGCACACAACAATAAAAATTCGAGGTTCACATGCCCACTTCTACTGCGCAGAACGGCGCGTCGCTGCGCACTATTGCCCTGTGTTTTATCGTCGCCATGCTTGAAGGCCTCGACCTTCAAGCCGTCGGCGTCGCGGCGCCGGCCATGGCCCAGCACTTCGCCCTGAACTCGGCCGCGTTGGGCTGGGTCTTCAGCGCCGGCTTGTTCGGCCTGTTGCCGGGCGCGGTGTTCGGTGGCTGGCTGGCCGACCGCTTCGGGCTCAAAAGCGTGTTGGTGGCGGCCGTGGTGTTGTTCGGTTTGTTTTCGCTGCTCACCGCCCACAGCGCCACCTACGAGCAACTGCTCGCGGCGCGTTTGGTTACGGGGTTGGGCATGGGCGCTGCGCTGCCGATTCTGATCGCGCTGTCCTCGGAAGTCGCCAGCCCCGGTTTGCGCAACCTGGCCGTCAGCCTCACCTACTGCGGCGTGCCGCTGGGCGGGGCGGTTGCGGCGCTGTTGGGCATTTTTGCGGTGTCCGGCGACTGGCGGCTGGTCTTCTACGTCGGCGGCGTTGCGCCGCTTTTCATCGCCTTGCTGCTGATGCGCTGGCTGCCAACGCCCGCCGCGCGCCAAGGGCAGACGTTGCCGGTGGGCGCCATCAGCCGCGAACTGCTCGGGCAACGCCGTGGCGCGTCGACCCTGCTGCTGTGGGGCGCCTGTTTCTGCACCCTGACCATTCTCTACATGCTGCTCAACTGGCTACCGACCCTGCTCATCCAACGCGGCCTTAGCCGCCTGGATACCGCCACCATTCAAGTGCTGTTCAACATTGGCGGCGTCGCCGGCTCGCTGTTGGCCGGACGCCTGATGGACAGCGGCAAGGCAATGCTCGCGGTGCTGCTGGCTTACCTCGGCATGCTCGCGGCCTTGCTGGCGCTGGGCCGCGTGGAGCAGGCGCAAGGGCTTTACCTCGCTGGCCTGGCCGCAGGTGCCTGCGCGGTGGGTGGGCAACTGATTCTCTATGCCCTGGCGCCGCGCCTGTATCCCGCGCATGTGCGTGCCACAGGGGTTGGCGTGGCCGTGGCGGTGGGGCGTTTGGGGTCCATGAGCGGGCCATTGGCGGCCGGGCAATTGCTGGCGGCGGGGGCGGGCGTGACCGGTTTGTTGCTGGCCGCTACGCCGTTGGTGGCGATAGCGGCGTGTGCTGCCGCCGTGCTGCTCAAGCGTGACCTGAACAACTGAATTCCCGAGCGACACACATCCTCAGCTCCACTGGACTCCACTGAGGATGACTTTTACCGCGCCGCAGCCTTAAGCCCGCTACGGCGCGGTTTTTTTTCGTGTTGTTTATTGCGCCGAATAACGCGGACGCGGCGTGGCCACTGGAATCGGGCTGGTGCCATCGAGCGGCAGAAACTCGGCACGCTCGGCGTCGTAAGCGCGAATCTCGCAGGTGTCGATGCTGTAGACCCAACCGTGAATAAACAACTGACCGCTGGCCATGCGCGAAGCCACCGAAGGATGGGTGCGCAAGTGCTGCAACTGCGCGACCACGTTTTCTTCGGTCAGCACGCCGAGGGTTTCGTGCTCCGTGCCGCAATTGCAGTTATCCGCCACCATGATTTTTGCCACTTCGGAATGACGCAACCAGGCTTTGACCGTGGGCATTTTTTCCAGCGTGTCGGGGTTCATCACCGCGCGCATGGCGCCGCAATCGGAATGGCCGCAGACGATGATGTGGTGCACACCGAGCGCCAACACCGCGTACTCGATGGCGGTGGAAACACCGCCGTTCATTTGCCCATACGGCGGCACCACGTTGCCCACATTACGGGTCACGAACAGATCGCCCGGCGAGCTTTGCGTAATCAGTTCGGGAACGATGCGTGAGTCGGCGCAGGTAATAAACATGGCGCGCGGGCGTTGCGCGGTGGCGAGCTTTTGAAAGAGTTCTTCCTGCTCGGGAAACACTTCGGTGCGAAAGCGTTGAAAGCCGGAAACGATCTGCTGCAACGCCTCATCGGCGCCCTCGCCTTCGGCCTGGTCGAGGCGATCGAGGTTCTGTTGGTCGCGCGTGTTCATAAAAAACTCCTGAGCGAGAAACGGGGCCTGGATGACTATAGGCGGCTATTGTTCCAGCTTCGCCCTTCACGGGCTATCTTCGGTCCGCTGATCGACCTAACCGCACCACCGAGCTAGCGGTGTGACGAGTTTTTGGCATTGGCGTTCTGTTGTGAGTACAGTCCTTTTCGGCCTATTTCACTGCGAGCGCCCCATGCCGTCGATTTACGACCTCAAACCCCGCTTCCAGAACCTGCTGCGCCCCTCCGTTACCCGTCTGCATGCGCGTGGCGTCACCGCCAACCAGGTGACGCTGTTTGCCTGTGCTATTTCGATTCTCGTCGGCGCGGTGGTGGCGATATTCGCGGAACACCGCGCGGTGTTTGCGCTCTTACCGCTGTGGATGCTGCTGCGCATGGGCCTGAATGCCGTAGACGGCATGTTGGCCCGCGAGTTTGGTCAGCAATCGCGCCTGGGTGCTTACCTCAATGAAATAACCGATCTGGTTGCCGATGCCGCGCTGTATCTGCCGTTTGCCTGTCTGACCGGGGTGTCTGGCGCTGCTGTCGGCGCCGTGGTGCTGTTGGCCTGGCTAACTGAATACGCTGGCGTGCTGGGGCTGATGGTCGGCGCCTCGCGCCGTTACGACGGCCCGATGGGCAAGAGTGACCGCGCTTTTGTCTTCGGCCTGCTGGGCTTTCTGTTGGCCCTGGGCCTGCCGCTTGAGCCCTGGCTGACATCAGTCATGGCAGTGCTCGCCGCCTTGCTCGTCTTCACCACCTACAACCGCGTAAAGCGCGGGCTGGCAGAGCAACCTGCCAGCTAACCTTGATTCGCTACTGGAGTTCTACGGATGGAAACTCAACGCCCGCAACACAACGCAACCTTTCCCACCCATGACGGCGTAGAGCTGTTTTACCGCCACTGGCCTGCCGCCGACGCCGCCGCTGATGCCCCGCGCAAAGCCATCGTGTTGCTGCACCGTGGCCATGAACATTCCGCGCGTATGGCGCACCTGGTGGACGAACTCAATCTGCCGGATTTCAGCTTTTTCGCGTGGGACGCCCGTGGCCATGGCCTCTCGCCAGGCGAGCGCGGCGACAGCCCGAGCTTTGCCGCCAGCGTGCGCGACGTGGAAGACTTCGTCGCCTTCATCCAGCGCGAACATGGCATCGCCATTGAAGACATTGCCGTGGTCGCGCAAAGCGTTGGCGCCGTGCTTGCCGCTACCTGGGCCCATGACTACGCGCCGCGCATCCGCTGCATGGTGCTGGCCTCGCCGGCCTTCGACATCAACCTGTACGTGCCCCTGGCGCGCCCCGGCCTGACCTTGCTGCGCAAGCTCAAAGGTAACTTCTTCGTCAAAAGCTATGTGCGCCCCGGCATGCTCACCCATGACAAGGCGCGCGCCGAGAGCTATGTCAACGACCCGTTGATTGCCAAGGCGATTTCGGTCAATCAGCTGCTCGGTCTGTATGAAGCCGCTGACCGTGTGGTGGCCGATGCCGAGGCCATTCAGGTGCCGACTCAACTGTTGATTTCCGGCGCCGATTTCGTGGTCAAGCGCAAACCCCAGGAGCTGTTTTTCCAGCGCCTGGGCACGTTGCAAAAAGAGCGTCATCTGCTCCCGGGTTTTTACCACGACACCCTCGGCGAGGCGGATCGCCACCTGGCTGTGAACAAGGCGCGTGGCTTTATCGAACTGCTGTTCAGCCAGCCGCTGAGCCGGCCGGAACTGCTCACGGCCGACCGCATCGGCTTTACCAAGGCCGAAGCCGAAGGCTTGGCCACACCGCTGCCACCGCTGTCGCCAACCGGCCTGTATTGGCGCGCCACCCGCGCCTCGATGGGCTTGGGCGCCAAGTTGTCGGCCGGGGTAAAGCTGGGTTTCGACACCGGCTTCGACTCGGGCAGCACCCTAGACTACGTGTACCGCAACACCCCGACCGGCACCGGTTCGCTTGGCCGGATGATCGATACCAACTACCTCAACTCCATCGGTTGGCGCGGCATCCGTCAGCGCAAGCTGCATATCGAGGAGCTGCTGCGCGACACCCTGCAAACGTTGCAGGCGCAGGGCAAGCCGACGCGTATTGTCGACATTGCTGCGGGCCACGGCCGCTATGTACTCGAAGCGCTGCAAGGTCTTGCCCAGCGTCCGGACTCGATCCTGCTGCGCGATTACAGCGACCTCAACGTCAGCCAGGGCCAGGCGCTGATTAGCGAAAAGGGTTTGAGCGATGTCGCTACGTTTGTAAAAGGTGATGCCTTTGATCCGGCCAGCTTGGCGAGCCTGGATCCCAAACCGACCCTGGCGATTGTTTCCGGCCTGTATGAGCTGTTCGGTGATAACGGCATGGTCAGCGCTTCGCTGGGTGGCCTGGCGCAAGCCGTCGAGCCAGGCGGCTACCTGATCTATACCGGTCAGCCCTGGCACCCACAGTTGCAACTGATTGCCCGCGCGCTGACCAGCCACCGCGGTGGCCAGGCCTGGGTGATGCGCCGTCGTACGCAGGCGGAAATGGACCAATTGGTTGAAGCCGCCGGGTTCCGCAAGGTCACTCAGCGCATCGATCAATGGGGCATTTTCAGCGTCAGCCTGGCGCAGCGGATCAAGGCATGAGCGAAGCCCTGTC
>Ga0157370_10001204_pt1 | contig 32311 bp, 34 predicted proteins | sample C35metaG_FD_113463 | JGI IMG/M metagenome (GOLD analysis project Ga0157370, IMG submission 113463) | Corn rhizosphere microbial communities from Kellogg Biological Station, Michigan, USA - C3-5 metaG | ecosystem: Host-associated > Plants > Roots > Rhizosphere > Soil | place: USA: Michigan...
GCCGTGCCGACGCCCGCGCCGTTGGCTTTCACCGGGGCCGCCGGAGGGAAAGCCACCACGTCGGGTACGCCCTCTGCCCTGCCCTCGGGGGCAGCGGCGGTGGAAGTTGCGGTGGCGGGCATGGCCGTAATCGCGGGCATGGCCGCGCCCGGAAGTGAGGCGGCAGATCCGGGTTCCGTCCGGGCGGGTTCCATCGGGGTGGGGGCCACGGGCCTTGCCACGAGCGCCAGGGGGGCCACGGCCCTTGCCACGAGCGCCACGGGGACCGCAGGCACTTGGACCTCCGCCACGGGGACCGCAGGCACTGGGACCTCCGCCACTGCACCTGCCGACACTGCACCCGCCGGGGCGGCACATGCCGGCAGTGTGGCAGCCGGGGACGGGTCCGCGGCGGGCCGGGGGGCGGATGCGGGGAACGGCGTCGTCCTCCACCCGTTGCCGGACAGCCTCCAGGCCCTGGGCCCGGCAATGCCCCAGCAGGCGGCGCCGGCCGTTGCCGCGTCCCCCGTCCAGGCGCAGCAGGCGGCCCAGCCGCCATTGGCCGGGCAGCTGGCCCGCCCCCTTTTCCAGCTGGCCGCGGGCCACGCCGGGACGCATGTCATGACGGTGCAGCTGGCCCCGGATTCCCTCGGGCCGGTGACGCTGCGGGCGCACCTTGGGGCAGACGGTGTGCGGATCGAACTGCTGGCCGCGACAGACGCCGGGCGGGACGGCCTGAGGGGCATCCTCCCCGAACTGAGGCGGGAACTGGCCGCGCAGGGCGTGGCCTCCTCGCTGGACCTTTCGGGCTCGTCCGGCGGCGGCGGGGCGGCCGGCCAGCACGCCTTCGACAGGAACGGGGCGGGACCGCCGGGCACCCTGGCGTGGAAGCGGGAAGCCGCTCCCGGGCCCGGCGCGGACCTCGGCGGCCCGCCGTCCGGGGGGCCAGGCAGCACGGCGCCGCCCATCACTTCGCTGGACATCATTTCCTTGGACATCACGGTATAGAACAGGAGCGCACCATGAGCAACGAAGCCCTTGCCCCGGCCGCCGCAGTGGGCGGCGTCTACAGCACCACCCCGGCCCGCGCGCCCAAGCAGTCCATGGACTCGGAGGTTTTCATGAATCTGCTGGTGACCCAGCTGCGCAACCAGGATCCGTCGTCGCCCATGGACACGAACCAGATGATTTCCCAGACCACCCAGCTGGCCACCATGGAAAAGCTGACCAGCATGGACAAGACGGCCACGGAGAACTTCTCCCTGCAGATGCGCACCGCTGCCGCGGCCCTCCTCGGAACCAGCATCTCCTGGACGGACAAGGACGGGACGGCCCGCACGGGCATTGCCGCCTCCGTCTCCTTCGCCCAAGGCGTGCCTCAGGTCAAGGTGGGCGACATCAGCATTCCACTGGACACCGTTTCCGGAATCACAGCACGATAACCAGCCTCCCCGGCACTGAATTTTCCCCAGGCACAGAAAGGCTCCACCCATGCTCCGCTCACTGTATTCAGGCATTTCCGGCCTCCGCGCCCACCAGGCCATGCTCGACGTCACGGGCAACAACATCGCCAACGTCAACACGGCCGGGTACAAGGGATCCAGCGTGCAATTCCAGGACACGCTGTCCCAGCTCACCCGCTCCGGATCGGCCGCCCAGGCGGCAACCGGCGGCAGCAACGCAGCCCAGGTGGGACTGGGCGTCCAGGTGGCCGCCATTTCCACCAATTTCTCCCAAGGCTCCGCCCAGGCCACCGGCCGGTCAACCGACATGATGATCTCTGGTGACGGGTTCTTCATCACCAGTAAGGGCGGGCAGCAGGCCTACACCCGTGCCGGTGCGTTTGACTTTGACTCACGCGGCCGGCTGGTCTCCCCGGACGGCGCCCTGCTGCAGGGGTGGCCGGCCGTGAACGGGCAGGTCAACTCCGGCGCAGCCCTCGGCAGCCTCCGCGTCTCCAAGGACATGGTGGCCCCGGCCACCCCCACGTCCAAGGCAGGGCTGGGCGGCAACCTGCCCAGCGACGCCGCAGCCGGCACCACCCTGGTCCGCGATGTCCAGGTCTTTGACGCCACCGGCGCCTCCCGCCAGCTGTCCATGACTTTTACCAAGACGGCGGCCGGCTGGGACGTGGCCGCGGCGGACGCCAACGGCACCACCGCCTCAGGCACCCTGGCCTTTGCCAATGGCCGGCTCACGGCCGGGGGTGCCCTCACAGTTGGCACCATCGCCGTGGACATGGCCGCGGTGACGGGCAATGCCGGCTCCACCACCATTTCGGTCACCAGCCACGACGGCAATGCGGCCGGCACCCTCGAATCCTTTGCCATGGGCACGGACGGCACCCTGACAGGGTCATTCACCAACGGGGAAAGTGTGGTCATTGGGCAGGTGGCGTTGGCCAACTTCACCAACCCCGGGGGCCTGGAGAAGACGGGCAGCTCCGGCTACCGGGCCACGGCCTCATCCGGCCCGGCAACCATTGGCGCCGCCGGCCAGGGCGGCTTTGGCGAACTCACCAGCGGCTATGTGGAGATGTCCAATGTGGACCTGTCCCAGGAATTCACGAACCTGATCGTTGCCCAGCGCGGATTCCAGGCCAATGCACGCATCATCACCACCTCCGACGAGGTGCTGCAGGAACTCACCCAGCTCAAGCGCTGACGCCCGTTTGGGCCGCCCCGCCCCTAACGGCTGGGGCGGGGCGGCCGACAGTGACGGCTGTACGTGGTTGACGCCATGGTGGTAGGTGAAAAGGATGCGCCGATGATAGTAGTGACCCGCCTCGACGGGCGGCACTTTGCGGTGAATCCGGACCTCATTGAGCGCATCTTCGAGTCCCCCGACACCACCCTTGTCATGGCCGACGGCGCCCGGTTCATCGTCACTGAAGCCATGGCGGATGTGATCGGGAAAATCGCCAGCTTCCGGGCCCGCGTCATTTCGATCGCCCGCCACGAGTCCGGCGGCGGAACCGCGGCGGGCGGGGTGTAGGCAATGGATCCGGCAACACTCATCGGCATACTCATTGCCTTCGGCTCGCTGGTGGCCATGATCAACCTCGAGGGCTCAACGGTGGGCAGCATCCTGCTGCTGCCGCCCATGCTCCTGGTTTTTGTCGGCACCATCGCCGTGGGTATGGCGGGGTCCACTTTCCACGACTTCGTGCATTCGTTCAAGTCGCTTCCCAAGGCCTTCACTGCGAAGCCGTCCAAGCCCGTGGAAAGCATTGACGCCGTGGTCAGGCTCGCAGAAAAGGCGCGCCGGCAGGGGCTGCTCTCCCTCGAGGAGGATGCAGCCCAGGCTGAGGACGCCTTTCTTCGCGACGCGCTTCAGAACATAGCCGACGGCACCGACGGCGACGAACTCCGCGAAATGCTGGAGGACGCCATCGACACGAAGGTGAGAACGGACAGCATAGCTTCAGGGTTCTTCCGGTCCGTGGGCGGCTACGCACCGACAGTGGGCATTATTGGAACGGTGGTCTCGCTTACCCACGTGCTGGAAAACCTTTCCACACCCAGCACGCTGGGACCCATGATTGCCAGCGCCTTTGTGGCCACCTTGTGGGGGCTGCTCACCGCCAACTTCATGTGGCTGCCCATCGCCTCCCGCCTGGCACGGCTTTCGGAGCTCGAAGTGGACAGGATGAACCTGGTGATGGAGGGAGTCCTGGCCGTCCAGGCCGGATCCCAGCCAGCCCTTCTGCGAGAGCGCCTCATCACCATGGTTCCGCAGCACCGGCGCGATTCGCCCAAGGCCGCGGGAAAGCCTGGCGATGATGAACGCCTGAAGTCTGCCGCGTGAGCACGGGCCGGAGCCGGCGCAGCCAACGCCGCAACCGACCGCCGGGCAACCACCAGGACGAACGGTGGATGGCCTCGTACATGGACATGGTGACCGTGCTGATGTGCCTCTTCATCGTCCTGTACGCCATGTCGTCTGTGGACAATGAGAAGTTCACCCAGCTCAAAAGTTCCCTCGCGACGGGTTTCGGCCAAGTCAATGTCGGCAAGGTCGACACCGCCAAGGGCGTGGTGGTTCCGCCAAGGGACGTGGGGAAGGACGGCACTCTCAGCAAGGACAAGCTGCTGCTGGCCATCACGGAGGTGGACAAGCTGGCGGCCCTGCGCGACGCCATGCACCACAGCCTCGCCAGCAGGGGCCTGTCCGGCAATGTCGAATTCGACATCGACCAGCGCGGACTGACGGTCAAGCTGGTGGGATCCCAGACCTTTTTCATGCCGGACAGCCCCCTGCTTTCAACGACTGCCGAACGGGTCCTGGCCGCGATCTCACCGGAGCTGAAGGCGGCAGGGCTGGAGATCTCCGTTGAAGGACATGCGGCCAACGCGGTGACGAACTACCCCTCTGTCTGGGAACTGTCCGCCGAGCGCGCCGTGGGGGTGCTGCGAAACCTGGTGGAGCGTGGCGGCATCCCCGGGAAAACGGTTGGCGCCGTTGGCTACGGATCGGCACGGCAGGTCAATGACGACTCAACCGAGGCCTTGCGGGAGCGCAACCGCAGGGTGGACATCGTGGTGCTCTCCAGCCAACCCGAAGATGTCCGGGCACTCATTCCGGACGCACTGAAAGTCAAGGAGCGGCGGCCCTAACGGACGGCCCGCTGCTGCCGATAGTGCCAGATGTGCCCGCCCTAACACCTCGCCCGACCCTGCCCGGAGACGGCTTGGGGTGTGCCGTGGAGAAGTACGACTTCAGCCGGCCCACCACGCTGGCCAGGGAACACAGCCGGGTCCTGGAACTCGCCTTCGAGACCTTCGCCAGGCAGTGGGGCACGCTCCTGACCACCAGCATTCGGGCAAGTTGCTCCGTTGTGGCGGAAAACGTGGCGATGGTCAGCTACGACGAGTACGCTGCCTCCCTGCCGGCCGCCACGGCCATGGTGCTGTGTGCCCTTGACGGCGCGGAAGCGAAATGTGTTTTTCAATTCCCCACCGAAGCGGCCCTGTTCTGGCTGACGCGAATGCTGGGCGGCACCCCGGCAGGACTACTCCCCGAGCGGAAGTTTACACACATTGAACAATCACTGGTCAAGACTCTTGTCGGGGATGCACTGGAAGACCTGCAGTACTCCTTCGGATCCCTCCTCGCCGCCACCCCGGTGGTTGAGGGCATCCATTTCAACTCGCAATTCGCACAGGCCGCCGCGACGGACACCTTGATGATTGTCGCCCGGCTGGCCATCACCACCGGTGAACACTCCTGGGGGACCACCCTGGCCCTTCCCGCCGAATCCCTGTTGAAGCATTTGGGAACCAGCAACCCGAGGAGCGACCCTGCCCTGGCACCCGAGCAGCTGCGGGCGCAGCTTTCCCGGGTCCCCGTTGAGGTGGAGCTGGTGCTGGCCCCGGTCACCGTAACGCCCCTGGCCATCTTGAACCTGGCAGTGGGCGACGTGCTTTCCCTGCCGCATGACAAGGGACGGCCATTCAACGTGGCCCTCGGCGGAAAAACCGTTGCGCGGGCCGTGGGGGTGACGCACGGCTCCCGCCGGGCGGGACAAGTAGTTTCAATTGAGGAGAATGCCCCGTGACCTACGAAGCTGCACGGCAGGCCGCTGCCGCACAGGCACTTGCCACGTACCTGCCCGCGTCCGGGCCGCTGGAGTGCATCCTCCGGCCGTCGGCCGACGGTGTCGTTGACACTGCCGGATTGACCCTCCTGACGGGCGGCTACCTGGGCGACGCCAGCGCCGAGCTGGCTCTCGGACTGCCACCGGCCACTGCGGGGCTGGTCCGGCAGGCGGGCGGATCGACAGCGGTTCCCCTGGGCGACATCCTCAGGCCCGGACTGGAGGCTGCCGCGGCCTGTTTGGGCGCCGGCGTACTGGGACAAGTTGCCCAGGTGGACCCGCCGGCCCTTTTTGCCGACCCGGCAACAGCCGTGTACCGGCTCTCGGAGCCGGGCAGCAGCGAACCCTTCGCCTGGTTTGCCCTGCGCAGCAGGACACGCGGCGGCCCCGCCCGTGCCACGGGACAGCTTAGTTCACGGAAGCTCGGCCGGATCCACGACGTCGAAATGGCGCTCTCCGTGGTGATCGGGCGCACGCGCATGACTGTGGCCGAGCTGCTGTCCCTGGAGCCGGGCGACGTGGTGGACCTGGACCGCCCCGCGGGTGCGCCCGCGGACGTGCTGCTCAACGGCCGGCTGATTGCCCACGGTGAAGTGGTGGTGGTTGACCAGGAATACGGCGTGCGCGTCACGAAGATTCTGGACAGCGCGGAGACGGTCGACTAGGTGGACACTCTCCTGCTGGTACTGCGGGTGGGACTGTCGCTGGCGGTGGTGGCTGTCCTGCTCTGGATGGCCCAAAAACGCTGGTCCAGGGGCAGCGGGTCCGCCCCGGAGGCGGGCCTGCGGGTGGTGAACCGGCGCAGCGTGGGGCAGAAGGCCTCCGTGGTGGTCCTTGACACGGACGGCCGCCGGTTCCTGCTGGGCGTGACAGAGCACTCCATCAACGTCCTTCACGAGTCGGTGGCCCCGCTGCCGGCCGCCGGGCCGGTTGCTGCCGGGATGGACGACGGCGGCGCCCTGCCCCTGCGGGCCCGTCACCACCGGCAGGGTGTGCTGTCTGGCTCGATCCTGTCGCTGCGGACGTGGCAGCAGGCCGGAGCGGCGTTGCGCAAGGCCCTGTCCCCGTGACCGCCGATTCCATCACCCTGCGCCGTTGGGGCAGGGTGGCCGTGATCGTGGTGCTGGCGCTTGCGCTGCTGGTCGCCTGGCAGCTTATATTCTCCGCGGCGGCCCATGCCGCGGCGGTCATGGCGCCGGGCGATCCCGTGCCTCCGGAGCCGCCCCGGCCGCCGTCGGACCCGGCATCCCCGGGCGGTGTCAACATCACGGTCAACGGGATCAACGGCCAGCCCAGCTCCGCCATAGCCACGCTGCTGGGCATTACGCTGCTGTCGGTGGCGCCCGCACTGCTGCTGATGATGACGTCCTTCACCAAGATTTTTGTGGTCCTGGCGATGACCAGAAACGCCCTGGGCCTGCAGTCGATCCCGCCCAACCAGGTGGTGGCGGGCCTGGCGCTGTTCCTGTCCCTGTTCATCATGTCGCCCACTCTGGTGGCCATCAACACCGCCGCCGTCCAGCCCTACCTGGCCGGCCACCTGGACATCGGGGCGGCCTTTGACGCCGCCTCCGGCCCGCTACGCCACTTCATGCTGCCGCAAACCCGCGAAGCGGACATTGCGCTCATGACCCGTTCGGCAGGCCGGGACAACCCGGCCACCCCGGAGGCCGTGCCGATGCTGACCTTGATACCGGCATTCATGATTTCGGAGCTGCGCAGCGCGTTCATCATCGGATTCGTCATCTTCATCCCGTTCCTGATCATCGACATCGTGGTAGCGTCCTCGCTCATGTCCATGGGCATGATGATGCTCCCGCCCGTCATGATTTCCCTGCCCTTCAAGATCCTGCTGTTCATCCTGGTGGACGGGTGGGGGCTGATCATCACCGCACTGGTCAAAAGCTACGGGGGAGGCCCGTGAACAGCTCCGAGGTTCTCAACATTGCCGTCCAGGCACTCTGGGTGGCTGCCAAGCTGTGCGCACCAATCCTGCTGACCGCCCTCATCGTGGGCTTCGCCGTGTCACTGCTGCAGTCCATCACCCAAATCCAGGAGGCCACCCTTGCCTTCGTGCCCAAGGCCGTGGGGGTCGCCCTGGCACTGCTGCTTGCCGGGCACTGGATGATCACCGAGATCGTCACGTTCACGCACGAACTTTTCGACAAGATCCCCTTGTTGCTGAAGGGCTGAGCGGTGCACATTCCCCTCGATCCCGCCTCGCTGGAAACCTGCCTGCTCGCCTCCGTGCGCCTCACGGCATTCATCGCCATTGCCCCGCCATTTTCCTACAATGCGATTCCGCTGCGCATCAAGGGGATGCTGGCACTGGGTCTTGCCGCCGCCATGGCCGCCCGGCTCCCCGTGCCCGCCGCGGTCAGCGACACCGGCCCCTTCTTCATCGCCCTGCTGCTGGAGGCGGTGACAGGGGCCGCCCTGGGGTTTTTGGTGTACCTGGTGTTCGCGGCGGTCCAGACGGCAGGGGCCATGATCGACACTTTCGGCGGCTTTGCCATGGCCCAGGCCTTTGACCCGCAGTCCATGGTCAACGGCGCCCAGTTCACCCGGCTCTTCCAGCTGACGGCCCTGGCCCTGCTCTTTGCCTCCGACGGCTACCAGCTGATCATCGGCGGCCTGGCACGCTCCTTCGACGCCATACCCGTCGGCGCGGCTTTTGGCCCCGCCCACCCGGCACAGCTCATGGCTGAGGCAACCACGGGCATGTTCCTGGCGGCGGTTCAAATAGCCGGGCCCCTGTTGGTGGTCCTTTTCCTGGCAGACGCCGGGCTGGGGCTTTTGACCCGCGTGGCGCCTGCCCTGAACGCCTTTGCCATGGGCTTCCCGCTGAAAATCATGCTCACCTTGTCCCTGGGCGGACTGGTGGTCCTGGGGCTGGGGCATGTGGTTCCGTCAATGGTCACCACGGTCCTGGGCTTCCTGGCGAGGGCGGGTGGCCGTGGCTGAAACAGGTGAGAGGACCGAACGGGCCACCGAACGGCGGATGAAGGAGGTCCGGGCCAAGGGGCAGCTCTCCCGTTCGCAGGACCTGACGGCCTGGGTGGGCGTCGGCACGGCCGTCGTCATGCTCCCCGGCGTGGTGAGCCGGGCCTCGAATGCCCTGGCCGACCAGGTCTACACGGCGGCCGCCATGGCTGCCCACCCCGATCCGCTGGTGGCGCTGCGTGCCCTGGAAATGGCGCTGGGCTCGCTGGCCGGCATCCTGGGTCCCATGCTTTTTACTGTGGTTGCAGCCGTCACCGCCGCCGCCGCGGTCCAGGGCGGCATCCGCCTGAAGAAGTTCACGCCCAAGTTTGAACAGTTCAACCTGCTTTCCGGACTCAAGAACGTGGTGGGCGGGCAGGCTCTGTGGAACGGCGCCAAGGCCCTGCTGAAGACGGCAGTCGTCGGGCTGGTGCTGTACAGCGTGGTTCAGGGCCTGGTCCCCGTCCTCCTGCAGGCAGGAGGGCTGCAGGTCTCAGCCCTCCTCGGGGCGGCCGGTGGCGGAGTGGTTGCGCTGGTCCAATACGCCGTGGCGGCCGGAATGCTGTTGGCCCTGGCCGACGTCTTCGTGGTGGCCAGGCGCAACCGCAAGAAGACACGGATGACCAAAAAGGAAGTCAAGGATGAAAACAGGTCCAGCGACGGCGACCCCCTCATCAAGTCGGCCCGGCGCCAGCGCCAGCTGGCCATGGCGCGCAACCGCATGATGAGCGCCGTGGCGGGCGCCGACGTCGTTCTGGTCAACCCCGTCCACGTGGCGGTGGCACTGCGCTACGAGCCGGGCAAGTCCGCGCCGCGCGTGGTGGCCAAGGGCGCGGACCGGGTGGCGGCGCGTATCAGGGCGGAGGCGGAGGCGAGGAACGTGCCCATGGTCAAGGACATTCCCCTGGCCCGGGCGCTGCACGGCACCTGTGAGCTGGGCGCGGAAATCCCTGTGGAGCTCTACAACCAGGTGGCGGCCGTGCTCGCGTTCGTCATGGCGCTGAAGAAGCGGGGCCGGGCGGCCGGCATGCACCAACTGCTGCCCGCCGGCTCCGTCATTCCCAAGAGTCCCGCCTCCCTGAACAAAGGAATCCCCGCGTGAACCGCAACTTCTCGAAGCTGGCCATCCCCATGGGCGTGGTGGGAATTGTGCTGCTGCTGGTGGTCCCCATCCCGGCCGTGCTGCTGGACGTGCTGATCATCATCAACATTGTCTTTGCGCTGCTGGTGCTCATGAACAGCATGTTCGTGAAGAAGCCGCTGGACTTTTCCGTGTTCCCGTCCCTGCTGCTGGTCGCCACCCTGTTCCGGCTGGGCCTCAATGTGGCCTCCACCCGCCTGGTCCTGGGGCAGGCGCACGCAGGGCAGGTGATCCAGGCCTTCGGCCAGGTCACGGTGGGCGGCAACCTGATCATTGGCGGGGTGATATTCCTGATCCTGGTGGTCATCCAGTTTGTGGTGGTCACCAAGGGTGCCGAGCGCGTGGCCGAGGTGGGCGCCCGATTCACCCTGGACGCCATGCCCGGCAAGCAGATGGCCATCGACGCGGACTTGAATGCCGGCCTCATTTCCGACGTCGAGGCCAAGGAGCGGCGCGTGGAGGTCTCCGCCGAGGCCGACTTCTACGGCGCCATGGACGGTGCCTCCAAGTTCGTCAAGGGCGACGCCATAGTCGGCATCATCATTATCATCATCAACCTGGTGGGCGGCATCGCCATCGGCATGCTCCAGCGCGGCCTGGACATCGCCAGCGCAGTCAACACCTACTCGCTGCTGTCCGTGGGCGACGGTCTGGTGTCGCAGATTCCGGCCCTGCTCATGGCCGTGGCCACGGGCATGATCGTGACCCGCTCCAATGCCTCCTCCGATATGGGCACGACGGCGGCACGCCAGCTCACGCAGTCCCGTCCGGCCCTGATGGTGGCCGGGACGGCGGCCATCATCATGTCCGTGATCCCGGGCATGCCCGTGTTCCTGTTCCTGGCCGTGGGCGCCGTGCTGCTCATCATCGGCCAGCGGGTGAAGGCGGCGCAGGCGGCCGTGGAAGCGGCGGCCCGGACGGCCACCGTGGCCGCGCCACGCACCGAAACCACGGAAGACATCATCGAGCGGATGCGCGTCCAGGCGCTGGAAATCCAGCTCTCCACCGACCTGGTGGACCTGGTGTCCGGTTCCGCGGACGACCTCCTGGCGCGCATCAGGGCACTGCGGCACAAGGTGGCCATGGAGCTGGGCATGGTGGTGCCGCCCGTGCGGACCCGCGACCACGCGGAACTGCCGCCCTCCACCTACGTGATCCGGATTGCCGGCGTCGAGGCGGGGCGGGGCACGGCGCCGCCGGGGCGGGTCCTGGCCCTGGGCGAGCAGCTCAGCGCCCTGCCCGGCACGCCCACCGTGGAACCGGTGTTCGGGCTGGCCGGGAAATGGATACCCGCCGAGCTGCGGCACAGTGCTGAAATGTCCGGGGCAACGGTCATTGACAGGGTCTCGGTGCTCATCACCCACCTGTCCGCCGTGGTCAGCGCCAACGCCGCCAGGCTGCTCAGCCGTGAGGACGTGCGCGTGCTTACGGAGGGCGTCAGGGACGTTTCACCGTCAATCGTGGAAGAGCTGGTGCCCGCCCTGCTCTCCCTGGGCGAAGTGCAGCGCGTGCTGCAGGGGTTGCTGGCCGAGCAGGTGCCCATCAACGACCTGCCGCGCATTTATGAGGCCTTGTCACTGCAGGCCAAGAACGGCACTGAGCCGGAGACGCTCGTCGAGGCGGCCCGGACCGCGCTGGGCCCCGTCATCGCCGACAAGTACCTCGACGGCGGCTCGCTGGCCGTGCTGATGATCGACCCGTCGCTGGAGCAGTCACTGCTGGAGGGGCTGCGGCCTTCTGCGCCCGGCACCCAAATCGTGGTGGACCCGTCCCGGCTGGAACAGTTCCTTGTGTCGGTCACGGAGGTGTTCACTGCGGCGGAGAATGCGGGGCGCAGCCCCGTGCTGGTCTGCGCCCCGGCCCTGCGGCCCGCCGTCGTCCGGCTGGTGTCCGGACGAGTCAAGGGACTGACCGTCCTCTCCTACACGGAGGCGACCGCGGGAAGCCCGACCATCGACACAGTGGGGGTGGTGCGCCTTGCCCAGTCGATTTCAGCTTAGGGGCCACAGCATGGAGGCCCTGCGCTGGCAGCTGTTCGACGCGTACGGTTCACGGGCCAGGATCATCCGGGCCGAGCGCGTCCGCACGGGCGGGCTGTTTGGTGTCGGCGCAAGCACCTCCTTTGAGGTGACCGTGGAGGTGGACGGCCCGCCGGCCGGGGAAAGGGCCCGACGGCGGCACGCAGCCCCCAGCGGCGGCCTGGCGGACCTGCTTGCCGGGGCCGACGGCGCGGACAGCGCGGCGCCTTCCTCCGGCACGGTGGTCTCCACCCGGAAGCCGGACTTCGACGCCATCCTGGGCCGGATGGCCGAGGGGATCGGGGACGCCGCCGGCGCTTCGGCAGGCCGGGACACCATGGGCGGGAGTGGCGTCCCGCAACTGTTCGCCGGGGCCGGGGACTTGATCCTTCTGGTGGGGTTGCGGGGTCAGCCACTTCACGTGGCCTGGCGGATGGCCGGGACCATGGACCGAGGGGCGGAGCTGCGCACTGCCGGGGAGCACCGTTCAAACGGGGTGGGGCACGTCCTGGTCGACAGCGCGGAAGTGAAGAAGGCACAGGCACTGGCCGCGGTGGACGGAAAGCCGCTGGTGGTTGCGCACAGTCTCGGGGCAAGGGGTTCCTCGAGCCCCTCGGCACTGGCCTCCGTGCGGGCTGACCAGCTGTGGCTGGTGGTCGATGCGGCACACAAGCCGGAGGATACGCTGGCGTGGGTCAGGCAGGTGGGCTGGTATGCGGCCCCCGACGCCCTGGCCGTGCTGGGCACGGCTGACACGGCCACGCCGGAGACAGTCAACGGGCTGGGCTTTCCCGTGGGCTGGGTTGGCGGCTACCCTGCCACTTCACCCGTAATCTAGAACAGGTCCATCGGCACATCCACGGAAGGAAACGCATGCTGGTACTGACTCGCCGTGTTGGCGAGAAGATCATCATTGGCGGCAACATCACCGTCACCGTTCTTGACGGCGGCCGCGGCGACGGGGTGCGAATTGGCATCGACGCGCCACAGGACGTGAGCATCCACCGCAGCGAGGTGGTGGAGGCCGTCTCCGCCAGCAACCGCGAGGCCAGCCGGGGATCTGCCGCGGACAGCCCCGAGCAGCTGATCCTGGCCGCGCTGGGTCTGGTGCCCCCGGAAGGGCCTACTTCTCCCAGGGAGCCTTGAGGGGGAAGTACTTTTCCAAAAAGTCCGTGACCCTTTCGCGGCGTTCCCCTGCATCCACCTCGGGGAAGCTGCCGTCGTTGAGGCACAGAAAGTCCGCGTTGCGCCGCTCCAGGACCCGCCCCAGCGAATCCAGCCCGGCCCGGGTGGTGGTGTCCACGTAGACTCCCCTGCCTTCGGCGTGCATCACGGCCCGCCCGGTCAGCAGCGCATAGTAGTGGTACAGGGAATTGGTCACCGAAATGTTCCCTGCCGCCCGGAAGCGGCTGGCCGCCGTGGCCGCAAATTCCGCGGCAAAGGTGTCCTCCAGTTCGGCCATGACCGACTTGCGGAACGGGGCCGCCGAATGTTCCAGGTGGCGGGTGGTGATGCGGCCAAAGCGGTCCCACAGCAGCCGGCGGTTCACGCGTGCGGAATTTTCAAAGCCGCTGCGTTCCGCCGAACTCTCGCCCAGGCCAATCCTGTTGGGGGAAAGCATGAACCGGGTGATGCCGCCGGGCGTGAAAAACATGTCCGGGGACAGCGGGCGGCCAAAAAACATGTCGTCGTTGGAATACAGGAAATGCTCCGAGAGGCCCTCGATATGGTGGAGCTGGGACTCCACGGCCATGGAATTGTGGGTGGGCAGCACCGACGGATCCAAAAAATGTTCCGCACTGCTCACCAGCCTCACCTTGGGGTGCCTGGCCAGCCACTGCGGCGCCGGGGAGTCCGTGGCGATGTAGATGGTGCGGATCCAGGGCGCGAACATGTATATGGACCGCAGGGCATATTTCAGCTCGTCAATCTGCCGGAACCGGGCCTCGTGCCCGTCCCCCTCGCCCAGCACCACGCCGGCTTCCTGTTCACGGCGGGCCGCCTGGTACTCCGGGGAACTGCCGTCCACCCAGGAAAACACCATGTCCACGGGGAAGCGGACGTCGAAAGCATGGTCGGCAAACATGTTTTCAATGGTCGGCCACGTTTTCCCGTACAGCTCAACTGTTCCGCGCCGGGCCTCGGCCTCGGTGACGGTGCGCCTGGTCAGCGAGTTCTCAACGGGCAGGCGGATCTGCCCGGCCCGAAACGTCCACAGTTCCAGCTGAACGCCGGAATCAGCGCCGAAGAACAAGCCGCCGGACGGCTCAAGCCGCGGCCGGAAAAGTCTCAGGATGCGGGTCTTGCCGGACAGCGCCAGCGTGCCGTCCGCCACCAGCACGGTGGACTTCTTCTTGGTGTCAATGCTGCGCGCATACAGCGGCTCACCGGCAAAGGTGCGCACCAGGGCATTCTTCAGCGCGTGCCGGTAGGAGCGGTCGATGGCCAGCACGGGCCGCTGGTCGTTGCCCCGGACCAGCAGGTAGGGGATCGCGTAGCTTTCCAGTGCTGCACGGATGGCCAGCAGGTCCGCCACCATGGCCTGGTGCTGGGTCAGGGTGCGGTTCACGAGGGCCAGCCGCCCCTTGCGTTCGACGACGTCGGGCCTCGTCAGGAGCCGCGCCGGGGCGGGCGTTGGCGCCGGTGACGGGACGGCAGGGGGCAAGGCGGGCTCCTCCAGGAAATTGGCCCTGCACCTTGCACCGGCCACTGTCTGCGAGTTTACCGCGCAGGAACCTGCCCCAAACGGAAAAGGGCCTCGGGATCGTAATGTCCGGCCAGCCCCGCCAGCCGCGCCAGCACTTCCTGCGTGTAGCTGCCGGCAAAGCCCGCCGCGCCGGCACCGGCGGAAAAATTGGGCAGGCTGCCGCCGAAGGACCAGTCCGCCATCGCCCGGGACAGGCCCGCGGCATGTGCGGCAATGCCCGGCAGTGCCGGCGGTGCAGCCACGCCAACGCTATACAACCCAAACCCGGCGTCGCGGTGGCAGAGGGCGCTGGCAACGTCCGGCTCCTTGGACAGCGCGCCGCCAAACTGCCGGATTTCCACCAGCAGCTGTGGCGAATTGCTCTCCGGGCCCACGGCCCGCAGCAGGGTCTGTGCCCCCTCCGCCGGAAAGCTTGCGAGCAGGCAGGACGCCTCCTGCACCGGCAGGGCGTCCTCGGGGTCCGAATGGACCGCCCCGATCAGCGACGAAGGCATGGACTGCACCGCATCGATGAGCGGGACCCCGGCCGCACGGATCGGCGCAAGCCAGCGGGCGCCGTCGTCCGGGCTGCCGGTGAAGACATACCGGACGGCGACGGTGAACTTGCCGCCCAGTTGTTCAGGGACACCGGGCAGGGGCGGCAGCTGCATGAGCGCCAGGGAGGTGGTGGCCTCCGGCGGCAGGGTGGGGCACCATTCTGACCAGGCCAGGACCACGTCCGCGGCCGATTCCGCGCCGAAGAAGAGGGCGCCCGCGTAAATGACGGGGAGCGGGAGCAGGTCAAATTCCAGGGCGGTGATGATGCCCAGGGAGCCCTTGCCGCCACGCAGCCCCCAAAACAGCTCGGGCTCGGTTTCCGCCGTGACGTGGCGGATTTGACCGTCCCCCGTGACCACCTCAAGGGAGCGCACCCTGTCCGAGGCCGCCCCAAATGTCCGGGCCATGGGGCCGATGCCCCCGCCGCTGGTGTAGCCGGCCACGCTGACCCCGGGCGCGGAACCGCTCAGCCCCGCGAGGCCGTGTTGCGCACCGGCTGCGAGAACGGCCTTCCAGGTGGTGCCGGCCCCGGTCCGGGCCCAACCTGCGGGATCAACCGTGCATTCGTCCAGGCGGCCGGTGTGCACCAGCAGTGCGCCGGCCAGGTCGCTGGCAATGCCGTGGCCCGTGGCCTGGACCGCCACGGGAAGGCCATTGGCGGCGGCAAAGCGGACGGCCTCCACCACATCCTGGGCGTTGGCGGCCTCAACCACGGCGGCCGGGGTGGTCTGCACGGCCAGGTTCCACGGCGTGGCCAGTGCGGAGTAGCCCGGATCGCCGGGTTGGTGCAGGCTGCCGGCCAGGGCTCGTTTCAGGGATTCCATGCCTACTCCTCCAAGGTGCGGCCGCGCGACTCGGCTAACGGGACCTTTGGCGGCGTATGCCCAAGGATCCCAGAGAAGGCGCACCCTGGCCAGCGGCAGTTTTACCGGCGTTTGCGGTGGAACACCAGGGCCACGGCGATGCCCACCAGCCACACATCCTTGGCCAGCGGCACCCCGGCCGGCGTGGGGCGGATGCCGTCCGCCTGGGTCAGGCCGGGGGACTTGAGATAGTTGGCCAGGAGGCCGCCGGAAAATGCGCCCAGGACCAGCCCGGCCAGCCGGCTCGGGACCATGGGGAGCAGGAGTGTGGCGCCGATCCCGATTTCCGCGTAGCTCAGGTAGCGGCCAAACCTTTCAGGCTCCAGCGTTTCCACCTGCGGCACCACGCGGGCGGCGGAGGCCTGCAGCCCGGCGGCGTGTTCCGGGGCCAGGCTGAGCTTTCCGATGCCGGAATTGAGGATGAACGCCCCCGACACCAGGCGAAGTGCGGCGTTGCTGATGCTCAAACCCATGGTGTTCCCCTTGCCTCGTCCCGCTGCCTTGTGCCCCAAAATGCGTCCACGTTCAGCCTAGGGAATCCGGCGCGGCCTGGCTAGTGTTGTGCCGCCAGCGCCGCCTCGAGGCCGGCCACCATGGCGTCCAGGCCCAGGTTGAAGGCGGCATCGGCGTCGTTGTGCCCGGAGGGATTGCGCCGGTGTGTGACGGCGGACGTGAAGTGGGGTGCCACGTCCGCCAGTTCCCCGGGGGCAAAGATGTCGGCAGGGGCATTGACGTCATACGCCGAGCCGTAAATGAATGATTCCAGCGCCACCACGGCGTCCACAACCCGCTCCTTGGGCCAGCCCGCGCGCAGGAAGCCGTCCGTGACGGCGTCGTACATCTTGACGGTCTGCGGCGCATTGGTCACGGGCAGCAGCGCAATGACGGGGATCAGGGGCAGGTGGGCGGAGAACACGTCGCGGTAGGAGCGTGCCCACAGCCGCACCGCTTCCTCCCACGGCTTGTCCGCAAAGGCCGAAACATCCACGCGGCCCATGAGGGCATCCTCCACCAGCAGCAGCACGTCCTGCTTGGAACTGACGTGGTTGTACAGGGCCGACGGCGCCACGTTCAGCGCCTTGGCCAGCCCGGACATGGTCAGCGCCTTGTAACCGTGCCGGGTCACCAGCGCCAGGGCGGCCTTGGTGATCTGCGCATGGCCCAGCAGGGCGTGCGGGGGCCGGCCGGCCCGTCGTCGGACTGGTTTCACGGGCACGGCACGCTCGCTCAAGATCACTCTCCCCTTCGAACCAGGCGCCCCGGGCGCAATTTTTCCGTACCCCCCTTTACCAAACGGGGTGACGTCAGTTACAGTCTAATCTAAATGAACGTCATTCATTTAGTGAGCCCGGCCGCCGCGGGCGCATCGGAGAGGGAATCATGACCACAACACCAAACATTCAGCGCGACGTCGTCATCATCGGAGCCGGACCGTCCGGCATGACGGCCGCCCATGAACTCACCAAGGCCGGCCTGAGCGTTGCCGTCGTCGAAGCCCGAGACCGCGTGGGCGGACGGACCTGGAACAACACGATTGACGGCGCCTGGCTGGAATTGGGCGGACAGTGGGTCTCCCCGGACCAGACGGCCCTGATCGGGCTGCTCGACGAGCTGGGCCTGGGGACCTACTCCCGCTACCGCGACGGCGACAGCGTCTACGTGGCCCCGGACGGCACCCGCACCCGCTACACCGGCGAAATGTTCCCTGTCGACGCGGACACCGAGGCCGAGATGAACAAGCTCATCGAGACCATGGACGCGCTGGCCGCCGCCATGGACCCGCAAGAGCCCTGGAACCACCCGCAGGCCCGCGAGCTGGACATCATCTCCTTCCACCACTGGCTGCGCAGCCAGTCCGGCAACGAGGAGGCCTGCAACAACATTGGCCTGTTCATTGCCGGCGGCATGCTCACCAAGCCCGCCCACGCCTTCTCCGCCCTGCAGGCTGTGTTCATGGCAGCCTCCGCCGGCTCCTTCACGCACCTGGTGGACGACAATTTCATCCTCGACAAGCGCGTCATCGGCGGCATGCAGGGCGTCTCCCTCGCCATCGCCGAGAAGCTGGGCGGGGATGTTTTCCTCAACTCCCCGGCCCGCACCGTCCGCTGGGAGAAGAACGACGGCGGCTGGCTCGCCACCGTGATTGCCGACGGCGTCACGGTGACCGCCAAGCGCGTGGTCATGGCCGTGCCGCCGAACCTATACTCCCGCGTCTCCTTTGAGCCGCCCCTGCCGCGCCGCCAGCACCAGATGCACCAGCACCAGTCGCTGGGCCTGGTCATCAAGGTCCACGCCGTCTACGACACGCCGTTCTGGCGTGCGGACGGGCTGTCCGGCACCGGCTTCTCCGCGTCCTCGCTGGTCCAGGAGGTTTACGACAACACCAACTACGGCGACACCCGCGGCACGCTGGTCGGCTTCATTTCGGACGAGAAGGCAGACTATGCCTTCTCCCTCTCCGCCGAGCAGCGCCAGAAGGAAATCACGGCGTCACTGGCCGAATTCCTCGGTGACACCGCCCTGGAACCGGTGGTCTACTACGAGTCCGACTGGGGCTCCGAGGAGTGGACCCGCGGCGCCTACGCGGCCAGCTATGACCTTGGCGGTCTGCACCGCTACGGACCGGACCAGCTCACCCCCGTGGGCCCCATCCACTGGTCCTGCTCCGACCTGGCTGCCGAGGGCTACCAGCATGTGGACGGTGCCGTCCGCATGGGCCAGTTCACCGCCAAAAAGCTGATCGCCGAACTGGCCGCTTAGCTCTTCGGGCGCTTGGCCGCCTCGCGCTCCTTGGCCAGCTTCGCCTCGGCGCGGGCCTTGGCGAACACTGCGCGTTCCTCCACCAGCCACGCGGGGGGAGCTTGCAGCAGCGCGGTGATCTCCGCCGTCGTGAGCGGCTCGGTGATGTCGGAGCGGTTCAGGCCGCCAATGGAGATGTTCAGTTTCTGGGCCACCACCTGGCGCGGGTGCGGGCCGGTGCGGCGCAGCTCGGCCAGCCACTCAGGCGGGTTTTCCTGCAAACTCTTGAAGTCCTCCCGGCTGATGGCGTTTTCTTGGAACTCCGCAGGGGCAGCGGGCAGGTGGATGCCCAGCTTCTTGGCCGCGGTGGCGGACTTCATGGCTTGGGGCGACGGTTCAATGGTCATGGTTCAAGGGTACCGGGCACTGCCGGGCGTGCAGTGCAGTGCGTTAGGGTGAACAGGTGCCAGAACCCCGTGAACTCAAAGTGACCTTTGTCCCTGGCGTGACCCCCGGAAAGTGGATCCACCGCTGGGAGGAGCGGATGCGCCAGGTTCCCCTCCGGGCGGACCCGGTTGCGCAGCACCACCAGCTCGACGCCGTCCGCTCCGGGGATGCCGACCTGGCCTTTGTGCGGCTCCCGGTGGACAAGGCCGGGCTGAACGTCATTCCCCTCTATACGGAGCTGTCCGTGGTGGTTTCGCCCAAGGACCACCCGATCGCCGCGTTTGAGGAAATTGAGGTCGGGGAGCTCGCCGACGAGTACCTCCTGGCCGACCCCAACGACTTTCCCGCCTGGCGGGACATATCCACCCAAATCCGTGAGGGCACCCGCAAGCCGCTGCCCGCCATGGCCTCCGTGGAGGAGACCCTGGACCTGGTTGAGGCCGGCCTGGGAATCCTCATTTTGCCGATGTCCGTGGCCCGGCACTTCAACCGCAAGGCCTTGCGGGCCCGCGTGGTCACGGGCGTGCCGGAATCCGGCGTCGGCCTGGCCTGGCTGCACTCCGACACCCCGCTGCCGGACGGTTTTGACGCCGTCATCGAGGAATTCATTGGCGTGGTGCGCGGCCGCGGGGCCAACAGCTCCCGGCAGCCGTCCGTGCTGGCCAAGCAGGCGGAGGCGCCAAAGAAGGGCGCCAAGGCTTCGGGAGGCAAGGCTTCGGGAGGGAAGTCTACGGGCGGCAAGGGCGGTGCCGGGTCCGGCAAGGGCGGGGGCCCCAACCTGCGCGGCGGGGGGCGGCCCGGCGGCAAGGCCCGGGCGCAAAAGCGCGGCCGGCGCGGCTAGCCGGGGTCACTGCGGCACCAGCACCAGCTTGCCCCGGGCGGTCCCGGACTCCAGGGAAGCATGGGCGGAGGCCGCAGCGGACAGGGGCAGCACGGTGACATCGCGGGCGCGCAGGCTGCCATCCTCCAGCAGTTCATTCACGGCGCCGGCCGCAGCGGCGAGCTCGGCCACCGTGGCATTGCTGATGGCAAAGCCGCGAATGCTGCCGTCGCGCGTGTAGAGCCTGCCCAGCGGAACCTGGTTGGTGGCGGCCAGCCCGGACAGGGCAATGATCCGCCCGCGCAGCGCCAAGAGGTCCACGGCCAGTTCCAGCTGGTGCCGCCCGGACGTCTCAATGTGGATGTCCAGCCCGCGCCCGCCGGATGCATCCGCCACCGCGCCGCGGAGCCGGGCCGCAAAGTCCGGGGAAGCGTAGTCGATGGCCGCGGACGCCCCCAGGCTGCGGCAATACTCCAGGTCAGTGGCGCGTGCCGAGACGACCACCCTGGCGCCTGCGCGGACAGCCTGCACCAGCAGGGCGGATCCCACGCCCCCGGCGGCCCCGCCCACGAACACCGTGTCACCGCCCTGCACGTTCCCATGAACGTGCAGGGCCAGGTAGGCCGTGGCCCCCGCATGCAGCACGGCGGCCGCCTGGACCGGGTCCACGCCGTCGGGCAGGCGGTACAGCCGGTCCCGGGGAACGGCCGCGAACCGGGCCGCGGCACCGGGCCGCCCGCCAAACCCCATGGAGTTGGACCACACGGCATCCCCGCGGGCAAATCCGGGATCCCCGGCAGGGTCCGTTTCCTCCACCACGCCCACCAGGTCTCGGCCCGCCGCCTGGGGGAACGCGAGCTCCGTGGCGTACTTTCCGCTGCGGACAAAGGTGTCCACGTGGTTCACGGCCGTTGCGGCCACCCGCACCAGCACACTGCCCGGCGCCGGCACCGGGCGGGGCACCAGGCCGTGTTCGATCACTTCCGGGCCGCCCGTGGCACGGAAAAAGGCCGCTTGCATCAATTCGGGGTCCATGAATGGAGTGTATGCCCGCCCCGCGCCGTCGACGAAAGGTCTCGGTCCGGTTGCGATCGGCCCGCAGCAAAGTGCATCCATTGACAGTGCCGACCGTGACATGTCATATTTTACTGACATGTGAAGTGTGACGTGCATGACAGGCCCGGCCATCCGGGCCTTGAGTGGTTGGTTCTCAATTGGGATGTTGTCCCGTCAAAGGAGATGCAGGCAATGAAACTTCGAATTCCCAAGGCACTTGCGGTCGGTGCGGTCGCGGCGGCAATGCTCGCCACCACCACCGGCTGCGGGGGCATCCTCGGCGGCGGTGGCAGCAGTTCCTCGGCCGACACCGGACCCATCAAGATCGCCGCGGTGATCCCGCTGTCCGGCTCGAGCGCCCCCACCGGCGTTTACATGAAGAACGGCATGCAAATGGCCGTCGATGAAATCAACGCCAAGGGCGGGGTGCTGGGCCGCCAACTGTCCCTCGACCTGGAAGACGGCGCCTGCGATCCCACCCAGGCGGCCGCGGCGGCCAACAAGGCCGTCTCCAACGGGGCCCTCATTTCCGTGGGCGGCTACTGCTCCGGGGCCACGCTGCCCACGCTGCCCATTTTCAACAAGGCAAACATCCCCATGATCATTCCGGCGGCCAACTCGCAGGAATTGGTCAACCAGAAATTGCCCAATGTCTTCATGATCAACGGCACGGGCACCCAGCAGGCGGCCGCGGCAGTGAAGTTCATGGTCAAGGACGGGGTGAAGAGCGTTGCCCTGGTGGATGACAACACCAGCTATTCCAAGGACATCGCCACCGAAACCAAGAAGGACCTGGCTTCCGACGGCTCCGTCAAGGTGGCCCTTTCCACCTCCGTCACGGCAGGTGAAAGCGACTACTCCTCCGCCGTGCACGACATCATGGGCGCCAACCCGGACATGCTCTACTGGACGGGCTACTACCAGGAAGGCGGGCTGATCATCAACCAGCTCAAGGCCGCCGGGTTCAAGGGCAAGATCATGGTGGCCGACGGCAGCGTTGACCCGTCACTGGTCAAGATTGCCGGTTCCGCCAATGCCGAGGGCGTCTTCGCCACCATGACCCAGACCCCGGACACCATCAAGGGCGCCGAGACGTGGATCGCCAACTACAACAAGAAGTTCAGCTCGGCCCCAGGCCCGTACTCCACGCAGTCCTATGACGCCGTCCGCGTGGCGGCCGAGGCCATCACGCAGGCCAAGGGAACCAAGGGCGCCGATGTCATCAAGGCACTGGAGGGGATCAACGGCTTCCAGATCTTCTCCGGGCCGCTGAAGTTCACCCCGGAGCACACGCTGAGCAGTGGAGGCTTCCAGATCCTGGTGGTCCAGGGCGGAAAATTCGTCCTGAAGGATGCGCTGAGCTAGCGCAGCCGGTTGGCGGGTCCCGTCCGGGGCCCGCCAACCGCACCATTCCACCCTGAACACCGCTGACACAGCTTGAGGCAGGTCACGCATGACACAGCTCGTTTGGAACGGCCTCTTCGTAGGCTCTTTTTACGCACTTATCGCCCTGGGCTATTCCATGGTCTACGGCATCATCAAACTTTTGAACTTCGCCCATGGCGACATTTACATGCTGGGCGCCTTCGTGGGCTTTGCCATGCTGACCTCAGTGGGCGTCATTCCGGCCTCCATGTCCATCACGGCGCTGCTGATAGTGCTGCTGCTGTGCATGGTGGTCACCGGCGGCATCGGCGTCGGCATTGAGTATCTGGCGTACCGGCCGCTGCGGAACTCGCCGCGGCTCGCGGTGCTGATCACCGCCGTCGGCGCGTCCTTCACGCTGGAATACGGCGTCAGCGCCGTGGCCGGCCCCAACCCCAAGGTATTCCCGATCAGGCTCGAGGGCGATAGCTTCACCGTCCTTGGCGCCCGCATCTCCGTTCCGCAGATCGTCCTCATGGTGATCGCGGTGCTGCTCATGCTGGGCCTGAATGCCTACATCCAGCGCACCTCGATGGGCCGGGCCATGCGTGCCATTGCCCTGGACACCAAGGGTTCGCTTTTGATGGGCATCAACGTCAACAAGGTCATCACGTGGACGTTCTTCATCGGCTCGGCCCTGGCCGGCGCCGCCGGCGTCATGGCCGGGGCCTACTACGGCAAGATCGACTTCCTCATGGGCTTCATCATCGGCCTGAAGGCGTTTACTGCGGCCGTGATCGGCGGCATCGGAAACATCAAGGGCGCCATGCTGGGCGGCCTGCTGCTGGGCCTGCTGGAAGCCTTCGGGTCCCAGTGGCTGGGCGGGGAATGGCGGGACGTGTTCACGTTCGGGGTCCTGATCGCCTTCCTGACCCTGAAACCCACCGGCCTGCTGGGCGAACGCGTAACGGAGCGTGTCTAAATGAGCGACAACGTCGACACCACCCGCGCGCCCCGCCGGATCGGCAAGCCCGCCAGCCGCATTTCCCGCCTGTTTGAAAGCAGGCAGCTGGGCTGGGCCGCCTTTGCCATCGCCGTGCTGTTCCCGTTTGTGCTGGCCAGCAACTACGCCATGAGCATCGGCACCACGGCCGTCATCTTCATCCTGCTCGCGTCCGGGCTGAACATTGTGGTGGGCTACTGCGGCCTGCTGGACCTGGGCTACATCGCGTTCATGGCTGTGGGGGCCTACACCTCCGGCATCATTGCCAAGGCCTGGGAACTGCCCATCCTCTTCACCATCCCTGCCGTGGTCGTCATGTGCATCCTGGCCGGGCTGATCATCGGCGGCCCCACGCTCCGGCTGCGCAGCGACTACCTGGCCATCGTCACCCTGGGCTTTGGCGAAATCATCCGCCTCACGGCCAACAACCTTGCGATCACGGGCGGCCCCTCCGGCATCTACGGCATCCCCGGCGTGGACCTTTTCGGCCTGGACCTCTCCGGGCCCGTGCCGTTCTACTACTTCTGCGTGGCCGTGGTGGCACTGATGGTGCTTGGTTCGGCGCGGCTGGGCAAGTCGCGGCTGGGCCGGGCGTGGCGCTTTGTCCGCGAGGATGAGGACGCCGCCGAGGCCATGGGCATCCACACCTACAAGGTCAAGCTGGCCGCGTACATCTTTGGCGCCATCTGGGGCGGGATCGGCGGCGTGCTTTTCGCCGCGCACCTTTCGGCCATCTCCCCGCAAAGCTTCGTGTTCCTGCAGTCCGCCCTGGTACTGATGGCCGTGGTGCTGGGCGGCATGGGGAACACCCGCGGCGTGGTGGTGGGAGCGGTGGTCATCTCGCTGCTGCCGGAATTCCTGCGCGACATGGGCAACCTGCGCTACGTGATCTTCGGCGTGGTGCTGGTGGCAGTCATGGTGCTCCGGCCCCAGGGCTTCTGGCCCAGCCGCGCCTATGAACCGGAGAAACTTGATGAGGCCCGCAAGGGGAAGCGCGACGGCGGCCCCCGCCCGGGTGCGCCCGTCACCACCGCGAAGGGAGGGACCCCGTGAGCCCGCTGCTGGAAGTCAATGAACTGCAGATCGCCTTTGGCGGAGTCAAGGCTGTCAACGGCCTCACCTTCTCCGCCGACGCCGGGGAGATCGTCTCGGTGATCGGCCCCAACGGCGCCGGGAAAACCAGCGCCTTCAACTGCATCACCGGGTTTTACAAGCCGGTCAGCGGATCCATCACGCTGGACGGGAAGGACATCACCGGCAAGCGGCCCGCCGTCATAGCGGCCACCGGGGTGACCCGCACCTTCCAGAACCTGCGGCTGTTCCCGGACCTGACTGTGCTGGACAACGTCCGTGGCGGCATGCACCTGTACGGCGGCCAGAATTTTGTGGACGCCCTGTTCCACACGCCCCGGTACCGCAAGAGCGAACGTTTTTACACGGAGGAGGCCCACCGCTGGCTGGACTTTGTGGGCTACCAGGGCGGGCGCGGCATCCCCGTGCGCAACCTGGCCTACGGACAGCAGCGCCAGGTGGAAATGGCACGCGCCATGGCCCGCAAGGCCAAGCTGGTGCTCCTGGACGAACCTGGGGCGGGGCTCAACCACTCGGAAAAACAGGATTTGCTGGAACTGTGCCGCAAGATCCGCGACCTTGGCGCCGCTGTGGTGCTCATTGAACATGACATGGGCGTGGTGATGGAGGTCAGCGAACGCGTGGTGGTGATGAACTTCGGCAAGGAGATTGCCGATGGCACGCCGGATGCGGTGAAGAAGAACCCGGCTGTCATTGAGGCTTACCTCGGCAAAGCCGATGAGCCAGTCAAGGCCGATGAGCCGGCCAAGGCCGATGAGCCGGCCAAAGCCGAAGGGCCGGATGCGACGGAGGGCGATTCCTGATGGCGATGCTCGAGTTTGAGAACGTGGAAGTGTTTTACGGCAAGATCCAGGCGCTGCGCGGCATCGACGTCCGGGTCGAGGAGGGCGAGATCGTTGCCCTGCTGGGAAACAACGGCGCGGGGAAGACCACCACGCTGTCGGCGGCGTCGGCCATTGTGAAGGCGCACGCGGGAAGAATCAGCTTTGACGGCAAGGACATTACGCGCGCCAAGCCGTGGGAGGTGGTGGCCGCCGGGCTGATCCACGTGCCGGAGGGGCGGCGGATTTTCTCCACCCTGTCCGTGCTGGAAAACCTGCAGCTGGGCGGCTACCTGGTGAAGGACTCGGCGACAGTGCAAAAGCGGCTCAAGGACGTCTTTGAGCTGCTGCCGCTGCTGGCGGAGCGGCGCTCGCAGCAGGGCGGCACGCTGTCCGGCGGCGAGCAGCAGATGCTGGCCATTGGCCGGGCGCTCATTGCCGGTCCGCGGATGCTGATGCTGGACGAGCCGTCCATGGGGCTGGCGCCGTTGATCGTGGCCCAGGTCATGGACGTGATCCGTGAAGTGAATGCCAACGGCACCACGGTGCTGCTGGTGGAACAAAATGCGCGGGCCGCCCTGAAGATCACCAGCCGCGGCTATGTCATTGAAAACGGGGTCACCACCATGACCGGCACGGGGGCGGAGCTGATGGCGGATTCGCGCATTGTTGAGGCCTACCTTGGTGCGTAGCAGGCGGGAAATGTTGGCAGGGAGTGAAAGGGAGCAATGAAGGTTGAATCCTGGGAAATTGAAACGGTGGACTACCACACGGCGGGCGAGCCGTTCCGGATTGTGCCTGCCCTGCCGTTCTTGATTCCGGGTGCCACGGTGCTTGAACGGCGCGAAAATGCCATGGCCGGCGATGCCGACAAGCTGCGGCGCCTGCTGGTCAATGAACCCCGCGGTCATGCGGACATGTACGGCGGCTTCATCGTCCCGCCCAATGACGACGGCGCCCATTTTGGCGTGCTGTTCTGGCACAAGGACGGCTTTTCCACCGCGTGCGGCCACGGCACCATCGCCCTGGGCGCCTGGGCCGTGCGCAGCGGCCTGGTCCGGGCCCCGGACGACGGCGACACGGACGTGGTCATCGACGTCCCGTCCGGGCGTGTCACGGCCAGGGTGTCGATGGTGGACGGTGTCGTGGAGAGTGTCACCTTCCGCAACGTCCCCTCCTACGTGGTGGCCCGGGACATTGAGGTCAAGACCTCGGACTTTGGCCGGCTCCGGGTGGATGTGCTCTGGGGCGGGGCGCTGTACGCCTCGCTGCCGGCACGGGCAGCGGGACTGGACGTCACGCCGTCGAACCTGTTCAGGCTCATCTCAGCCGGCCGGCAGGTCAAGGCCGCGCTCGCGGACCATCCCGCCGCCCACCACCCCACCGACACCCGCCTGGACGGGATTTACGGCACCATCTTCCACGAGGCGGTGGGGCCGGACAGCGGCCTGGCCATGCACGGGGCGCTGGCGCAGCGCAACGTGACCATTTTTGCCGACGGGCAGGTGGACCGCTCCCCGTGCGGCTCGGGGACCGCGGCCCGGGTGGCGGCGCTGACCGATTCGGGTGAGCTGGCGTACGGGGACGTGCTGGACCACTTCTCCATCATCGACTCGCACTTCACCTCCGAGGTGGCGGGCCACTCCGACGCCGGCGTGGTGGTTGAGGTCACCGGCCGGGCGTTTCCCGTGGGGGAGTGCAAGTTCACGCTGGAGGCCGACGACGAGCTCGGGCTGGGGTTTGTGCTGCGGTAGGACCCGCACCTCTAGTATTATGTGACATTGTACTGATAGTGTGGGGGCAACAAGTTGACCCGCATGGAACAGTTTTTGGACAAAGGAGACCAGCATGACCACCCGCACCCAGCCCTGGCAGGGCATCCACGTCGCCACGGCACTTCCCTTCAACGACGACGGCAGCGTTGACCACGTCTCCTTTGGCGAGCATGTTGCCTGGCTGGCCGCCAACGGCTGCGACGGCGTCTGCCCCAACGGCTCCCTTGGCGAGTACCAGACCCTGACGCCGGAAGAGCGGGCCAAGGTGGTGGAAACCGCCGTGGCCGCCTCGCCCGAGGGCTTCACCGTAATGCCGGGCGTTGCGGCGTACGGCGCGGACGAATCCCGCCGCTGGGCGGAGCAGGCCCGCGACGCCGGGGCCGCCTCCGTGCTGGCCCTGCCGCCGAACACCTTCAAGGCCGACGACGACACCGTGGTGGCGCACTACCGCGAGGTGGCCAAGGCCGGCCTGCCTGTCGTGGCCTACAACAACCCCTACGACACCAAGGTGGACCTGACGCCGGCGCTGCTGGCCCGCCTCCACGCAGAGGGCCTGATCGTGGCCGTGAAGGAATTCACCGGCGACGTGCGCCGCGCCTACGAGATCGCCGAACTGGCCCCCGAGCTGGACCTGCTGGTGGGCTCCGACGACGTACTGCTGGAACTTGGCCTGGCCGGCGCCGTCGGCTGGATTGCCGGCTACCCCAACGCCATCCCGCAAAGCACCGTGAACCTGTACAACCTGGTCACCAGCGGCAGCACCGACGACATTGCCACGGCACTGCCCATTTACCGCGACCTGCACCCGCTGCTGCGCTGGGACTCCAAGACGGAGTTTGTCCAGTCCATCAAGCTGTCCATGGACATCGCCGGGCGCAAGGGCGGGGCCTGCCGCCAGCCGCGCGGTCCGCTGCCCGCCGAGCTGGCCGCGCGCATCACGGCCGACACCGAGGCCGTGCTGGCCAAGGGCTACAAGTAAGGGATACGCCGATGCGCTCCAAGCGGGTCTTTCACTCCGTGGAGTCCCACACCGAGGGGATGCCCACCCGGGTCATCACCGGCGGTGTGGGCACCATCCCCGGTGCCACGATGGCCGAGAGGCGCCAGTGGTTCATGGACAACAGCGACGACGTCCGCACCCTGCTGATGTACGAACCCCGCGGCCATGCGTCCATGAGCGGGGCCATCCTGCAGCCGCCCACCCGGCCCGACGCCGACTACGGGGTGCTGTTCATCGAGGTCTCCGGGCTGCTGCCCATGTGCGGGCACGGCACCATCGGGGTGGCCACCGTGCTGGTGGAAACCGGCATGGTGCCCGTGGTGGAGCCCGTGACCACGATCCGGCTGGACACCCCGGCCGGGCTGGTCATCGCCGAGGTGGCCGTGGAGGACGGTGCCGCAAAGTCCGTCACGATCCGCAATGTGCCCTCCTTCTCGCTCGCGCTGGACCAGTCCGTGGCGGTCGAGGGCCTGGGCGAGGTGCACTACGACATGGCGTTTGGGGGAAACTTTTACGCCGTCGTCGAGCTGGAGGAGCTTGGCCTGCCCTTTGACCGGGCGGCGAAAAACGAGCTCCTGGACGCTGGGCTGAAGATCATGGACGCCATCAACGCCCACAACCCGCCGGTCCACCCGGAACGGCCCGACATCACCGGCTGCCACCACGTGTATCTCAAGGCGCCCGGCTCCACCGCCGAGCATTCACGCCACGCCATGGCCATCTACCCGGGCTGGTTTGACCGCTCGCCGTGCGGCACCGGCACCAGCGCCCGCATGGCCCAGCTGCACGCCCGCGGCGAATTGGAGCTGAACACGGACTTCGTGAACGAATCCTTCATCGGCACCCAGTTCACCGGACGACTGGTCGAGGAAACCACTGTGGGCGGGCTGCCCGCCGTGGTCCCCACCATCACGGGCCGGGCCTGGATCACCGGCACGGCCCAGTACCACCTGGACCCCGAGGACCCCTTCCCGGCCGGGTTTTTGCTGTGACCACCCCCGGGCCCGTGCTCACCGCCGAGGAGGCCGCCATGCTCCGCGGCGACAGCGGGCCCGGGGTGGCCATGGCCATGCGCATGGTGGTGGCGCTGGCCGGCGTGCTTGGGCCCGAACGGCTCATGCCCGTCACCGGCGCCCACATCGACAGCTGCCTCTACCACGGGCAGGCCGGGCTGGACTTTGCCGAAAAGCTTGCTTCCCTCGGTGCCCGGGTGGCCGTCCCCACCACGCTCAACTCCAGTTCGCTGGACCTCATGCACCCGGGCCTGGTGCGGCTGCCGCCCGAAGATGCCGTGCCGGCCCGCGCACTCATGGACGCCTACCGTGCCCTCGGCGCCCGCCCCACCTGGACCTGCGCGCCCTACCAGTCCGCGGAACGGCCCGCGTTTGGTGAGAACGTTGCCTGGGCAGAATCCAACGCCATCGTCTTCGCCAACTCCGTGCTGGGCGCCCGCACCGAACGCTACGGCGACTTCATTGACATTTGCGCCGCCATCACGGGCCGCGTGCCCCACGCCGGCCTGCACCTCGATGAACACCGGCTGCCCACGCTGGAACTTGACTGTTCCGCGCTGTCCACGGCCATGCTGGGCGAAGAGGCCGTCTGGGCCGCCCTGGGCGATGTGGTGGGCCGCCTGTCCGGTTCCGGCGTGCCGCTGCTGACGGGCATCGACCCCGCCTCGGTGGATGAGGACAGGCTCAAGGCGCTGGGCGCCACGGCGGCGTCCTCCGGAGGCGTGGCGCTGTTCCATGTGGCGGGCGTGACTCCCGAGGCCCTCACGCCGGGACCCGGGTGGGCCGCGCTGCCGTCCACCCCCGTCACCTCCGCCATGCTGCGGGCCGCCCGGGATGAACTTTCCACCGTCGCGGACCCGTCGGCGCCGCTGGATGCCGTGGCCCTGGGCACGCCGCACTTTTCGGTGCGCGAGTTTGAAAAGCTGGCCGCTGCCCTCGCCGGCACCCGTCCCTTCCACCCGGGATGCACCGTGTGGATCAACACCTCCCGCGAGGTGCTGGCACAGGCGCGCGAGGCCGGGCTGGTCCAGGCTGCCGAGGAACGCGGTGCGCGGATTGTGGCGGACACCTGCACCTACATCACGCCCATCCTGGCGCCGGAGGAGCGGACCGTCATGACGCCGTCGGGCAAGTGGGCCTGGTACGCCCCCATGAACATCGGCGTGGACGTGGTGTTTGGCACGCTGGCCGAGTGCCTCGCGTCCGCAAGGGCCGGACGGGTGGTGCGCGATGACAGCCAGTGGAACTGAATGTGAGCTGGCCGCGGCAGCCCTGTGCCCGGGCGTTGGCAGCGGGCAGCTGTTGCTGCTGGATGAGCCGCTGTCCTTCTGGGGCGGCACCGACCGCAGGACAGGCATGATCATTGACGCCCACCACCCCCAGCACGGCACCTCGATCGCCGGCCGGGTGCTGCTCATGGACGCCTCGCGCGGGTCAAGCTCATCCTCCTCCGTCCTGGCCGAACAGCTGCGCGCGGGCGTGGGCCCGGCCGCCATCCTGCTGACTGCCCGCGACGCCATCGTGGCACTCGGCGCCCTGGCCGCCGCCGAGCTGTACGGCACCGCCATGCCCCTTGCCATGCTCGACGCCGGCGCCGCGGCCACGCTGCGCACCGTTGCCGGGCCCATGCCCATCGTGTCGGTGACGGCTCGCGCGGACGGGACTGCCGCCGTCGTTCTTCAGCCTCCCAGCATCCCCCGCCAAACAAAGGACCCTTCATGACCCTGCCGTACATCGACGCCACCGAGCTGGCCGCGCTGATGTCCCCAGCCGCCGCCGTGGCCGCCCTTGAGGACGCCCTGCGCGGCGGACAGGACCCCGAGCTGGACTCGCCGCGGCTGTTTGCCCCGCTTTCGGCCGGGGAGTTCCTGCTGATGCCCGCCCAGTCCGCGAAGTATGCCGGGGTGAAAGTGGCCACCGTGGCGCCGGGCAACCCCGCCAAGGGGCACCCGAAAATCCAGGGCACGTACCTGCTGCTGGACGGGGAGTTCCTCACTCCGCTGGCCGCCCTTGACGGCGCCGAGCTGACGCTGATCCGCACCCCGGCCGTGACCACCCTGGCGCTCAAGCACCTCCTGGGGTTGCGGGGCGCCGCCCGGGCCGGTGCGGTGGTGGTGTTTGGGACGTCCCTGCAGGCGGACCGGCACATTGAGGCGCTGCACGCGGTGTGCGGCATTGATTCCCTCGTGGTGGTGGGCCGCCGGGCCGAAGCCGCCGCCGCGCTGGCGGAAAAGTGGGCCGGCCGCGGGGTGCCCGTCCGCAGCGGTTCCGCCGCGGACGTGGCAGGGGCGGATGTGGTGGTCTGTGCAACGTCTTCCGCGACCCCCATTTTTGACGGTGCGCTGGTCCGGGACGGCGCCGTGGTGGCAGCGATCGGCTCGCACGGGCTGGACGCCCGGGAAGTTGACCCTTCGTTGGCGCGGCGGGCCGCCGTGGTGGTGGAGGGCCGGGCTTCCGCGCTGCGCGAGGCCGGGGACCTGATCCCCGCCCGGTCCCCGGAGGAGTGGGCCGCCGGCGGACTGGCGACGCTGTCGGAGCTGGTGAACGGGCAGTTTGCGCCGACGTCCGGGAAGCCGCTGCTGTACACGGGGGTGGGGATGTCGTGGGAGGACATTGTGGTGGCCGGACGGGCCTATGAACTTTTTATCCCGCCGGCCGCAGCCATGCACTAAAATGTCATATTGTAGTGGGATTTTCGTTCCGCTTTCACTGCTTTAGCTGGGAATAGGAGGGGCCGTGGGCTCCATGGAACGCTCGCACCTGACGGTTGTCAAGAAGAACGTCAGCCTGCGGGAAACGGTGACAAAGGCCCTCCGTGCGGCCGTGATCTCGGGGGAGATGAAGCCCGGGGAGGTCTATTCCGCCCCACCCTGGGCAAACGATTTGGCGTGTCCCCCACGCCGGTGCGCGAGGCCATGCTCGACCTGGCCAAGGAAGGCCTGGTGGTCTCCCTGCCGAACAAGGGCTTCCGGGTCACCGAGGTGTCCGACGAGGACCTGGACAACGTGGCCGCGGTCCGGCAGCTCATCGAGCCGCCGACGATCCGGGACGTGGTCCCGGCGATCCCGGCAAAGGACTACCCGCGGCTGCGCCGGCTGGCTGACGACATCGTGGTGGCGGCCGAGGCGGGCGACCTGATCGCGTACATCGAGGCGGATCGGGTCTTCCACGTGACGCTGCTCGCGTACTCCGGCAACCAGAAGCTCGTCGACGTGGTGTCGGACCTGCGCTCGCAGACCCGGCTGCTCGGTCTGACCCCGCTGGTCGAGAGCGGCCGCCTGGTTCCGTCGGCCACCGAGCACCACGACCTGCTCGACCTCGTCGAAGCCGGCGACGCCGAGGGCGCCGAACAACTGA
>Ga0157370_10001205_pt1 | contig 32309 bp, 24 predicted proteins | sample C35metaG_FD_113463 | JGI IMG/M metagenome (GOLD analysis project Ga0157370, IMG submission 113463) | Corn rhizosphere microbial communities from Kellogg Biological Station, Michigan, USA - C3-5 metaG | ecosystem: Host-associated > Plants > Roots > Rhizosphere > Soil | place: USA: Michigan...
GTAATCAATCCTTCATCTGATGTAGTTATCTTTTTTTTCTGTTGTGCAAAAAGATCAGTATCAGTAAATGAAATCGCCAGGAAAACAATCATTAGAAAGTAATTTTTATAGCTAAGGTGCATAAAATGAGCTTAAATTAGGAAAGCTCAAAACTATTTGGAAATTTCCATTTATGCTATAACTTCCTGATTTTAGGATAAGTTTTTATCAGATTCCTTTTCACAAAGAAAAGTGATTATTTCTTCGTTAATCTGCAGATTTTTTTACTATGTTGCCCGACCTTAAGCGTAAATACTGTAGCTATAATATTGTTATTTGAGTAAGAAAAATTAGTAAAACAACGGCACAGGACTTTTGTCCTGCACCATTGGGGATTTGAAAAACCAGAAATCTGTTATATTATTGAAGAAACGATTTGAACACCGGCGTTAAGATTTTACCATTACTTTGATAAGCATTATAAATGTACAGCCACTTTTATCATGAGACAATTATAGTTTATCAGTTTTTTTAGTAATCGAAGTGAGGACTAAACAAGTAATTTAGTAACGAAAGTGATGATTTTCTGCTAATTTATTGATTTCTAAAATGAGGAGAATTCAATACTCCGGTAAAAAATCGGAGAAAATTATTATGACCCGTCTTTTCTTATTTCTTTCCGGTTGCTGCCCAAAATATTCCTGCATACAAATGATTTAAAAACACCGCGTCCCTATAATCGGCAGGCATGTGGCCAAGTGCAGTATAGAAGGAACGTCCGCCATCATAATTGTGATACCAGGCAACCGGATGAAATTTTCCCATACCATTTCCTTTTTTATCTGCCCACCGGGTTTTGGGGTTGTATGTTGATTCATCTACTGAAAGAATATAATTAAGTCCTGTAATCTCTTCAGGCCCGAATTCATACCATTCATCTGTCCACCATTTATTGCCTGTAAATCCCTGTAAACCGGGAAAGGTATTATCAACAATATTAATCCGTGCTGTTTGAATGGCCGGATGGATGTGAAACATTCTGCCGACCAGTTTTCTATACCAATCCCAGCCATATTCTGTGTCTGATGCACTATGAATTCCAACGAAACCCTTTCCGGATTGGATAAAGCGCTCCATCACTTTCTGCTGTGCAGAATCAAAAATATCGCCGGTAGTATTTAAAAATATAACTACCTGGAATTGCTTCAAAAACTCATCGGTAAATCCTTTTGAATCCTGAAGCAATACGACATCAAAATAATTTTTTTTGCCCAATTCCTGCATTGCCAAAACTCCTGCATTAATAGATTCATGTTGAAATCCGCGTGTGGCTGTTACCAGCAGCGCTTTAAATTGCGGCTGTGATGATGCATTAAAATAACCGGATTGGAGAATTAAAAGAATTAAAAGTTTTTTTAGAATTTTCATAACTAACTTTCTTGTTCGGTAATGAGAAAAAAAGGAATTATTCATAAAATTAATATTAATTCCAGTGACAATAAAAATCTTCTTTCTTTTTAGAAGATTCTACTTAACAGCAAACAGCCAATTATCGTTATTTTGTATTTTAAAAGAGTTTCTCTTCGTGAAACTTAGTGCTGTTCATGCCTGATTTTGAAGCGGCAATGGATAGCCGGATAAATAATCAAAATTTTGATTCGTTATTAAAATAAATATCACCGGTTTGGTTTGCATTTAATGGCTACAAGTATTTTAACAACAAAAAAAGCACAGGCCGAAGCCTGTGCCAGTTTGAAAAACCTACGCCCGCATTGAAGAAAAACTATTTAAATTAAAGCAATGATAGCCACCACAGCAGCCTGGGCAGCAGCTTTTGCTATTGAAGTAATGGTGTCTTGTAAATCGGATGCGAAAATATCCTGCGCACTTGTTTTGAAAGTGCAGGAAGCGCTGTTTATCTGTATCCAGTTATCACGCACTGCTGAATTATTCACAAGTTCATTCCAATCATGATTTCTATTGGGCGAACCGAAAAGGTCAGAACCGGTGCCATCTGTATGTCCTTTATGTACCAAAGAGTAGCCGGTGCCTGAGGAAGTCATGATTAAGCCAATTACCGTAAAACTATATGGGCTATAACCGCTATCATGGAGATGGCCGCTGAAATTGCAATCGCCGTTTTTATTTAGAGTAACTTTTACATTGCCTCCCAGAGCCGTTCCATCACTGAAAAAAATATTTCCTTCCCAGGTTTTGCTGTCTTCAACAACAATTGCACCTGTAGCGGCTGACCAGTAAATGGCCTTTTGTTGAAAATAACTGATTCTTCCGATACCGTCCGGGGCACTCATTTCATCCGAAATCGGATAACCTAATTCCGACCTTTCCCAGCCAAGGCTTGACCATAATTCTCTTATAGCACCATAAATCGCATGTGCACCGGTATTGGGGTGCCAATAAATGGATTTATCATTAGTGAAATGATTGTATCTGCCCACCGTATCCGGAGTAGCGGTTTCATCTGTAAGAGGTAATCCATAGTTTTCCCTGCCCATTTCTACCCATTTTTTATAAATATCACCATGGATTTCAAATACTTTAGAAGGAGATAATTGTGTAAGAATAATAATACCACCTTCATAATTCTGAAAATACCCGGATGAATTATTAAATTCCTGAACCTGGGATAAAGGCTTACCAAGCATTCCATGCAAGCTATCAGCTTTGGCCTGAATCGCTTTTCCGGCAATTTGAACCGGCAAAAGATAAATTTTATCTTTTAAGCTATCTCCCACAAAATCTTTAGATGTTAAGACATCTTTTTTTAAATCGCTGATTGAGTTTGCCATGATTTTTAAACTTTAATCCTGTAAATCTAATGGCGCTTTTATCAGCAAAAAATTATAGTTTAGTCGTTTATTTAGTAATCAAAAGCATCATTAAAAGCATGATTTTTTCGGGATTTTTCTGATTTTCACTTATAATCGGTTTGGTAAAAAGGGATTGATTTAATATTCTCTCATTAAATACCGATAATATTTTTTTTAAAAGGCCAAACTTCTATGTTTTTGCACCGTAAACCTTATCTCTCCTTCATCTTACAAATCCTGTCATAAAGCTGAGTAGTAATTCTCCCTGGCTTTCCATCGCCGATTGCAACTCTGTCAATTTCGAAAACGGGTAAAACATTTTTGGTAGTACTGGTGATGAAAGCCTCTTTTGAGTTTTAATATCTTCCGGCGTGATACTGGTTTCTTTTACTATAAAATCAGAAAAACAGAGAATCTTTTTCCTGGTAATCCCTTTGAGAATACCTTTTATAGGAGTAATCACTTCGTCTTTTTGGCTTACGATAAAAAAATTAGAACGCGGGCATTCGGTTATTTCATTTTGTTTAAAATACAAAACATCATCAGCATTTCTTTCTTTAATCAAACGCTGCAATCGAATGGCCATCAGATAATCTATTGTTTTTACTGAAGGCAGTTGCCTTTGATGATTGAAGGTTATGAGTTTAATTCCTCTATTAAAAACTTCATTATTAAAAGTAAAAGCAGTTTGGGTAATTAATAAATTGGGTTTGGCAAGAGCGTATCCATCTTCCGAATATCCGCCTGTTAAAGTGATGCGGATTCCTGAATCCGGGATATTGTTTTTTTCAATTAACTGCTGAATGATTTGTTTTATTTCAGAACGGCTCAAATTTGCCTGCAGATTCATTTCGCCGGCAGAATAAAAAAACCTGTCAAGATGATCTTCTAAAAATACGGGCTGATTATTTATCGTTCTGAAGTAATCAAAAATCCCATAACTGCGTTGAATAGAAAGATCAGAAATTAAAATGGATGCTTCATTTTTTAAGACAAAATCGTCATTGATTATTGAATAAATTCCACTCATTTTTTATTCATTTTTAATAAGTATTCTGCATGAAATATTTATTTTCAACGCTGCCTTAATTGCTTATATTTTTTCAAAAATACTTTTATTTGTCTTCAGTCATCCAAATAAACAACACGATTCTGCCTGGTGATTATCTTTTGCACCTGTTTGATTTTTTTTCTGGCAAATTTGTACACTTTTAACCTGGGACTTTATATAAAACCGGAAGCAATCGTCATTTTATATCTTTGAAAAAGTTTATTGAAAAATGAATTTTACAAATATGGAAGCTGAATCCCGTGTTGACTGGCTATTAAAATATGGATAACATGCATGATCCAACGACCAGAGTGTATTGAATTGGGAAATCCATTTATTGACAATTTTAAGAAGATGAAGGATATTAGAGAAAAGAACGTCCGTCGGACCAAATTTTAGAAATGTTATATGATGATAATGAAATACCGGTATGAATAAAAGATATTAAAAATTAGAATATTAATAATAGAGGGAGTAATTCAAATCATTCCTGTGTGCCAAAATTTTACTTTTAGTTTTTAATGATAATACTGTTTTGATAAAAAAATTAGCAAAATTTCCTCCGGATTAACTAAATTGCTTTACAAATAAAAACATGATAAAAGTACTTCATACAGCCGACTGGCATCTTGGAAAACGTCTGGAGCAATGTGAGCGCACAGAAGAGCACCAGTATTTCCTGGACTGGCTTGTAGAAACCCTTTCACAACAAAATATAGATGTGCTCATTGTGGCAGGCGATATTTTTGATACCGGAAATCCATCAAATACGGCGCTGAAACAATATTATAATTTCCTTTGGAAAGCATCGGAAACATGCTGTAGAAATGTAGTGATTATTGGCGGCAACCACGATTCTGTTTCTACATTGGAAGCGCCAAAAGAATTACTCCGGATTTTCAATGTACATGTTATAGGAGGCGTTCCGGATGAATGTGAAGAGCAAATCATTTGCATCAAAAACAAAGAAGAAAAGATAGAACTGGTGGTTTGTGCAGTTCCGTTTTTGAGAGATAAAGATGTACGCCTTTCAATAGCCGGTGAAACAAGCCTGGAACAGGAAAGAAGGCTAAAACAAGGAATCGCCAGCCATTATCATCAATTTAAAACACACATTGAAGTTTACAAACAAAGAAGAATTCCTGTCATTGCAACCGGGCATTTATATACATCAGGAGGCACTGCTTCTGACAGTGAAAATGAAATTCATATAGGTAATCTTGGACGCATTTCCGGCGATCAGTTTCCACCAGAATTCGATTATATCGCGCTTGGCCATCTTCATCGTCCACAGGTTGTGAATAAAATGGAGCACATCCGGTATTCGGGTTCACCAATTCCACTCAGCTTTTCAGAAGCGCATGATTGCAAGGTGGCTGTGTTATTGGAATTTGAAAATGAAAAGCTGTCGGGTATTCAACAACTGATGATTCCAGCATGTAGAAAATTACATAGAATAAAAGGAAACCTTGAATCTGTGAAAGCTAAGCTGGAATTAATAAAGGATGAGAAAATGAAGTTGCCGCATTGGATAGAGATTCAACTGGAAACGGATTCCATCATTCCCGATCTGCATGAACAATTAAACAATCTGATTAGTACTAAACCTTTTATCGGACAACTTTTCATCAGGCAAAATGCAATCCGCAAAACAAAAAATTTTCATGAGCAAGCAGAAGAAATTCTGAATCTTAATGATCTTGATGCACGATCGGTTTTTAAGAAAAAAGTCGAATCCGTTTTTCCCGATCAGGATACGTCACAGATGCTGAAAACTTTTGAGGAGGCAGTGCAGCTTTATCGGAATTGTGAAGGATGAATTAAGAAGTAATATTCAATATTTAATAATCTACAGTCAAGGTTAAGAACTAAGAACTACCAACTAAGAACCAAGAAAGTGAAAATAATAAGTGTAAGATTTTTAAATCTCAATTCTTTAAAAGGCGAACATACCATTCGTTTTGATGCAGCGCCTTTTATTGAAAACGGATTATTTGCTATAACCGGGCCAACCGGCGCAGGAAAAACAACCATTCTAGACGCCATAACCGTTGCGCTTTACGGACGTGTACATCGCCATGATAAAAACGCCGATGAAAGTATGACCCGCTTCACTTCAGAAAGTTTTTCGGAAGTAGAATTTGAAGTAAGTAACAAAATATATAAAGCGCGCTGGTCGCAAAGAAGGAGCCGTGGAAAATCTGCAGGAAATTTGCAAGCAATGAAAATGGAAATTTGTGAAATGCCTGCAGGAAATATTCTGGCAACCCATAGATTGTCGGAAGTGCAACAGAAAATTATTGAGATTTGCGGACTGGACTATAACCAGTTCTTACGTTCTGTAATGCTTGCTCAGGGCGACTTTACACAATTTTTAAAATCAAAAGACAATGACCGGAGTGAACTGCTTGAAAAAATTACGGACACCGGTATTTATTCTGAAATCTCTTCTTATATCTATAGAAGAACTTCATCTGAAGAACAAATATTGAAAGAATTAAAAAACAGGATGAACGATGTGCAGCTTTTATCAGAAGAAGCAAAACAGGAAGTTCGAACACATATTACTGACTTAGAATCGCAGGAAAAGGAATTTAAAAACAATCAACAAAATGCAGAAAGAAAAATAGAATGGATTAGAAAAATTAAAAACCTTGAAGAAAAGAAAATTGATTTTGAAAAACAATTGGATCAACTAAAAATAACATCGGAAGAAAATAAATCTGAACTTGAAAAATTACAATCTCACCAAAAAGCGATAGTGTACAAACCTGCATTGGCAGAGATTGCTATGTTAGAGAAAAGGGAGAGCGAATTACAAAATGATATTCTTAACATCAGAAAACAATTGCCTGAATTAGAAAAATCATTGAATGAATTAAATGAAGAAAATAAGAAATCAATTAACGATCATAAAAATGCGGAAGAAGAATTATCAGCAATAGCATCTGTTTTGGAAGAAGTAACAGCCAAAGATGCCGAATTGAGATCATTAAAAGAACAATTAAATAAATCCCAAAAAAGGAGTGAATCGGCATCACTTTTTCTTCAAAGAATTGAGGAAGATGTTGAAAAGAAAAAACAGCTCTTTGATGATTGTAATGAGAAAATTGAAAAGATAAACAAATGGAAAAAACAAAATAAAACAGATGAAACACTTGAAAAAGAATTGCCGGAATTTCTCCAATTAAAAAAGGAATTGAATGAATCTGAAAACGCTTTAATCCGGATAAATAAAGAGCTTCAGAAAAATAATGAGGAATTAAAAAAAGAGACGAAGAATCTGCATATTCTTCTTTCTCAAAAAGAAAAATTAGAAAAAGAGGAAGCTGGTAAACAAACAATTAAACAGGAGTTTGATTTAGAAAAAGAAAGAGAACTGGCTGGAAAATCATTTGAAGAACTTGAATCTGGAAACAACGGATTTCCGGTAATTATAGCTTTATTAAAAGAACAAAAAAGGTTAGCGGAAGATTTTGAAAAATGTGAAGAAAGAATCGGCAGGTATTTAAATAATCTGACAGAAATAGAAAAAAATATTCCTGAAGGAAAAGAAGGGATTCAAATTTTATCAAAAGAAAAAGAAGATGCTGAAAATAATCTTCATGATTTGCAACAGCTGGTTGAATTACAAATACGGATTCAAAAATATGATGCAGACAGGGAGCAATTAAAACCAGAAGAACCTTGCCCGCTCTGCGGTTCATTAGATCATCCTTATTTGCGAAATCACCACTACAAAATTTCGGATGCGGAAGTAAGGAGGAAATTACAGGAAGAAAGAGTAGCGGCTCTGTCAACAAAATTGAATGAAAAATTAATGGAAATAAATAAAGCAGGAGTTGCAAAAGAAAATTTGCAAAGAGAAATAAAACAGAATGAAATAAATATTGCAGATTTAAAAAAGAACTTTGATCAAAATAATAAAATATTGCCGGAAAGTATTGCTATCACTGATTTGCTACAAATCGTAAATGCTTTAAATGACTACTCGGATCAGCATCAATTTATTCAGAATAAAATTTCAAAAGTAAAGGCTTTTCAAAATCAGCTGGCAGATGTTGAAGTTAGCTTAAACCAAATTCAACATGAAAAATTAAAAAAATCAGGGGATATATCTTTATCAGAATCAGGAATAAATAATTTAGGCATGGCAGCAGAAAAACTGAAAAGGGAGCAAAATGAAACATTGGAAAAAAAGAATTTATTAATAGATAAAGCAACGGTTTTTCTTTCACGGTATGGTAAAACATTTGAAAAAAATAATCTGGGAAATATAGAATCCGAACTGATGAAAAGATCAGCAAATTTTCAAAAATGTTTAAAGGAAGAACACAATCAAAACATTGCTCACGCAACATTACAGTCAGATTACCTGAATTCTTTAGCAAAAGAAAAAGACGCAATTGAAAACGAAAAGGAACTGAAAGAAATTTTCGAAAAGGAGGAATCAGTTTGTAATGAAAAAGCGGAGAAGCGGAAAGAAATTTTTGGGGATAAGGATCCATCAGCAGAGCGCAACCGGATGAATACAAGAATTAGTGAGCTGAATAAACTGAAAGAGAAAACTGCTGAAATTTTAAAAACAAAAGAGGCCCTGGCAAAAGAACTTGAGGTTAAGTTAAATGAAAATCAAAAATCACTTCAGATAAACATCGATGAAAATAAAACGTTTTCAGAGGTATTAATTTCTAAATTAAAAACTTCCGGTATTGATTCTATTGAAGAGTTACGAACACATATTTTAGCGGATGAAGTAGCAAAAGTCATCGAGAATCTGCAACAAAAGATTACATCAGATATTAAAACAGCTGAAGGAGTTTTAAAAAACACATTAGAGGAATATCAGAAAGAAATTGAGAAAAAAATTACTACAGAAACCGAAGAAGCGCTTATCCTTTTTTGTAATGAATTGGAAGAAAAAATGACCCAAATCAGAGAAACGATTGGTGAACAGAAAACGATTTTGAAAAACAATGCCGACGCAGCAGCAAAGCATCTTACAATTGCATCCCAAATTCAATTGCAACAAAAAGAATTTAACCGGTGGAATGAGTTGTGTGCATTAATTGGCTCTGCTGATGGAAAAAAATTCAGTCGCTTTGCACAAGGGCTTACACTGTCACGGCTTACAGAATTGGCGAACCGGCATTTGCGAAAATTAAGCGACCGTTATATGATTTTAAAATCGGCGGAAAAAGATTTGGAATTGCAAATTGTAGATCATTATCAGGCAGATGTTATTCGTTCGATGGCTACGCTTTCTGGTGGCGAAAGTTTTTTAGTAAGTCTTTCTTTGGCTTTGGGATTATCTGATCTGGCGGGCAGGAAAGTGCAGATACGATCTTTATTTATTGACGAAGGATTTGGAACGCTTGATTCTGATACTTTAGATATCGCCATTTCGGCTCTTGAAAACCTTCAGGCAAGTGGAAAAATGATTGGAATAATTTCGCACGTGGAAGCACTGAAAGACAGGATTGGCGCGCAAATAGAAGTAAACAAAGAAGCCGGTGGCTATAGCAGGCTCAGATTGAAAAGCTATGGAAAAGTTGTAGCGGCCTAATCAAATTCTCTTAATGCTTCTACAATTTCATTTATTACCTGAAGGTATTCATCTTTACTTTCCTGTGTAATTTCTGATACTATTTCATGATTCAATAATTGCAAAGCGTTTGTCAGCGCAGTTTTTATTTTATTTGTGTTCATGTTTGGTTCTTTAATTTTTGTAAAATAAAAATCAAAAACTCCATTCAAAATTTTAAATAATCCAAACTCATCAAAACTTTTCTAAGCTTCTCTTCACACCATTGCAATCATTTCTTCCGCATTCTTAGTTGCATTGCCACCGATGTCATTATTAAAATAGATAAAGGCGTTTTTTATTTTCTTAAAAGATTGTATGGTTTTAACCATTTTTTTTAAATAAGCTGATGAATAAGGGGAACGATACAAGTCAGGCACACCATGCATTCTGTAATAAAGCACCGGTGTATTTTCAATAATTGTTTCAGGCAAATCAGGATGGCTCATCCCCGAAAAAGTGATGTTATTTTCACCGAGTATTTTATATACTTCTTCATTCCACCAACTGCTGTTTCTAAACTCAACCACATTTGGAAACCGGGGATTCAAATTGTTTATTATTTTATCCAGCCGATCATTCGTATAATCAAAACGGGGAGGAAACTGAAATAACACACAACCGGTTTTTTCCTTTAGTCCTTCAGAAACTCTTTCATAAAAATCTGTCAGCAACTGCCCGCATTCATTCATTTTTTTAAAGTGTGTTACCAGCCGCGGTGCTTTTACAGAAAAAGAAAAATCTGGCCCGCTTCTTTCGTACCAACCTTTAAAAACAGCTAATTCAGGGAACCTGTAAAAAGTGACATTTAATTCAAGCGTATTAAAATGCTGGCAATAATATTCAAACCACAATCTTTGCGGAAGACCTTTTGGGTAAAAAATTTCTTTCCAATGTTTATAATAAAAACCAGAGCATCCAATGTGCCATTGTATCATTTGATTGAAATCTCAAATAATATGCCGTGGATTGTTGAAAGTTGAGAGTTGATTGTTGAAGGTAAAATTGCTAACCTTGAACTTTAAACTTTGAATTTTTCAAAGTTCCTTCCCCAACATCACAAACATGGCAATTGCTGCTGCGCCCATGCCGGCAAAAGTCACCCATAAAATTATTTTTGAAAGCAAGCCACTCTTATATTCGCCCATAATATTTTTATTTGCAGATATTCTGATAATCAGGTAAATAAGCGGAACGGCCGCCACGCCATTTAAAACTGCGGAATATACCAAGCCTTTTACAGGATTAATTCCCACAAAATTGATGATCAATCCGATAATTGTTGCGATTGTGATGATACCATAAAAGCCATGTGCTCTTTTCAGTTTTAAATTTAATCCCGATTTCCAGTTTACCGCTTCTGAAACAGCATAAGCAGCAGAACCGGAAAGAATGGGAACGGCTAGAAATCCGAGCCCGATAATGCCAACTGAAAAAATTAATTTAGATAAATATCCTGCATGAGGAAAAGAATGGACAAGCGGTTCAAGCGCTTTAGCGGCATCGGCAGCGGTTTTGATGTCGGTTACGCCACTCTTGTGCAAAACAGTTGCAGCTACTACCAATATACTCCAGGTAGTTATTTCAGAAATGATCATGCCGGCATTATTATCTATCCGCATTATATGGATATTACTTTGCCTGATAGACGGCGACCCATGTTTCATCCATCTTTTTTCTTTTACTTCCTCTACTTCCTGCGAAGTTTCCCAAAAAAACATGTAAGGAGAAATTGTTGTGCCAAGCACGCCGGTAATGATAAAAAAGAAGGCGAAATTAAATTCAATATGAGGAATAAAAGTAGCCTTGAGAACCGTAAGCCATGGCATCTTTACAATAAAAACTGTAATGGGATAAGCGAGTAATGAGAGTGCAAGCCATTTGAGAATTTTTGCATACACTTTATAAGTTGTAAATATTTCAAGAATTAAAATGCTTGCTGTAAATAGCAAAGTCCATACAATAAAAGGAAACGGGATTAATAACCTGGCAGCCGCAGCCATAGCTCCAATATCTGCGCCAATGTTTATAATGTTGGCGATTACCACAAGCGTGACTACTGAATACAAAATTTTACGGTTGTAATTTTCTTTTACTATCGCAGCGATTCCTTTGCCTGTTACCATTCCGATTCTTGCGCACGCTTCCTGTACAGCCATCATAAAAGGAAGCATATAAAGTGCAGTCCATAATTGGCCATAACCAAACTGGGCACCGGTTTGAGAATAAGTAGCAATGCCGGAAGGATCGTCATCAGCAGCGCCGGTGGTAAGTCCCGGACCGAGTACTGATAAAAATTTTATCAATTTATTTCGCCTGACAGGAGCTTTTTTTCGCTGAACCATTTTAACAATTGAAGATGTAAGTTAATTAAATAGTATAATTATTTTTAAAGCTAAATTCGGTTGGTTGCTTTCAGTAAAAAAATAAATAACACGGATTTCGTGTTCTCCTAATTCTTACCACAAAAACTAAAAAGACTAAAGCAACAACATATAAGACAAAAGAAAAACCGCATTTTCATTTTATTTTACAATGAAGGAAAATAACGACGCTTCAGTTGACTAATCGGTCTGTAAAACATTTTGTTAATAAGAAACATATCAAAAAAAAATTTTTACCTTTGTAAACTCATTAAAGCGAATGAATCGTAGCATTTATATAAGAAAGTCTTTCGCCATTATTTTGCTGGCAATTTTTGTATTGAGCAACACGCCTACAAAATATTTACACAAGCTATTTGCAAACCACACAGATTTTATAAGTAAAACTTTAACCGATTCAAACAGGCCACAACTCAACGTATCAGGCATCAATTGTCATTGCGAGAGCAACGTCGTGATAGCACCCTATAACATTGAAAGTGCTATTGCTATTAACCCGGTTTCTCCCGTATTTCCAGAATTTTCAGTGACCGGAATTTATAAAATTACTTTTTCTGAATCTTTTTCTTTTGGATTAAGAGGTCCTCCATCCCGCGTATAAATTGCTTCACCTGTTTTCACGATCCAATTTAAAATAATAAATGTGTTTCCTTTTATTATTCAAGCCTGAATTCATTTGACGAATCTCCTCTTAAAATTTCAATATGAAAATCTTTCTTTTTACAATTATAATAAGCACATGTTCATTAATATATCTTTCTGTTAATGCACAAAAAAATGCAGCCCGTTTTTCCCTTTCAGGGAAGATTACAGATACTTCAGGAGCCGCGCTGGCCGGAGCTTCCATCTATATTTCTGATCTTAGAAAAGGCGATGTTTCTGATGCGAATGGAAATTATCAGATCAATAATATTCCATCCGGAACTTATGTGGTTGAGGTAAAATTTATTGGATATAAAACAATTCTGAAAAATATTTATTTTGATGAAAATAAAGCAGAAAACTTTTCAATGGCAATTGCAGTAACAGAAGAAAGCGAGATCGTAATTACCGGTTCTTCAAAAGCTACTTCTATCAAAAGAAATCCAATTCCAATTGTTTCTATTAATAAACAATTTCTTCAGCAAAACCTCAGTACGAACATTATTGATGCGATTGCAAAAGTGCCGGGAATCAGTGAGGTAACAACAGGCCCGAATGTATCAAAACCTTTTATTCGCGGATTGGGATTTAACAGAATTCTTACTTTATATGATGGTATCAGGCAGGAAGGCCAGCAATGGGGCGATGAACATGGAGTAGAAGTGGATGAAAATACGGTAAATAAAGTGGAAGTAGTGAAGGGACCCGCCAGCCTCATTTATGGCTCTGATGCTTTGGCAGGCGTAATAAATCTGCTTCCTGCAAATCCTCCGGCACAAGGAAAAATAATTGGAAATATTCTCACAGATTATCAGACAAATAACAGGCTGATAGAAAATTCTGCAAGCATTGCAGGACATACAAATGATGTAACCTGGGGTGGCACTTTTACGCATAAAATGGCTACCAATTATAAAAACAAATATGATGGAAGGGTTTATAATACAGGCTTTGCAGAAACCGATGCCTCCGCAAATGTGGGTATTAATAAAAACTGGGGCTATAGCAGGCTTGGTGCTTCCATGTATAATGATCTCCAGGAAATCCCTGATGGAAGCAGGGATTCTGCATCGAGAAAATTTACCAAACAAATTACAGAAGCAGATACTTTCAGGCCTATTGTAAGCGATGAGGAATTAAATTATTATAAAATTTCTGCATTGCATCAAAGTGTGCAGCATTACACTGTTTACAATTCAAATAGCTTTTTAATTGGCAGTGGGAGGCTTGCTCTTTCACTTGCTTTTCAAAGGGATATTCGGAGAGAATTCAGCCATCCCGAAGTACAGGTTCCAGGTTTATACCTGAAACTAAATACCTACACTTATGATGCGAAATATTATTTTCATGAGTCTAAAGGATTTAGTGTAACAACCGGTATAAACGGAATGTATCAAAATAATGATGTAACCAGTGGAACAGAATTTATAATTCCTTCTTACCATCAGTTTGATTTTGGACCATTTATTTATGCAAAGAAAACTTTAGGCAATCTTGAAATAGCCGGAGGTTTACGGTATGATGTTAGAAATTTTAGCAACGAAGGATTATATATTACTAACAATCCTGCTACCGGTTTTGATCATATAGTTACCGGTGCTGATACCACAGATGCAGAACATCCGTTCTCTTCCACTAAACATACTTTTTCAGGAGCCAGCGGAAGTCTTGGACTGTCTTATAAAATCAATAACCAGTTTAGTATGAAAGCCAACATAGGCAGAGGTTACAGAGCGCCGAATATTTCTGAAATATCTTCTAACGGTGTGCATCCCGGAACGAATATGTACCAAATTGGAAATACGAATTTTAAACCTGAATTCAGTATGCAGGAAGACCTGGGAGTTGAATTTAATTCAACGCATGTAACTATTAACGCTGATGTTTTTAATAATAATATTCAAAATTACATTTACAACGAGAAATTAATAAACAGCCGCGGTGAAGATTCTGTAATTGTTCCGGGCAACCAAACTTTTAAATTCGTAGCTGCAAGGGCGAATTTATATGGAGGCGAATTGAGCGTTGACATTCATCCGCATCCATGGGATTGGCTTCATTTTGAAAATTCTCTTTCTGTTGTTTATGCAACAAACAAAGGCGTTGCCGGCGCAGGAAAAATTTCGGACAGTGCGAAATATTTACCTTTTATTCCGCCATTGCATACTATATCTGAATTGCGGGCCAATATTAAAAAAGCGGGAAGCGTTTTGTCGAATGCATTTGTAAAAGTACAGTTTGAAATTTATGCAAAACAAGACCGCGTTTATCTTGAAAATAATACGGAAACGCCTACTGCCGGTTATCAGTTATTCAATGCAGGATTTGGTTCAGATATTCTGAACAAAAAAGGAAAGCCTATGTTTAATATTTCTTTCTTTGGAAATAATTTATTCAATGTGGCTTATCAATCCGGCCTGAACAGGTTGAAATATTTCGAACCTTACCCTAATAACTTTACAGGGCACAACGGGATTTATAATATGGGCAGGAATTTCAGTTTACGGGTAGATGTTCCTTTGAATTTTTAAAGGGTAAAAAAAGTTTTTGGGTCACATTTCAGCCATACTTTTTACTAAGGTCTGATAAGTATAAAGATTTAAATTTCACTATGAAATTTTTTTATTACAGAAACTGAAATATTTACTGATTGCAAAAACTCCTATATCATTCCTTCATCCGCAAAGCTATAATAACCTTCATCGCTGACAATAAGATGATCAACAACCTCTATATCAAGCAGCTTTCCGGCGCTTTTAAGTTTAGCGGTAAGTTCTTCGTCGGCCCTGCTCGGACGCAGGCTGCCGGAAGGATGATTGTGGCAAAGAACCATCGAAGTAGCCTGAACTTCCAGGGCTTTTAAAAAGATGATTCGCGGGTCAACAATCGTATGGCTGATTCCGCCGATACTCATTATCTGGAAATGTTTTACTTTATTTGACCTGTTCAGAAAAATAACTGCAAACACTTCATAAGGGTGATCTTTTAAAGAAGCTTTTAAATAAGAAGCGAGTTCGCCACTCGAAGTTAAACGCGTTTTAACAAGGTTTGCACAGCCATGCCTTCTTCTTCCCAATTCCAAAGCAGCCATTAAAGTTACTGCTCTTGCTTCGCCAATTCCATTCACGGTCATCATTTCTTTTATAGAAACTTTACCTAATTCATCCAGGTTGTTTTTTCCAAGATTCAATACTTTTTTAGCAACATCTATGGCACTGTCCTTTCCACTTCCGGAATTTATTAAAATAGCAAGAAGCTCGGAATCACTGAGGCTTTCTTTTCCTTTGGTCAAAAGTTTTTCGCGTGGACGGTCATCTATTGCCCAGTTTTTGATGGAGGTGGAAGAATTGTTAGGACTTTCCATGACTTTCAGTTTATTTCCAAAAATATTAATTATAATTTCGCCAAACTAATTATTTGCTTCATAACAATTTTTTATATGCATCCTAATGTAAAAATCTTTTCCGGAACGGGTTCACAATACCTGGCAAAACAAATAGCTTTAAGATTTGGAGAACCTTTGGGAAAAATAAATATTCAAAAATTCAGTGATGGAGAAATCGGTGTTGAATACCTGGAAAGTATCCGCGGGCAGTTTGTTTTTTTGATACAAAGCACTTTTTCACCTACCGATAATTTGATGGAATTGTTGCTGATGATAGATGCTGCCAAACGTGCATCAGCTTATAAAGTAATTGCTGTAATTCCCTACTATGGATATGCACGGCAGGACAGAAAAGATAAACCACGCGTAGCGATCGGTTCAAAGTTAGTTGCAAATATGCTTGTTGCCGCAGGAGCAGACAGAATCATTACGATGGATCTTCATGCACCGCAAATACAAGGGTATTTTGATATTCCGGTAGATCATCTGGATTCATCCGCTATTTATATTCCTTATATCGAAGATCTGAATCTTGAAAATCTGACTTTCGCTGCTCCGGATGTTGGAAGCGCTAACAGAATAAGAGAAATCGCCAGTTATTTTGAAGTGGATATGGTCATTTGTGATAAGCACAGAAAAAGAGCGAATGAAATTGCGAGCATGGTTGTGATAGGTGATGTAACAGATAGAACTATTGTATTGATTGATGACATTTGCGATACCGGTGGCACACTTTGCAAGAGCGCTGCTTTGTTATTGGATAAAGGTGCTCGAAGTGTAAGGGCTTTTTGTACACATCCGGTTCTAAGCAATAATGCTTACGAAACTATTGAAAATAGTGTTTTGGAAGAATTGGTTGTATGCAATACGATACCATTAAAAAAGAGAATTGATAAAATAAAAGTAGTTTCAGTAGCTGATCTTTTCGCCATTGCCATTCGCAATGCTTATGAAAATAAAAGCATCAACAGCCTTTTTATCAGAAGTAAAATACATAAGAAGAATCTGGCAGGATAGGGGTAAAAAGTTGAATATTGTTTCTTAATTCTTCTTAATTCTCAATTCTATCCTTCGTAATTTCATTATTCACCCTGCGCCAGATATACAATGGATTTTCATTTTTTAATTCATCAGGCAGGAATTTATTTTCCCAATTCTGAAAGGCCACTGGCCTCGCAAAACGTTTAATTCCATCTGCTCCTACAGAAGTAAACCTTGAATCGGTAGTGGCAGGAAAAGGACCGCCATGCTGCATGCTCAGGCATACTTCGACGCCGGTCGGTACGCCATTCAGAATAAATCTGCCGCAAATATTTTTTACAGATTCAATCAATTCCTCATTGGAATTCAGATCATTATCAGTTGCCATTAAAGTGGAAGTTAATTGTCCTTCCAGGTTTTGTGCTACATCAATCATTTCATTCATATCCTTACAGGAAACTACCAGCGAATAAGGCCCGAAAACCTCCTGGTGTAAAACAGGATTTTGAAGAAAATTTTCTCCTTTTGTTGTTGCAATTGTGGGTGTGCCTTCATTTTCTTTTTTAGGAATTTCAGAAACCGAAACGGTGATTACATTATTTTGCTTCAAGGCATTATTTCTTTTTTCATTAAAAGCTTTTGCTATTCCGGCATGGAGCATTTTTGCTGGCGCTGTCTTTTGAATTTCTTCTCCCAGCAAAGCAATAAATTTGTGCAATTCTTCACTTTCAATTCCTGTGATTAATCCGGGATTTGTGCAAAATTGTCCTACACTTTGGGTAATTGATGCAGCATACATTTTTGCAATTTCTTTATACGATTGTTTTAATTTTTCCGGTAACAAAAATACAGGGTTGATGCTTCCCATTTCAGCAAAAACAGGAATGGGAATTTTTCTTTCATTGCCCCAATCAAATAGTTGCTTGCCTCCGGCAAATGAACCTGTAAAACCCACGGCGCTTGTGCGTTTGTGCATTACCAAAGATTTGCCAACCTCAACGGAAGCACCATGAATGTGTGCAAAAATTCCTTTTGGCATTTTGCATTTCTGCACGGCTTTTAAAATTGCAGCAGCTACCATTTCTGAAGTTTCTGCATGCGCGGGATGTGCTTTTACTATTACCGGGCAACCGGCAGCAAAAGCACAGGCTGTATCGCCACCAGCGGTGGAATAAGCAAATGGAAAATTACTGGCTCCGAAAACAACCACGGGTCCGAGTGGAACCAGTATTTTACGAATGTCATGGCGCGGGGGCTTTTTATCCGGAACAGCAGTGTCTATTGAAGCTTCCAGCCAATCGCCTCTTTTACTTGCTTCGCCATATTGATTCAATTGGAAAACAGTTCTTGTTAATTCACTTTTCAATCTCGGTTCCGGCAGATTTGTTTCGCGCATTGCTGTTTTAATTAATTCATCTGCACAGTTTTCCAATTCTGTTCCTATTGCCCTCATAAAATCTGCTCGTGCACTTAAGGGCATTTTTCTGTATTGATAAAATGCTTTCCAGGCATCTTCCATTGATTTATTGATCTCTTCTATTGTTGCATCTTTGTACATGTGATATGGTTTTTTTGGTAAAATGAATTGATTCAATATATCGCAAATCAAAATGCATTCCCAAAATTAAAATGATATTAATTCCTTCCCGAATGGTCAATCATATTTGCTTATACTTTAACTTTTATTTCCTTCCTTTTTCTACAATGTCCTCAATAATTTTTACCGCATGTTCTCTTGAATTTTCAATAAAAAGCCGGTGTGTATTCATGCCGCCGCAGATCACGCCGGCGAGATAAATTCCTTTTACATTTGTTTGATAATTGCTTTCGTTGTAATCCGGTTTGCAAACATCATCATCAGAAATTTTAATTCCGGCATCGCATAGAAACTGAAGATTCGGCTGATAACCGGTCATAGCAATCACCCAATCATTTGGAATGGTAACAATTCCTTCAGGCGTTTTGATATCCACGTCATGTTCTCTTATTTCTTTTAATTCAGAATTAAAATACGCTTTTATGGAGCCTTCTTTTATCCGGTTGTCAATGTCCGGTTTTACCCAATATTTTACGCGATCACTTATTTTATCGCCACGAATAACCATCGTTACTTTTGCACCTTTGCGCCACGTTTCTAAAGCGGCATCTATTGCTGAATTGGCGGCGCCCACTACCACCACATTTTGAAAAGCATAAAAATGCGGATCGTCGTAATAGTGTTTCACTTTTGGAAGTTCTTCCCCTTTTACATTCAGCAAATAGGGAATATCATAAAAGCCGGTGGCAATAATAACATTGGAACTTTTATATTCTGCTTTTGAAGTTTTTATTTTAAAATATTTTCCTGATCTTTTTACTTCGGTTACTTGTTCAAACAGATGGATATTCAAATCAAAGGAAGTAACAATACGCCGGTAATATTCCAGCGCTTCATTGCGTGTTGGTTTATTATTGTTACTCACAAAAGGAACATTGCCAATTTCCAATCGTTCGCTGGTGCTGAAAAAAGTCATGTTTACCGGGTAATTGTACAATGAATTTACCAATACACCTTTTTCAATAATCAGATATTTCAATCCTGCTTTTTTTGCCTGAATGCCGCATGCAAGGCCAATCGGGCCGCCCCCGATAATTATCACATCGTAAATTTTTTCTGCTCTCATGGAAACGAAGTTATTATAGCTTGATTAAAAATGGTTTAGAATTGTTTAGAATAGTTTAGAATAATTTAGAATAGTTTAGGCTTTGCTAATATGTGAATTATCAAACCTATTGGTATTATTTTTGCCCTTTAATCTTTACCTATTATGAGATATTCATTTATTTTAATTTTCCTGTTCTTTTCTGCTCATTCTTTTTCTCAAAGTATTGATACAGTTTTGCAAAATAAAGTAGTTGTTTTTAAAGACTATCGTTTGGATATTCTTGCAAAAAAAGAAGCGGAAATCAATACAGCAATTTTAAAGAAACAGGCACGAACTGCACAAGGCTACAGGCTGATGATATTGAATACCAGCGATAAAGATTATGCATTTAAAGTGCGTGCAGAACTGCTGCAAAAATTTCCTGAGCAAAAGCCTTATATGTGGTATGCGAATCCTTATATCCGCATCAAATTTGGAAATTTCAGAACGAAAGAAGAGGCAGAAGTTTACAGAAAACAAATTTCAAAAATGCTTGGAGGCGCCAATATTTATTACCTTCCTGAAACGATAGAAGTAGATCCCGGAAAAGATTTTGATCCGGATAGTATGAGGTAAATAGGGTGAATAAATTTTAAAAGAAATAAAACAGGAAACAAACACATAAGGCGGATTTCTATTTAGGTTTTCTTTATTTAACCTAAAACCTAAAACCTGACACCTAATCTACAAATTCGCAATATCTCCAGCCAACAACGCCACCGTAGCTTCTGCAACTTTTGCCTGGTACAATGCATTATACAAACGGTTTTTTGCATCATTATAGCTAATCTGTATCTGGCGTAATTCCACAGAAGTGATGTTTAATTTTTTATAGCGTTCGGTAGCGATCACGATATTTTCTGTTGCCAAAACGAGATTGTTCTTTTCGAGATCGATCGCTTTTAATGCAGTATTATAATTGATATAAGCATTGGTTAATGAAGTTTGAATATCATTCTTCGTTTGAGTGATCGCCAGTTGTTGATTTTTTATCTGAATATCACTTATGGCCAGTTGTTTTTTTACCAAAATTCCATTAAACAATGGAACCGTAATTCCTACAGATCCTGATGGACCATAGGTTTGATTAAGTAACGTGAAACCTGCACCATTCCTGTTTCTTACGAAATTATAAAAGCCGTTTAATTCAACTGATGGAAGTCTTGCCGCATTCACTTCTTTTTTTTCCTGTGCCAATACTGCCAACTGGCTATTGGCAAGAAGTACATCCGGGTTTTGCTTATTAATTTTATTTTGAACGTCTGAATATGCAGGCAAAGGCAGCACCATAATCGTATCAATAACCGAGAATGATGTGTCGGGATTTTTGCCCATCAGATTATTTAAAGAAGATTTTGCAATGGCAATTGAATTTTGCAATGAAAGCAAATTAGAGCGTTGTTCATTCAAATCAACCTGAGCTTCGAGCACTTCATATTTTGCGCCGGTTCCTATCTCAAACCTGCGCTGGGCAAGATTATAACGATCGGTATATAGACTGATCTGTTCGAGAGTCGCTTTTTTTTGTTCGTTTAAGGTAACAATATTATAGTACGAAGTAATCACATTATAAACCGTTTCATTCAAACTTTTTCTAAAAGCATATTCCCCTGATCTTTCTAATTCTTCTAATTTTTTCTTTGTTGCAAACATTTTAAAACCATCAAACACCGTCCAGTTTACCGCAAGGCCGGCGTTTAAATTCTGGGTGGTATTTCCGTTTTTGTTCGTAACGGTCCCATTGCTTAATTTTTGTTGAAGGTTATTTACACCAACTGTTTTTGTAGCGGTAGCACTGATAACAGGTATGGCGCCTGCGTTTGCCCAGTTGTTATTGATAGATCCTATTTCGATTTCATTTTTGCTGATGATCACTCCATAGTTGTTTTCAATCGCAATTTTTATAGCATCCTGTGCATTAAGCAAAGTATCCTGAGCAAACAAAGGAGAATAAAAAAAGAATATTAAAGAAAGAGAAAAAAAGAATTTTTTATAAAAGCGCTTCATTCATTGGTTGTTTTTTGCGTGAAAGAAAAGCATACATTGCCGGTACCACATACAATGTAAGAATCAATGAAAATAATATTCCGCCAACGATTACAATCCCCAAAGGAACGCGGCTGGTAGAAGCATCACCAATGGAAAGTGCCAATGGCAAAGCACCAAGCGACATTGCCAGGCTGGTCATCAGAATGGGGCGCAAACGCAGGTAAGCAGATTCAATAACAGCGTCAATTTTCTTCATTCCCGCATCTCTTTTCTGATTGGCAAATTCCACAATTAAAATTCCATTTTTGGTAACGAGCCCAATCAGCATGATCATTCCGATCTGAGAGAAAATATTAAATGTCTGTCCGAAAATCCAAAGAGAAAGCAAAGCTCCGGCGAGCGCTAAAGGCACGGTAATCATAATGATAAACGGATCAATGAAACTTTCAAATTGCGCAGCAAGAACGAGATAAATAAGTATGAGTGCGAGCACAAATGCAAACACGGTGTTACCTGAACTTTCAGAATAATCCCTGGAAGTGCCGCTGAGAGCCGTTGTGAAAGAATCATCCAGTAATTTGTTAGCTATTCTGTCCATTTCTTTTATACCGTCGCCAACAGTATGTCCCGGTGTAAGCCCTGCGGAAATTGTTGCAGATTTATAACGGTTGAAATGATAGATAGTTGGTGGCGCAGAAGCTTCAGAAGAACTGATTAAATTATCAAGGCCGATATTTTCACCGCGGCTATTTTTCACCATTATTTTGCTCAGATCATTTGGATCATCTCTGTCGCCGCGATCCACCTGCCCAAGGACCTGGTATTGCTTCCCGGATTTTAAGAAATATCCCAATCTTCTGTCACTGTATGCAAGTTCGAGCGCCTGGTTAATATCGTTGACACTTACCCCCAATTCACTCGCCCGCAACCGGTCAATATTAACCCGTAATTCCGGCTTATTAAATTTCAGATCCGCATCTACTCCCTGCAGGATGGGGCTTTTTTTCGCTTCTTCTAAAAATTCCGGAAGCACTTTTCTGATCTTATCAAAATCATTATTCTGGATTACAAACTGAACTGGCTGCCCACCGCGCCTGCTGGTAGAAATAGTCTCTTGTTGTGTAGCAAATGCTCTTCCCTGTGAAAATCTTTTAAGATTTTTGTTTACCATATCTACAATTTCCTGTTGCGACCTCATCCTGTCTTTTGGTTCGGTAAGCATTACATTAAAAAAGCCACTGTTCACAGAACCTCCGCCAAATCCGGGAGCTGTAAGGCTTATGAGCATTGTTTTTTCCGGTATTGAATCATTTAGAAAAGTGCCGAGCGTATCCATGTAAGAATCCATATAATCATAGGAGGTGCCTTCAGGTGCGGTCACACTCAAACGAAACTGGTTGCGATCTTCTAAAGGCGCCAATTCAGAAGGAAGCCCTTTGAAAATAAAATAAATAATTCCCAAACAAACCGCCACCAATGCCAAAGCAACCCATTTGAATTTCATGAACCCGGCAAGGCTCTTTTTGTAACCATTTTCCATCCACTGAAAAAATGGCTCTGTCTTTTTATAAAACCATGAATGGCCAATTTTTTTATGAGTAAGTTTTACGTTTAAAACAACGGTAAGCGTCAGCGAAACAAACGCAGAAATAAGTACGGCACCTGCAACTACAATTCCAAATTCGCGGAATAATCTTCCCACAAATCCCTGCAGAAATACAATCGGTAAAAAAACAATCGCCAGCGTAATGGATGTGGAAATAACTGCAAAATAAATTTCTTTCGAACCTTCTTTTGCAGCCTGGTATTTGTTCATTCCGGCTTCTATCTTTTTGAAAATATTTTCCGTGACGACGATGCCATCATCCACTACAAGCCCTGTTGCCAGTACAATCCCGAGTAATGTAAGTACATTGATGGTAAAGCCAAAAAGATACATGATAAAGAACGCGCCGATGAGCGAAACGGGAATATCAAACAACGGCCTAAGCGCTAAAATCCAGTCGCGGAAAAACAAATAAATGATCAGGATCACCAATCCCAATGCAATGAGCAGCGTTTCTTCTACTTCAGAAATGGATTTTTTAATAAATTTTGTCTGGTCCATTCCTACGTCTAATTTAAGATCTGCGGGAACTTCTTTTTTTATATCTGCAAGACGTTTATAAAATTCATCAGAAATGGATACATAATTGGATCCAGGCTGCGGAATAATGGCGAGCATGATCATCGGAACGCCACTTTCTTTTAATCCGGATTCTTCATTTTCCGGTCCTAAAACCACATCTGCAACGTCTTTTAATTTTACGTTTACACCATTGATATTTTTTACAATAAGATTATTAAACTCTTCTTCAGTATTCAATTGTCCGAATGTGCGCACAGAAAGTTCAGTATAGTTTCCGGAAATTTTTCCAGCCGGAAGTTCAACACTTTGGGTGAGTAAAGCATTTTGCACATCATTGGTAGAAAGCCCGTAAGCCTGCAATTTATCAGGCTTAAACCAGATGCGCATCGCATATCTTTTTTCGCCCCAAACAGAAATCGAACTTACTCCGGGAATAGTTTGTAAACGTTCTACAATATTATTTTCCGCATATTCCGTTACTTCTAAAAGATTGCGTGTATTACTTTGAACAGTTACTGCAATAATTGGCTGCGCGCTTGCATCTGCTTTTGATACAACCGGTGGTGCGTCTATATCCTGCGGTAAACTTCTGGTGGCCTGCGATACTTTATCACGCACATCGTTTGCAGCAGTTTCGAGATCCACACTCAATTCAAATTCGACATTAATATTACTGCTGCCCTGGTTGCTGGATGAGCTGATATTTTTTACTCCCGGAATTCCGTTGATCGCTTTTTCGAGCGGTTCGGTTATTTGAGATTCAATAATATCAGAATTGGCGCCGGCATAAGACGTACGTACAGAAATATTTGGCGGATCAATAGCCGGATAATCCCTTACGCCCAAAAACTTAAACCCAATGATGCCAAATAAAACAATCACCAGGTTCAGAACGATTGCGAATATAGGGCGGCGCAAACTTATTTGAGAAATATTCACTTTTTATTCCTACTTATTTAATGATGAAAGATTGATTTTGCTTCCGGGTTTAATGGAAAGTAATCCTGTGGTAATTACCGTATCGCCGATAGAAAGTCCACTCAGTATTTCCACTTTTGCAGAATCACGCGTGCCGGTAGTTACTATTTTAAAATCGGCATTTCCGCCATTATATACGATCACTTGTTTATCTCTTGCCTGTGGAATAATAGCCTGGGTCGGAATCATTACGGCATCATTATTATCGCCCATATCAAAAGCCACCTTTGCAAACGAACCGGCGGTAATATTTTTATCAATGTTTTCAACAACTGCATGTACTTTCAGGCTCCGGTTTACTTCTGTGATACCGGATTCTGTGGCATATATTTTTGCCTGATAATTTTTGCCTGTCGCTTCTGTGGTAAAATTAATTACATTACCCAATTTTACTTTTGGAGTATATTTTTCAGGAACACTAAATTCGAGTTTTAATTTTGAATCCTGCCTGATGGTTGTAATAACTGTTGCGGGTGTGATGAAAGCGCCGATGCTGATGTTTTTAAATCCAACCTTTCCATCAAATGGCGCCCTGATAATTGTTTTATCAATCGCTGCCTGCAGCACCTGCATATCTGCTTTGATACTGCTTACATCAAGAACACTTAAATCATAATCCTGCTGGCTGATGCCACCGATTTTTAATAACTCCTGCTGACGTTCCTGTGTTTTTTCTGCTACCTGCAATTGCACTTTCAGTTTCTGAAGCTGTGCCTGAAGGTCACCGTCAAAAAGCCTTGCAAGCAAAGTCCCTTTTTGTACATGCGCTCCTTCTTTAATAGCGAGATAAGTTACTTTTCCAGATACTTCAGGGTGAATATCAGTTTCTTCAAAAGGCAATAAAGTACCTGCTACTTCAATACTGGAATGCAAAACAGATGGATGAATAATATATCCGTCAACACTCAAAGCCGCGTGTGCAGAAGGGTTTGCATTATTTTTTGGAGGAGGATCTGTCTTTTTAGTTTTGCTGCCGCATGCTGAAATAAGAAATATAAAAAAGATTCCGGTAATTAGTCTGGCGTACTTTAATTTCATTATATAAGTGCTGATTTTTTTATGCTGAATACGTAAGACGGTAAAAATATATAAAACCCTCGCAAAAGATTTCTATGAAATTACTTTTAGTAATTGTTTCACTTTATTGGCCACATGAATTAATTCCTGTCTTTCATTGCTAATAATCGTTACATGGCCCATCTTTCTTCCCGGCCGTGTTTCTTTTTTACCGTAAATATGTACAAATACATTTTCAATCTTTAAAACATCTTCGAGGTTCAGATATTTTGCTTTGCCTTTATAATTTGCTTCGCCAATCAGGTTTACCATTGCCGAATTGATAATGGATTTAGTATAGCCCAAAGGATAACCAAGAATAATTCTCCAAAGCATATCGAACTGGGAAGAATAGGCAGCTTCTATCGTGTGGTGCCCACTATTGTGCACGCGCGGTGCGGTTTCATTTACCAGCACATTATCGTCAATATCCAAAAATAATTCAACGGCAAAGATACCGGGGCTTTGAAGGTTTTTCACAACCGTTAATGCAATCGCTTCTGCCTTCCATAATATTTTTTCGCCGATTACTGCAGGACTAATCTGGTATTCCAATAAATTTAAATCATTATTAAAAACCATTTCTACCGGAGGATAAATAGCGCTTTTGCCATCTTCGGCAACAGCAACAATAATGGAAATTTCTTTTTTTATCGTAATGAGTTTTTCCAAAACGGCCTCTTCATCAAAGCCTTTCGCAACATCATTTTCATTCTTCAGAATTTCAACACCTTTGCCATCATAGCCTCCCATGGCAAGCTTGTGTGCAGCCGGAAAAAAACCGGTGTGATTTTGTAATTCTTCTTTCTTTTGAGTGATGATAAATGGAGAAGTAGGAATGTGGTTTTCTTTGTAAAATTTTTTTTGGGTTATTTTATTTTTAATAATTTCAAGAGCAGCCGGGCGCGGATAAACTTTTACTCCCTCTGATTCCAGCTTTTTTAATGCTTCAATATTTACAGATTCTATTTCAATGGTAATGGCATCAAGATTTTTGCCAAAATGATAAACATCATCAAAATTGGTGATATCTCCTTTGGTAAAATGACTGCATAAATGAGCTGCAGGACAGTTTTCATCATTCTCTAAAACAAAAGTTTCTACCGGATAATTTGCAGCAGCTTGCAACAACATTCTTCCCAATTGCCCACCACCTAAAATGCCTGCTTTTTTCATTCAAAAAATTTTTTGCAAGATAGAGGTAATGAAAGATTCTGCAACAAATTAAAATGATAAACTTTAAAATTAGGAAGAACAGGAACAAATCAACTTTAAGCTTGTTTAAAAATTTTAAATGAAAAGTGTAAAAATTGATTTTTTTTAGTAATAATTTCGGGAAACCTTAGTGGAAATGCGTAAATATAGTGTAGCAAACCTTATTACCTTATTTAAAAATAAAAAGGATATTTAAAAGAATAAGCCAATAAGATTGCATAGGTTTATTTTTGCTATTCAATTAAGGTTAAAAACCGGTCACTAAATTATTTGCACTCATTCTTTCTAATCCTATAAACTTTAGAATTTTGGAATTCAGTAAAGCAACAAATACTGACGATTCTTGTTTTCTTTTTTTCTGAAAATAGCTGATTTTGCATAAATAGAAATACGGTTATTTGTTCCTTTACTACACCAGAAATCCAAATGTTACGGGTATTTAATTTGGTATAAATTATTCCATTTCAACTTGTTCTTTTACTTTTAGCAAAATCGGTTCCCAGCCGCTGCCTTGCATGGTCTCACGAAATCTTTTTTCACCATCAGCTACTGTTGCATAATCTCCTTGCGTAACCGTTAAAGTAGTTTTACCGTTATCTTCCTGCAATTCATAAGTTACTGTAAGATAGTTTTCAGGAATATCCGCTATGGATGAATTAGGATCAATCGTGGTGTAGGATAGAAACTTTTCCGGTTCAATTTTAATGATCTTTCCTTTTACAAATACCATATCTTTTCCTTCATAATTGCCCTGCCAAAGTAAGTCGCTGCCGGGCTTCCAATCGGAAACAGTTTCGCAGCCAAACATATACTTTTTTGTTTCTGATGGATTCACCAATGCATTCCAAACCTTTGATGCCGGAGCATCAATTTGAACTTCATTCGTTACAAATAATTCTTTGCTCATGTTCTTTTTTTTGCAATTTACAAAGTTGAGAGAAAAACATTTTTGTTTTTAAATTTAAGCGGCAAAATGCATCACTGCATAAAGCGCCACTACAGAGATTGCTATCCATAATGCAACTCCCTGGATCAATGGTTTTATTCCAACAGCTTTCAAAACCGATCTTGATAATCCTGCACCGATTAAAAACAAGGTAACTGTTAACCCGGTTTTAGCCAGATCTACAATATATATAGATACCGGATGAATTGCAGGAAGGTAAGTGTTCAGCATCATCGCAAGAATAAATAAACCAATGAAATAAGGAATTTTTATTTTCTGTTTTCCTGTTTTAAAAAACAGCGTTGTTAGTAAGGCAACCGGTATGATCCACAATGCCCGCGCCAGTTTCACGGTTGTTGCTACCTGCAATGCTTCTGCACCATATTTGTTTGCGGCGCCTACTACCGAGCTCGTATCATGAATGGCAATGGCGCTCCACAATCCAAATTGCATTTGTGATAAATGCAACAGATGGCCGATAAAAGGAAATAAAAATAAAGCGATGGAGTTTAGAATAAAAATTGTTCCAAGTGCTACCGACATTTGTTTTTCTTCAGCTTTTATCAATGGGCTGATAGCTGCAATAGCGCTGCCACCACAGATAGCAGTGCCGCATGAAATAAGATGTGATGTTTTCTTTTCTATTTTTAAAAATTTGCCGAGTAACAAACCCAAAGCAAGCGTACCCGTGATAGATGCAACAGTAAAAAGTATTCCTTCTTTTCCCGCTTCAGCAGCACTTTGCACATTCATTCCAAAACCCAAACCAACAACAGAAACTTTTAATAAAAAAGAAGTGGCTTTATGATTCAAATGCAAAAAAGGATGGCCGATAAATTGCGCAATGGCAAAGCCAATCAATAACGCAACAGGCGGCGATACAAAAGATGTAAGGCAAAAAATGATGGCTATTACAAAAATAATTTCTCGGGTAGTAATATTTTTATTTAAAAAATTTCGAAACTTTTCCTGGAATGGAACGATTGTTTTTATTTCTGAACTTGTTTGCATAACTGGTACTTTTTTTTGATACAGGTTAAAAAATATCCTGTAGGATGAATGCAAATTTCAGCAGTAAATGAAGGCGGGAGAAATGGTAATTAGTGATGTACGATTACCTGAAGTTATGATGCCGGCAAAAATTAATAAACACATCCGGAAGCGATTCTGATTCGCCATGTAACTGGATAAAATAAAAATACCGTTCGATATCCAATCCTTTTATATCAATAATGCGGAACTCATTTTGTTTTAATTCATTCAACACAGAATGTATGGAAACAAAGGCCATACAATCAGAATGCAGCAAATATGATTTCATGCTTTCTGTACTGGCAAGTTGCATTTCGATTTTCAAATCACGAATTTTAATTCCAAAAGATTTTAATGAATGCGCAATTACTTCCAGAGTGCCGGAGCCGGGTTCGCGCAGCAACAAAGGGATATTTTTTAAATCCTGCGGTGGTATGATTCCTTTTTTTGCAAATGGATTTTTATTCGATGCAATTAAAATAATTTCGTCTTTTATAAATTCTGAATATTTTATAGAAGTATTTTTAGAACGGCCTTCAATCACTCCCAAATCAATTTCCTTATTTTTTAAAGCGCTTTCTATTTGCTCTGTATTATTTGTGGTAAGTGTGATTTGCACATCCGGAAATTTTTTATGAAATGCAGCAAGTGCCGGCGGTAAGACATACTGGGCAACGGTTGTACTCGCTCCCAATCTTAATTTTCCTTTATGCTTTTGAGAAAAATTGCTCATTTCAAATTCAAGATTCCGGTATATCGAAAATATTTGTTCAGTATGATGAAGCAATATTTCTCCTGCGGAAGTTAGTTTTATTTGCGAACCTTTTCTGTCAAAAAGTTTCGTTTTAAAATAATGTTCCAGTTCATGAATGTGTTTAGTGACAGCGGGCTGCGTGATGTATAATTCCGCTGCCGCTTTTGTAAAGTTGAGCCTTTTGGTAACTGTTTGAAAAACCTTTAAACGAAAATCGAACATCTGGAAATGATTAATTTTTGAGAATGGCAAATTTAGTTATTCAATCATTTGCAGTAAATAAAGAAATAAACGTCATTTCTGTTTACTATAAAGAAACAATAAACTTTCACTTTTATTATCTTCACTCAATGCGGAAACGAAAACTAAAAATATAAATATCAAAAGTATCAGTATTAGCAATGAATCTGTTGCACCTTTAAAAGAATGGAATGCAATTTTTGCAAAAGCGATTGAAGCGGGAGAAAAGCCCGAAGGTGAGGTATTTGATGGTATTGAAAATAAAACAGATGATGTTGAATGGCAATGTTTGGAGAACCACGCAGGTATGGAGTGATTATTTTGTGATTCATTTCATAAAAAAACCTGCAACATTTTTGCAGGTTTTTTTCAAATAAGATTTTAAAAAAATTATTTTTCGTATGGAAAATTCCTCGCTACTTTTTTCATCATTCTTGTAATCAGCTGATCAGTAGAACTGAGCACATCATCATTCATGGCTTTGTAAAAACGCCAAAGTAAATTTCCATCGGCGCCGTTATAGATTTGCAAGGTAAGCGCACCGCTTCCTGTTTTGCTTCCCATACTGCCTAACAGAACTGTCTTTACAATAGCGCCACTTTCCGAAGCGGTTTTTTCATAATCGTAGTTGCATTTAATTACTGCATCGACACCAAGGATTTTGCAGACCGAATCCTGTGTTAACAGATCCAATTGGTTATAAACTCCTTTCGCTTTTAATAATGCATTTGTACGTGTCGGATCCTGGAAGGTTACAGAATAATTATTTGCTTTTCTTAATAAATAAGTAAACATTGATGATTGAAGATTCGTTGTAAGGCTCTGTTCTTCGCTCCTGGTTGCAGAAGAGTCATAATGTTTTGGGATTCTTTTATAAACGATCGATACATTAAATGGAAGAATTGCTACTGTTTTTTGCTTCTGAACTTCACTCTTTAAATTGGGAGCAGAATAAGTTTGTTTGGCTGCTTCAAATTGTGCAAATCCTGAAAAGCTCAGAAGAAGTAAAAAAGATGCAAGAGAAATCCTGATTTTAATAATTTTTAGTTTGTTTTTTGTTTTTTTTTTTAAAAGCCTGCAATATAAAGACAAAAATATTTTTATGCAAGAAATTTTATTGCGCTAATAGCGCTTTTTTTATAGCGGTTATCATAGTATTTTTGGTAAAATATTTTTATCCCTGGCCTTTTTATTTATCTAATTTTTTATTTTTTTATCATGATCTCACATATTGTTGCTGCATCTGAAAATAATATCATCGGGATAAAGAATGGGTTGCCCTGGCGGCTTCCCAATGACTTTAAATACTTCAAAAATAAAACGTGGGGGATGCCGGTGATCATGGGCAGAAATACCTATGAATCTCTGAAAAAAGATCTGCCTGGCAGGATTAATATTGTGCTTACAAAAAAAAAAGACTGGCAGCCAAAAAATGTTTTTGTAACACATGATATAGATGAAGCAATTCAAAAAGCAGGTGAAAGCGGTGCGAAAGAAATTTTTGTAATTGGTGGTGGAGATGTTTTTAAACAAACATTGGAAAAAGTAAACAGGATTTACCTGACCCGCGTGCATACGAGAGTTGAGGGCGATACTTCTTATCCCGAACTGGATAAATCAAAATGGAAACTCATAAAAGAGCAGTCTTTTCCCGCAGACGAAAAAAATAATTATCCTTATACATTTGAGACTTGGGAAAAAACAGATCAAGCGTAAATTTCAGGAATGTATTCAGCTTTTCAATTAGCACAAAAATATTTTCGATATTATCTAAATGCTCAGAACGGCAAAGGCCACGGCGTTCATTCTCCTTTTGTTTTTGATTTTATTATTCATGTATTGAATGATAAAAAAAAATACGGTTGCTATACAAAAATAGAATCGGTTCGCAAAGAACTTCTTGCAAACAATACATTAATTGAAGTGGAAGATTTTGGTGCAGGCTCAGCAGTGATTCCTTTTAAAAAACGTGTCGTAAAAGATATTGCATCTTCTTCTTTAAAAAAGAAAAAATATGCGCAACTGCTTTTTAGAATTGCGAAATATTATCAATCAAAAACGATTGTGGAGTTAGGAACTTCTTTTGGAATAACAACTTCCTATCTCGCTTCTGCAAATGCGGATTACAAAGTGTTCACATTTGAAGGAGCGAAAAATATTGCGAGAATAGCTTCTGATAATTTTGCAAAATGTGGTTTAAAAAACATTGAACTGATTGAAGGAGATTTTCAAAAAACCCTTTCAGTAAACGGACAAATAATGTCAAATGTTGATTTGCTTTTTATTGATGGCAATCACCGTAAAGAGGCAACGCTTTCTTATTTTAATTTATTCCTGAAAAAAGCGACCAATAATTCCATTTTTATTTTTGATGATATTCATTGGAGCAAAGAAATGGAAGAAGCGTGGAAGCTAATACAGCAGCACGATTTAGTTACTTTAACTATTGA
>Ga0157370_10001207_pt1 | contig 32289 bp, 31 predicted proteins | sample C35metaG_FD_113463 | JGI IMG/M metagenome (GOLD analysis project Ga0157370, IMG submission 113463) | Corn rhizosphere microbial communities from Kellogg Biological Station, Michigan, USA - C3-5 metaG | ecosystem: Host-associated > Plants > Roots > Rhizosphere > Soil | place: USA: Michigan...
ATTTCTGGTTTATTTTCAGCACCCTATCTTTAATTAAGTAATGAGAATGAAAAACGCCACCACTTATTAATCCTGAAGAAATAAGGAACACCAAATGGTATTTATCTATATTGTAATGGAAAAAAAAAGAGCATATTTCATCAGCAAGAAGAAACCAAAGCCCAATACCAACTCCTAATATCCATGATGCTAAGCCTATTGCATCATCGCTCGTACGTTTAATACCAATAATAGCATTGTTTAGGTACCAATTATAAAGATAGAAAAAGATTCGGTCCATTTTTAAATATTAATTAATTAACTACTTTTTGGCATCTAAGATTAAATCTGATACCAACATTTCAGCACTCCAAAATAATAAACCTTCAGGGAATAACACTGCAACAGCAATTGTTCCTACAACTTCTGCACCCTTGTAAATTGCATTCGTATAATCATGTTTTTGAAAACTATTTTTCGCTTCAATTGCATTGCTTAATACTGATATATCTCCAGTTACTTTTCCTATCTCCTTTATTAATGGATTTTCTGCAAAACCATTTACTATCCGTGAAATACCATCTGCAGTTACTGCTGCATCTATTCCTTCATTTACCGTTAAACCAATGTCTGTTGCATTTGGTCTGTCTTTACTTGAATAATCATTATATGATGTTGCGAACCCTGTAAATGAAAGAAATTTACTTCCCATTACGATACCACCCATCGTACCCTCAGTTTGATCCTTTGCTTTGTTATAGCCAGAACTTTGAAAAGAGCCACTTACAAAACTATAGTCAATCCATACCCCTGCCTCACCTTTGCTGTTAGTTCCTGTGCGCGCTGAAAAATCAGGATCATAATATTGAGCGGGATCAGCACTAATTCCACCTCCTGACGATACTGCCCAATCATAAAACCCATCAGAAAATCCATCAAGTCCAAACTCGCCTATATAATCGATTAAATCTGTAACAGTAGCAAAATTTTGCGGGGTGGGTAATGTTTTTTTATCGCCAAATGGATCATTAAACATCACCGGGTTATTTCCTGCAAACCCGTACATGCTCATTGTAAAACTTTTCTCACTCAATACATCCACTCCACTAAATCTTCCAATCTGGATCATACTGCCTGTAAAAAGTACTGTACAAATTTACTCCATAATCTTCTTCCAACTCTACTCCACCGTTAAATTTATTCTTACTGTCCGGCTTTATCATTGCTTTATCACTTATCCCTGCCATCTGCAATCCAAAGGGATAATAGCTTTGTTCTTGTAACAATGGCCCTGTGGTATGGGTAACTATCAGGTCATCAAAATACACATTCTGCGGGCTTTGGTTACTTAAATACACATATAAATATCCATTCTTAGCCATAGTTTGCAAAGGAGCCACCAGCGCCTGTTTGCTGCTTCCGCTTTGCACCTGCAATGCGCCCATATTTCCCGCTACATACTTAAACTGGTCATCAAGCAATACCCAGTTAAGGTAAGCCTTTGGCAAACTGCTATTATAAGTTCTGTTGTTTAAAAATGAAAGTACATTTGGGCTTACTGTATTGCTCAATTGGGTTGCATTTCCACTTCCTATTTTACCGCCGCTTTGTTGTGTAACACCGCTCACCAATGTAGTAAGCAAATCGGTTAATAAAGTATTATCACTAACGGGCATTTGTGTTGTTCCGGTGTAGTAAGCAAACGTATTTATTTGTACTTTATCGCCCGCCATTACTTTTAATACTATTGATGGGCCTATGGTGTTACCTGCTGTACCAATTAACTTACTTACGTTATGATTATTGGGGTCGGTATCAAATGCTGCTGGTTTTGCATACACTGTTCTTACAGGGTCATAAACATTACTGAATAAGGCTCTTACCGTAGCGCTGTCTGCGGTTTCCATTGTTGCCGCATAAGTAGCTGTATCTTTTCCTTCGGTTAGTACGGTTCGTACATTTCCTAAATGGTCTCTTAAATAATAATCGTACTCAAAGGCATAATAAGTACTGCCGTTTGTGTTATTTCTTTTTTTAGCCCAACGTATTCTGCCTTCTTCATCACTTACATATTGCAGCGTATCATTTAAATAAACAAAGCCATCTATGTACAAATAGTTTTTTATAACGGTTGCTCCTGAAGAATAATCATTTACCTGCTTTCTTAATTTCACTCCTGCTGCATCATAGTAATAATATAAAGTGGCTTTATTGGCTAAAGCCCCAATTTTTTGTAAAATTCTTTGCCGGATTTTTTATAAGCTATGTGCACATGATGAATGCATTCCGCAGGGTCAGAATCTTCCAGGGCAAAATCCATTAACCCGATAAAATAAACTTCCTTTAATGAGTAATCCCATTTACCACCTTTTGGAGCCTGGTCGTGTATTAGCCTCGAACAATAATAAACTGCCCTGTCTTTAAAATATTGCTGGCGAATTCTCTGAACCTCAATAATAAATACCTGAATAAAGATAGACAGAAATGCCTATGCTTTCAAATAAAAATCAAATACGTTATTGCAGTTTAAAATAATTTTCTCTAAGAAAGTAAAAAGGAAATCTTTAATAAAGCCTGCCGGCAGGCAGGTTTTATCACTACAATGGTGCAGATCTGATTGCTGTTGGCATCCTGCCAACAGCAGCCGGGTAAATTTTGATTCAGGTTCTGATCTCCCTGCGCATAAAAAGCCGGTAGGTGAAGGCAAAGCAAACGGTTATTGCCGCTATAAGGCCTGTTATCTGCGGCCATACAATCATAATACTTTCTTTCAGCGGCAAAGGCGAAGGTATCGCTCCTGCCATTTGTTCCATTGTCAATGGCCCCAGGCTTCTTATCGAAGGCATCAGCAGAGTGGTAGTAGCATCGTTATATAACTGGCCTGGTGCAATTCTTAATAAATCCATCAGCAAATTGTTGTAGGCCAACGCCTGGTCCGGTTCAAGGAAACCACTATCCGGCAGTAACACGGAAGCTATAATATTTACGACAAAGCCGTAAAAGAAGGCAAAAAAAAGCCAAATCCCTATGGCGGTCAACGCGGAAGTGGCTGCATGCTTGAAAACCACAGACAAACAGATGGAAAGGCTAAGCCAGAAACCCACATACAAAATCGTTAATAATATAAAACCCAGAATCCGCAAAAATTCAACGGGCTCTATTGGTACTCCTGTTATAATAATCCCTCCTCCAATCATCAGCAAGCCCAGGCTAAGAAAAAGAACACTGATAACAATAAGCGCCCCGGTAAATTTTGCCAGCAAAAGGTTGTCACGGTAAACAGGTTGTGCCAAAAGGCGTGTAAGCGTACCATTATTCTGTTCAGCATTAACCGCATCAAAACCAAGCCCTATTCCGAGTAGCGGGCCGAGGAAACTTATAAAAATATGAAATGGAGGAAACGTATGATCTGTTATAGTTAACAGCTTCAGATATACAAAAAGATGATCAGGATCTTTCTCATTGGCGACTGCGCCGCGGATCATTCCTAACGACACATACATGGAGCCTATGAAGGTCAATATGATTAAAATAACCATAACGATAAAACGCCAGCTGCGGATATGATCTGCTACTTCCTTTCGCACCATCACTGTAAATGGGCTTTCAGCAGACGACAGGCTGCTATTGTGTTTTACTCTTTTTGAAAAAAGACCTTTGAAATAAACCGCCTGATTTTCCATCGGAAATATTCTTCTTTAGATTGTTTTCAAAATATCGTTGATAAATATCATCCAACCCAAATTCTTTTTTGTGTACGCCCATCACGTTCAAACCTTTTTCTACAAAAAAACGCACAATATCCGGGGTCAGATCTTCCGCACATGAAAATTCAACAGATTTATCAGAAACATTAATATTTCGTATTGCTGCAAATTGCTCTAATTCTTTCCGTAGGTTCCAGGAAGCGGGCAAAGGGTCTCTGACAGTAACCACTACTGTAAAAGATTCTTCCCCAAACAGATTACGGGAAAGTGTTTCAATGTTTCCTTCCACAAGCAATTTCCCTCCCACAAAAATACCTACGCGGTCGCACACCTGCTGTACCTGGTGCAGGTGATGAGAAGAAAGTATTACCGTCAATCCCTGCTGACGGCTCAGATGACGGATAAAAGACAGGAATTCTTTTACCCCGCTGGGGTCGATGCCCAATGTAGGTTCATCCAATATAATCACTTCAGGTTCCCGTATCAGTACGTCAGCAAGGCCAAGCCGTTGTTTCATTCCGCGCGAATAGGCAGCTGCTTTCTTATCCATCTCGCCTGCCAGTCCTACCATCTCCATAGTTTGGCGGGCACGCATCTCTGTTTGTTCTTCGGGAATACCGTTCAGTCTTCCGATGTACATCAGGTTTTCAAGAGCTGTCATGTTATCATAAAATCCTACACTGTCCGGCATATAGCCTACTTTCCGTTTTACCGCTATCGGATTAGTTGTGGCATTCAATCCGCAAACAAGTGCAGTACCGGCAGACGGCTCCGCCAATCCCAGCATCATCAGAATAGTAGTTGTTTTGCCGGCGCCGTTGGGCCCTAACAATCCAAATATCTCTCCTTTACCTATCTTCAAATGCAGGTCATCCACAGCTCTCAGGGAACCGTAATTTTTTGTCAATCCGTCCAGTTCAATAATAGGATTTTCCATTATCGCTTATCTTCTTCCGTATTTACGAATGAGGTAATACACAATTCCTAACGCCAGCAGAATGATGAGTACTCCTATCCATCCTGAAAGAATTGAAGTATTCACGGTCATGCGGAATGTGGCATCAGCATTGGCATAATTATTTTTTACGCTGAACTTTGTGACGTAATCACCTGCAATGGTTTTATCCGGAACATTCAGGGTAGCTTTTATATTGATTGTTTTGCCGGGTTCAAGCCTGTCTATTTTTGCCGGATCAAATGTGACCGTCCATTTTGCCGGAGCGTCGCCGGACAACTCAAGCCCGTCAAGAGGAAGCGAGCCGGTATTATTTACCGTTAGCTGAAGCACTTTGCTCCTGCCTTCTGTAATATCATCGCTCAGAAGGCCGGTAGGAGTAGTGAGTTCGACATTGTATGCGCCTTTCACCACGGCTTCCAACTGAAGCGTCAGGGTATCCTGTGCCGAAAAAGCAGTAACAGGTATATTGTATTTTCCCGGTTTTACGCCGGGAGCAGCATTGATCTCAACCGAGATATTCTGTGTCTTCTCAGAATCCACTCTGAGCGAAGCCACCTCGCTTCCTCCGGTCTCAAAAATGGTACTCCATCCTTCCGGCACGAGGGCTATCAATTCATACACCTGTGCCTGTTTACTACCATTATGTAATGAGGTGTTATAACGAAAAGTCTCTTTGGCCGTTGCCTCTATATTCATCAATGTGGCGGTAAATGAAGACTTGATATGGCCGTCTTTCTTTTGAGCGTATGTTGGTGCTAAAAAAAAGATTGCTAAAAGGGAAAAAATAAAACGTTGTAGTTTACCTTTTTTCAGATAAAAAATTTTTGTTGGCATAGTATTATTAAATGTTGGTATCCATTAATAAGACAAGGAGGTGCCTTTGGACAGGATAGACAAATGTAAAAAAAGGGAAAAAGCGCTTCTGTTAAAAAAAATTAAAATCTAAATTTTACAGACTCTCACACTTAGCAAAAAACAGTTGGAAAAGCAAGCCAGACGGACTGATACAGGTATTTTTAAAAAAATGGGAATATGGATTTTTTATTGCTTTACTATGACTATTTAGCAAACTTTCCTCACGAAACAATTCTTATTTTCCGTGCCTGCTTTGCTACATCTCTATGTTCTTTTCCAGTAAAAACATCCACGCCTGAATGACTCAGTCGGGCAGGCATCCACTACTGCAAAGCTCACAAAATACATTGCTTCCTGATTTGTTATTTTATAGCCGCCTGTACTCATAAACATTTATTATAAAATGTAAGATAAATGTCCTGAGTTGCAAACTATTACTGTCCGGTAAAAAATAAATTGGTATGTAAATTTATGATGGATATTGCATTTGAAGGATTTAAATTTCATATTTTTTTCAGCAGGCCCTTATGTAATTAATAGCAGTTGATTATGATTGTAGTGTGTACGTTGCTTAAATGATCCAGGGTAGTAGTCATAGACAAAACGACGACTGGCTATCGACAATCCACCACCTGAGAATCATTCTGGACTTCCATTACAATTAGAAAACAATTGATTTATATATGATTTCCTATCAAAGGAATAGAAATCCTCGCGCAAAAATTTTACACTTTCACTATTTGGAAACTTTTTAGAAATTCTATTGTATTCTACTATTGCCTGGCTATTGCCTTGAGTAAAAAACAACAACAATGCCCTATTTAATTGAATAGAAATATTATTGGGATTTTCCTGAATTTCCATATTATAGTGCGACATTGCATCTGAATAACATATCTCAGCAGAATCAATATCTCCTGTCTTTTCATATATATATCCTTTAAACACTTCCATAGAGAGATTCACAGGAAAGTAATAAAGAAACCGATTTAATACTTTTATTGCGTCTTTATATTTTTTTAAACTACAAAAGATTTCTGCCTCGTTACTGTAAAATAAAGGAACTGTATTATCTAGTTTTATAGCCCTCTCAAATAATTTTATTGCTTTTTCGAGAGAGTCTTTATTGCAGGTCGCTCCAGATGTCTTTAATGCCTTATCGTTTAACAAGTCTGCTTCGGATTTGATCTTTTTGCTTGCCAGGTGTTGGTTAACTTGTGATTTACAAGATGTGCTGGCCATCAAGATGAAATAAAAAATAAATTTGTATTTTTTCATAACGTTTTATTAATGTAAAATATTTATATTCTGTAATAGTGCGCTGATGCCTCCTCCAAGCGCTGCCAATACAGCTTCTCTGCCCCAAGGCTGGCTGTTTCAAAGCTGGCAGGAGGATAAAAGGTGGTATCTTTTTGTTCGGTAAGCACCGTGCATACGTTGTTTAAATGATCCCGGAGGTAGTAGTCAGAGAAAAACCCACATCAACTCTCCCTAAAGGGGAGCGTAGCGAATGCGGCCTTCGGTTTGTACATATTGCAGGGTATCATTTAAATATACAAATCCATCAATATTACAAAAAAAAACCGGCCATTTTTCAATGGCCGGCTTTTTTTTGTGTAACATCCTGATCAAGTCTTAAACTATCACCGTATCTTTTGAAATATTTTCATTTCTGAAAACAACTGTACCATCAAAGACATCTACCAAAACCGGTTTCGTTTTATCAATTGTACCGCTTAAAAGTTTTTTACTTAATTGATTTACGATTTGTTTCTGAATCAACCTTTTTAAAGGCCTTGCACCAAACTGCGGATCAAAGCCATTTTCGGCTAGATAATCAAGTGCATAATCAGTAAACTCGAGCAGCACGCCGCTTTTAGCAAGCTGCTCTTTCAAGTCGTTCAGTTGGATTCTGATAATTTCTTTGATATCATTTAACATAAGCGGCTGAAACATTATTACTTCGTCAATTCTGTTTAGAAACTCAGGACGGATTGTTTGCTTCAATAGATCCATCACTTCACGCTTGGTATTTTCTACAACTTCTTCTTTATTTTTTTCATTCACATTTTCAAAATTCGCCTGTATGATCTGGCTACCCATGTTGCTGGTCATGATGATAATGGTGTTTTTAAAATTCACCACACGTCCTTTGTTATCTGTCAATCTTCCATCATCCAAAACCTGCAACAAAATATTAAAAACATCCGGATGCGCTTTTTCAATTTCATCCAATAAAATTACACTGTATGGTTTGCGCCTAACCGCTTCTGTCAGCTGGCCACCTTCTTCATAACCTACATAGCCCGGAGGCGCACCAACAAGACGGCTTACAGAATGTTTTTCCTGGTATTCACTCATATCTATACGGGTCATCATGCTATCATCATCAAACAAATATTCTGCTAATGCTTTTGCCAATTCTGTTTTACCAACTCCTGTTGTTCCCAGGAAAATAAACGAACCAATTGGCTTGCGCGGATCGTGCAAACCTGCGCTGCTTCTGCGCACCGCATCTGCGACAGCTTCAATCGCTTCATCCTGCCCTACCACTCTTTTATGCAATTCATCTTCCAGGTTCAATAATTTATCTTTTTCGCTTTGCAGCATTTTATTCACCGGTATGCCGGTGGATTTTGCAACGCTTTCTGCAATATCTTCCGCATCTACTTCTTCTTTTAATAATCTTTTTTCATTAATTTCTTCAAGTTCAACCGTATGCTCCGCGATTAATTTTTCCTGGTTTTGTAGTTTGCCATAGCGGATTTCGGCTACCTTTCCATAATCACCTTCACGCTCTGCCTTTTCGGCGGCCATTTTCAGATTTTCCATTTCCGCTTTTGCATTCTGCACTTTTTCTACGAGTTCTTTTTCCTGTTGCCATTTTGCTTTGAATGTATCACGCTCTACAGAAAGATTGGAAATTTCGGTATTCAATTCTTTTAATTTCACTTCATCTTTTTCTCTTTTTATCGCTTCTCTTTCAATCTCCAGCTGGCGGATTTGCCTTTCCAGATTATCTAATTCTTCGGGCATTGAATTCATCTCAAGCCTAAGCTTTGCGGCGCTTTCATCAATCAGGTCGATGGCTTTATCCGGTAAAAAACGATCAGTGATATAACGGTTGGATAATTCAACGGCAGCAATAATTGCTTCATCTTTTATCCGCACATGATGGTGTGTTTCATACCGGTCTTTCAAGCCTCTTAAAATTGAAATGGCGTCTTCCACGCTTGGTTCATCTACCATCACTCTTTGAAATCTTCTTTCCAGCGCTTTATCTTTTTCGAAGAATTTCTGATATTCATTTAAAGTAGTGGCGCCAATTGCTCTAAGCTCGCCACGCGCTAATGCCGGTTTCAAAATATTGGCAGCATCCATTGCTCCTTCTCCCCCACCGGCGCCCACCAAAGTATGTATTTCATCAATAAACAAAATGATTTCCCCATCGCTTTCTCCTACTTCTTTTATCACTGATTTTAATCTTTCTTCAAACTCGCCTTTATATTTTGCACCTGCTATCAGAAGGCCCATATCCAGTGCATAAATTATTTTTGATTTCAGATTTTCAGGCACATCACCACCGATAATGCGAATGGCTAAACCCTCTACTATTGCGGTTTTACCAACGCCGGGTTCACCAACGAGAATAGGATTATTTTTAGTTCTTCTTGATAAAATGTGCAAGGTTCTCCTGATTTCCTCATCGCGTCCAATTACAGGGTCGAGTTTATTACTTCTTGCCAGCTCATTGAGATTTTTCGCATATTTATTTAATGCGTTAAACTGTGTTTCAGAAGTTTGAGAAGAAACAGTAGAGCCTTTTTTCAAATCTTTGATTGCTGCAATCAAACCTTTTTCTGTGAGGCCGGCATCTTTTAAAATCTTCGCTGCATTATCATTTCCCTGCACGATGGCAAGCAATAAATGTTCAACGCTCACAAACTCATCGCCAAAAGTTTTCAGACTTGCAGCGGCCCGTAATAAAACATTATTCAGATCGCGGCTGATAACCTGTGCGGGTTCGCCGGCGCTCACTTTAGGAAGTTTGCTGATGCTTTCATCTACTTTACTTTCAACAAAATTTACATTAACATTATTTTTCTTCAAAAGAAAATCAACGGGACTGTCTTCATCAGTAAGCAAGGCTTTCAACAAATGTTCTACTTCTATATTTGGATTTTTTTCATTGAATGCAATCTGTTGCGATTTCTGAAAAATTTCCTGTGATTTTATCGTTAAGTTTCCTGGATTCATAATTAGAATTTAGATGATTTGCAATATGTTGCACAAATTTTAATCCAACATGAGATTGTAGAAAAATCTGACGTGTTTATTGTGGGAAACATGACGCAAAAGCAGTCTGAATGCTTTATGCATGCAATTTTTTCAGTTTTAATCTTTTGGTATGGCTATGGTACTTTTGCATCACTTATGTTGCCAAAATCAGAATATACTTCTTTTGTAAAAAATACCGCTCATTCGCTTGGTTTTGATTATTGCGGAATTGCAAAAGCTATTAAATTAGATGAAGAAGCAAAACGATTAGAATCATGGCTAAATAAAGGCTTCCATGGAAAAATGGCATATATGGAAAACTATTTCGATTTGCGCACTGATCCTGCAAAATTAGTTCCCGGTGCAAAATCTGTGATCACCTTATTGTTGAATTATTTTCCTTCTGAACAACAAAGCGCAGAGGTTCCTCAAATTTCAAAATATGCTTATGGGAATGATTATCATGAAGTGATCAAAAAAAAATTAAAGGTTTTTTTAAATTTATTAAAAGAAAATATCGGTGAAATAAACGGACGCGGTTTTACAGACAGTGCACCGGTTTTGGAACGAAGCTGGGCGGTAAAAAGCGGCCTGGGCTGGGTTGGCAAAAATGGAAATTTAATTACCAAAAATAACGGCTCTTTTTTTTTCATTGCCACTTTAATTACCGATTTGGAATTAGAGGCTGATAATCCTTTTATAAAAGATTATTGTGGCAGTTGTACGAAATGTATTGATAATTGTCCGACAGAGGCGATACTGCCCGATAAAGTAATTGATGGAAGTAAATGCATTTCATATTTCACGATAGAATTAAAAGACATGCTGATCCCTGAAGAGATGAAAGGAAAATTTGAAAACAAAATGTTTGGCTGCGATATCTGCCAGGATGTTTGTCCGTGGAACCGTTTTTCAAAACCAAATAATGAAGTTGAATTTACACCACTGAACGAGGTGTTGAATTTTACTAAAAATGATTGGGAAGAACTGACTGAAGAATCTTTTAAAATTATCTTTAAAAAATCACCTTTGAAACGGTCAAAGTTTGAAGGAATAAAAAGGAATTTGAAATTTTTGGATTAATCAAAAGGTTGCCTATGAGGATGACTTTTTATTTAATATATTTATCTTGAAAAAATAATTTTTATGTCGGTACTAGATCTCGAGGTTTATGAAAATATTTAAAAACCGCTTTACAGAAAAACAGGCAGCAAAAGTTATTGAATATTTCGAGGCAAAGGCTGAAGAAAAAATAAAGCAGAAAAAAGAGGTATTTATGACCAAGGATGACAAGGTAGAATTAATTTCAAGAATTGAATCAACAAGAGCAGATGCTATCAAATAGATATTTATTTTTTGGGTAGGACAATTAGCTGCCATTACCGGAATTTTATGCTTTATTCAATGTTTATCTTAAAAAATAATTCGATAGCATTTAGAAATAAGAGTAAACCCATTTTTATTATTATGTGCAATTACGATAGAATAGGAATCAGGAATATTTCTTTCTCTACTGCAAGCAAAAATTAACGTTTGTACATTACGGTTATTAAAAAACCAATCCTGCTTTTAATATCATCCGGTTAAAACTAAATTCATAATTGCTGTAATCGACGAAACATGGACCTGCAAATGGACAGATTGTATTGCCAACATTAGTTTTCAATTCTTTTGAACCATATCCCAGACTAAATAATAAAGAATATCTTTTATACAAAGGAACCTGGTATCCAATTCCTAAATCAGTATAAATTCCACCTGTGAAATGATAAGTACTATAATTATAAATTTCTTTTCCCGGTTTATTTTTCATGGGAAAGTTATACCCTATATCCCCATAAACAAATCCGTTTCTATCATCGCCAAAATACCATCTGCCATCCATAAATAATGGAAGCGTTTTGTAACGATAATTATCAATTCCAATTCCGATTCCTGAAAACCAATTGGAAAAGTTAATTCCATTGATCGTCTGAAAAGCTGTGTTCATGTGGCTTTCACCGCCAACCATTGCAAACTGATTGACGGATTGAAAGTGAATTTTCTTTTTTTGTGCAGTTGCAGAGACTGCCATCACAAAAGAAAAGATTAAAATAAAAAAGCATCTTTTTCTCATGATTTATTTTTTAGAAATTCCTGTTTTGCTAATCAAATGAATATTGTTTACATCAGCATAATCGTATTGATATAAGCCATCTTTTGCAACCACCAAAGCAATTTGATTATAAGCGATTACATCATAAGTTTCAATCCCTGAAAACTGCTTTATCAATTTTAAATTATTTACATCAGCAGCATTATAAATTTTTAAACCATCGCTTCCATCGCAGATGAATAAAAGATTTCCATCTTTAGATAATCCGTGGGGATTCGTAAACGGATAAACTTTTAGCAGCTTCGGGTCTGTAATATTGTTTAATTGCAAAATTTCCAGCTGATTGGAAAATCCCTGGCAAGCAGTGCCGGAGCGAAGTGTAACATAAGCAAAATTATCATCAGCAATTACAGGGTCACAACTTTGTACATGAGAAAATTGCCCTATTGAAACCGGTTTATCGGGATTATTGATGTTATAAATAAACATTCCGCTTTGTGAACCGATAAATAATTTATCCTTAAAAGGAAAAATTGTTTCTACATTCCAGCTTCCAACATTCACTTTATTTTCATAAACGGGATTATCAGCAGTGGTAATATCAAACACAGTCAAATCTGTATTGGAAACTGTATAAATCCTGTTATTTACAATTGCAAAACGAGCCATAGAGCCGCCTTTGCCAATGGGAGAAGAAGAATTGTTTGTGCTTCCGCCGGATGATTGCGCATTTGAAAAATCCATGTAAGCATTTGGAGAATAATAAACGGGATTATATCCACAACTTTGTGCAACAGTTGTATCGCGTTTTATCCAGTCGGCAATTATTTTGGTGGAATCTCCATAAAAACCAGAGTTATAAATGCGATAGGGGAAAACGCCTTCGTTGTATTTTTTCACAGAAACATTTAGCGGATTACTCACATCAAGCGTTACCATATCAGTATAGAGATCAGCATACAAAGTATTTCCTTTCAACGCTAAATCCATATTTCCCGGAATGTTGATGAATGCTATATTTTGCGGCGATGCAGGATTGCGATTGTCAATTATATGTATTCCCTTATCAACTTCATTCAAAAAAATATAATTGCCGAGCAAAACAATTTTTCCCGGATTTGTTATTTCCTGCGGCGAACTGCTTTTGATGTTTGCTCTAACTTCTGCAGTAGTTTTGTAAACCGGCAGATAATAACTGTAAGTATAGATCCGCCTGCAAGTATCTTTTACACAGCTGTTTAAAAAAGGGAAAAGAAGCAGAATCAGGGCTGTTTTAAAAACCTTTGTTGACTTTTTCATGTGAATAATTTTTATTGTTTTTTATTTGTCACATGGAATTCAGCATAAAAATTTTCATTGTATTTCTTTTTTGATTAAAGAATGGAAATTTTTGTGCGTTCATTTCATAATGATTCATTTTACCGTTGACCCCCAAAAATTCAAAAGTGTTGCATTGAAAAAAATTATTTTTTCTTTAATAAAATTTCTGTGCGAATGCCGATAAAACTAAAATGCTTATTTTGATACAATCCTTTGTCAGCAAGCCTTGAAGTGCTGTAATAGAAATAAGGCCCAACAGTGAAAGGCATTTTTTGCTGTAAAAACAGTGTAACAAACAATGCTGTATTTAATCCAAACTGAGTTTTATTAAACATCGAATTATCATTGTAATAAAGCCCGGGATTCGATTGAAATTGCAAAGCATTGCTGCTTATTAATTGAGAAAGATCTACTCCTGCCTCCCAGGACAAAGGCAGTTTTTTATTTTTATTTAATTGAAGTTTAAATGAAACCGGAACTTCCAGGTAGTGAAAATTGTTGCGATATGTATGTATGGAATTAAAAGAATTAAACGAGTTAGAAAGAGATAAGTATTGTGTCGAAGGAGATAAAAGAGAATCAACTTTTTTGCCCACTTTATTTACCAACGAATAATATTTATAAGAAAGGCCTAAAACGATTTTACCTCTTTTAGAAATATTTTTTTCAATAAACACACCTATAACAAATGCTGTCGAATTTTTGATTGGAGAAGGCTGGTAATAATAGGATGGAATACCGCCGGATGGCATATTTGAAACGTAGTCTGCAACAGGAAAACTTCTTTCTAAAAGATTTGTTCCCATAAAAGATCGGCCACCGGATAAAGTAAATCCAATATTCCAATGTTCCTTTTGTTTTTTTACAGAAATCTTCTTTTTGGCAGAATCATTCCAGGCAATTAATTTCCCTCCTGTTTTTTCTGATTTAAATTGGTTCAAAAAACGATCTGCATTGATCTTATCTTCAATATTTCCTATTAACCGATCAGCATAATTCTCTTTTCCTTTTTCTAACGGTATCCGGTTAATCTCATGAATTAATTCAAAATCAAAATCTGCATTATTTGTTTGTTTGCTGGAAACTTCTATTCTTTTTGCAATAAATTCTTTGGTTGAATTCCGATGTTTTTCATGTTTCACTTTTTCATTTTTAATTGCAGAAATTGTTTTGAAGTTTTTTATTTTTCCGGATTGAATGAACGCTGAATCATGATCCGGCAGAATATTTTTTGAATCAATTGCGGATTTTTCAGAAGAAGAACCGGCATTTGTTGCCTGCCCGAGTGTGTCGTTCAGGTCACCTTTACTGTGCGATTCTTTTTCTATTACCTTGCTTATTTGCTGATCGTTTTTTTGATGAACTTTGGATGAATTCAACAACCAGTAACCGCCTGATAAAAAAAACAGGATTAAAAAGAAAAGTATGAAAATCAATCTCCTGTCTTTCTCTTTTTTTTCAATCCGTTTCTCAACATTTGTCCATACGGCTTCTGATGGAGCGATTTTTAATTCGTCCATTTTCTGCTGCACATTTTTTTCAAAATTATTTTGTTCCATAATGGCCGTTTTTTTCTTTCAGCGAAAATTTTTCAATCCACTCTATTAATAAAATTCTTGCTCTTGAATATTGTGACCTCGACGTTCCTTCATTGATTCCCAGCATGGAGGCTATTTCCGCGTGTTTATAACCTTCAACTGCGTACAAATTGAAAATAGTTTGAAATCCCGTTGGCAATTGCCTGATCAATTCTGCCAGTTCTTTCGTTTGTAAATCCACTGTTGGGTTTTCAGTAGAAACAACATGCAAAGGCATTTCATCATAAGAAAGCTCGTAGCGGTAGTTCTGATTTGTTTTTAAATAAGTCAAAGCGGTATTTACCATAATTCTACGAATCCATCCGCCCAATTCTCCTTTACCTTTAAATTGATTCAACCTTGTAAAGACTTTTACAAATCCCTCCTGCAATACTTCTTCAGCATCATTTAAACTTTTAGTATATCTGAAACATACGCCGAGCATAGAAGGCGCAAAATGTTCATACAACATTTTCTGCGCATCCGGTTTTTGCTTCAAACAATCTTTCAGTAACTGGTTATAATCCATTTGTCTCATCCTGACAACAAATTGTTCCAATTCGTTGCATGGAATAACTTTTTTTTTGAATGAAGACAAAAAAAATGCGAGGCAATCGCATTCTTTTTTTTACAAGAAATTTTTATGGTTGTTATTGAATCAAAGCAGCAATTTTATCGAGAGGAATCGAATTGGCAAATGATATTACACTGTTTTCATCCATTCCATTGGCGGTAATGGTAATTAAAGCGCTCTTAAACGGAATTTGTAACTGGTAATTTGGTTTACCGTTTTCATTATCACCTTGTTTTTCAAGGCGGGATTTATATCCCTGAATCTTTACCACTTTTGTTGTTGAATTTCTCATCATTCCGCCCACAAATGGCATATTTAGAAATGCATTAAGGCTTGTAATCAATGGAGAGTTGCTGATGATTTCAACCTGCGAACCTGTAGTACCATAACTACGATGAACTGTAGCGCCGACAAAACCAACATTGGCGCTTACCTGGTCGTCGTTTGTTGTGGCAGTCATATCATTCATTTTTTCAGGTAATAATTTCAAAACTTCTTTACCTACTATCATGTCAATTTCCTGGATTGCCTGTTCCAGAGAAAAATGAGCATCTGCCAGTTTGCCGGAAGAATAAGAAGCTTTCGCCTCGGCAATATCTTTTGAAAAATCCTGTGCCTGTACAGCGATTGTGAAAAAAGGTATTAGAATTAAAATGGAATATTTTTTCATTGTCTGATTTTTTTGAAGTGATTATTTTTCTCCCAATGATTTTTTTATATTATCAATATTGAAAGCATTTGCTGTATTCATTACTTCGTCCTCATTGGCAAAATTGATGCATTCCCAAACGACCATTGAACTTTGACCAATGGGAACAATCAGCGTATATCCTTTGCTTTCATCATAACTTATAATAGCCTTATTTCCCTGAACTTTTACCTGTTTCACATTCTGGTCTTTTCCGTTTGATTCTGCTGCATAAGCATTTCCAAAATAGGCATTCACCAATCCTGAATAGAGCATATTATTACCAACGGTAATCGTACATTGTTTATCTTTCTTGTCAGAATAAACACGTTGGATCGTCATGTTATTCCAGCCCCATTGAGTGCTTACTACTTTATCCTGAGTTGTATCCTTTTGTAAACCGTCCACATTGTCCGGAAGCGATGTTAATAACTGACGTCCCAGCTGAATTTCAATTCCCATCAAAGCCTGTTGTACAGAATAACGGGCATCGCTGTAATTATTGCCGGAAAACGCTTTGGTAGCATCATCCATTGCGGCATTCACATCCGGCGGGGCAGTGTTTTTCAATCCGGCGCCTCCTTTGTTTACCGGTTTACCGCTGCTCTCGGAAGACTGGTTTTGTGATTCTGTGGCAGTACTGTTCTCTGAGGTATTACCGGTTTTGCTGTCAACCACTTTATTGACAGCGCTGTTTGCTTTTTCTTTCAATTTTTTTAAAAATTGAGCATTTGTAAATTGCGGAATTGAAAATAAAAAACTGCTACAGAGTAAAAAAACAATACGTTTCATTATCTTGTTATTTAAGAATTAAAAAATTGTGAATTTGCAGAAGAAAGTTTTATACAGGTATTGGAAATTTCAACGTAAATCTAAGCCAATTAATTCTTCAAAACAAAACGAATTTACTTTTGAAAATTCAACGGAAAAAATCAGCTAAGCAGTTGATTTTTTGAAAAAAACCAAGCAAAAACATATCCGCTACTTTTGCCGAAAAAAAATTATAAATGAGCGATTTAAAACTTTTAGACGAAAATTATATTTGGCATCCTTATACTTTTCAAAAAAACAGGATACCGGCGATTCCCATTGTGAAAGGAGAAAAATCAATTCTAATTGATGAAAACGGAAATAAATATATTGATGCGGTAAGCAGTTGGTGGGTGAATATTCACGGGCACGGAAATAAGTTTATCGCGAAAAAAATATATGAGCAGGCGAAAAAATTGCAACAGGTAATATTTACACAATTCACTCATGAGGCCGCAATAGAACTTGCTGAAAAATTATTGAAAGTGTTGCCAGGGGATTTTAAAAAAATATTTTACAGCGATGATGGTTCTACATCAACAGAAGTGGCGATAAAAATGGCTATTCAATATTGGAAAAATAAAGAAGACCATAAAAGAAATAAAATTGTTGCCTTTCGCAACTCTTATCATGGCGATACTTTTGGCGCAATGAGCATCAGTGAAAGAGGTATTTATACGTTTGCTTTTCAGGATAAACTGTTTGATGTCGCTTTTATTGATACACCTGATGGAAAAAATTTCGATGCAATTAAAAATGAAATAGAAAAATGCAAAGAGGAAATTGTATGTTTTATTTATGAACCATTGCTGCAGGGTGCCGGAGGAATGCTGATGTACCAATCACCAGACTTAAATGAACTTTTACATTTTTTAAAAGAAGAAAAAATCATTCTCATTGCTGACGAAGTGCTTACCGGATTTTATCGTACGGGAAAATTCTTTGCAGGGGATTACATGGAAACGAAGGCTGATATTATTTGTTTGAGTAAAGCTTTGACGGGGGGAGCTATGGCTCTGGGAGTTACTGCATGTACCCAAAACATTTATAATGCTTTTGTAAGTGATGATAAAACGAAAACATTGTTTCACGGGCATTCCTTCACCGGAAATGCGCTTGCCTGTGCTGCTGCTCTTGCCAGTTTTGAATTGACAACAAAACCTTCCTGTATAAAAAATGTTGAAAATATTGTTACTCATCATCAAAAGTTTTTTAAAAAATTAAAAGTATTTGAAAAGAAAACTTTTATAAAAAATGTAAGGCAACTTGGAACCATTATTGCATTTGAAGTTTGCACCTTAGAGAATGATAATTACCTGAATAACATCAGCAAAAGTTTCACTAAATTCAGCATGAAACATGGAGTATATTTGCGTTCTATGGGAAATACGATTTATGTAATGCCCCCATATTGCACTACTTCCAAACAACTGAAAAAGATTTATTCAGTAATTATTCATTTCATTGAAAAATTTGTAGAACAAAAAAAAGCAGATTAATTTTCTGCTGCTTTTTTTAAATTTTCCAAAGCGATTTGATACTGCTGTCCTGAGAATTTATCCATAAAAATTCCCTGAATCTTTTTCCATGGAAGCCAGCCAAGTCCGATGTTTACGTTCCAGGTCAGTTGTGTTTGATTATTCATTTTTGGAAGGACCACAAATTGATAATTTACTTGCATTGATGAAGAAGATTGCAATTGTATATCAATGGTATGTTGATTTGTATCAACCAGATTAAGGTTTACGCTTTTTCCGTTCACATCTTTTAATGTTACAGAGGAAAGAACATTTTTGGCGGAAGGATTTTTTAGTACAGTAATATTTTCATCTTTAAAAGCAGGGTACCAGTTTTTCCATTCTGCAAAATTTACAACCTGGTTCATTACTTTTTCAGCAGGTGCGTTTATTTCTACATATTTTAAAACCGTAACATGAGATGGAAGTAACAAACTAACCAAAAAAATAATTACAAAAACTGAAAGCAGAAAAAGGATAAATCTAATAAAACGCATTGTGAATCTTTTTTATTCCCATTTAAAAACTTTGATAGCTATTGCATAAACAACTACTCCCCACAAAACTAAAATTCCGATTTCCCATCTTTCATTCCACAAATTATTTCCATCAAACGCTACGTCGCGCAGGGCATTGTTCAAATGAGTGAGTGGCATTACCTGTGCAACATACTGCAACCATTTGGGAAAAACATCAATCGGAAAAAATGTTCCACAAATTAAAAATTGTGGCAGTGTAATGATATTCGCAAATGGCGGAATGGTACTATCGTTTTTTGCCAGCCCGCTTACAATAAAACCCATTCCCATAAACACAACTAAACCAATAAAACTTAAAATAAGCAGTTCAACAAAAGTTAAAATTCCATGAATCAATGTAAAATCAAACAGATAATATCCGGCAAGAATAATTACGACAGCAGTGAGCATCTGAAACAAAACGCGGCTAAACATTTCACCTAAAATAATATAGGTACGACTTATTGGAGTTGCAAAAAATCTTTTCAATACTAATGTATTTCTCAAATTAAAAAACATAAATGCTACGCCGAAAACTCCTGAAGCTAATAATGAAAATCCCAACTGTCCCGGAAGAATAAAATCTATTGTTTTATATTTTCGAATGACAGAAATATCCCGTGAAAAATTAAAGTCAAATTCAGCATAGGCACGCCTTTCCGGATATTTTTCATTACTTACTTTATTGATTACGCTTTCAACCAACGCTTTAAACTGCGGCCACTGATCGTTGCTTGAAGTAGTGCTTTTTAAAGTAAAAATATAAGGCGGGTTTCCCGACGGATTTTTTTGAATGTTCATAACACCTGCAATTTTTCCACTCTCCAAATCTTTTTCCAAAGAATTTTTATCACTATATTTTTTTATAATTACACCGCGGGAATTTTCTAATGCTTTGTACAAATCATTTGTTGTATCGGCATGATTATCCACAGCAATTTTGTAACTTCTGAATGCGCCGTTATCGCCCATAAAACCAAAAACCAGAATAAAAACAAAAGGAAATGCAAACCCAAAAACTACAGCAGACGGACTTCTGAAAATGGCATGTAAACTTGCCTTTGTAATCGCAAACATTGCCCTCACCTGGCTATATCTTTTCATCTTGAAAACTATCTTTAATCGCGCAAAACTAACCGTCAAAAAAATAAAAGCAGGAAATAATTTTTTAAACCAAGACAGATGACGTATATTTGTGTGACAAAAGACAGATTATGAAAAAAATAAAGAAGTACAACGAAGAGGAAGAAAAACCAATGATGGCCGAAGAGCCAATGGCAATTTATGGCTTAAAGAAAAACGTTCCATCCTTAAGAAATTTTACTTTTAGCGATTTTAAAAAAATCGCTGATAAGGTAGATTTCACTCAAAAAGAATGGTCAGATATTCTTCATATTTCTGAAAGGACTTTGCAAAGATACAGCCATGCTAATGGTTCGTTTAATATCGGTGTGATTGACCGGATTCTTCAAATCAATAAAGTTTTTGAACGGGGAAAAGAAGTGTTTGGAAGTTATGACAGATTTAATCTTTGGCTCCGTGAAAATCCGTACATGCTCGAGGGCCAATTATCCTTACATTCACTTGCAAGTTTTGATGGTATCAATAACATACTTACTCAGATAGGAAGAATAGAACATGGAATTTTAGCATGATAGTTTACAGACTAACTACCGGTGAATACGCTCGCGATATTTCCGGTGCAGGATCGAGAATTTATGGCGGCCGCTGGAACCCTGTTGGACTTGCGGCTTTATACACTTCTGAATTTATTTCACTGGCGATACTTGAAATTTTGGTTCGTGCCTCCAAAAATACTTCTCCGCCTTCATATACACTTACCTCTTTTGAAATTCCTGAAAGCGATATTTACCAGGTACAGTTAAAAAAATTAAAATTGGAATGGAAATATGATTTGAAATATACACAGGGAATAGGTGAGGATTTTTTAAGTGAAAATCAAACGCTTTGTGTAAAAGTTCCATCAGCCATTGTTCCACAGGAAAATAATTTCTTATTAAATCCTTTACATTCAGATTTTAAAAAAGTAAAAATTATTGGTTCTGAGTTATTGGAATTGGACAGAAGATTACTCATATAATAAAGGAGGATGAACAAAATATTTTTGATTACAGGCGGCAATATTGGAAACAGAAAAAAAAACCTGAAAGCCGCGGCAGCATTAATTCAGGAGCAAATTGGAACCATTATCAAAAGCTCAAAAATTTATGAAACTGATGCATGGGGAATTACAGATCAACCTGTTTTTTACAATCAAATCCACATTGTTGAAAGCAAATTTCCGGCAAAAGAAATTTTAAATAAAATTCTAAAGATCGAAGAGAAAATGGGAAGAGTGAGAACGATAAAAAACGCTGCCAGAATTATTGATATTGACATTTTATTTTTTAATGATGAAATAATTAACGAACCAAATCTGAATGTTCCACACCCTGAAATAATCAACCGGCGCTTTGTATTAATGCCTTTGAATGAATTAGCGCCTGAAATGATTCATCCTGTTTTTAAAAGAAGTATTCATGAATTAATACGGAACTGTAAAGATGAATTACGAGTAACACCTGTCTTTTGAATTCTTTAAAATGAAAAACAAGAATTCGTAATAATTATTTGTTTACCTGAGTTGCTATTTTTGTCCAATTATTTTATCTGAATATAAAGCATGAAATATAATTTCATCACCATTGAAGGAAATATCGGCGCAGGAAAAACCACGCTTGCCCATTTATTGAGTAAACATTTAAACGCAAGATTGATTCTTGAAGAATTTGCGGAAAACCCTTTTCTTCCAAAGTTTTATGAAAACCGCCAGCAGTATGCTTTTCCGCTCGAACTTTTTTTTATGGCTGAAAGATATAAGCAACTGAAAGAACTGCTGCAGACAAAAGATTTATTTCAAAATCTTACGATCTCTGATTACCTGTTTACCAAATGTCTGTTGTTTGCTAAAGTGAATTTGCCGGAACAGGAATTTTTATTGTATCAGAAGTTGTTTGACATTATCAATCCACAATTGATTCAACCGGATTTGTTGATTTACCTTCACGCACCGGTTTCAAAATTGAAAGAAAACATCACAAAAAGAAACCGTTCTTACGAACAATCCATTGACCCTGAATATCTTTTTTCATTGCAGGAAACCTATACTCAATACATCAAACAATATAAAATTAAAACGCTTTTTATTGATGTAACTAATGCAGATTTTTTAGGAAATGAAAAACACTTGCAAGCTGTATTGGATGCGCTGAATAAGGATTATGATTCAGGATTAAACTATCTGTTGTTGCCCTTCTCATAAGGTTGCCTTATACTTTGATATTACGCTCTTTCACTCCTATCCGGCAAAACGACAAATATTCAATAATACTATTTTTCATTTTCAAATTTTCAAATTAGCATTAGCACATGAGGATATCAATACAATTTTCACATTTTCATATTTCCCTTATCCTTTTATCTTTTGCTACTTTTGCTTCATTCATCATTTTAGTTTTATTTAAATAAAAATGTCATCAGAAAAAAAACAATTGAAAGGTTTTGGTTCTACGGCGATTCATGCCGGCCATGAAACCGAAGGAAATTATTCACATTTAACACCAATATATGCAAGCAGCACTTATGTTTTTGATAAGGCAGAGCAGGGAATGCGGCGGTTTAGTGGCGATGAACCCGGTTATATTTATAGCCGTTGGGGAAATCCAAGCATGAAAGAACCTGAAGATAAAATTTCAGCATTGGAAAGTTTTGGACTTGAGGAGGATGGCAAACCAGTGCAATTAAAAGCCCGGCTACATGCAAGCGGCATGGCAGCAATCAGCACTTTAATGCTGGGAAATTTGAAAAGCGGTGATAAAATATTATCCCATTATTCATTGTATGGAGGAACGCAGGAATTGATGAACCGGGTGCTTCCTGAATTGGGAATTGAAGCAATTATAGTTGATCTGAGAGATTTGAATAAAGCAGAAGAGGCAATTAAAAATCATTCGAAAATAAGGATGATGTATCTGGAAACACCCGCCAATCCAACGATTCAGTGCGTGGATATTGATGCGCTTACTAAAATTGCAAAGCAACATAAATTGATTGTTGCGGTTGACAATACATTCGCAACGCCTTATTTGCAACAACCATTTAAATACGGAGTTGATTTTGTAGTTCACTCTACTACTAAATTTTTAAACGGACATGGAACGGCAATCGGTGGGGCGCTTATAGGAAAAGATATTGAATACATGAAAGGGCGAATGGAAAAAGTGCATCGTTTGCTTGGTGGAAACAGCAATTCATTTGATGCTTTTTTATTAACACAAGGTATGAAAACACTGGAAGTAAGAATGGAAAAACACTGTGCCAATGCAATGAAAGTAGCGAAGTTCCTGGAAAAAAATTCTGCCATAAGGAAAGTAAATTATTTGGGTTTGCCTTCTCATCCTGATTATGCAACTGCGCAAAAACAAATGCGCCATCCTGGACCGATGCTCAGTTTTGAAATGAAAGGCGGCCTGGAAGCAGGTAAAAAATTTATTGATAAATTACAAATGTGTGTGAGAGCAGTTTCTCTCGGAACTTGTGACACCCTTCTGTCTCATCCGGCATCCATGACACATTACGGCGTTCCAAAAGCTGACCGCGAAAAGTATGGCATTACAGATGGATTAATCAGGATGAGTGTTGGAATTGAAGATGTGGAAGATATTTTAAGTGATTTGGAACAAGCGGCAGGAGATTGAATAAAGAATTAAGAAATAAGTATCAATAATCAACTTTTAATAATCAATAATCATTTGGAAATTCAAATTAGAAAAGCGGAAAAACCGGATTGTAATGCAATGATGGAACTTATCAACGAGCTTGCTGTTTATGAAAAAGCGCCCGAAGAAGTTACGGTTGATTTTAATCATTTTGTAGAAAGTGGTTTTGGTGAAAAACCAGTGTGGTGGGCATTCGTAGCGGAAGTTGAAAACCAGGTAGTTGGTTTTGCTCTTTATTATATCCGCTATTCTACCTGGAAAGGGCAGCGGCTTTATTTAGAGGATATTTTGGTAAATGAACCTTTTCGTGGCAAAGGAATTGGTAAATTATTATTTGATAAATTAATAGAAGTAACAAAAGAAAAAAAATTAGCAGGAATGGTATGGCAGGTGTTGGAATGGAATGAGCCGGCAATTAATTTCTATAAAAAATATGAAGGTGTGAAATTAGATGGAGAATGGGTTAATTGTAGTTTAGAAATACCGCCAGGGATTAACACCGATTAATTAGGTAAAAATATGGCTACGAATTACACGAATAAACACGAATAAATTCTTTAGGGTGAAAATTTTTGTAATTATTCTCTCCTGAACCGATTCAACCGGGCAGGCGTGCTTTAAAAAAACTATTATGGCAGAAAAAATTTCGATGAGCAAAAACGGAAAACTAATTGTTCCTGATAATCCAACAATTCCTTTTATAGAAGGCGACGGCATAGGTCCCGATATCTGGAAAGCAAGTGTTCGTGTTTTTGATTCCGCTGTGGAAAAAGCCTTTCGCGGCAAAAGAAAAATCGACTGGTTAAAATTACTTGCCGGAGAAGAAGCTTTTATAAAAACAGGTGAATGGATGCCGCAATCTACCATGGATGCTTTTCGGGAATATTTATTAGCAATAAAAGGGCCGTTAACTACTCCAGTCGGCGGTGGAATCCGTAGCCTGAACGTAATGCTTCGGCAGGATTTGGATTTATATGTTTGTCTTCGGCCAATAAGATATTTTGAAGGTGTTCCCTCTCCGATGTGGCAACCTGAAAAAGTAAACATGGTTATTTTCAGGGAAAATACAGAAGATATATATGCAGGAATTGAGTATATGGAAGGCACTCCTGACGCAAAAAAATTATTGGATTTTTTACAAAAAGAATTGCATGTAAAAAAAATCCGTTTTCCTGAAACCACTTCTTTTGGAATAAAAGTGGTGAGCAAAGAAGGTTCGCAAAGATTGATCCGCGCTTCAATAGAATATGCGATTGCCAACAAATGCTCTTCTGTAACGTTGGTTCACAAAGGAAATATCATGAAGTTTACAGAGGGAGCGTTTAAAAATTGGGGCTATGAATTAGCGGAAACAGAATTTAAAAATGAAACTTATACATGGAACCAATGGGAAGCTACCAAAAAAGAACGCGGCGAAGCGGTTGCAAATGAAGACATGCGCATTGCGGCCATTGGTGGAAAAGTAATTATTAAAGATGCGATTGCAGACAATTTTTTACAACAGGCTTTGCTTGCTCCGCAGGATTATTCTATCATTGCTACATTGAATTTAAACGGCGATTACATAAGCGATGCACTGGCAGCTCAAGTCGGCGGGATTGGTATTGCTCCTGGTGCAAATATTAATTATACAACCGGAAATGCAGTGTTTGAAGCCACTCATGGGACTGCACCAAGATTTGCCAATACCAACAGTATGAATCCTTCTTCTTTAATATTAAGCGGCGTGATGATGCTGGAATATATGGGTTGGAGAGATGCGGCGGAAATGATAACCAATGCTGTTGGTAAAACCATTCGCAATAAAACCGTGACAATAGATTTTTATAACCTGATGAAAGGAGGAACGCTTTTAACGACCAGTGAATTTGGCGATGCAATCATTAAAAATTTATAGCAGAAAGAGATTGAATCATATTTTCCGGAGAATTATCTGATCAGCGTAACACTTCCTTTTTTGAAGACTACTTTTCCCAAATAATCCACTCCTTCTGCCATCCATACAAATACACCCGGATCCTGAGGCTGTCCTTTGAAAGTGCCGTCCCATCCGGCCTTCTGTGTAGTAGTAGAAAAAACCAATTCTCCCAGGCGATTATAAACTTTAAAGAAATTGAGTGTTTTTATCCCAACGGGAATTGGCCTGAATAAATCATTTAAACCATCACCATTCGGTGTAAATGCATCCGGTACAAACAAATCCGGTTTTACTTTATAAACCGTAACATGAATCGTATCAATAGAAAAGCAACCGGCAGCAGTGGAAACTTTTAAAGTATATTTCTGACTTTCAGATAACAAAGCAACCGGATTTGAAATGTTAGGATTTTCCAATCCAGTTGGCGGAGACCAGGAATAAAATTCTCCACCTGTTCCATTTAGTTGCAAAGGTTGATTTACAACAATAGCTGTATCCTGCGGGCCGGCATCTGCTATCGGATTTTGTACCGTGATCAAAACAGAATCAAATGCTGGTTTAGGGCATCCCAAAACATCATTAACCTGAACCAAATATCTAATGGATTCTTTTGGCGTTGATATTGGATTGGCAATTTTTGAATTGTTCAAAAAAAGTTCAGGCATCCAGTTATAAATACTTCCACCAGTTGCATGAAGCTGATAACTTTTCGGAAAACAAATCGTGGTATCATTTACAGTTTTTGCATTTGGATAAGGAACAACTCTCACCAAAGAACTGCCCTGAATACGGCATTTACCAATACTGGCAATTACGTGATAAGTTGTATTTGCAACCGGCACAACCTTTACATATTTCGCCGTATCATTCATAATTGTATTCGAAGGTGACCATAAATAATGTAGCCCATCACTCACCGGATTTATTGTTGCAGTATCAGTGAGGCAGATCACTGTGTCAGGCCTGATATTTAAAGTAACGTTATTGACTACATTTACAAAGACAGAATCAGTGGCAATGCAACCGCGGCTTTCATTTAAAGTAGCATAGTAAGTAGTCGGTCTTTTAGGGCTTACCAAGGGTGTAAAACTATTGATATTATTAATGTTATAATTTGGTGTCCATGATACGGTCCCCTGGCCAGTTGCCGTCAGTTGTAATGTATCAATATTACATATCAGCGTATCATTATTTACAGAAAAATCAGGTTGCGTTTTTATCACAATTGAATCGGTAAAAGTTTTTAAGCAACCCTTCGTATTTGAAACAGTTAATCGAACAGGATATTTTCCTGCATTTGTATAAACATAAGAAGGGTTTCTATTTTGAGAAGTATCTGAGTTAGTTGAAGGATCACCAAAATTCCAAGACCAGCTATTTACTGATCCATATAAAGTAGATGTTTTATCCGTAAAAAGAATATTTGAATTGATGCATTGTCCGTCTGTATTGAAAAAAGGATAAAAACCGGGATAAATTTTTATAGCCTGTGTGGCAGAATCGGAACATTGCTGGCCACGGTTTATCACCAGTTTATACACAAAAACGCCGGTATCGGTAAATTGATGAATTGGATTTTTTAGCACAGAAAAATTGTTCCCTCCCGATTTAGGATCACCAAAATCCCAATAAAAATTTTGATTTAAAGATGAAGTGTTATCATTCTGAAAAGAAACAGTAAAGCTGTCGCATACCACCGGTTTTGGATTTAATTGTGCACCCGCAAAATCACAATCTGTAACATTAACAATAAAATCTTTTTCATGTTCATTGATAAGAACACCATTCCTGTAAGAAAGAACTTTTACACCCAATACATATTTACCTACTGCCGGAGCAATGCCACTTACAATGCCCGATTTAGAATTGATAAAAGCCTGGCTTCCGAGAGGCGATGAATAAGCGAACCCATTTATATAGTCAACAGATTCATATGGCGGCGGGGCCGGGTTTCCATTTTTATCATCCCTGAAAGTACCACCATCAAACGCCGGGGCAAAGGAATAAACCAATGAGTCGCCATCCTGGTCAGTGGCATTGTATTGGAGCTGAAAAGATTTATTAGCGCAAATCACATCAATGCTTGTTGTAAATTCAGGTGAATTATCCTGGTAAATTGCAGGTGGAATAGAGCAAGTAAAAGTAGAACCAGTCTCGCTGCCTCCTGCATTTTCTACATTCTGTAAATTATCTACGCGGCAGCACGTCTGAAATGAAGCAGTATAGCCTTTTAAATTATCTGGCAATTCGACGGTAAATTGAAAAACTCCCACATGGTAATCGAGGTTTGGTGCATTCGTCATACATGGGGGAAATGGATTGACGCTCACGGAAGATTCGCTACTTTTTTGAACAATATAATAGGGATAAGGCCCATTATATTGCTGCTCATTATCGTTATTGAAAATCCCTATATAAACTTCTGTAGGCATTAAGGCTGTACCTGGAGGTGCATTCTGATCGCGGAATAATTTAAGTGTTATCAGGTATTTACTTGTGTTTGCCTCTGTACCTTTTCCGATGTAATTATAATACATTTCTCCTCCAATGATATGATGAGCGCGGCATTGAATAACCGACAATAAAACACCCAGTATCAGGAGGACTTTTTTCATAAAAAAATAATACTGCAAATTACCTTTAAACAATGAAAATTATAAAGAGAAATGATGACTGGAAATTTTAGCTAAAGTTTATCCTCAAAAAAAAATTCCAGAAAATTCTTTGAGAAAGAAACCGGATAACTCTTCTTCCTCCCACATTCCCATATGTCCTGAATGATGTAAAATATGAACGAAAGAAATTGCAGGAATATGACACTGAGCGAGTGATGCCGCAAGCGGAACGGCATTGTCTTCTTTTCCAATAATAAAAAGAACCGGTTTATTAAAATATTTTAAAACCGGAATCCTGTCTGGCCGCAAAATCATTGCCTCATAATATTGTATTAATGCTTCCGGAGAAATATTCTTTGCAATATCAAACAACTGTGTAATCAATTCCGGCTTTTCATTTTTCGTTTCTTCAGAAAATAAGTTAGGAATTGAAGTTTTTAAAAAAGCCTCTGTTCCATTCTTTTTAATAAACGCAATTCCTTTTCTTCTGGTTGCTTTCTTTTCTTCTGTATCAGCAAAGGCAGACGAATGAAAAAGGCCAAATGAATTTAAAAGTCCGGGATATTTTTCGGCAAAAGCAAGCGTAATGTATCCGCCCATACTATGGCCTATCAGGCAAAACTGATTTTGATTTTGTTGTTTGTTTAAAACAACTTCTTGTGCGATTGCTTTTACTACTTCTGCATAATCCTTCAAACCAGGTGTGCCATCAAGCATTTCAGAATGTCCGCTGCCGGGAAGATCAGGAATTATTAAAAGATTATTTTCTTTCAATACATTAATTTGTTTGTTCCAGATATTTCCATCTTCTGCAAAACCATGTAGCAATAAAACAGGGTTTCCATTTCCTTCAAGGCGGTAAAATATTTTTTTATTGTGAAATAAAATATAAGGCATCATTTTATTTTTTTCTGAAAAAATATATCAGGCTTCTAAAAATTAAAATAGCAAGAACCGGTATCAATGCAAAATTAAGATGTTGTGGAATGAAGCTCCAGATTACGATAAGAATGATATTAAAAATGGCATAAACCAGGAAATAGGCTCTTGCCCAATTTCTTTTTGAATGAATATAAAAAGCAGCTACAATATTGGTTGGCCATGCCCACAGTAAATTGTAATTATTACGACACATAATGTGATCAGTTCCGAGCCACATAAAAAGAATAAGGATTCCTAAAAGGCCAATAATGAAAAACAAAAGTGCATCTAATGAAGCAAGAAACTTTTGTATAAATGAATTTTTTGAAAAACTTAAAAATGCAATCAAAACAAATAAGCAAATGAATAAAAAGAAGGGATGCGTTAAATTATTTTTTTCATTTTGAGAATGATCTATTTTAAATAAAGAATGTTTATCACTGACCAGAGGCCGGGAGTTAATCGTTGAGCTATCGAAAGTCTTCATCAGGTAATCCGGCAAAAACATCACCTGGAAAGGAGTTGCAATTGCATCTGTTTTTGCACCCAACAAAATATCAATTCCTAATTTGCTCCATTGTTTATCTCCATAATTCAGATATTCATGAATGAGATTTCGAAAAGTAACGTTTTTATTAAGCGCTTTTCCAAAATGGACGGTAGAATCGGAGGCATTTTCTACCAGATCGCGTAATCTGGTAGTACAATTATCAAAAAGAAAATCGTATTTATAAAACCTGTTCTGAGCCATCATATTTGCTTCAAGTAAGCCGATTATGTTACGTTTTTGATCACAGGAAAGATTTAAAATTTGTTCGGTTATACCCCGGTTATCCTGTTGATTTTCCAAAACAAAAGATTGAAAATCGTCGGTTGATAAATAATACAACAATTTCCCACGAACAAATTTTGTATAAAAGTCCGGGTCGTCAAAATTGAAGGTGCCATAATTGTAAACAATATCCTGATGAGTAACTGTGTCTGTTACACGCAAAGCGCTGTGGCCAAATGTGGAATAGAGTTCCTCACCGGGCATTACAGTTAAAAGGCTTATTTGCAAATGACACGAGTCTTGCCGGGCAAAGCTTTTAGCAGAAAGCAAACTGAAAAGAGCAAATAAAAATAAGTTGAATTTATATGATACGTTTATAAATTTTGATTGGGTAGATTGCAACTGATTAAAAAGTTTAATTTATTTAAGAATATAAGATAATTTCCATTTTAAAAGAAAAAGATGGGGTAAAATTATTTAATTAAAACGAGTTAGCCGCGAATTACACGAATAGTGACAATGATTCATAAACGGATAAATTTGGTGAATTTGTTATTTGAGCCTTTCAACGATCAGGGAATGTTTCTCCATTTTCAAAAGTTTACAAATTTTCTCCAGGAAACAAACAGATAACAATAAATCGTGTTTAAGACTTAATTTTAAAGTTGGCATTCATATTGTGTTTTGAAGTAAAATTTATATTTAAAAAAACAAAACAAAAAAACATGGCAAAAAATGTAAAAGCTGCAAATCAGAAACCAGCTTTCAAGGATGCAAAACAGGTAAATCAAAAAGTAATTGCAAAGAATGAAAGTCAGCAGAAGGAAAATGAAAATGCAGACAATTTAAACACCGGTATCTCTGCTTCAAACAGCGCCAGTGTTGCAGAAGCTTTAAACCAGGTGTTGGCAGACGAATTTGTGCTTTATACAAAAACATTAAATTTTCATTGGAATATAGAAGGCCGTGATTTTCATGCGTTACATTTATTCCTCGACGACCAGTATCACCAGCTGCAGATAATTATAGATTCGGTGGCTGAGCGTATCAGAAAAGTAGGGCATTTTGCTACCGGAAGTATGCAGGAATTTCTGGATGAAGCGTCATTAAAAGAACATGCAGGAAATGCATCAGTATCTGAACAAATGATTGCAGAATTAGCCGCTGATCATGATGCAATCATTCGCAATACACGAAAACTCATTGAGGATTTTGACCAAAAATATGATGATGCAGGAAGCTCAGATTTCATCACTGGTGTTATGAAAGAACATGAAAAGATGGCGTGGATGCTGCGCGCCAGTGTTCCCCAGGCAAAATGAATGGTGAATGATGATTGAATTGAGTCATTCATTTTTTAATGATACAAACCCGGATCTAAAATATTCCGGTTTTTTTATTTTAAGATTCGAATTGAACAATTTTAAATAAGGTATTCCTGATTTGATTTTTACTCTCATAAAAGAACAAAAAATATTTTTTAGTTTGAGAATGAATTGTTAGATTTGTATAGTTGCATAAACAACTATATGCTAAACAACCAATTTAAAAAAGGAGAACTTTATAGTTTTATTACCGGTAAGGCTTCTACCGCTATTGCCAGAAGGCTGCAAAAAAACTTTAAAGAATCTGCAATAGATGTTACAATTGAGCAGTGGAGTGTTTTATATCATTTATGGAAGCAGGATGGTATCAGCCAGCAACAATTGTGTGAGGCAACATTCCGGGATAAACCAAGCATTACCCGGTTGGTAGATAACCTTGAAAAAGCAAAACTGGTAAAAAGAGTAGCTTCAAAAAATGACCGGCGCAGCAATTTGATTTTTTTGACAAAAGAAGCAAAATCGCTTGAGCAGAAAACGATGGAAGTGGCGAACAGAACGTTGAATGAAGCACTGCAGGGAGTTACGAATGGCCAGGTTGAGATTGCAAAAGAAGTATTACAAATGGTGTATGATAATTTATCCAATTGAAGTAAAAATTTAAAAATATTAAACCAATAATTATGCAAACTACAGCAACAGCTTCTACTTTAAAAGGCGGCGAATGGTTGATAAAACCAGGAAATGCAAACGATATTTTTACTCCGGAAGATTTTAGCGAAGAGCAACTGATGATACGCGACATGTGCATTCAATTTCTGCAAACGGAAGTACTTCCCGTGATGGACAGAATTGATAAAGCAGAACCCGGACTGATGCCGGCGCTGATGGAAAAAGCCGGTGAGCAAGGGTTGCTTAGTGCATCTGTTCCGGAAGAATATGGCGGCATGGGAAAAGATTTTGTCACTTCTACTTTAGTGAGCGAAGCGCTGGGAGGCGGTTATTCTTTTAGTGTAGCGATGAGCGCTCATGCAGGAATTGGAACCCTTCCAATTTTATATTTTGGTACAGAAAAACAAAAGAAAAA
>Ga0157370_10001208_pt1 | contig 32283 bp, 27 predicted proteins | sample C35metaG_FD_113463 | JGI IMG/M metagenome (GOLD analysis project Ga0157370, IMG submission 113463) | Corn rhizosphere microbial communities from Kellogg Biological Station, Michigan, USA - C3-5 metaG | ecosystem: Host-associated > Plants > Roots > Rhizosphere > Soil | place: USA: Michigan...
ATAAATTTGAAATTTTAGTAAGAAAATATAGCCAACGATTGTACAGGATTGCCAGGTCATATAATTTTAATCATTCTGAAGCGGAAGAATTGATGGAAAAAACTTTTCTAAATGCCTATAAAAACCTGAACCATCTTCACGAAAAGAAACGGTTTAAAAGCTTTTTGATTGGCATGATATTGCATGAATGTACTTCAAAAAATAAAAGTTCTCTTCCATTAAAAGCCTTGATGCTAACTGCTTTATCTGCAGAATTCGTGTCAAAAGCATTAACCGGTTTTGTGATGATTCCGTTAGATCAATTTTGTCTTTTTACCTGACTCTCTTTTTAAAACCAAAAAGGTATGTTGGCAAAAATCATCAAACTGTTTTTACGTATTTCTATAGGAGTGGGATTCCTGTCTGCCGTTGCTGATCGTTTTGGCTTTTGGAGCAAAGAAGTTTCTGCCTGGGGAAACTGGAAAAACTTTCTCAACTATACTCAAGCATTAAATCCATTAGTACCATATTCGCTGATTCCTTTTATAGCATGGACATCCACAATCATTGAAATAGCATTCGGAGTTTGTTTAATAGCAGGATTTAAAACTTCTATAACAGCTAAATTAAGCGGATGGCTTTTATTATTTTTTGCACTAGCAATGACATTTGCAAGAGGTATAAAAGCACCCCTGGATTATTCAGTTTTTCCCGCATCAGCAGCAGCATTTGCATTGAGTTTAATAAGAGAAAAATTTTTAGAAGTAGATTCCCTGATAAAGAAATATAAAAACAAAGCCAAATAGTTTTTCGGATTAATTTACAATTTGCACGTCAAAATCTTTCCCCTCCCACCACTTTGCTTCTTTCCAGAAAAAGGTAAATTTAATTTCACCGGAAGTTGCTTTTTTAATATCAATATCAGCAATATAAATTCCTAAATCAGTGTCTTTTGTTTCCAAATCTTCGTGAGTTTTCCAATTATCAGAGGACCAACGGAGAGTGGCAGCAGCCATTACCTCTATCCTTAATATTTTTTGTTTCAAAATCGTTTTACATGCCCAGTCGAACCGCCAGATTGTATAAGGCGACGGAGATTTCTTTTTAAGATAACGCGCTTCTGTTTGCAGTGACATATCGAAAATTCTTTTGTTTTTAATAGAAGCACATAACTTAATATATTCTGCATGAGTCCAGGTTAACGGCATAGCCGAGCCGGTATGTTTTCCTAAAAACAAACCTTTTTCAGGAATGTCGTCTGTATCCCAAACCTGCTCAGGAAGTAAGCCGTTATTTGCAAATCCATCCATTGTTTTTAAAAGCATTTTCGCCTTATCAATATTTCCGGCAGCAATTTCATAATGCGCTCTTTCGCCAGTTAGTAATGGCCATGCTCTTCCAATTCCATAACCGGAATTCGTGTATGCGTTTCCTTCTATATCTTCTCCGTAACCATCATTTGTGTATCTGTGCCAGCATGGGCCATAAGGCGTCTCCACTTTCAATTCTTCATCAATGAGTTTGATTGTATTTAAAATTTTCGGATCATCAGCAGCACGTAATCCAAACCTGACTAATGCCAGTGCATCCACACAAATCAATTCATACAAGTGCATTTTGCCATTTTCCTGCGTCCGGTTTTTTATGCAAATAAAATTATTCTTCACTTCTTCCGCTGGCGCATGATATGGATTGATTCTCATGTAATATCCTTCTACTCCGGATTTTTCTGATAAAGGGGTACCTGTAACATAAGTCCACTTTTCTATTTGCTCATTCCAGTAATCAGCAGTTTCTTCACAATATTTTGCAATTTCCGGTTCATTGTTCGCATTGGCCAAACTTGCAGCTCCCAATAAAGCAGTAATCTCTGTTGCAAGCGTAAAAGAAGATAAGCCCGATTCTTCTTCCCACCTGTCTTGCTGCGTCGAAGGGCCATTTGTTATCAAAACTGAAATTGCTTTTTTTATTCCGCGCCAATATCTTTTTAATTTACCCGGCTCAACAAAATATTCACATTGATATTGATCAATAACAGAAATAGGGAGCGCAATTTCATCCATCTGCAAGCCGGTCCAGTTTGGAACGCCATCAAGCCACATATTCTGGCTCCATTTACCATCTTTTTCCTGTGTTGACATCAGGTAATTGAGCACTTTATAAACTTCTTCATGTGATTTTAATGCTAGAAAACCTTCCGAACTTTCAACAAGATCTCTTGGCCAGACCAGGTGATAACCACCAATGTCTTCATCGCCTTTTGTTTCGCCCCATGGAATTGATAAACTTGCTACTACTGCTCCCGGAAACAGCTTCGACTGATGTAAATTCAACACCGTTGCGCTTACGCGAAAATTTTTACCAACACTGTTTCTATCGGTTTTGATGTCCTTCAATTTTTTTTGAAAAACCTCCCATTCAGAAACATATCTTTTTTGGGAAATATCAAACCCATCCAATAAACTTGCCCATGCATGATGTCCTGCTTCTTCCGCTTTCAATGAAAAACTGAGTGCCAAAACAAATTCATTTGATTTCGAAATATCTATCTCTGCCATTAATGCAATGTTCCCATTTTGGGCCCGGCGGTACTCCCATTCCATCTGTTTATGTTGTTTCAAATCTTTATACCCGTCAGACGTTCCAACATATCCAACAGACCTTTTTAAAAAGATACCACAATCCGCTGCAAGCGCTAATGAGATTCCATCTCTTGAAGCAAGCAACATCTGGATTCCCTTAAACTCATCGAGCCAACCGGTATTTCCCGCACCGCTATTATTGATATGTGGCGAAAGCAAAACAAACAAATGGTATTTTGTCTGGTCATTTTCCCGGAGCGGCTTGAATATTATTTTTTGAAGAACGGTATCTCTCAAGGGATCGGTAATAATTTCTTTTTCTATTGAATACCGCTTTTGTTTACAGGTATTCACAATACGAAAAGCCGGCACGCCTTCTTTCATCCATTCGATAAAATGATCCGTATCTCTTTTTTCTTCAGAAAAAAAATCTTCTCCATCAGTCACTAATATCTCCATGTCCCTGATGCAGGCAATATCTTCTCTTGGATAATAAACTTCATTTAAAATGCCATGACTTAAAGTAAATATGACGTTGGAAGAAGGATTGATTGATTTGCCAATTCCGGTTTTATCGCTCGAAGTCCAGCGCGCCGCAACACCAGGAAAGCCCGGTGCATCTAAATCTGATTCAGCCATTATACAATGTTTATTAAGTTAGAGTGGCTATCTGGATAAAAGGTTACTCTTGCAATATTTGAAAAAGCTCTGTTGAAAGAACAAAAAGGTACTTTCAGGACACATTGATAGTTTATTGTAAATTTATTTTACTAAATGAAAAAGTTTCAAAAATATATTAATTTAATTCACAGGGAATTCCCTGCATTCCCTATTTCTTCGATAAAAAAAACTGGAGAAGGAGATAACAGCAACGCCTTTCTGATAAACGAAAATTATATTTTCAGATTTGCAAAAAGAAAAGAGGTGCAGCAGCAAATAAGAAGAGAAATATGTGTATTGCCAAAAATAAGATCTACTTTAAATCTTCAAATTCCTGACTTTGAATTTATTCCTCCTGATAGAAAGTTTGTTGGTTATAAAAAAATCGAAGGCAATGCTTTCACTAACAAAATACTTGTGTCATTAAATCAGGAAGAGCAGATTTTTATTCAAAAAACGTTTGCAAACTTTCTCTCCCAGGTTCATTCTTTCCGTTTAACAGAATTAAAAGATTGTGGGTTAGAAACAATGGATTTTCAGAAAGAATATTCAGAAAATTTTGAGGAGGTAAGACAATCAATATTTTTCAACATTTCCAAAAATAAAAGAGAAATAATAACCCGGCTATTTACTGAATACTTAAGTAATAAAAATAACTTCAATTACCCTCCTACCCTTATTCACAACGATTTTAGCAAAGACCATATTTTATTCAATCCGGCAAACAAAGTTATAACCGGGATTATTGATTTTGGCGATATTGCTTTCGGCGATCCTGATTATGATTTCATGTATTTGTTAGATGAATTTGGCGCCGGTTTCTTAAGTGAAATTTTAAAATATTATCAACATCCACATTATCCGGTTTCTTTAAACAAAATTAATTTTTTTTCTCTTGCAAATAAAATCCAAATACTTCTCGTCAGCATAAATAATAACGATGGACAAGGGATTAAAACCGGCATGAAAAATTTGAATAATTGGCTTAAAAAGTCAGTTTTAAAAAAATAATTCTCTCATTTCTTGTAGAATTTTATCCAATGCTTCACACAAAAAACCAATTGCTTCACAATCTATATTCAAACAAAAAACAATAACTAATTTTAAAGCTTCATTTAAAATGGAAAATCTATTATGAAAATCAAGCCCTTTTTTTTAAGTGTTATTATTTTATCTGAAATCTTTTTTCCTGCTTTTTTAAAAGCTCAAAATATAAAGCAAATCCAACTAACGGATTTTAATCTGCAATCCTCTTCTGTTATTCCACAATCAGGGGAAACGCTGTCGCAACCTACGTATAAATCTTCTGTCTATTGGTTTCCGGTAAAAGTTCCCTCTACCGTTCTCACTGGTTTGGTTGCCAATAAAGTTTATCCTGATCCATACATTGGAATGAATAATATGCTGATTCCTGACGCATCAGATTCTTTCAATCATCAATATCATTTGGAACAATACAGTTATCTTCCAAATGAGCCAAATCCATGGAAAAAACCGTATTGGTACCGCACTACTTTTACAATTCCAAAAACAGATAATGGCAAACATTTTCAATTAATTTTTAAAGGAATTAACTATCGTGCTGAAGTTTGGGTAAATGGAAAACTTATTGCTGATTCATCAGAAATGGCAGGAATGTTTGCACAATATTCTTTGGATGCAAGTAAAGTAATCAAACCAGGAAATACCAATGTGCTGGCAGTAAAAATTTATCCTCTGGATTTTCCCGGACTACCCTCCACTCCACAGTTAAAAGCCCTGGGTGATTTCTTTGCAAATGGCGGCCCCACCGGAGATATAGGAAAAAATGTAACGATGCTTTGTTCGGTAGGATGGGATTGGATGCCGGCTGTTCGGGACAGGAATATGGGAATATGGCAGCCTGTTTATTTGCGCACTTCCGGACAAGTAGTTATTCAAAATCCTCAAATAAAAACTGATTTACCGAAACTTTCTGATACCAATGTTGCCCATCTTTCTTTGAATCTTTCTCTGAATAATTTTAGTGAAATTTCTCAAAATGGAAAATTAAAAATCACCATCAGTCCGGAAAATTTTCACGGTCAATCTTTTACTGTAAATCAAAATATTTCTGTTGGTGCCAACGACTCTAAAGAATTGGATTTAACTTCTGAAAACGTCAAACAATTTATGATTCAGAAACCACATTTGTGGTGGCCTAACGGTTATGGTTATGCGAATTTGTACCGCATCCGTTTGCAATATGAAAATGGAAATCAAATCTCTGACGACACTTCCTTTGTTTTTGGAATCAGAACCGTTAGTTCAAAAGTTGAAATGGTAAACGGATGGGCGCGACGGGATTTTTACATCAATGGAAAAAGGGTTCATTTGAATGGTGGTGCATGGGTTCCGGATATGATGCTGAACAGGGATTCATTACGCTATGATAATGAATTGCATTTATGCAAAAATGCAAATATCGATCTCGTTCGTATCTGGGGCGGAGGCATAGCTCCTCCGGATATATTTTTTGAAATGGCTGATAAATATGGATTAATGATATGGCAGGATTTCTGGATTACCGGCGATACCCAAGGCGAGTTCAAAGGCTCTCCTGACTGGCCTTTGGAAGGAAATGTGTTTATTAAAAATTTGGTAAGCACCATCTACAGAATCAGAAATCATGCAAGCCTTTTGGTGTGGACCGGAGGAAATGAAGGACATGCAAGAAAAGAATTGTATGACGCAATGAGAGAGAATATTGCAAAGCTTGATGGAACTCGGCCATTTATTCCAAGTTCCTCGGGATATGCAAAATTGCCTGAAGGATGGAAGGGTTCATGGCCGGATGATCAGCCTTCAGGAGTTTATAGCGGCGGCCCTTATTCATGGCAGGATGCGGCGCGTTATTACCAGTTGGTAGACAGAGGAAGAGATTGGGTTTTTAAAGATGAAACGGGGATTCCATCGCAGCCTCCTTACGAAACATTGCCTTTAATTATTAATAATCTTGTTCCTGATTCTACTTTGCCTTTTCCTTTGAATAATACCTGGGGATATCATGATGCTTGTGTAGGAAACGGGCATTATGATACTTATTACAATGCGATGGCAGAAAGATATGGAACGCCAGTGAGCATGAAAGATTTTTCGAATAAAATGCAATTAGTAAATGCAAATGGTTACCGCGGAATTTTTGAAGCGGCAGGCCATAAATTAAATGAAACAGGCGGTGTATTGTTGTGGAAATTGAACGCTGCATTTCCCAGTGTTATCTGGCAGGTTTATGATTGGTATCTGAATCCAAATGCGGGATATTATTTTATGCAAAGGGCCTGCGAACCCGTGCATATTCAATTAAATTTAGACGATTCTATGGTGGCACTCATTAACCGTACTTACAAGCCACAATCCGCTTTGACAGCGGTTGTAAAGGTTTTTAACATGAATAGTAAATTATTATTTTCTCAAAATAAAGTCACCAATTTAAAATCAACTGATGTAGAAAAATCAATTTCATTATCAAAAATTTTATCAAAAGAAAAAGGAATTTCTTTCGTTGTTTTAAAACTTAAAAATCCTTTAGGAAAAACCCTTTCACAGAACACTTATTGGTTTGCTCAGGAACATAATTTCAAAGCATTAAAAGAAATGCCTTTGTCGAATGTGAAAGTAAAAATTTTGAAAACAGAAAATGGAAAAAACGAAACGCGATGGACTTTAGGATTCAGGAATTCAACAAGTCGTTTAGCATTTTTTATTAACCCACAAATTATCAATAACGGAAAAGAAATATTGCCATCTTTCTGGTCTGACAATTATTTCTCTTTATCACCAAATGAATTAACTATTGTAAATGTGAGTGTACCAAATGCAAAAATAAAAGAGGGGAAAATTCAATTGGCAGTAGGCGGATGGAATGTTGAAAAAGAAATTACTGAATTGAAAAAAAGAAATAATTTTTAGGATGATATACATTGATTGCATTAATATTTATAAATTTCCTTGAACTCAATATGTAGCCACTCATCCAGCCTTTATATATTTTTATAATTTTTCCGAAACAGAAATAAAAATTGCAACAATTTGTTTGTTTACTGTGATTTAATCAACCAGGAAGGTTTTTTGGCGTTCTTATTTTTTTAGAGTTTAAATAAAACCTTCCTGATTTTTACAATTACCCCCACCAGAATGCAGTGGCGATAATGATATAAATTGCTATCAGCGCAGCACCCTCCAACCAGTTCGATTCACCATCAAAGGAAATAAATGCAGCAAGAACTATTGCCAAAAACATTGCAGCCAAAAGCATTGGAGAAAATACCAGTGTGAATATAGCCAACCCAAATATCTGGCTGATGATAACTAACGATGGAGCCAGCACCAACGCTATTTGCAGCGGACTGTTGATGATAACTGAAAAAGCATATTCGGAGCGACCCTTTGCTGCAAGCTGTATGCCCACCACATTTTCAATCGCATTTCCGGCAATCGCAACAATTACAAGCCCTGCAAATTCATCAGAAATTTGCAATGCTTTCATCGATGGTTCCAAAGCTGTTACAAACCAATCTGAAACAAAAGCTGCTAAGCCACTGGCTATTACTAACAATGTGACAGCAAGCCAAAGCGGCCATCGTGGCTTCTCTTCAATACCACCTTCAGAAGTAATACCAGCCTTTCCGCGCTTCAACGAAGCAGGCAGGTACAATAAAAATAATATGAGTAAAACGATGGCAACAATTAAAGAGAACGACTCTTCATGTGGCGCTGCAGCTGAATGTATCCAATGAGCCAAAGAGGGTATTGCCAGTCCAATTACCGATAATAACATGAGGGTGACAATGGTTCGTGCTCTTGACGAACCTAATTTTTGCGTCCCATGTTTTAATCCTCCAACCAAAAATGAAAGACCAAGAACCAGCAAAAGATTCGATAAAATAGAACCGACAAGAGCGGCCTTCACCACTTCAGTTAAACCGGCTTTCAGAGCAAAAATGGCGATAAATAGCTCTGGAAGATTTCCCAAAGCAGATTGTAAAACTCCTGTTGCGCCGGGACCAAATCTATCTCCTAATTGTTCAACACTTCGGCCTACAAGCGCCGCTAATAAAGCAACAGCTGCGGCGGAAGTAATAAATGCAATAACCGGATTAAGATAAAAATAATAGAAAATACCTGCACAAATAACTGCAATTGCACCAGCAATAAGAATGGTTAAATCTGATTTGGAAAAGATTTTTTGTTGAGCGGGAGTTGTTGCCATTTTCAATTATTTGTTATGACAAAGTAAATAAAAATGAATCGTGAATGGTGAATAATCAATTGCACCATTTACTATCCGCCATTCACCACAAAAAGCGGCATGGTTATTTATTACACAATTTTCTAAACTCTAAAATCAACAGGCATGAAAAAAAATTTTATCGTTATCGTTTTGTTTTCTATTATGGTTTTTGCATGCAACCATCAAAAGAATAAAGCAGGTAAGGATGCGGAAACATATAGAACCGTACCGGTTCCAAATGTGAATGGGAATATTCCTGATACAAATAATTCCATTGATTTGAGCACAAAAAAAACCGATTCAACACAAATAAAAGCGGATTCTTTACCTAAAGGAAAATAAGAATTTCCTTTAGGTATTGCTTTAATATATCAATACTGCTTCGGCTTAAAAATCGTCGGTACCGGCATATATGAAAAAGAAATACTAATTATTCCTTTGTCTATTGATCACTACCGATAGTCATCCCCATATCAAAAAAAATTTGCTTCATCACGTTTCACGCTTTACAAAAAAACCTGCGAGAAAAGATTTTCCAGCAGGCTGCATTTTATAAAGTCTGATCAGGCGTTTTTATTTTGCTATGTAATCTCCTACCTGATCTATTTCATCATAATTTCCTATACCTTTCGGATTTAATCCATATTCATTTTTGCCGGGAATACTATCTGTAAAAAGAAGAACCAATAACCATATAGGCCCAACCAACGGTATAATAGAAATAAAAACAAACCAACCACTTTTTCCTACATCATGAAGACGCCTTATTAACACTGCAAGAGCAGGTAACAATACAAACAAGTTGTATATGATATAAATATAACCATAAAATAAATTAACAGGCCCATTAGCAGTTTGAACGACAAAACTGGTTGAAAAAACTTTGTCGAGCATGATTGCGACAAATGCAAAAATAATATTGAATAAGACAAAATACCAGTATTCACTTCTGCGGGCTCTTCCAGAAAAAATTGCATAATTCTTTAAAACATTGAAATAGTAATTCATTTTAGTTTGGTTTTGATTTTGATAAATATAAGCGCAGCTAAATATATAACAGGTATTTGATTATTAAAAGAATAACGGGAAATATTTTTTCAAATAAAATTTTTGCCTCCCGGCAAATAATATTAATGAGGAGGTAACACAACAGTAAACAGAAATTCTTATGATTTATATGTTTACTATTCACTGTTCATAGTCCGCATCCATCAACCTGCAACATTCGACCAGTACTTAAACCCATAAAAAAGCCTGCAAGAAAAAATCCTTGCAGGCTATATCTAAACTAAACATCAACATCAAAACCAGCTACCAATCCACCGCATTCCAACTTTATTTCCCAAAATCCTTTTTCTTCTTCTCACTTTTGCATTATGAATAAACATGGTAACAAACATCAGCGGAATAAATAAAATCGTTAGTGGTGGAATACCCATTATAGATATCCATCTTCCGCCAAACTGCCTGCGCATAGGGCGTTTCAGCCTTTCTGCAATGAGATACATGCTGGGAACCATAATGAGCGTCATAAAGAATGCAAACGCCAAACCGAAGATGATTGTCCAGGCAAGCGGCTTCCAAAATACCGCGCTGTCGCCGCCGAAGAAAATGTGCGGATTCAAATCAGAGAACATTGTTACAAAATTAATATTGAATCCAATTGCCAATGGCAACAAAGCGAAAATAGCCGCAAGTGCTGTGAGCAATACCGGGATAATTCTGATTTTTCCGGCCTGGATTACTGCTTCTCTTGTTTTCATTCCACGCGCTCTCAATTCATCTGCAAAATCAATCACCAAAATCGCATTCTTCACAACGATACCCGCCAGTCCTACGATTCCTATTCCGGTCATTACTACTGATATTCCCATTCCGGTAATTGAAAATCCAAGAATTACTCCGATAACACTGAATAAAATTTCGGTAAGAATAATAACCGGCTTACTGATAGAATTAAACTGAAGTACAAGGATGAACAAGATCAGCATTAGTGCAACCATCAAAGCTTTTCCAAGAAATGCACCGGTTTCTGCCTGTTGCTGCCCTTCACCGGTTTGTTTGACAGTAACATTCGGATCTTTTTTATTAAAATTATCAATCGCTGCTGCAATGTTTTTATTCACTTCCGTCGGCGTATATCCTGAAAGTACATTGGAGAAAATCGTAATCACGCGCTTCACATTTTTTCTTTTAATACTTCCATAAGTGCTGGTATAATCTACATCTACGAGCGAACTGATTGGAATGGATTTTACCTGTCCCCCATCATTGGCCATATCACGGAAAACTATTTTCATATTCAGCAAATCTGAAAGGCTTTTTCTTTGCAATTCATTATTACGCAATTGAATTTTATATTCATCTTCGCCATCCTTTATTTTAGAAACTTCCTGGCCAAATAATGCCGTTCTTATTTGCTGGCCGATTTGTGCAGTAGATACGCCTTCTATCATTGCGCGTTCACGATTTACACTCAAAGTAATCTCCGGATTTGTGAGATCCACATCCAGCTTTAATTCTTCCACTCCGGCGATTTGTAAACTATCCAGGTATGTTTTCAATTCGGTAGCGGTTGAAGTAAGTACATCAAAATCCTCACTCGCTACCTCAATATTAATCGGCGGTTCTGTAGGTGGCCCGTTTTGTTCCTGCGCAACAGAAATTTGTGCGCCGGGAATACCTTTGATCGTTTGCCGGATTGAATCTAAATAAGGCTCTGTAGCAACACCATTTCTTTTTTCATATTCAACAAATGAAACCTGTACACGGCCAAGGTTGGGCTGCGTACTTCTATCGCCACTTGAAGGATCAGAAGCGCCCACAGCCACATTTGAAATAACACTTTCCACAATTGGATTTGGTTTTCCGGAAGGGCCATCCAATACTCTGGTTACTTTACCCTCTATTTCTTTTGTTATAGAATCGGTATAATCGACGCTGCTTCCAACCGGCAATTTCAGATAAACATAAATGAAATTTGGGTCGCCTTTTGGAAAGAAAACCACCGGAACATTTCTTGCTTTAAAAAGAATGAGAGAAAAAACAAGCAATACAAAGGTGCCAACCAAAAGCCAAACCGGCCGCCATCCAGCAACTGCCCAGCGCAACAATTTTTCGTAATTATGCATAATGGCAGGCAATGCATGATTTTGAAATTTATGGATCCAGCTATCAAAAAGATAGGTATTCAGAACAACAATTATGGAGAAGAAAATAAGCAGATTTCCCAGGAAAGGCACATGCACCAGGTCGAAGAAAATACCTGCAAGCAATGGAATTAAAAATGCTTTGCTTTTGAAAACAGCAGACTTCCTTTTTGCGCCATGTTCTTCCGGATGATTCATAAAATCTACTGCGAAAACCGGGTTCATAATAAAAGCCACAAGCAATGATGCCGTTAAAGTAAAAATCAGCATCGTAGGCAAATAGATCATAAACTTTCCGATAATTCCCGGCCAAAAAAGCAACGGGACAAACGGCGCTAACGTAGTAAGCGTACCCGAAAGCACTGGGATGAAAATTTCTCCTGCTGCCATTTTCGCCGATTTTATCGTGGTAAGTTTTCCTTTGTTTTCCATGAAAATCCGGTGCGTATTTTCTATGACCACAATCGCATCATCCACAATAATTCCCAATCCGAAAAGCAGTGCAAAAAGCACAATAAAATTTAGGGTTACATTTCCACCAACAATCAGATCTGCCGCGGGCAAAAACAGGAAAGCTACAAACATGCTGAGCGGTACAGAAAGCGCCACAAAAAATGCATTGGTAACGCCCATAAAAAACATTAGAATCAAAAGAACCAACACAAATCCAATAACGATGGAATTTACCAAATCATTAAAAGAAGTGCGCGTAGAACGGCTTTGATCACCTGTGATCACTACATTTAAATTCGAGGGAAGAATGGTACCTTTTATTTCATCTACGGTTTTCTTTACATCATCAGAAGTCTGAATTAAATTTTCACCGGCTCTTTTAATTATGTTGAGTGTTACTACATTTTTTCCATTCAAACGTGCATAACTTTCGCTCGTTTTTACGGTATCTTTTATGGTAGCAATATCTTTCAGATAAATAGGCATACCTGATGTATTGCGAACGACGATCTGTGCAATATCAAATGAGTTTTTGAACTGTCCGCGAATTTGTAAAGTGCGTTTCATATTTCCTACATCCAAAAGGCCACCGGAAATATCAACGTTTTCCCCTTTCACTGCATTGGCAATATCATTAAATGTAACTCCGGCACTTTGCATTTTATAATTATCAACATTAATCTGAAACTCTCTTTCAGGGGCGCCGACAATATCCACACGTGTTATTTCAGGAAGCTCTTCCAGTTTATCTTTTGCATCATCTGCAAATTTTTTCAAACTCATCATATCGTAATCGCCGCTCAGGTTTACAAACATGATGGGAAATTCGCTGAAGCTCACTTCCTGTACATTCGGCTCCTGCGTAAGATCGGTAGGTAAATCTTTCTTGGCTTTATCTACAGCGTCTTTGGTTTTTTGCAAGGCAACTTCTGTTTTTACATCTGTTTCAAATTCAACTGTGATGGCAGAAAAATCCTGCAAAGAAGTGCTCGTAATCTTATTGATTTTTGCGCCGGTAATTCCTTTTATTTGTTTCTCAATCGGTTTGGTAACGAGGTTTTCGATGTCCTTTGGAGAATTTCCGGCGTAAATAGTCTGTACAAAAATGGTCGGAATTACAATGTCCGGAAATTGTTCTTTGGGCATAGTAACAAATTGATAAACGCCCATTAATGATACAAAAAGTATCAGCAAATAAATGGACGTTTTATTTTTAATCGCCCAGCTTGTTGGTTTAAACTCTTTGTATTTTTCCTTAAAATTTTCAGTTAAGCTCATAAATATTTTATTGTGCTTTTACAGTAAAAGCAGTTTTAATTCATTTTCCTATTCTGCGCTGGTGGTAATTGGCTGTCCGTCAAACAAGCCCTGGAAACCATCAGTTATTAATTGATCACCGGGCAGCAATCCGCTTTTGATTTCAATATTATCACCGTACAATTGACCGATGATTACATCTCTTTTTCTGGCAATCATTTTGTCTCCTTCTTTAGCTGCTACCAAAACAAATTTTCCATTTTCACCCGTTTGTAAAGTGTTCACAGGAATTGCGATTGAGTTTGGAGCCGTATAATCTAAAATGTTTACCTGCGCTATTTGATTTGGCCGCAAATTCATTCCTTTCGGCACTTTTATTTCGGCTGTAAATCCACGTGTAGTCGTTCCGATTGCTTCGCTGATAAAAGAAATTTCGCTGTCGAATGTTTTATTAATATCAGGTATTTTCACAATCACTTTTGTACCTTTTTTTACTTGTCCTGCATAATTTTCAGGCACTGTAACTGTAATTTTTAAATCTGTATCATTTACAATTTTTATATAACCACCGGTTAAGGGATTGCCATTAAAAGTTTCACCAACGTGGGCAGTGATATCATCAACCGTTCCATTTACATTACTGTAAACATTACTTTGATTCGCTTGTTCCTGAGCGGTTGCAACCTGTGCCTGTATGGCTTTTAACTGATTTTGTAATGTTTCTACATTGGTCTTTGCCTGCAATAATTGCACTTCAGTTCCGATGTGCTGTGCCCAAAGATTGCTTTGTCTCTGGTAAACAGATTTTGCCAAATCAAGTTGAGCCTGCACACTTCCCAATTGTTGTTTTACAGCATTTACATTTTCCCTTGCAACTGCATCGTCAAGTTTCAGAATAAGCTGCCCTTTATGCACTTTTTCACCTTGTTTTACATAAATGCTTTTTATCTGTCCGCCCTGTCCGCTGGGTGTGATATAAGAAATGTTTTTTGCATCTACGCTTCCCTGGAGATCCAGGTAATGTTTAAAATCTTCTGTTTTTACAGGCGTGAGCGCCACCAATTTAGGTTTTGCTGCAACCGATGCACTGGTATCCAACTTTGCAATATCTTTTTGCAAAGAGGTTATTTGTTCATCCAGTTTTTCCTTTTGTGCTGTCAGCTTTTGCAATTCAGCTTTTTTGTCGCTTAATGTTTCGTCCTTTTTCTTAGACGAATCGCCACAAGAAGAAACGATTGCAGTAAAAAGAACAATAAGCAAGAGGTTAATTATTTTTTTCATTGTATAGATTATTTGGGTTGATTTTTTTATTTAGTTTAAAGTTTTCCTGTGGCTCTCAGGTAATCAATTTTTGCAATGATGGCATCATACAAAGAGTTGTAATAATTATTTTGTGCCGTTACCAAATCGGCCTGTGCGGTAGAAATTTCCTGGTTGCTGCCAAGTCCCTGGTCATATTTCAATTTGGTAGAATTATAGACAGATTGTGCGAGATCAATATTCTTTTTCTGGGTATCCATTGTAAGAATTGCTGATTTCATATTAATCCGTGCCTGGCTTACATCGTTGTCAATAGAAGATTTTAATTGCTCAAGACTGTTATTCATTTTTTGAAGATTCAGTCTTGCAGTGGCGATGTTTGCATTGCGTGCACCTCCATCAAAAATGGGAATGTTTAAAGTAAGGTTGATAAATGAAGTGGTGTACCACGGTTCACTGCCCTTCAAAAATGTAAAGCTGGTACGTTGCGCGTTTTGATTGATGTTTGCAGAAAAGGTCAGAGTAGGAATTTTGCTTAACTGATATCTTTTTACATTAAACTTTCCAAGGTCAATGCTGTTTTCCAATTGCTGAAATTCTTTACGATCCTCATAATTGTAATTTGCGTTCAGAATTCCTGATTTTATTTCTTCATCAGAAAGCGTATCAGTAAGATATAGGGAATCCTGTTGTGGAATATTCATCAAAAATTTTAAACCTTCTTTTCCTGCGTCAATTTGGTTCTGCGCTTTTAATTTTTGGGTTTCAAGGTTGCTTAATTGCACCTGCACTTTATCTACATCTAATTTTTCTGCAAAACCGTTCTGATAAATCACTTTTGTATCGTGAAGCAATTTTTCATAATTGGCAATATTCGCATCAATGGTTCCTATTTGCCTCTTGGCAACAGCTAGTTGATAATAAATTTTATAAACGTTTGCCTTTATCTGTTCTTTAGTAACTTCTGAAGTAAGAACCGCATTTTGAATAGCTGCTTTTCTTGCCTGAAGGCCCACAAAAACCTGTCCGTCAAACAGTATCTGCTGAAGATTTGCTCCATAAGTGCCACTGTATTTTGTTCCAAATTTAATCGGGAAAAAAGTGCCTGGAGTGCCACCGGCAAATTCAGCAGGAACAAGCTGTGTAGGAATAGAAAGATAATCAACAAAGGAAACTGTTCCGTTTATTTGAGGCAAAGCAGCAGCTGTAATTTGCTTATTTTGCTGCTCCTGCAATCTGATATCCAACAATGCATTTTTTACCTGCACTGCATTTTTCAATGCATAATCCACCGCTTGCTTTGCAGTAAACGAATGAACTTCTGAAGGCGCTTTTTGCTGGGCATTTGCCATAAAACAAACACCACTCATCATGGCCGCTAAAGTAAATTTGATAAATCCTGTTTTCATTGTACGTTATTTTGCGATCTTTCTTTTTGATATTTTGTAATTAATTTATAGCCTTTGGGCGTCACCATTCCAAAGAGAAAAAATTCTATCAGTTGCTTATGAAGGAAAGCCATCTGAAATTGTTTTTGAGGAAACAACTCTTCACTGAAAGGAAGCATTACACATTCCAGGCGAATTTTAGCGATAATATCGGTATCCATTTCTTTCCTGTATAATTCTTCTTCTTTGCCTCTTTCGATATTTTTTTTAATGATATCAAGAAGAAAATTGTATTTAAATTCTTTAAACTTTTTGAAGGTGGCGGGGTGATTTCTTTCGATGTCGAATAAAATGGTAGGATTCATATTATCGAACATAGATTCCAGGCTTTCCATTGCCAGAAATACTTCATGAATGGCATTCTGAGAATTTTGCCTGCTGCTGTAGCAAAACCGGCGGTTAAATTCCAGTATGTCGGCAATGACCGCATCTACCAAATCATTTTTATCTGAAAAACATTGATAAATGGTTTTTTTAGATACGCCCATTTGCGATGCAATCTCGTCCATCGTTACCGATTTTACCCCATAACGCCGGTAAAGCTCGTCCGCTTTTTGTTTAATTCTGTCTTTTAATTCCATAACGGCGGCAAAACTAAGGAAACTTTTTATGTTACCAAAGTTTCCAATAAAATTTTTTATGAAATTTTAAAATTCAGGGATAAGTGGTATGAAGAAGGAAGGATTAAGAATAAGGTATGAAGAATGAAGAATCATCTTTTATTCTAATTTCTACTATAGCAACAAAAAAGAGGAAATTATCTTTTTTGGGAGTAAAACTAATGCTTCATTGCTGGATTGGTAAATTGCTGTAGGTTGAATTGTTTTTGCTTGGTCTATTACTATTGGATAAATGTGGAATCTACTTCATATTCTGAAATGCGATTCAATATTTATAAAACAATTTAAAATTCGACATAAAACAATCCAACAATATAACCGTTGCACAAACAGTAATAAACTTATTCACTCAATAATGATATAATGCAATAATGATATAATATTATTCAATTACAAAACCATCAGGAAGAATCGCGCCTTTTTTCACGACAACAATGCCATCTTTGACCGTATATAATTCATGGTCATTATTCTGAAGATGTGCACCGCCATTGATTCTGACGTTATTTCCAATACGTACATTCTTATCTATAATGGCATTATTGATATAACAATTATCACCAACTCCCAGTTTTGGAATTCCTTTTTCTTCGGCATAACCCATTTCTTCAATCGTTTCATAATAATCACTGCCCATGATATAGCACCGGAAAATTTTTGTTCCATAACCAATTCTTGTGCGGATACCAACAACAGAATCTTCAATCCGTTCTGCGTGAATAATACAACCATCGCCAGCAATGGTATTCAGCAATGAACTGCCACTGATTTTTGCCGGTGGCAACATTCTTGGGCGTGTATAAACTTTTTGCTCGTTGTGAAAAAGATTGAAAGGCGGAAGCTCCTGGGTCAAAGCGAGATTGGCTTCAAAGAAAGATGAAATATTTCCAATATCTGTCCAGTAACCCCCATACTGATAACTGAAAACATTGTGATCTTTGAGTGAGAATGGAATAATTTCTTTTCCAAAATCAGTTGCATCTTTTTTTTGATTCTCTAAAAGATCAATTAAAATTTCTTTTTTAAAAAGATAGATACCCATGGAAGCAAGATAATTTCTACCCATTTTCTGCATATCTTCTTTGGTATCACTTATCCAATCGGGCAAGAGATCCAAACCTGGTTTTTCTATAAAAGAAACAATCCGGTTTTCTTCATTTGATTTTAAAATTCCAAATTCTGTTGCTTCTTTTTCTGTAACCGGAATGGTTGCAATGGTAATATCAGCATCATCTTTGGCATGTGTGCGAAACATATTTCCAAAATCCATTTGATAAAGCTGATCGCCTGATAGAATAAGCACATGGTCATATTCGAGGCTTGTAAGATAACGTAAAGATTGGCGCACGGCATCTGCAGTCCCCTGGAACCATTCAGAACTTTCCGGCGTTTGTTCCGCAGCAAGAATATCAACAAATCCACTGCTGAAATTGCTGAACTGGTATGTGTTTTTTATATGCTTATTTAACGAAGCAGAATTAAACTGCGTGAGCACAAATATCCTGTTGATGTTTGAATTGATACAATTCGAAATCGGGATATCCACCAAACGGTATTTACCTGCAATGGGCACTGCGGGTTTACTTCTGTGCCTGGTTAGCGGGTACAATCTGGAACCTGCACCGCCGCCGAGTATCACGGCAATTACTGACTTACTGATCCACATATTTGTTTGCATTTTATTTTAAGTTTATAATTTAATTCAAAGTTCGGGGTTGAAGGTTCAAGGTTCAACCACTTCAAGCACGATACAAATTAATATAAATCTCAGCGCTTTTTTCCCAACTGTGATCAATCTGCATAATGTATTCTATTATATCGTTCATCTTCTCTTTTTGTTCATACAACTCGATTGCGCGATATACTGCGTTACAAATATCACCAACAGATGCAGTATTAAAACAAATTCCAAAACCGCCCGGATCACCAAAATCTTTAACCGTATCCTGCAAACCACCAGTGCGCCTCACGATTGGAACTGTTCCATATCGCAATGCATACATTTGATTTAATCCACAAGGCTCTATCCTGCTGGGCATCAGCAAAAAGTCAGCGCCGGCATACATTTGATGGCTCAGTTTTTCATTAAATCCTATCTGCGGATTATAATATCCAAACAAATGAATGTGCAAATGGCCTAATTGATATTCAATGTAAGGATCGCCGCTTCCAAGAACTAAAAAATTCATTTTCCCCTCCATATAATAAATAGAATCGCCGATAACCTGCGGCAAAAGATCGGCCGCTTTTTCATCAACAAGTCTTCCAATAAAAACGATCAGTGGCTTTGATTCATCCAGGTTAAAACGGGCACACAATTCTTTTTTATTCGCACGCTTTTGTTCTTTAAAATTATTTAATCCATATTTTTCATCTAAAAAAATATCAGTTTCCGGATTCCATACTTCTGTATCAATGCCATTTAGAATCCCAAAACATTTACCTCTTTCATATTGAAATAATTTCTCCAATCCGTTTGCTGCGTGCATTAATTCTTCTAAATACCCATGACTTACCGTATTTACTTTTGCCGAACATTTTATGGCACATGCCAGGCTGTTGATGGTATTGTCCCATTCCAGCATTCCCCATTTCCATTTATCCCAATCGGGAATATAATTCGATTTGCTCCAGTCAATCCAGCCCTGGTATTGTGCATTGTGGATTGTAAGAATGGTTTTTATGAAAGATAAATTTTTATAAGCAAAACAATTTTGCATCATAAAAGGAACAAGCCCGGCCTGGTGATCATGCACATGTACTATGTCCGGATGATGATGCCATTTACTCATCCAATCTACTACTGCAATCTGAAAAGCCACGAAACGTTCTATATCATCGTCATAACCATAAATCTTTTCACGGTCGAGCAAACCATTTATATCTACAAGATAAAGATCGAAGCCAAGAACATTTGTTATCTCTTTTATTATCGTGTATTCAAACCAATAATTTGCCATTCCAAATGCGCCTTTGTGTACCACTTCAAATTGATGAGTGTATAAAAATTTAGTGCGATACATGGGCATAACTACTTTCGCAATGTGTCCCAGTTGGTTTTGATATTTTGGCAATGCGCCCACTACATCGCCCAGCCCGCCTGCCTTTGCCATCGGATAACATTCCGCACTTACATGAATTATTTCCATACAAATTAATTAGCGTTCAAATTAAGCATGATTTTTCTGAATAAAAAATTATTAATAAAAATGGCTTGTGTTGAAAAAATCTTTTATTTTCATCATTAATTTACATTCTAAAACCAAAATATCAATGGCCACTCCTTCCATCAATTTATCAAAACAAAAAACTGTTACTACCGGAAAATTGCAACCCACAAATTATGGCGCCTTAAGCACTTTGGTTGTTGTGTTTTTTTTCTGGGGTTTCATTGCAGCCGGCAACAGCGTTTTTATTCCTTTTTGTAAACATTATTTTCATTTGGATCAATTTCAAAGCCAGTTAATTGACTTTGCTTTTTATCTCGCTTATTATATCGGGGCGCTTGCACTCTTTGCTTATAGTTCTTTTGGGGGCAAAGACCTTGTGGCAAAATGGGGCTATAAAAAAAGTATCGTATATGGATTATTATTTTCTGCAATCGGCGCAGTGGCGATGATTATTGCAGTAAATGCAAATGCATTTGTTGGGATGCTGGCAGGTTTATTTATTGTGGCGCTTGGCTTTTCATTGCAGCAAACTGCAGCACAGCCTTTCGCAATTGTGCTTGGAGATCCCTCTACCGGAAACAGCCGGGTGAATCTTGGTGGCGGTGTAAATTCTTTTGGAACAATGATCGGCCCATTGGTTGTTGCCTTTGCTCTGTTTGGAACAACCGCAGCAATTACTGACCAGCAAATCGCCGGATTGAGCCTCAGTAAAGTAATTGTGTTATATAGCGGCGTGGGCATTCTTTTTATTGCAGCAGCATTGTTGTTTCAGTTTTCTAAAAAAGTACCACATGGCATTTCTACAGAAAAAACAGAAAAAGCAAATAAGGCTTTGTATTCTTTATTAATTATGACGGGCCTTCTTATTATTATGTTTGTTCCGGTTTTTAGCAGTTATAAAGTTGACCTTACTAATGCATCTGATGCTGAAAAAATTGCGATGGAAACTTACAGGGTAAAATGGCTGTTTGGTGCGTTGGCAGTGGTTGTTCTTACTTTAATCATTTCTAATTTACGTGCAAAAAGAAATGCTGAAGGCTGGGGCGCAATGAAGTACCCTCAATTGGTTTTGGGCATGCTGGCGCTCTTTCTTTATGTAGGAACAGAAGTTACCATCGTAAGTAATATCAGTGATTTGTTGAGCAAACCGGAGTTCGGAAGTATTCCCTCATCACAGGCTGCACTTTATATTTCCATGTATTGGGGAAGTTTAATGATCGGTCGCTGGGTTGCTTCTATTGCCGCATTTGATTTTAAACCATCTACCAAACAATTACTCACGTTTATTGTACCATTGATTGCCTTTGTAATTGTGATGGCTGTAAACTCACTTTCACATTATGACGTGAGAGTGATGTATTATTATATTATCTGCGTGCTCATTCAGATCGGCGCTTTTTATGTAAGCAAGGAAAAGCCTGCACGAATGCTCATGGTCTTTGGTTTATTGGGCGTAATAGCTATGGCTATTGGCTTAGCAACAACAGGTAAAGTAGCGATTTATGCCTTCATCAGCGGCGGATTATTTTGTTCAATCATGTGGCCTGCCATCTTTACTTTATCCATTGCAGGTTTGGGAAAATATACCACTCAAGGCTCCGCATTTTTAATTATGATGATTTTGGGCGGTGGTGTTATCCCGCCAATTCAGGGGAAACTGGCAGATTTCCTGGAATCGAGAAGTATAGTTGCTGGCTCTGGCATTCACCAGTCGTATTGGATTCCGCTCGTTTGTTACGCCTATATTACTTTCTTTGCAATTTTTGTAAAAGGAGTTTTAAAAAGACAGGGAATTGATTATGAAAATCCTGCAGAAGTAGAAGAAGCTATTGAACCAACTTCGCCTGAGGGAGGATTTGATGTGCCGGGGAATTAGGAATTCAAAACCAGGGATTGAACTTATTTGTTTATTATGGTACCGGTTCGTTTTCACGAACCGGTTTGTATTTATAAAGAAAACAAACTTAATAAGATCACTATCAATGCGCAGGGCAGGCCTGTTTAGGTCATGGCCAAGCCAGCTTCGCTCCTCAAATTACAGTTTCGATACAATTGCCAATGATTTTTTTACATGTTCATCAGGCGATATATGATCGGTTTTCGATGAAAAGACAGCTACGATTTCGTCATTTTTATTAATGACAAATGTTGTCCGTGGGATAAAGCCATGAGTAACTTGCCTGCCGGTTACATCTTTAACACCCGGTTGTGGAGGCGTCAGCTCCAGGCCATAAATTGCTGCAATTTTACCTCCGGGATCTGAAGCTACCGGAAATTTCCCTGCACAGTAATCCGGACTGGATGAAAACGAATTCAATCGCTGAATATCATCTGCTGATACACCAATAATGGTCGCTCCTGCTGCCGTAAATTTATCTTTGAATTCCGCGAAAGTATGTGCTTCCAAATCACAGCCACCTGTGTACGCAGCAGGATAGAAGTATAATACCACTGGTCCCTTAGCAAGGGCTTTTTTTAATGAAAATTCAAATTCATTGCCCGCCAGACTTGCTTTGCTGGTGAACATAGGTGCTGTCGAACCAATTGCCAATACTTTCGATTGCGCAAAGTTGTCCTGATTAATGAAGAGCAAAAGCCCTAAAATTAAAAGGAGGGAGAGAATATTTTTCTTTAACATGACGAATTGTTTTTGAATACAATTATAAATGGCTCACAAAAATACAAAGAATTAGGGGATAAATGGCGGAGAAAGAAGGATCCTCAAGTGGAAAAGATTGGCCAGGGAGCAGATAAAATCTTCCAATATCCGTAGTTGCAAACTTAGAAACTGCAACTCTTTTAATTTTTTAGCATTCTAAGAATAGTGCGGAATCACTTCGGGGCAACACTTTTTCAATATTTTACGAAGAGCGGGACAAAAAGCCTCACAAAATTGTGAGGCCCGAATCTCAAAAGGCTGTTCAGGGATTACCTTCTTCCCCAATTCTGATTCATGCGATCATATTTTGCATTCATATGTTGAATCCGATGATCTCTTTCTCTTTGAGCATTCCGGATAGCCACTTTTTTCTGATGGTTTCTCATGAAACGATTGTTCTGAATTGAAATCACCTGATAATTGTAATCCTGATTTATTTTTTGAATTTCAAAAGCCTGCTGATTTTCGTAAGAATAATTTCTGTTGTTATCATACTTACGGTTGTTGTGATTATAATAGCGCCCGTTGGATGCGGTTGCGTACTGGTCATTTCTATCATACAAGTTTTTCTGATGATTGCTTTGGGCAAATAATGCGCTGAAAATGCCAACAGAAAGCAAAAGGGTAAAAATCTTTTTCATAATTTAATTTTTAAATCGTTTTTTAAAATTGTTTCCTATCTGAGATGAACTTTTGTTGAAGTAGTTTAACAAAAGAATGTTAATAGAGAAGTCTCAAAATTCATAAGAGAATGGAAATTTTGACGGGATTTCATTTGAAAAATAAGTATAAATTAAAAGGAATGAACCTATCCATCCGGCTTCCGCCATAATATTTCCGGCGACATTGAGCAAGGAAATATCTTCTATCAGTAACAGATGAGTTTGTTTGCGGCGCTCATTTTTCCATAAAAGAAATTTTTTCATTATTAAATTTCAACGATGCTTAAAAAACTTAAGACCGAGGTTGACCACTTTAAAAGCCAGCCTCATAATTTTCGCATACTGTTATTAACCAATCTCGTTTATGCATTCGTATTGCCTGTAATAGATATTTTTGTCGCTGCTTATGTAATGCGTAATTCTAATGATCCGACAAAGCTTATCCTACTTTTTTATATTACAATCCTTATTCAGACGCAAAAAAAGTTTTTATTCATTTAGAAAAAGATAAAAAGTGTGATTTATATAATACTGTTTCGGGAAGCTTTATAGCAAAAAACATTTCAGATTCGGGCGAAATAAAATTGCCACCTGGCGGTTCTGCTGTCGTAGTTTGCATTCCATCAGGGGGCAAAATGTCTTATGAAAAAAACAAAATGTGGGTGAATGGAGTAGCTGTTGATTATATGCGGCAAGAAAAAAAGTAAAAGATTAAGGGTTAAAATAATTCCGGCAAAAGAAATTTGATTTAAAAATCAATGTCAGGTTAAGTACAAGTTGCAGTGTGCAAATTCTTTTTTATTGAAAAAGAAAAACTATTTTTATCTTTTTTTACAAACAAATTTTTTTAAGCAAAAAAAAAGTAACCTTTAAAACTTCTTTGTCTTGAACACAAAACAATCAGATTACCTGGATAATCCGGTAGAATATGCAATCGGAATTGATATTGGTGGCACCACTACTAAATTCGGAATTGTAAACCATCGGGGTGATATATCGAATCGCGGCGATATTGTAACGACCAACCATAAAGAACTGAACTTATTTATTGATGAATTGTTCCAGGAGCTTCAACCTGCAATCAATGCAGTGGGTGGAATCGATTTTATAAAAGGAATTGGCGTGGGCGCACCAAATGGAAATTATTACAGCGGTACCATTGAATATGCTCCAAACCTGCATTGGAAAGGCATTTTGCCGATTGCAAAATTAATAACCGACAGGTTTAATAAACCTTGCACACTTACCAATGATGCAAATGCTGCTGCTATCGGTGAATTAATGTACGGAGCCGGGCGCGGAATGAGGGACTTTATCATGATCACTTTGGGTACCGGAGTCGGAAGCGGAATTATTGCAAACGGACAATTAATTTATGGCCATGATGGTTTTGCCGGCGAGCTGGGGCATACTATTATTCGCCCGGGAGGCCGTCTTCATTGGGGTACAGGAATGAAAGGAAGTTTGGAAACTTATGCATCCGCCACAGGAATTTCTATTACGGCTAAAGAAATATTGGATGAAAGAGTAGGTGAAAAAAGTCTTTTAAGAAATATTCCACACGAAAAAATTACTTCAAAAAGAGTGTATGAAGCAGCAATACAAGGAGATGCTATTGCCAATGAGGTTTTTGAAATTACCGGAAAGATTCTTGGTGAAGCGCTGGCTAATTTTGTAATGTTCTCTTCGCCGGAAGCGATTATTTTATTTGGAGGAGTTATCAAAGCCGGTAACCTGTTGCTTGATCCTGTAAAAATAAATATGGAGAAAAACCTGTTGCCTATTTTTCAGAATAAAGTGAAACTATTATTTAGTGAATTAAAAGAATCTGATGCAGCAATACTAGGCGCCAGCGCTCTGGTATGGGAAATAAAACCGGATATATTGAAGAAAATACCGGAATTGGAAAAGCAGGACTCATCAAAATAAGGTTTAATAATTTCTCATCAATTAATAAAGAAATTTCATCTGCTTGATTATATTTTATCACCTTTTTTTGTTCTTTTATAAAACCGGAATTCACCTGGTTTCTTTTTGGAATAAAAAAGCAAAACTTTGGATTTCAGGTAGAGAAAATGTTTTTGAAAAATTACAAACAGCTTTATTATCGTTATCAAATAATAAAATTATCTGGATGCACTGCGCCAGCTTAGGCGAGTTTGAGCAAGGGCGTCCTGTTTTGCAAAAAATAAAAGAAGAATTTGCAGATGCAGAAATTGTAATCACTTTTTTTTCTCCATCCGGGTATGAAATTGTAAAAAACAATAAGGATTTTAAAAATGTTTTTTACCTGCCAATGGATTCAAAAAAGCATGCAAAAAAATGGATGAATATTTTAAAGCCAACATTGATTCTTTGGGTAAAATATGAATATTGGCATTTTTATTTGAAGGAAATAAACCAACGTAATATTCCATTGCTGATGGTTTCGGGTGTTTACAGAAGCAACCAGGCTTTTTTTAAATGGTATGGCAGTTTTTATAAAAATATGCTGGATTGTTTCTCACATTTTTTTGTGCAAAATGAAGATTCAAAAGAGCAGTTAGAAAAAATTATTCCTTCCAAAAAAATTACCGTTTCAGGTGATACGAGGTGCGACCGGGTAATTAATATCGCTGAAAATTTTACACAAATTCCAGGCATCGCAGCATTTTGTGGAAATAATAAAGTGATTGTAGCAGGCAGCACCTGGGAAGACGACGAAGCTGAATGGACACATTTTGTAAGGCAGCATCCGGAAATAAAATTCATCATTGCGCCTCACGAAATTGATGAAGAAAACCTTGCCTATGTGAAGAAGGAATTTGGAGGAATGTTTTATTCGGACTGGATGGAGAATCAAATGTCAGGGATCAGGAATGAGGGATCAGGCAAGACAGTAACTTGTCTCATAATAGACAATATCGGAATGCTTTCACGATTGTATTATTATGCTACTATAACCTATGTTGGTGGGGGCTTTGGCGATGATGGGCTTCATAATATTCTGGAGGCTGCAGTATATGGGAAGCCGGTAATTTTCGGCCCTGAGTACGACAAAAATTTTGAAGCAGAAGAAATGATTGATTGCACTGGCGCTATCAGTATTGAGAATGCAATTGATTTGGAAAAAATAATAAATAATTTATTAAATAATGAGCCGGAATTATTATCACGAAGCACGGCTGCAAAAAATTATGTTTATAAAAACGCCGGAGCAACCGGTAATATAATTTCTTTTATCAGGAAAAACTATTTAAAAACAAAAAGCTAAGACTTAAATCGAAAACCTTTGAACCTTCAATTTTCCTTATCAAAACCCCCACCCTTTCATCGCTTTCAAATCCAACTCTGCGCACTCAAGCGGTGTTTTATTCTGGTATTCTTCCTGCTCTATGATAAAATATTTTGTTCCCGTTTTGCGGGCATAATCAATCACTTCTTTGACAGGAATTACTCCCGTTGCAAGCAATGTATTTTCAAATAAACTGCCGTTTGTTTCCGGAGCCTCTCTCTTTAATTCGTTTTTTACATGCATCAACAAAAACCTTCCGGGATATTTTTTTAAATAACTCAAAGGCCTGCCACCCGGCTCCCACATATTGCCAATATCCATTTGCTGACCTACAAGCTTTTTATCTACCGTTTGAAGAATGAGATCATACAATGCCGTATCATCCAGACTGTGATTGAATTCATAACTCTCATTGTGAAATGCAAAATGAATCCCTGATTTTTTACAAAGCGCACCGGTTTTATTAAACATATCCATATAGTGCATGAAATCATCTTTAGTTTTGCAGAGGCTTTCATCCACACCAGGACTAATCAGATATTTCATTCCAACTGCTGCTGCATCAATTATCGTTTGTTTCCATTCGTCAGTAAAATCATTGGTTATTTTGTTCCATTGTTTTGCGGTAAGCGGATTATGTCCACTTTCCATTTTCAAATCATTTTCCTTTAGCAACTTTTTAAAATCCGAAATGGAATACCCATAAAATTTTCCATTACGATAACCGGCATGTTCCACATATTTATATCCCATCGCTGCCAGCTTTTTTAGCGTACCCGACGGGTCCTTTTTCATGTCATCTCTTACAGTATATAACTGAATGCCAACAATAACATGATCCTTTTCTTCTTTCAGGATTGCCGGAAGCATTGAAATACCTGCAATAGTGAAGCTGCTGTTTTTGATAAATCTGCGACGGGAAGTATTCATAAAAAATTGTTGAAGTGATTAATAAAAGTATAAAAAATAATGGGACAATTGGAAAATGTGAAATTGCGAAATTTTTATCAGTTGATGGAAACTTAAATTTTTGTGGCTATAATAATAAATTTTAAAAAAGTGGATTAATATCTTTACTTGACCTTACTTACCAAAGAAAGATGTAAAAACTATCACAAGAGGATTGTTTATAACGCAAGAAAATTCAGCTTTTCTTTAGATTCTTTCTCTTTCTTTGCAAAAATTTAAAATCAAAAAATGACTTTGTACGATTACGATCTGCGCCTGCTTGAATGGATCAATCATAACAGAATTCCTTGTTTAGATAATCTTTTCAGATTCCTGACAGATACCGCCGGGATAATGGCTGCAGTTATCGCTATCATCGTTATTATTTATAGCTTCATTAAAAAAACGGATTTTTTAAAATTCAGAAAATACCAGGTTGCCTTTGCATATTCTGTTACCGCAATTATTATTAATATTTTGAAATATACTGTAAACAGGCAACGCCCTTTTGAAGTAGATAAATATATTGAAAAATTAACCGGCGCCGGAAGCCCGTCTTTTCCCTCAGGCCATACCGGAGATGTAATGGCAGTAGCATTTTCAATGTGTTTTCTATTTCCCCGCCAAACCTGGCTGCTCACAATAATCTGGATTTGGGCGGTTCTTGTTGCCTATTCCAGAATGGCTTTGGGTGTTCATTATCCAAGCGATGTCCTCACTTCAATTGTTATTAGTTTGATAGTCGCTTTTGCTTCCCAAAAACTTTTTAATAAAATAACCATAGGTGAAAATAATAAACTGGCTGGAAAAAGTTGACCGCGAAATATTGCTTTTTATCAACAGCCACCACAATTCTTTTTGGGATGGAATCATGTGGTTTGCCAGCAGCATCACAGGATGGTTTCCTTTGTACGCTCTTATAATTATTGTATTAATTGTAAAATATAAAAAACAAAGCTGGTGGTTGATTATTTTAATTCTTCCATTAATATTATTGAGCGATCAACTTTCTTCCTCTGTAATCAAGTCCTGGATAATGCGGCCAAGACCAGGGCATACACCAGGTTTAGAAAATTTACTTCATTATGTAAATGGCTACAGAGGCGGTGAATATGGTTTTGTTTCGGCGCACACCTTCAATGTTTTTTCACTAAGCTTTTATTTATTTTTTACAACAAGAAAAGAAATAAGATGGCTTCCATATCTTCTTTTTTCATGGGGGTGTCTGGTTGCTTACAGCAGAATATATCTCGGAGTTCATTATCCTTCTGATGAGGCGGTTCCATTCTTATTAAGCATATTTTTGGCTTATGGCATAAGCAGGATTTATTTTTATGTCAAAAATGATCATCATTTTAAAATTTAAAACGAACAGTTATGTGGTGGATATATGCTTTATTATCTGCGTTGTTTGCAGCATTGACTGCCATTTTCGCAAAAGTTGGAATTAAAGGAGTAGATACCGATTTAGCCACCGCAATCCGAACGGTTGTTATTTTACTCATTGCCTGGGGCATTGCATTTATCAGAGGCGGCGCTTATACGATTCACTCACTTACCAAACAAAATATTATTTTTCTTTGTTTATCAGGAGTAGCAACAGGCCTTTCATGGATATTTTATTTCAAAGCCTTACAACTGGGAAAAGTATCGCAGGTAGCTCCGGTAGATAAAATGAGTGTGGCCATTGCGATTATTCTTGCAGTTGTATTCCTGGGGGAACCGCTTACGTTTAAAACTGCGATGGGCGCGTTACTCATCATTGGCGGAACATTGGTATTAATATTTTGAAAAATATTATCTCTAAAAGAGGGAAACCTCTTCCAAGAGGTTACCTCTGGAAATCAGCATATTTCTTTACAATCTTTTCAAAAGCGGAAATATCAAATGGCTTAGCCAGAAAATCATCGGCGCCGGCTTCTTTAGCAAGAGCGCCGATATTATTATTAGCAGAAAAGTAAATTACAGGAATATTTTGTAAATCTTTATTGGCTTTTAATATTTTTGTTGCTTCGATGCCACTGATATCCGGAAGCCAGTTGTCCATAAAAATCATGTCAGGTAAAAAATCCTTCACCTGTTGCTCAATATTGTTTGATGTAACGGAGGTTTTTATCTCGCAACCGATGTCTTGTAAAATAATACTGCACAATTCTAAAAGCTCCTCGTTGTCGTCAAAAATAAAAACCTTTTTGCCTTTTTCAATTTTGATACTTTCTCTCATTTTGACAATTGATTTATATAATCTGCAATATCTTCTATTTCCAACACTTCATCAATATTTACATGCAGCGCCGCCTGCTCAGGCATATAGGAAATAGCCGCTGACAAAGGGTTTTGGATGATGGCTATGCCTCCGTTCTCTTTTACTTTTTTCAATCCTTCAATGCCATCATTATTAGATCCTGATAACAATAAGCAAACCAAATTCTCCCGGTAAACTTCCGCTGCACTTTGGAAAATTACATCAATTGAAGGTCGTGAAAAATTTACTTTTTCAGATGCATCCAAAGAAAATGTTTTATTGTGTTCGATGAGTAAATGGTAGTCTGAAGGTGCAATATAAATTGTTGATGGATTAATTTTTTCTTTTTCCTCCAGTTCTTTTACTGGCAATGCTGTTTTGGAAGATAAAAGACTGGTTAATACATTATCCGTTCCGGGTTTGCGGTGCAATACAATAATAACAGGAAAACTGAGCAAAGAATTAAGGGCTGGAAATACTTTTAAAAGTACATCAAGGCTGCCTGCTGATCCGCCAATAATAAGTGCATCACAGTTTTTCATTTAAGTTATTTTTCGCCAGATTTTTTCTGTATTCAATCTTTTATATTTTTTCGAAATCGTCGAAAAGTTCAGTGTTTCCTTGCTTCCTAATGCCAGGTAGCCAAACTTCTCTAGGCTGCTATCAAACAATTCAAACACCTTTGTTTGCAATTGACGATCAAAATAAATAATGACGTTCCTGCACAAAATAAGTTGAAATTCATTAAAAGAATTTTCTGAAACTAAATTATGTGTTGAAAAAACAATCTTTGATTTCAAATCGTCGTGGAGCTTGGCTAAAGAATAATTTGCAGAATAATAATCCGAAAAGTTTTCACTTCCGCCGGAAGCAATATAATTCTCCGAATACTGTTTCATTTTATTCAATGGAATCATTGCCTGGCCTGCTTTTTCTAAAACTATGCTGTTAATGTCCGTCGCATAAATCAGTGATTTTTTGAGAAAATTTAACTCTTTTAACAGAATGGAAATGGAATACGCCTCTTCTCCTGTACTGCAGCCAGCGACCCAAATCCGGATAAACGGGTAAGTTCCAAGTTTGGGCAAAACTTCCTTCCTTAATGTTTTATAAAATTCAGGATCGCGGAACATTTCAGTTATATTAATAGTAATTTGTTCCAGGAAACGTTTGAAATAGCCGGCTTCTGTGCGAATCTTATACCTGAATTCAGCGAAGCTTACAAAATTATCCAAAACATAAAGCCGCATGATTCTTCTCTCCAAAGAAGCACGGGAATATCCTGTAAAATCGTAGCCGTATATTTCCAATGCATCTGAAAGAAGTATCTCAATCTGCTCTTCACTTTTTTCTGAGGAATTCAAAATTCAATAAATTAATTTGTTTAATAACCGTAATAATTCATCCACATTTACCGGCTTTGAAATATATCCGTCAGCGCCTGCTTTCAGGCACTTTTCGCGATCTCCAACCATTGCCTGTGCTGTAACTGCAATCACCGGAATATGTTTTAAACCCTCATTTTCTTTCATTTTTTCAATAGCTTCATATCCATCCATCTCCGGCATCATCATATCCATCAAAACCACGCCAATATTTTTATTTGAGGATAAAATTTTTAATCCCTGATTTGCACTGATTGCAGAAATACAATGGTATTTTTTCGATTTTAAAACAGCATCCAGGGCAAATATATTTTTACTGTCATCATCAATAATGAGAATTTCATTTGCTTTTTCCATAAATAAAAAGAATTAGATTTTGTCGTACAACCAGACTCTTAATAACGAAATTAATTGATCAGTGTCTATTGGTTTTGAAATATAATCTGAAGCGCCAACGGCAATACATTTTTCCCTATCGCCCATCATGGCTTTTGCCGTAACAGCCAGAACGGGAATATTTTTAAATTGCTTCATCCTCCTGATTTCCCGGATGGTTTGATAGCCATCCATTTCAGGCATCATCATATCCATGAGCACCACATCTGCTTCGGGATTTTCCTCTAAAGTTTTTAATGCCTCTTTGCCATCCAATGCCGCAAGTACCCTCATACCATGCAGTTCCAGCGCTTTGGTTAGAGAAAATATATTTCTGACATCATCATCGGCAATTAGAACTGTTTTGTTTTTTAAAATATTTCTCAGCACAGTTAAACTTTCAAAACCGGATGCTTTTTGTTGGTTTTTTTTATTTTTTTCTTCTACCAAATGCAAAAACAAACCCGCTTCATCCAGAATGCGCTGATAAGAATAAGCAGTTTTTACTACAATAGAATCTGCATATTTTTTGATCCGGCTTTCTTCTCCTTTAGAAAGGTTTTTTCCGGTAAAAACAATAATTGGAAGGTTTTCAAATCCTTTATTTTGTTTAATTGTATCAAGAGTTTGGTATGCATTTTTATCCGGCACGCCCATATCGAGGATGACGCAATCTATTTCATGTTTTCGCAACGCGCCAATACTCTCAGTCACATTATTTGCGATTTCTGTATTAATATTATTGGCACTTAAGAAATAACTCAATGCTTTGGCATGTTGATTATTTTCTTCCACAATAAGCACTTTTTTTGGCGAACGGCTCAATGCGTTTTCTAGCTTTTTAAAGATTTCCTGCATTTGTTCCAAGGCAAAAGGTTTGTTGATAAAATCTACAGCGCCTCTCAA
>Ga0157370_10001210_pt1 | contig 32282 bp, 27 predicted proteins | sample C35metaG_FD_113463 | JGI IMG/M metagenome (GOLD analysis project Ga0157370, IMG submission 113463) | Corn rhizosphere microbial communities from Kellogg Biological Station, Michigan, USA - C3-5 metaG | ecosystem: Host-associated > Plants > Roots > Rhizosphere > Soil | place: USA: Michigan...
AAGCGCGGGTCTGCCAATCCGCGCAGCAGCCCCGGTGGCGCGCCCTCGCCGGGCGCCGAGCGCAGTGCCTCGATCAGCAGCAGTTCAACCAAGCGTTGGAGCACGAGATCGCGCCCCGACCTCTCTTCGATCGACTCCTCCCGCACGAGCTGCACCAGCACCGAAAGCCGCCCCACGTCGCGCACATGCAGCAGCGTCGGGAGCAGCGACGCCAGCAGCGAGGCATCCGGCGAGTCGAAGGCGAAATAACCGCCGAGCATTCGCACATCCGGCGGACCGTCTTGCCTGCCGTGGCGGATTTCGTCCGTCGGCGCGGGCGCCAGCCTGGGGTCGACGAAGACAGGCTCCGCTGGTTCGAGACCCGACATCGTGAACCCGGGCGTGGACGGCATCAGCACGAAATCGCCGGCCACGAGGGTGATGGGCTCCTGCCCGTCCACGGCCAGCGTGCATTGGCCCTCGAGCATCGTGCAGAAGCTGGGCTCTCCAAAGGCCGAGTAGCGCACCGCCCACGAGCCCGCACCACCGATCACCTTCGAATACACCGCACGCGGGCGGAGCAGCGAGACGACCTCTGCGAGTGGATCGGCCATTCAGGACTCCTGCAAACAAATGATGGACATTTGATTATAGAAAGTCCTGCACATCGCCGATATCGTGACGCACCTTCAACCCGAACCTCAAAGGAAAGAAACCCAATGAAGACCGTCCTGATCACCGGCTGCTCCTCCGGCTATGGCCTGGAAACCGCGCGCCACTTCCTGGCCCAGGGCTGGCATGTCGTGGCCACCATGCGCACACCGCGCGCCGACCTGCTGCCCCGCTCGGAGCACCTGCGCGTTCTGCCGCTGGACGTGACGAAGCCCGGGAGCATCGCCGCGGCACTCGAAGCCGCCGGCCCCATCGACGTGCTCGTGAACAACGCCGGCCTCGGGCTCTTCGGCGCATTCGAGGCCACGCCGATGGCCACGGTGCGCGAGATCTTCGAGACCAACACCTTCGGCATGATGGCGATGACCCAGGCCGTGCTGCCGCAGTTCCGCCAGCGCCGGTCGGGGCTGGTCATCAACGTGACGTCGACCGTCACGCTGGCCCCCATGCCGCTCGTGGCGGCGTACACCGCGAGCAAGACCGCGATCGAAGGTTTCACCGAATCGCTCGCCTTCGAGCTCGAGCCCTTCGGCGTCCGCGTGAAGCTGGTGGAGCCGGGCTACGGGCCGAGCACGCGCTTCACCGCGAACGGCGCAGAGCGCATGCAGGGCCTGATTCCCGAGGCGTATGCGCCGTTGGCGCAGTCGATCTTCGCGACGCTGGGGAATCCGGCCGCGGTGACCACCGAAGCGGACGTGGCCGAGGCAGTGTGGCGCGCCGCGAACGATGCGGGCGCGACGCTGCACTATCCGGCGGGCGCCGACGCGATCGCGCTGTCTCAGGGACAGTGAAGTGCCGGTCGCGCGAGTGAGTTGGCGTTCAGGGCGGGTCCTGCGGCTTCGAGAGTGCCCTGAGCACCGAGACACCCAGGCAGGTCCGCCAGAGCCCGAACGGCACGAGCAAGGCGGCCAGCAGCCGGTGCAGCACCGGCTGGAAATGCAACACGGCCCACACGCCCAGCGCAGCGAGCGCGAGTCCGCCCACGGCATTCAGCACGCCGCCGCTGAACCACTGCAGCGTCAGCAACCGGGCGGTCAGTGCCAGGATGTGGTCGGCGATCCCGAGTTCGAAGTAGCTGGCCAGCGCATAGACGCCGAGCAGCAGCAGCGGGGCCACGGCGATGCCGATCAGGAGGTACAGCAGGATGTCGATCAGCGTGTTCATGCGGCGAGCCTCGGTGCGGGAGCTTTTCGGCCATCAGGTCGATGAACCGTCGGACACGCGGCTCCAGCAGACGTTGCGTTCACATCCTCGGTGGGCAATGTGGGTTGTCCTGTTCAGGCCGGGGACTATCGCTTCAACCACCCCAGCCCCTTCGCATGCAGGCTCTGCACATAGAGCCGCTCGCGCGTTTCGGTGACGGCCGTAGTCTCGGGGTACGCGCCCGTCGCATCCTGCATGCTCGCGAGCACCTTGCCGTCTTCGCTGAATGCGACCACATGGCCATACGCCTTCGGCACCGGCCACAGCGCACGCGGCAGGCGCATCGTCACGCTGCGCAGGAACGGCTTGCCGGCGAGCTTGTCGATGGTTGGGTTGCGCGGCTTCACGAGGCCCACCCAGATCTTGCCGTCGAGCCCACGCATCAGGTTGTCGGGGTAGCCGGGGAGGTTGTCGAGCAGCACAGCGGCTTGCGGATTGGGGAGGCCCGCCCCCACATCGAGGTTGCTCGCGTCGATGGCGATCTTCCATACGCGGTACTTGCCGGTCTCGGCAACGAACAGGCTTTTCTCGTCGGCACTCAATGCGATGCCGTTCGCGAACGCGAGGCCGCGCGCGACGACGCGCGTGGCCTTGGTCGCCGGGTCGTAGGCCAGCACACGGCCCGTGGCGGACTGCTCGAGGATGTCGAGCACGCTGGCCTCGAAGGTGCCGCCCCACTCGGCCGGCGCGAAGCGGGTCGATGCGTCGGTGAAATACATCGTGCCGCTGCCGCGCGCCACCACCACGCCGTCGGCATAGCGGATCGGCTGGCCGTCGACCTGGCTGGTGAGCACGGTGATCTGCTTGGACGGGCTGATCGACAGCAGCCCCCTGATGGCGTCGGCCGCGATGAGATTGCCGGCTGCATCGAAGTCGAAGCCGAGCACGCGGCCGCCTGTGTTGACGAAGGCCTCCTGCGCACTGCCATCGGGGTTCATGCGAAGGATGTTGCCGCTCAGCACCGTGGTGTAGAGCTTGCCGTCGGGGCCGATGGCGATGTGCTCGGGGCCCTCCTCTCGGCCAAGGTCGATCATGTTGAGCTGGGCGAGCTGGTCGTTGACCGCAAAGGCGCCGGTGTAGCCAGGGTCGGTGGGCGCGGACCAGACAACGGGCTTGACGGGCACGGGCCAGAAAGCGAGGTAGGCGATGGCTGCGAGCAGCAGGAGGCCGAATGCGGCAAGGGTTTTCTTCAGCATGTCGGCCCTGTCTTGGCGTGAGGGTTGGCGTGAGGAAGATCGCCCGGCTGAATCTGCAGCCACGGCCATCGCGAAAGATACGACGCCGCTTTCGCGTCGAACAGATTGCGATGCGGCATCAGCGGGTTCATTGTCAGTACGCCGTCGTACAACATGGAGAGACCGTTCGGCGCATAGAGCTCGCTCGGCCGGACGCCGACGCAGGTAGCCGGAACCAGGAAGCGGTCGATGCCGTCGCGCGCGCTGCGCAGCGCTTCGTAAGGGTGGCCGAAATACGATTCGTACCAGAGGTGAACGCGCGCCTGGTTCGAGGCTTCGACCGTGATGCCGAGATCGCCCAGCGCATCATCGACCCGCGCCTGCACGCGACGCTCCCCTGCCTCGCTCGTGTCGCCGGCATCGAAGTAGAAGAGGTCGTAGTCCTTGATGCCCGCTTCCGGCGCCGCACCGGACCGCAGGTTCCAGACGGTCTGAAAAAGGCAGCCTGCGACCAGCCATCCGTCGGGGAGGGCCAGGTCGTGCCAGCGCTCGAGGATTGCGCGGTTGTTGCGATTCTTGAGGATGTCGGTGATGAAGCGTTCTTGCATGGCGTGAAGGAAACGGCGCGAGGGGTGCGTCTCGGAAACTGGTGCGTGCACCGTTACCAGGGAGATTCGAATATAGATGCGCAACCGCAGCTTCCGGGCAAATGAACTGCTCATCCCCACGCCTGCCAAGGACCAGGTTCAGGGCAACCTGATCGGACCTTCGCCGCTCGTTGAATCAGCACAGCACTGACGCGCCGCCAGCTCCGCCAGATAGCGCCGCAGCAATGCCACCCGCCGTGGCCTGAAGCTCGCGCCGGTAGCCTCCACCATTTGGATGCGCTCGGCACGGAACATCCGGAAGTCCTCGCGCAGGCAGCACCACGAAAGCACCACGAGCGTCTTGTCGAGATACATGATCGCGAGCGGCCAGATCTTTCTTTCGGTCGCTTCGCCCTGCTTGTCGGTGTAGCGGATCAGCAAGGCCTCTTCGCGCCAGCATCCCTCGCGGACGATGCGCAAGTCGGGCAGCGGCGGATAGCGCTCTTCGTCTTCGAAGCGATGCACCTGCGAGACGGCATGAAGGATGTGCTGCTGACTCGTCGACGGCAGCGTGGCGGCCACCTTGCCCAGCACGGCGGCTGCCGCCTTGGCCAGTGCGGGGTCGCCCATGTGCCGCACCTCGGCCAGGCCCAGCGCGAGCGCCTCGATCTCGATGCGGCTGAACATCTGCGGCGGCAGCGTGCCGTCTTCGATGAGGCAATAGCCGTAGCCACGCTCTCCGCCGATGTCGGCGCCGGCCGTGCGCAGGCTCTCGACGTCACGGTAGATCGATCGCACAGACACACCCGTTTCCTCCGCCAGCACGGCCGCAGTGACGGGCGCGGGCAGCGTGCGCAGCGCCTGCAGCAGGCGGAAGAGACGGTCGGGACGGGCCATGGCTTTCGGGTGGCGTGGAGGTTTGCAACTGCCAGAAATTGGCAGGTGCCCTGGCTAGAGTAACAGCAGCAATTTTGCTAACCCTCAGAGAGAAAGCCAGCCATGTCAGTGAAAGCAGTGACCCATATCAATCTTCGAGGCAACGCCCGCGAGGCGCTTGCGTTCTATCAATCGGTCTTCGGTGGGCAGATGCAGGTCGTCACGTACAAGGACATGGGGCGGGTGCAAGACCCCACCGATGCGGACCGCGTGGTGTGGGGCCAGGTCGCGGCCGACGACGGGTTCTGCGTGATGGCGTTCGACGTGCCGGTGGGCACGCCGTGGAACCAGGGCGACAACGCGTTCTACGTTTGCGTGCGTGGCGACACGGCGCAGGAAATCGCCGCGCGGTGGGAGAAGCTGGCCGAGGGATCGACCGTGTTGCAGCCGCTTGCGCCTTCGCAGTGGTCTGCGCTGTACGGGATGTTGAAGGACCGGTTCGGGGTGGTGTGGGTGCTGGATGTGGTGGCGCACTACAACCCGGCCTCAGCGTAATCTTCTTGATCCTTCGGCTCTAGAAGCCGAAGACCAACAGCAGGTTGTTCGCGGGCATCGCGCGCCGCTCGCGCAACGCAAGGCCCGCCTGGCGCGCCTCTGCGGCGACGTCTTCCAGGCGGCGGATGCCCCAGGCGGGATTGCGGGCGCGCAGGTCCTGGTCGAACGCCGTGTTGCCCGGAGCCGTGGGGACGCCGTCTTCGACATAGGGCCCGTAGGTGATCAGCAATCCGCTGGAACGCAGATGACGCGCGGTGCCTTGCATCAGGGCGGCGCATGTGGCCCACGGCGCGATGTGCAGCATGTTGGCGCAGTAGATCGCATCGAACTTTTCTCCTTCTCCTTCGGCGAACGCGGCGTCCTGCGAGGGCCATCGAGGCGACATCACGTCGAGCAGGAGTGGCTGGCGGAGATTGGGGAGTGCGGCTTCCTCGACCCGGCTGGCGAGCGCAGGCAAGGTGCGGGGGTCTGCATCGGTGGGTTGCCAGGTCCATCGAGGCATCGAGGCCGCGAACCACGCGGCGTGCTGGCCCGTGCCGGATGCGATTTCCAGTGCGGTGCCGTGCTCGGCGAGAACGCGGGTCAATGCGTCGAGGATGGGCTGCTTGTTGCGATCGGCGGCTGGGCTGTAGGGGAGTTCGGGCATGCGTATTGGACTTGGATGAAGGCGGTTTGCAGAATATCGGAGAGCGAGGTGACGTGGACGCATGCGGTCATCCAGCGATGTCCGCGTTGCGGCGACAGTCATCATTGAACTATGGTTCGCAGCGCGCGACCATGCCGGGTCCGATCGACGATGCGTCCATGGTCGATCCGGGTTGAACGCTATGGCCGTCATAGCTCAAAGCGTTTGCCCTGCTCGTTGTTACCGATTCAGAATGCACGGCCCTCAATCAAATCAAAGAACTGGAGATCCCGATGACCCAGAATCAAACGGAAGCCAAGTGTCCCGTCCACCATGCGGTCGGTCGCGGTACCGTCAATCGTGACTGGTGGCCCAACCAGTTGCGGGTGGACCTGCTTCACCAACACTCCTCCAAGTCCGACCCGATGGGCCAGGACTTCGACTACGCGAAGGAGTTCAAGAGCCTCGACTACGAGTCGCTGAAGAAGGACCTGCATGCGCTGATGACCGACTCGCAGGCCTGGTGGCCGGCGGACTTCGGCCACTACGGCCCCTTGTTCATCCGCATGGCCTGGCACAGCGCCGGCACCTACCGCACCGGCGACGGGCGTGGCGGCGGCGGCCGTGGCCAGCAACGCTTTGCGCCGCTCAACAGTTGGCCCGACAACGTCAACCTCGACAAGGCCCGGCGGCTGCTCTGGCCGATCAAGCAGAAGTACGGCCGCAAGATCTCGTGGGCCGACCTGATGATCCTCACCGGCAACGTGGCCCTGGAATCCATGGGCTTCAAGACCTTCGGCTTCGCCGGCGGCCGCCCGGACACGTGGGAGCCCGACCAGGACGTCTACTGGGGCAACGAGACCACCTGGCTCGACGACAAGCGCTACACCGGCGACCGCGAGCTGGAGAACCCGCTCGGCGCCGTGCAGATGGGCCTGATCTATGTCAACCCAGAAGGTCCGAACGCCAACGGCGACCCGGTCTCTGCGGCCCGGGACATCCGCGAGACTTTCGCCCGCATGGCGATGAACGACGAGGAGACCGTCGCCCTGATCGCCGGCGGCCACACCTTCGGCAAGACCCACGGCGCGGGTCCGGCGGACCTCGTCGGCTCGTCGCCCGAAGGGGCCGATCTGGAAGAAATGGGCATGGGCTGGAAAAGCACGCATGCTAGCGGCATCGCCGGCGACGCCATCGGCAGCGGCCTGGAAGTCACCTGGACCCAGGAGCCGACGAAGTGGACCAATCTCTTCTTCGAGAACCTGTTCAAGTTCGAATGGGAGCCGGTCAAGAGCCCGGCCGGCGCCGGGCAGTGGCAGGCCAAGGGCGCACCGGCCGACATTCCGGATGCGCACGACAAGTCGAAGAAACGCGTGCCGACCATGCTGACCACCGACCTCTCGCTGCGCCTGGACCCCGCCTACGAAAAGATCTCGCGGCGCTTCCTCGAGCACCCCGAGCAGTTCGCCGACGCCTTCGCGCGCGCCTGGTTCAAGCTGACGCACCGCGACATGGGTCCGCGCTCGCGCTACCTGGGCCCGGAAGTGCCGAAGGAAGAGCTGATCTGGCAGGACCCGATCCCCAAGGTCGATCACCCCCTGGTCGACGACAAGGACGTCGCGGCGCTCAAGGCCAGGATCCTGGGCTCGGGCCTGTCGGTCTCCGACCTCGTGCTGACGGCCTGGGCATCCGGCGCCACCTACCGCGGCTCCGACATGCGCGGCGGCACCGATGGCGGCCGCATCCGCCTGGCGCCGCAGAAGGACTGGGAAGTCAACGAGCCTGCGAAGTTGGCCAAGGTGCTCAAGACGCTGGAAGGCATCCAGGGCGAGTTCAACAAGGCGCAATCGGGCGGCAAGAAGATCTCGATGGCCGACCTGATCGTGCTGGCCGGCTGCGCCGGCGTCGAGCAAGGCGCCAGGAACGCAGGCCATGGCGCGACGGTGCCCTTCACTCCCGGTCGCGCGGACGCGTCGCAGGAACAAACCGACGTGGAGGCCATGAAGGTGCTCGAGCCCGTGGCCGACGGCTTCCGCAACTACCTGAAAAAGGACTATGCGGTTCCCGCCGATGCGCTCCTGGTCGACAAGGCCCAGCTGCTGACGCTGACGGCACCCGAGATGACGGTGCTGGTGGGGGGCATGCGCGCGCTGGGCGCCAACGTCGGTGCCACCAAGCACGGCATCTTCAGCCAGAAGGAGCATGCGCTGACCAACGAGTTCTTCGTTCGCCTGCTCGACCTGAACACGACCTGGAAGGCCGTGCCCGGCGAGAACAACCTGTACGAAGGCGTTGACCGCACGACGAGCGAGCGCAGGGGCAGCGCGACGCGCGTGGACCTGGCCTTCGGCAGCAATTCGGTGCTGCGCGCCCTGGCCGAGGTGTACGGCAGTTCGGACGCGCAAGAGAAGTTCGCGCGGGACTTCATCGCGGCATGGACCAAGGTGATGAACCTGGGTCGGTTCAACCTGGCCTAGACGGTCCTCGCGCTGTCATTGCGATGCAGCGCCACCGAGCGGTCGCCATGGTGCGAGCGCTCGGTGACGCCATTGCATGGCATCCCAAGCGCATCGCTCAACCCTGCCCGAACTCCCGCGCGTGCTCCACCGCGTACTTGATGAGTTCCGCCTGCCCTTCGATGCCCAGCCGCCGCTTGATGCTCTGGCGGTGCGCCTCCACCGTGCGCACGCTCAAGCCCAGGTCGCGCGCAATCTGCTTGCTCGATTCGCCCCTGCCTAGCGCGGTGAGGATCTCGCTCTCGCGCGGCGTGAGCAGCGGGCGCGGCGCCTGGTTGCGAAAGAGCTTCTTCGAAACAGCCGGGCTGAGGAAGGTGCCGCCCGCCGACACCGCCTCGATGGCGGCCACGATTTCAGCCGCGGGCGCGTCCTTGAGCACATAGCCGCGCGCGCCCACCTGCATCGCCTTTTGCACGTACTCGGGGTTGTCGTACATGCTGAGCATCACGATGTGCGGCGCAGGCTGCCGATGCTGCTGGTCATTGCGCTCCAGCACCAGCGCGGCGAGATCGATGCCGTTCATGTCCTTCATGCCGACATCGACCAGCATGAGATCGGGCCGCAGCGTGTCGAGCAGCGCCAGCGCCTCGGCACCGCTGCCGGCCTCGCCGACGATCTCCAGGTTGGGCATGGCGCCAAGGCGCGCACGCAGGCCGTCGCGCACCAGCGGGTGGTCGTCCACGAGGAAAAGGCGGACGGGCCTGGGCGACGGCTGCGCGGTTGTTGTTGTTGTTGTTGCTGCTGTCGTTGTCATTCCGGCCTCGCACTGCGGGCCGGCACTTCGGCCTCGATGGATGTGTAGCCGCGGCCCGAGCGCATCGCCAGGCGCCCGCCGATGGCCTCGATGCGCTCGCGCATGTTGCGAAGGCCGATGCCGTGGCGCGGGTCGAGCTGCATCGCCTCGACGTCGAAGCCCACGCCGTCATCGCTCACCTCCAGCCGCACGGCCTCGTCGTTGAAGCCCAGCGAGATGTGCACGCGATGCGCCTGTGCGTGCTTGCGCACGTTGGTGAGCGCCTCCTGCGTCACGCGGAAGAGCGCGGTCTTGGTTTCCTGCGAAAGCTCGAAGGGCTCGCCCTCGACCATGATGGAGGCGTCGACGCTGCCTTCCTCGCCGAACTCGTGGCCCAGGCGCTCCAGCGCGGCGGGCAGGCCCAGCGTGTCGAGCAGCGCGGGACGCAGGCGGTGCGAGATGCGGCGCACTTCGGTGAGCGAATCGTTCAGCCGCTGCAACGCCTTGCCGAGTGCGGGCGGCGCCGGCTGGTGGTCGCGGCCGAGCGCGTCGACGGCCGATTCGATCAAGAGCTTGGCCGACACCAGCGTCTGGCTCGTGCCATCGTGCAGTTCACGCGCAAGGTGGCCGCGTTCTTCTTCCTGCGACTGCACCACGCGCCGTGCGAGCAGCCGCAGCTTGGCTTCGGCCACGCGGTGTTCGCTGAGGTTGAGGAACACGCCGGCCGCGCTCACCACGCCCAGGCACAACGCCGCGATGCCGGCAATCCACAGTAGCGTGGCGGTGACGTTGGCGTTCATCTGCTTGTCGAGCGCATCCATGGTCGACTCGATGTCGTCCAGGTACAGGCCCGTGCCGACCATCCAGTTCCAGCGCGGCAGCGCCGTCACGTAGCCGAGCTTGGGCGCCATCTGCGCACTCGAGGGCTTGCGCCATTCGTACTCGACGTAGCCGCCGCCGTTTTCCTTTGCGCCCTTGATGAGCTCCTGGATGGTGAAGCGCCCGCGCGAGTCGCGCATGCCCCAGAGGTTCTGGCCGACCAGCTCGGGCTGGCGCGAGTGCATGAGGGAATTACCCTCCAGGTCGTACACGAAGAAATAACCGTCGTCGCCGTAGTCGAGTGCGGCCAGGCGGCGCAGGGCTTCGTTGCGGGTGGCTTCGTCGTCCAGGCCCGAGTCGTACAGCGGGCGCAGGTTGCTCACGGCCAGTTCGACATAGCTGCGCAATTCGCTGCGGCGCTGGGCCATGTAGCTGCGCTCGATGAGCGCGCGCTCGCGCTGCGCGAGGTCGTGCTCCTGGTGGCGCACCGCGAGCGCCACAAGCACCAGTGCGACGAGCAGCGGGGCGACGGCCAGCGCGACGATCTTGGTGCGGAGGTTCATGGGGAAAGAAGCCTACCACCGGGCTCGAAGCGGCAAAAAGCGGCTCGCCGCACAGGGTCGACCCGGGCCTTCCCCTCCCCAAAAACCTGGCCCACGGGCCATTCAGCGCCCGGTGTTCGTTCTTCCACCCATATCCATGCAGCGTTCACGGCGCGCCCGCTGCGGAAGGACAGGCAATGCCGGAGACGACCACCAGCCGGACTTCCGAAAAGGCCGACCCGTTCAATGCAAACTGGTCGGCCGGCCCGAAGCCACCCATGCGTCGAGCCCGCCGGTGAGCGGCAAGGCGCGCCGCGCACCGCGCGCCAGCAGCACCCGCGCAGCCTGTGCGGCCGACACTTCGTTGGGGCAATTGCAGTACAGCACCACGTCGCGGTTCGGGTCGATCGCGAGGTCGAGGTGCCGGTGTTGCAACGCCTTGAGCGTGTACGGCAGTGCGCCCGGAATGCGGCGCGGATCGACCTGCACGCCGGCCTTGCCGCGCACGTCGATGATCAATGGCGGCTCCTCTCCGCTCAAGAGTTCGTGCAGTTCCTCGACCGAGATGCGCGGCATGCCGGTGAGTCGCATGAAGGCGCGGCGGCGCCAGTAGCGCACGGCCAGCGTCACGAGCAGCAGCACGGCCACCGCGGCTGTGGCGATGCCGCCGGCCTGGGCCAGCACGGCGAGCACTTCCTGGATCTGGTCGCGGAAGGTCCAGCCAAGACCGAGGAAGAGGCCCGTCCAGATGAGCGCGGCACCCACGTCGAAACCGACGAAGCGCCGCACCGACATGCCCAGTGCCCCCGCCATCGGCGGCGCGACCACCGACACGCCGGGCACGAACTTGGCGGCCACGAGCGACATGCCGCCCCAGTCGGTGATGAGCGATTCGCCGCGCCGCACGCAGGAGTCGGGCGAAAGCGAGATGCGGCACAGCAGGCGCATGAAGCGGTAGCCGAAGCGGCGGCCCGCATAGAACCAGGCGCCGTCGCCCAGCAGGTTGGCAGCGACCGCGGCGAGCACCACGCCAACGACCGACACATCGCCCGCCGCAAGCAGCGCGCCCGTGACCACCAGCACCGCGGCCGCCGGCACCGGCAACCCGAGGCGCGCGGCGAAACTGGCGACGAACACCACCAGGATCGCGTTCTGCACCAGCAGCGACATCAGCTGTGCCATGCCAGCCTTTCGGTCGATGCGCGAAGCAGTTGCGGGATGGGAGCGGGGTTCATGCGAGCCCCGATTGTCCGGCATGGCCCAAGAACGTACCGGGCGCAGGCCATTCGAGAACGCCGTTTCAGCCGGTCCGCGAGACGCTGAAAGCGAAGGTGTTCACCCCGCCCTCGCTCGACGCACTGACCTGCCCGCCATGCATGCTCGCCACCGCCTTCACGATGGCCAGGCCCAGCCCATGGCCGTGGTGCTCGCCGCCGCCGTCGTTGCGGGCGGCGTCCACGCGGTAGAAGCGGTCGAACAGGTGCTGCAGGTGCGCCTCGTCGATGGCAGCTCCGGGGTTCGACACGGCGATCCATGTCGCGCCCGGTTCTTCGCGCAGCGTGACGGTGATCTGCGCGCCCGGCGGCGAGTGCTCGATGGCGTTCTGCAGCAGGTTCGACATCGCCCGGCGAAACAGCGCGCTCTCCAGCCGCGCCTCGGCCCGCACGTCGCCCGAGATGCCGACCTGTGCGCGGCTCTCGTCGAGCACGAATTCGAAGAAGTCGATGGTCTTCCTCACCTCCTGCGCCACGGGCGTGAGCACCAGCCCGGTGGCCACCTCGCCGCGGTCGGCGCGCGCGAGAAAGAGCATGTCGTTGACGATGGAGCGCAGCCGCTCCAGGTCTTCCAGGTTGGCCTGCAGCACCTCCTCGAAGTCGCCCGCGCTGCGCTGGCGCGAGAGCGCGACCTGCGTGCTGCCGATGAGGTTGGCCAGCGGCGTGCGCAGCTCGTGCGCCACGTCGGCGTTGAAGGATTCGAGCTGCCGGTAGGCCTCTTCGAGCCGGCTGAGCGCGCCGTTGAAGGCCTCGGCGAGCGCGGAAAGTTCGACCGGCAGCGCCGTCGTCTGCAGGCGCTGCGACAGCGTCTTGGGCCGCAGCGCCTGCGCCTCGCCCGACAGGCGCTCCAGCGGCCGCAGGCCGACCCGCGCGATCCAGTAGCCCGCCAGCACCACCACCAGCACGCCGCCGAGCCCGAGCACCAGCAGCGCGCTCAGAAAAGTCTTTCGGGTGCGCTCGTAGGGTTCCGAGTTGCGCCCCACGATGAGCCGCACCGCCGGGCGGTCCTCGAAGGGCGGGATGTGGACCGAGAGCGTGCGGAACGGCCGCTCCTGCCCCGGCAGCAGGATGTTGCTGCTGCGGCCGTTGGCCTCGCGGGTGAGGCCATCGAGCTCGGCCAGGCCCTTGCCGTACTGGAAGCGCGGATCGTCGCTCAGCACCCAGAAGCGCACGCTGCCGTCTTCGGGTGTGAGCGCGTCCATGCGGGCCTGCACGCGCGACCAGCGGTCGGCGGTGCCGATGGCGCCGATCCAGTACTGCAGGCTCTTCAGCGTGGTGTCGAGCTCCTCGTACTGGTGGCGTTCGAGCTCCCGCACCAGCACGCCGTGCAGCGCGGCGCCGATGAGGGCGAAGGTGGCGAGCGCCGCCGCCGCGAACATCGCCACCAGCCGCACGGTGATGGAGCCCCTCACGAGTTTCACAGGGCGCCGCCCTCCCCTTGCGCTTCGCTCTCGCCGCCCGCATCGGCATCGCGCAGTTCCATCACGTAGCCCATGCCGCGGATGGTGTGCAGCACCTTGGGGCTGAAGGGCGCATCGATCTTGTCGCGCAGCCGCTTGATCGCCACCTCGACCACGTTGGTGTTGCTGTCGAAGTTCATGTCCCACACCAGCTCGGCGATGGCGGTCTTCGAAAGGATTTCGCCCTGCCGGCGCGCGAGCACCGCGAGCAGCGCGAATTCCTTGGCCGTAAGGTCGATGCGCGTCGTGCCTCGGAAGGCCTTGCGCGCGAGCAGGTCGATCTGCAGGTTGGCGATGCGCAGCTGCACCGGCTCCTGCTTCCTGCCGCGCCGGTTGAGTGCCTGCAGCCGCGCCAGCAGTTCGAGAAACGAGAAGGGCTTGACGAGGTAGTCGTCCGCGCCTTCGTGCAGGCCCTTGATGCGGTCTTCGACACGGTCGCGCGCGGTGAGCATGATGACCGGCGTCTGCTTCACGGCGCGCAGTGCGCGCAGCACCGCGAAGCCGTCCTGTCCCGGCAGCATGACGTCCAGCACGATCACGTCGTACTCGTGGGTGAGCGCCAGGTGCTGGCCGTCGATGCCGTTGTGCGCCATGTCGACCGTGCAGCCCTGCTCGGTCAGCCCCTTGGAGAGGTAGTCCGCGGTTCTCAGCTCGTCTTCGACAATCAGGATCTTCATGCTTTTGTCTCGCTCCATTCGGCGGGCACTCAACCGTGCGCTTCGGCCACCGGCGGTGGGGCCTCCTCACCGCGCCTTGCCGCCTTGCGGGCCTTGCGCGCTTCCTTGCGGCTCAGGTACCAGTAGTGGGCGCGATCCAGGTACAGGTAGACCACCGGCGTGGTGAACAGGGTGAGCGCCTGCGAGAGTATCAGCCCGCCGACCATCGCGTAGCCCAGCGGGCGGCGCAGCTCGGAGCCCGAACCGTGGCCCAGCATCAGCGGCAGGCCCGAGAGCAGTGCGCACATGGTGGTCATCATGATCGGGCGGAAGCGCAGGAGGCACGCCTGGTAGATCGCCTCCTTCGGCTCCATGCCCTGTTCGCGTTCGGCCTTGAGCGCGAAGTCGATCATCATGATCCCGTTCTTCTTCACGATGCCGATGAGCAGGATGATGCCGATCAGCGCGATCACGCTGAGGTCGTAGCCCCCCGCCATGAGGATCAGCAACGCACCCACGCCAGCCGAGGGCAGCGTCGAGAGGATCGTGAGCGGATGGATGTAGCTCTCGTACAGGAGGCCCAGCACGATGTACACCGCCACCAGCGCCGCGGCGATCAGGTAGGGCTGCGACGACAGCGAATCCTGGAAGGCCTGCGCCGTGCCCTGGAACGCACCGCTGAGCGACTGCGGAATGCCCATCTCGGCCTGCGCCTTGTTGATGGCGTTGACCGCATCGCCCAGCGCATGGCCCGGCGCGAGGTTGAACGAGATCGTGACCGCCGGGAACTGGCCCTGGTGGCTGATCGAAAGGTACGCGGTCTTGCTCGTGTCGACCTTCACGAAGGTGGAGAGCGGCACCTGCTGGCCGGTGAGCGGCGAGGTGAGGTACAGCTTGCTGAAGAGCGCCGGGTCTTTCTGCAGTTCGGGCGTTACCTCCAGCACCACGTGGTAGCTGTTGAGCTGCGTGAAGTACTGCGCCACCTGGCGCTGGCCGATCGCGTCGTACAGCGTCGCGTCGATGGTCGCGGGCGAAATGCCGAAACTCGATGCGCGGTCGCGGTCGATGGTCAGCACCGCGGATGCGGCGGCGTTCTGCTGGTCGGACGCGAGGTCGGTGATCTCCGGAATCTGGCGGAATCGCGCGAGCAGCTTGGGCGCCCAGGTGTTGAGTTCGTCCAGGTTCGAGTCGGTCACCGTGTACTGGTATTGCGTGCGCGACGCGCGGCCGCCCACGCGGATGTCCTGCCCCGCCTGCAGGAACAGGTTCACGCCCTGCACCTTGGCCAGCTGCGGACGCAGCCGCGTGATGATCTCGTCGGCGCTCGCGGTGCGGCCTTCATCCTTGGGCTTCAGGTTGATATAGAAGTTGCCCGTGTTGAAGGTGGACGAACTGCCGTTCATGCCGAAGGCCGAGACATCCGGGTCCTTGCGCACCACGTCGGCCAGCTCCAGCATGCGCGCGTTCATCGACGCGAACGAAGCGTCCTGCGCCGACTCGGCAAAGCCCGAGATGAAGCCCGTGTCCTGCTGCGGAAAGAAGCCCTTGGGAATGATCGCGAACAGCACGCCCGTGGCGGCCACGGTCGCGACGAACACGCACAGCGTGATGAACTGGTGATCGAGCACCACATGCAGGCCGCGCTTGTAGCCGTTGAGCATTGCGTCGAAACCGCGCTCGAACAGAAGGTAGAGCCGGCCGTGCTTGCGCGCATGCTCGTTCTTCAGGAAGCGCGAGCACAGCATCGGCGTGAGCGTGAGCGAGATGACGACCGACACCACGATGGTCAGCGTGACCGTCACCGCGAACTCGCGGAACAGCCGCCCCACGATGCCGCCCATGAGCAGCAGCGGAATGAACACCGCGATGAGCGACACCGAGATCGAGATGATGGTGAAGCCGATCTCGCCCGCGCCCTTGTACGCGGCTTCGAGCGGCGACATGCCCTCTTCGACGTAGCGGTAGATGTTCTCCAGCATCACGATCGCATCGTCCACCACGAAGCCCACCGCGATGGTGAGCGCCATGAGCGAGAGGTTGTCGAGGCTGTAGCCCAGCAGGTACATCACCGCCACCGTGCCCAGCAGCGCGAGCGGCACCGTCACGCTCGGAATCAGCGTGGCTGGCACGTTGCGCAGGAACACGAAGATCACCGCCACCACCAGCGCGATGGTCAGCAGCAGCGTGAACTCCACGTCGAGCACCGAGGCGCGAATGGTCTGCGTGCGGTCGACCAGCGCGTTGACTTCGACCGTGGGCGGAATCGACGCCTTCAGGCGCGGCATCGCGGCGTTGATGCGGTCCACCGTCTCGATCACGTTCGCGCCCGGTTGCTTGGTGATGGCCAGCACGATGGAGCGGCCGTTCTGGATGGTGTTGCCTTCCGGTGCGGCGGCGCCCGCGTAGGCCCAGCCGGCGATCTTCGCGTTCTCGGGACCGTCGATGGCCACGCCCAGGTCGCGCACGCGGATCGGCGCGCCGTTGCGGTAGGCCAGGATCACGTCGTTCCACGGCTGCGCCTTGAGCAACTGGTCGTTGGTGTAGACGGTAAAGCTCTGGTTCGGCCCGTCGATGGTGCCCTTGGGCGCGTTCACCGTGGCCGACGAGAGGACCGTGCGCACGTCTTCCAGGCTCAGGCCGAGCGCGGCGAGCTTGGCCGGGTCGAGCTGCACGCGCACCGCGGGCTTCTGCGCTCCGCCGATGTTGACGAGCCCCACGCCTGCGATCTGCGAGATCTGCTGCGCGAGGATGTTGTCGGCGTAGTCGTTCACCTCGGTGAGCGGCAGCGTCTTCGACTGCACCGAGAGAATCAGGATCGGCGAATCGGCTGGGTTCACCTTGCGAAAGCTCGGCGGACTCGGCAGGTTGGCGGGCAGTTGCCCGGTGGAAGCGGTGATGGCCGCCTGCACGTCGAGCGCGGCGGCGTCGATGTTGCGGTCCAGGTCGAACTGCAGCGTGATCTGCGTGGAGCCGAGGCCGCTGGTCGAGGTCATCTGCGACAAGCCGGCGATGAGCGAGAACTGCCGCTCCAGCGGCTGCGCCACGTTGGAAGCCATCGTCTCCGGGCTTGCGCCCGGCAGGTTGGCCGACACCTGGATGGTCGGAAAGTCGACCTGCGGCAGCGGCGCGACCGGCAGTAGCGGGAACACCGCCGCGCCGACCAGGAGAATGGCCAGCGCGAGCAGCGTGGTGCCGATGGGGCGCTTGATGAATCCGGCGGAAATGCTCAATTGCCGCTCCCGGTGCTGGTCGCGACTTGCGCCGCGTTGCCCGTCTTCGTGGCCTTCGCGACCGCCGGCGGCTCGACGATGGTGGCGCCCGCGCGCAGCTTGTACTGCCCATCGACCACCACGCGCTGGTCGGCCGAGAGGCCCTTGTCGATCACGGCCACGCCATCGGCGATCTGCAGCACGTGCACGGGCACGTTGCTGACCTTGTTCTCGGCATCGACCACCCAGATGTAGGTGCTGTCCTGGCCGCGCTGCACGGCGGCGGCGGGCACGGTCAGCGAATCGGGCCGGCGGTCGAGGTCGAGCCGCACGTTGACGTACTGGCCGGGCCACAGCGTGTGCTGCGGGTTGGCGAAGCTGCCCTTGAGCTGCACCGTGCCATTGGTGGTGTCGATCTGGTTGTTCAGCAGGATGAGCTTGCCGGTGCCCAGCATCTGGTTGCCGGCGCGGTCGTAGGCCACCACCGCGAGCGGCTGGTTGCTTTGCTGCTGCACGCGGTTGATGTCCTGGACCGCTTCTTCGGGCAGCGTGAACTGCACCGCGATGGGGTCGATCTGGTTGATGACGACGAGCCCGTTGGTATCGGCCGCATGCACGATGTTGCCCGGGTCGACCAGCCGCGCACCGACGCGGCCGTTCATCGGCGAGACGATGCGGGTGAAGCTCAGCTGCACCTCGGCGTACTGCACCTGCGCGGCGTCGGTCTGCACGGTGGCGGCGAGCTGGTTGACCAGCGCCTTCTGCGTGTCGACCTGCTGCTGCGTGGCGGCGTCCTGCGCGATGAGCGTGGTGTAGCGCTTGAGGTCGGCGCGGGCGTTGGAGAGCTGGGCTTCGTCCTTGGCCTTGGTGGCCTGCGCCTGTGCGAGCTGGGCCTGCAGCGTGCGCGGGTCGAGCTGCGCGAGCAGCTGCCCGGCCTTCACGTCCTGCCCTTCGGTGAAGCCGACCTTGTCGAGCTGCCCGTCGATGCGCGCCTTGACGGTGACCGTGGCCATCGAGGCGACGGTGCCGATGCCCGAGCGGTAGACCTGCACGTTCTGCGGCGTGACGCGCGCGGTCGTCACCTGCACGGGCGGTGTCTTCGGTGCTTCGGGCTTGGCGCCGAAAGCCTTGTTGTGGTTGAGCGCCCAGGCGCCGCCGCCCAAAACGATCACGAGTGTGGCGGCCGCGACCCAGGTCGAGCGGCGCTGAAGAGGAGCTTGGGTTGTCGTCGTCATGGCATCAATTTCCGGAAGTCGTTGCAGCGGCAGCGGAGGCGTTCCAGCCGCCGCCCGTGGCCGCGATCAGCGAGACGCTGGCCGCGAGCTGGCGACCGAGCACCTGTGCGGCCGTGCGCTGGTTGGTGAGGGAGAGCTGCTGCGCCGTCACCACGCTCAGGTACGTGGCGGTGCCGGCGCGGTATTGGCTCAGGGCCAGGCGTTCTGCGAGCTGCGAGGCCTGCACGGCCTGCGCCTGCAGGGCGGATTCGCGGTCGAGCACGCGCAGGGTCGCGAGGTTGTCCTCCACCTGCTGGAAGCCGCCGAGCACCGTCTGCTTGTATTGCGCGACCGAGGCGTCGTAAGTGGCCACGGCCTGGTCGGTGTGGGCCTTGCGCAGGCCCCCGTCGAACACCGTCTGCGCCAGCGCGGCGCCAAGCGACCACACGCGGCTGGGCGTATTGAAGAGCGATGCGAGGTTGCCGGCGCTGAAGCCGCCGCTCGCGCTGAGCACGATCTGCGGGTAGTACGCGGCCTTGGCGACGCCGATGTTGGCGTTGGCGGCCTGCACGCGGCGCTCGGCGGCGGCGATGTCGGGACGGCGTTCGAGCAGTTCGGAAGGCAGGCCCGCGGGCGTGACCGGAAGCTGCACGCGCAGCGCGTCGGTGGACGAAAGCGATGCGGCCGTCGTCTGTGCGGATGCAGCGAGCGGCGCCAGCGAGAAGGATGCGGGCGCCTGCCCCGTCAGCACGGCGACGGCGTGTTCGAGCTGGCTGCGCTGGGCTTCCAGGTCGACGGCTTGCGCTTCGGCGGTCTTGAGCTGGCTTTCGGCAAGCGCCACGTCGGACCGCAGCACGGTGCCCGCGGCGTACTGGTGCTGCGTGAGTTCGAGCGCCTTGGCGTAGGCCGCGGTGGTGCTGGCGTACAGGTCGCGCTGCAGGTCGATGACGCGGATCTGCAGGTAGTCCTGCGCGAGCGTGGTCTGGATGCTGAGGCGGGCGCCGGCCAGGTCATCGGCGCTGGCCTCTGCATCGGAATTGCCGGCCTCGACGGAGCGGCGCACGGCACCCCACAGGTCGGGCTCCCAGCTCGCGGCGAGCCCGAAGGTGTCGGTGGTGGCGCGTTTGAAGGCGCCGGTGCTGTGGGTCTGGGCGCGGTTGGCGCCCGCATCGAGGCCAACGGTCGGGAAGAAGCCTGCGTGCGCGGCGGCGGCAATGGCCTGTGCTTCGCGGTACTGGGCTTCGGCGACGCGGATGTTCTGGTTCGCGGCGTTGGCCTGCACGACCAGCGCGCTCAGCGTGCCGTCGCCGTAGGCCTCCCACCAGGGGTGGCTGGCGTCGATGACCTGCGGGGTGGCGGTCTTCCAGGGGCCGGCTTCCCTATAGGCAACCGGGACGTCCATTTGCGGACGAACATAGTCGGGACCGACGGCGCAGCCTGCCAGGAGCAGTGCGGCGAGCGCGATGGCTGTCGCTTTGGGTGATGGGGAGGTGGCGAAGAGAACCATGGTGGGTTCACTCTAAGAACCCGGTTCCCTCCCCTCGCTGTCGACTAACTGACAGTTCTGACAGTTTTGCCAGAACCGGGACGGTCAACGCGGCGCGTCGCCCTTGCGGTACTCGGCAGTCAACTCGTCCAGCTTCTGCTTGAGCGCCGGGTCGAGCTTGTACTCGGCCGCAGCAATCGTCGCGTCCAACTGCTCCGGCCGGCTTGCGCCGAGCAGCGGCGCGGTGATCAACGGATTCGCCATCACCCACGCCACCGCCAGCGTCGCGAGCGGCACACCTGCTTCGTCGGCCAGCTTGTGCAGTTGCGTCACGGTGTTGAAGCTGCGCTCGTTCCAGTAGCGGTCCTGGTACATGCCGCCGGCCGTGCCGAGCGTGAAGCGGGTGTTCTCCTCGGGCTTGGCGCCGGGCTTGTACTTGCCGGTGAGCAGGCCGCCGGCCAGCGGGTTGTAGGGAATCACGCCCAGCCCCTCTTCGCTCGCGAGCGGCAGCAGCTCGCGCTCGATCTCGCGAAACAGAAGGCTGTAGCGCGGCTGCACCGACACGAAGCGCGTGAACCGGTGCAGGTCGGACTTGCCAAGAGCGCGCGCGAGGCGATAGGCCAGGAAATTCGACACGCCGATGTAGCGCGCGCGGCCCGACTTCACGATGACGTCGAGCGCCTCCAGCGTCTCTTCGAGCGGCGTCTCGCGGTCGTCCATGTGCAGCTGGTACAGGTCGACGTGGTCGGTCTTCAGCCGCTTGAGCGAGAGGTCGATGGCGTCCAGCAGGTGCTTGCGCGATGCGCCCTGGTCCCAGGGATTCGGGCCGACCTTGTTGACCGCCTTGGTCGCAACCACGAAGCGGCGACGGCCCGCTGCGCCCTGCTTCTCGAGCCAGTTGCCGATGATCTCCTCGGTGCGGCCGGTGGTCTCGACGGTGCCGCCGAGCGGATACACGTCGGCGGTGTCGAGGAAGTTGATGCCGCCTTCGGCCGCCTTGTCCAGGATCTGGTGCGACACCGCCTCGTCGGTCTGCAGGCCGAAGGTCATGGTGCCGAGGGCGAGGCGGGACACGGTGAGGCCCGTGCGGCCGAGGCGGGTGGTGGGAATGCTCATTGGGGCGCGCTCCGAGGGAGATGAGGGGGAGGTGGGGAGGGATGGAAGGGCGGCGGCCATCATAGGCACGGCCGCGCAACCCTGCAGGCGCCGGAGATTTCAGGTGGTTTCCAGATGCACGCCGGGCGCGCCGCAGGCCACCGAGAAGCGGGCCATGGGCGACACGGCCGAGTCGGCATTCTTCTCGTCGTCCACCGCGCGGAACTCGACCGCGCAGCCGCGTGCATCGAGCGTCATGAGCGCGTAGCCGCGCTTGTCGGCGCGGCCGTAGCGCAGGTGCTCGTTCTTCGCGAGCATGTGGGCCACGCTCGCGGCACTCGGACCTTCGGAGGTGATGGCGCCGCCGACGAACTCGGTCGCGATGGCCGGGCCCTGCGGCTCGCGGCGCAGGTCGGCGGCCCAGAAGGCGTGCACGTCGCCGCTGACGACGAGCGCATCGCCGCCGCGCGCCTTGTTCTCGGCCAGCGCGTCGAAGAGGCGCGTGCGCGAGGCGGCGTAGCCGTCCCAGCCGTCCATCCAGTAGCCGTGCTCGGGGCCGCGCTTGCGATCGGCCTCGGCGAGCAATGTGGGCTGGGCGATGACGGTCCACCGCGCGGGCGGCGCGGCGAGTTCGTTGGCGAGCCACGCTTCCTGCTTCGCGCCGAGAAAGCTGCGTCCTGGTGCGGACCGGTCGGCGCAGTCGGCCAGCGGCGAGGCGCTGCGGCCCACAAGGCAGGCATGGTGCGAGCGGTACTGGCGCCCATCGAGCAGCAGCACGTCGAGCATGCGGCCGAAGCGGTGCCGGCCGTAGATGGTGGCGTCGGCGCCGCGCGGGCGCATGCGCGCCGGTACGGGCATGTGTTCGTACCAGGCTTGATACGCGGCGGCGCGGATCGCGAGGAACTGTGCGGGGTCGACGGTGCGCGGCGACACGTCGTCGGTGTAGTCGTTGGCCACCTCGTGGTCGTCCCAGGTCACGAGCCAGGGAAAGGCGGCGTGCGCGGCCTGCAGGTGCGCATCGGTCTTGTAGAGCGCATAGCGGTCACGGAACTCGGCCAGCTGCGTCGGGATGCCGCCTTCGTGATGGCGCACATGGCGCGAACCCCAGGAGCTTTCGTAGATGTAGTCGCCCAGGTGCACGACGAAGTCGAGCGGCTGCGCGGCCATGTCGCGGTAAGCCGCGTAGTAGCCCTGCTCGTACTGCTGGCACGAGGCGAAGGCGAAGCGGAGCGACTGCGCGGCCTCGTCGCCTTCGGTCGGCGCGGTGCGCGTGCGGCCCACGGGGCTGCGTGCGCCGCCTGCAGCGAAGCGGTACCAGTACGGGCGGCCCGGCTGCAGCCGTTGCACTTCGACATGCACCGAATGCGCGAGATCAGCCGTGGCCGTCGCCGTGCCTTTGGCCACGACGCGCCGGAAGCGCTCGTCCTCCGCGACCTCCCAGCGCACATCGACCGGCGCATCGCCCATGCCGCCGCCCTGCAGCGGCTCGGGCGCAAGCCGCGTCCACAGCACCATGCCGTCGGGCCGGGGCGTGCCCGAAGCCACGCCCAGCGTGAAGAGGTCGCGCGATGCCTGCTGTGCGTGCAGCTGAAGAAAGGGATGGCCCAGCGACGCGGCGGCAAGCCCGCTGCACAGCAGGCGCCGTCGCGAAATCGGCCGTGCACTCATCGGCGCGCGGCCAGCGCGAGGTCGGGCCGGTCGGTGGTGATCTGGCGGATCGGCATCGCGAGCCAGTGCGCGATCTCGTCGGGCTCGTTGATGACCCACGCGCCCAGCCGCTCGGTGCCGAGCGCAGCCAGGCACTGCGACCACGTCGCCGCAAGCAGCTTCTTCTCGACCGCGACCACGCACCCCGGCATCGCCGCATAGCGCGCGAGCGCGCGGCCGATGCCGCCGAGCATCTCGGCCGAGCGGTGGTCCAGCGACGCGAGCACGCGGCCGCCCGGCCAGCAGGCGAGCACCTGCTCCAGCACGTCGGGCACGAAGCAGGTCAGGTAGCTGCGCTGGGCCACGCCCGCGTCGTGCAGCGCCTGCACCATGCGCGCCACCGCGCCGGCGGGCAGTTCGCCGGCGGCGTCGGTCTTGATCTCCACATGCAGCTCCATGCGCGTGGGCGCGAAGAGGCGCAGCACCTCGGTGAGCGACGGCACGCATTCGCCTCGCTCACCACCCCGCTCTCCTTGCCCTTCGCGCAGCCGCGTCGCCAATACCTCGGCGCCCGTGCGGTCGCGCACGGGCCCGGTGCCTTCGGTGGTGCGGTCGAGCAGCGGATCGTGGATGACCACGGCCGTTCCGTCGCGCGTTTCCTGCACATCGAATTCGACCGCATCGGCGCCCGATGCGATGAGCTTGCGAAATCCGCCCAGGCTGTTCTCGGGCCAGAGGTTGCGTGCGCCGCGGTGCCCCACGATGATCATTTTCTGCAGTGTCCTTGTTGGTTGCGTACGCTTCACTTGCTGCTGTCCACCAGCCCTTTGACGAACGATCGCTGCAACGCTACCACCACGAGGATGGGCGGCAGCATGGTGAGCAGCGCGGCGCTCATCGCCACGTTCCAGGCCGGTTGCGAATCGGCGCGCGGGATCAGGTGCTTGAGGCCGATCACCGCCGTGGCCATGTCCTTGTCGGTGGTGAAGAGCAACGGCCAGAGGTACTGGTTCCAGCCGTAGAGAAACAGAATGATCGCGAGCGCCGCGATGTTCGAGCGCGACAGCGGCAGCAGGATGGTCCAGAAGAAATGCATCGGCGAGGCGCCGTCGATGCGCGCCGCTTCGCACAGTTCGTCGGGCACGGTGAGGAAGAACTGGCGGAACAAAAAGGTGGCCGAGGCCGAGGCGATCAGCGGAAGGATCAGGCCCGGATACGTATCGACCATGTTCCACGACAGCTGGATGTCGATGCTGTGCCCGGTGACCGCGTTCCACGCCGCCGACAGGTGCAGCTTCTCCACCAGCCACTGCACCGGCAGCGCCGCATTGGCCACCGACTCGTAGGTCGGCGAAATGCGCACCTCGATCGGCAGCATCAGCGACACGAAGATGAGCCAGAACGCCGTCATGCGGAAACGGAAGCGGAAGTACGTGATCGCGAAGGCGGACAGCAGCGACACCGCGATCTTTCCCACCGTGATGCCGAGCGCCACGATGAACGAATTGAGGAACAGCCGGCCGAAGTTGGCCTGCGTCCACGCGGTGCGCAGGTTCTGCACGAACTGGTCGCCGGGGAGCCACGGCAGCGGCACCTGCTGCACCTCGCCGATGGTGAGCGAGCCCGCGACGAACGCGAGGTACAGCGGCACGCAGACGCACGCCACGCCCACGAGCAGGATCGCGTGGCAAACGGCGTCAAGCACGGGGGCGCGTTCAACCATGAGCGTGTTCCTTGGGCATGAAACTCATACGTCGTAGCTCACGCGCCGCTCCACGTAGCGGAACTGCAGCAGCGTCATGAAGAGCGCGAAGATCATCAGGATGACCGACTGGGCGGCCGAGGAGCCGAGGTCCAGGTTCACGAAGCCGTCGATGTACACCTTGAACACCAGCACATTGGTCGCACCTGCCGGCCCGCCCTGCGTGACCGCATCGACGATGGCGAAGATCTCGAAGAAGCCGTAGACGAAGTTCATCACCGCCAGGAAGAACATCGTGGGCATGAGCAGCGGCAGTCCGATGCTGAAGAAGCGCTTGAGCGGCCCCGCGCCATCCACGGCCGCCGCCTCTAGCAGCGACGACGGCACCGCCAACAGGCCCGCAAGCAGGAAGATGTAGTCGTAGCAGACGTGCTTCCACGAGGCCGCGAGGATCACCAGGATCATCGCGTCGGAGCCCACGCGGTTCGGGTCCCATGCAAAGCCGATCGCATGCAGCACGTGCGCGAGCGGCCCCACTGCGGGGTTGAAGAGAAAAGCCCAGAGGATGCCCGCGATGACCGGCGCAATGGCGTAGGGCAGCAGGATGATCGCCTTGTAGAGGCCGCGCCCGCGGATCACGCGGTCGCTCGCGAAGGCCAGCACCAGCGCGACCGCGATGGTCAGCAGGTTCTGCAGCACGGTGAACACCACCGTGACCTTCACCGACTCGTGGTAGGTCTCGCTTTGCAGCAGCTGCGCGAAGTTGTCGAAGCCGACGAAGTGCACCGTGTTGCCGAACGGGTCGGACAGGAAGAAGGCCTGCCCGAGCGCGCGGAACGACGGAATGAAAAAGAAGAACAGCAGGATCGCCAGCTGAGGCAGGAGCAGCAGCACGGGCAGGCGCACGTCCTTGAAGTGCGCGCGCTTGAGTCCCGCTTCGGGCTTGGCCATGCGTGTTCTTCCGCAAGCGGTGCCGCTTCAGTAGCGGCCCTTGTTGAGCTTCTCGTACTGGCGCAGGATTTCATTGCCGCGCTTGACGGCATCGTCCATTGCCACCTGCGGCGTCTTCTTGCCCGCGACCACGTTCTCGAACTCGTCGCGCTGCGCCATCATGGTCTGGGTGAAGTTGCCGAAGTGAAAGCCCGTGGAATTGGCCGTGGGCGTGCCGCGCGTGAGCTGCAGGATCGCGATCTCGCGCGTCGGGTGGTCCTTGTAGTAGCCCTCGGACTTGGCCATCTGGTAGGCCTTGTTGGTCAGCGGCACGTAGCCCGTCGCCTTGAGCCACCAGACCTGCGTCTCGGGCTTGGCCAGGTAGTCGAGGAAGGCCGCGGCGGCCTCGTACTCGGCCGGCTTCTGGCCCTTCATGACCCACAGCGATGCACCGCCGATGGTGCTGTTCTTGGGTTGCTTTCCCTCTTCCCATGGGAGGTACGTGGCGCTCCAGTCGATCTTGGCCTCGCGCTCGATGCCGCTGTGCGCGGCGGTCGATGCGAAGAAGGTGGAGCACTTGCCCGAGGTGAAGAGCTGCTCGGGGCTCAGGCCCTGGCCGGCGATCTGCATCACGCCGTCGTCGATCCACTTCTTGATGCGCCCGATCTGCGAGACCACCGAGGTCTTGTTGTAGGTGAACTCGGTGTCCAGGCCCTGGTAGCCGTTGGCCTTGGTGGCATAGGGCAGGTCGTTGATGGCACTGTAGTTCTCCAGCAGGCTCCAGTGGTAGTCGCCCGCGAGCACCGAGCCGCAGGCCGAGATGCCCTTCTGCTTGATGGCGTAGAGCTGTTTCTCCAGTTCTTGCCACGTCTCGGCAGGCTTGGCGAAACCCGCCTTCTCGAAGTGCGCCTTGTTGTACCAGAGGATGGGCGACGAGGAGTTGAAGGGCATGGTCATGAGCTTGCCCTTGTAGCTGTAGAAGCCCGCCACGGGCTTGACGAAATCGGCCCAATCGACCTTGTAGCCGCGCTGGTCGAGCAGGTCCTGCACGGGCATCGTCGCGTCGGACAGCAGCATGGTCATGAAGCCGCGCTCGTAGATCTGTACGAGCGCGGGTGCGCGCTTGGCGCGGTAGGCGGCAATGGTGCCGTTGATGACCTCGTCGTAGTTGCCTTTGTTGACCGCGACGACCACGTACTTCTGCTGCGAGGCGTTGAATTTCTTCACCAGTTCGTCGACACGCTCGCCGAGTGCGCCGCCCATGGCGTGCCACCACTGGACCTGCACGGGCTGGGCGGCCGCAGGCATGGCGCTCGCGAGCCATAGCGCGGATGAGATGGCCAGCGTGGCCAGGGTGCTGCGTCGGTCGAGATTCATCGCTGTCTCCTGTGGATCGTGGGGTGCAGGTTCAGGCGGACCAGAAGCCGCCGGGACTGAAGAGATCGGTGATCGCGGCATCGAGCCAGCCGAGTTCGTCGAGCAGGTCGAGCACGGTGTAGCGGCGCCGGATGAGGCGGGCGCGGCGGTAGTCGGCCGCAAGGCGTGCAGCGGCGATGCCGAGGTCGTCCGGGTGCGCGGCACCGCCGAGGGTGCGCAGGCGCTGCTGCATGTCGGCCGCGCCGATGAGCTGGTGCGCGAGCTGGGCGCGCAGGTCGGGCCAGATTGCAGCGAGGGCTTCGATGCGCGCGCGCCGGCCGCCAGTGGCGCGTTTGGCTTGCATCTCCTCGCGCGCGGCGGTGCGGAATTCGTCGCGATCGAAAGCTGCGTCGATCTCACGCAAGAGCGCGGCGTCATCGAAGCCGTCTTGCGCCTGTGCGACGGCCGATGCAAAGGCGTTGTCTGGCCGCGCCAACAGCCATTCGTACATCGCGAGCATCGCGACGCAGCCCACGCCCACGCAGGCGCCATGCGCGGCAGGCTCGCCGTCGATCTGCAGGTTCTCCATTTCCCACAAGTGGGAGAACTGGTGGTCGCTGCCGCTGGCCGGGCGCGAGTTGCCGTGGGCCTGCATCGCGAAGCCGCTGACCAAGAGGCCCGCCATGAGGTCGCCCGTGGCCTCGGGGTCGCGTGCGGCGATGCGGCCGGGCGCGTCGAGCCAATCGCGCAGGTGCGCCTGCACCATGTCGTAGGGGCGGCGGCTCAGGGCTTCGACGCCCAGCGCATCGGCCAGCAGCCAGTCGGCGCCGGCCACGGTCTTGCCCGCGAGATCGCCGTAGCCCCACGCCGTCATGCGCGCGGGCGCGGCGCCGAGCACGCCGAGGTCGGCCAGCACCGCAAAGGGCGGCGGACAGGCGAACGTGCGCTTGAAGCCGTCTTCGTCGAGCAGCGCCGCGCCGGAAGCAGCGTAGCCGTCCATCGAGGCCGCGGTCGAGAGGCAGACATAAGGTTTGCCCGCGATCGACGCCGCGTGCTTGACCAGGTCGCTGATGACGCCCGAGCCCACCGCCACCGGCGTGAGGTCATGCGCGGCGAGCTTGCGCGCGATGGTGGCCGAGGCCGAGACGCGGGGCTTGAGACGCGGGCGCGCGGGCAGCATGAGCGGCGGCGCGAGTGCGATGCCGCGCGCTTCGAGCAAGGCTTGTGCAGCCTCGCCCGCGACGTCCCAGGTGGTCTCGTCGGTCACGAGCATCCAGCGGGCGCCGGGGGCGGCGCGCTGCAGCACGTCGGGCATCGCGCGCACCGCGGCGCGCTCGACGACGACTTCTTTCGTGACCGCGGCATCGCGCAATGCGGCCCGCAGCGGGGATGTCTTTTCGCTCATGTCTCCAGGGATTTCTGCGCCGGGTTGGCCGACGATGAACAAGTGTATATTCTGAAATGCATTTGTTTCAAGCAGGTGACTACCCGGTGTTTTCACCGGCCGCGCGGCAGAATCGGCACACAACAACGGAGCATTCGGATGGCAGAGGAAGATCAGGTGGCCGTGCGCGTGGCCTGGCTCTACTACATGGAGGGCCTCACGCAGGACGGCATCGCCACGAAGCTCGGGCTCACGCGGCTGCGCGTGAACCGGCTGCTCGGCGAGGCGCGCGAGAGCGGGCTCGTGAGCATCAAGATCAACTCGCGCCACGAGAGCTGCCTGCGCCTCGAAGAAGAACTGCGCACGGTGTGCGGACTGCGCGAGGCGGTGATCATTCCGACGCCCGAGAGCCCCGACCTCATTCCGGTGCTGCTGGGCCGCACGGCCGGTGAATACCTGTCGCGGCTGCTGGAAACGCAGCGCGTGCGGGGCCTGGGCGTAGGCTGGGGCGCGACGCTGCGCGAGGCGATCCGGCACGTTGCGCCGGGGCAGTGGCCGAACCTGAACGTCAACTCGATCATGGGCGGGCTCACGCGCGGACTGGAGATCAACACCTTCGAGACCGCCAGCGCCTTCGCGGCCCGGCTCGGCGCGCAGTGCAGCTACCTGGCCGCGCCGCTGTATGCGGGCAGCGCGAAGTCGCGCGACACCATCGTCTCGCAGGACGTGTTCAAGGAAGCGTTCGGGCAGATCGCCGCCAACGACGTCGCGCTGCTGAGCGTGGGCGACCTGAGCACGCGGTCATTGCTGGTGCGCTACGGACTGCCCAAGGACGTACCGGTGGCGGGGCTCAGGCAGGCCAAGGCGGTGGGCGACATCATCGGCCAGTTCCTCGACCGCCACGGCAAGCCCGTGAAGCACGCGCTGAACCAGCGCGTGGTGGCGCCCTCGCTCGAGGAGCTCGCGCGCATCCCGACGGTGATCGTCGCCTCGGGCGGCGAGAACAAGGCGCCGATCATCGCGGCCGTGCTGTGGGCGAAGTTGCTGTCGGTGCTGATCTGCGACGAGCAGACCGCGCGTGCGGCGCTGAAGCTCTACGAGGCGCTGGCCGCGCGCTGAACGGCGCCCAGGCGCACATCGGCCCGCGCGCTCATCACGCCCCAGCCGAAGATGCCGATGCCCGCGAGCGCGAGCAAGGCGCCGACCCAGCCGGTGGAAGTCCAGCCCAGTCCCGCCGAGATGGCCACGCCGCCCAGCCACGCGCCGAGCGCATTGGCCATGTTGAAGGCCGAATGATTGAGTGCGGCGGCGAGCGTCTGCGCATCGCCGGCCACGTCCATCAGGCGGATCTGCAGCGCCGGGCCGATGGCGACGGTGGTGCCGATCAGGAACACGCCGATGGCGGCCGTGACCACATGCTGCGCCGCGAAGGTGAAGAGCGCGAGCACCAGCACCGCGTAGACGAGCACACCGGCGATGGTGCGCATGAGCGACTTGTCGGCCAGCCGCGAGCCCACGATGTTGCCGGTGACCATGCCCAGGCCGAACAGCGCGAGCACGAAGGGCACGTTGTGCACCGACAGGTGCGCCACCTCGGTGAGCGTGGGCTTGATGTAGCTGAACACCGCGAACATGCCGCCGAAGCCGATGGCGCTGATGCCCAGCGTGAACCACACCTGCTTGCGCTTGAGCGCGCCGAGCTCGCGCCACGGGCTGGCGCCGGCGGCCGCTGCGATGTCTGGCACGTCGCGCCGCACGAGCACGATGGCCACGAGCGCGATCGCCCCGACAAACACGAAGGCCGCGCGCCAGCCGAAGAGCTGGCCGAGCCATGCGGCGATGGGCACGCCGACCAGCGTGGCGCCGGTGAGCCCGAGCATCACGAGGCCGACGGCGCGGGCGCGGCGCCCGGGCGGTGCGAGCGTGGCGGCCACGAGCGCGGCCACGCCGAAGTAGGTGCCGTGCGGCAGGCCCGTGGCAAAGCGCAGCAGATTGAGCGAGAGGTATCCGGGTGCCATCGCGCTGGCGAAGTTGCCGGCGGCGAACACGGCCATCAGCGCGATCAGCAAGGCGCGCCGGCCCCAACCTGCCGCGAGCACGGCCAGCACCGGGGCGCCGACGACCACGCCGAGCGCATAGGCGCTGATGACGTGGCCGGCCTGCGGGATGCTGACATCGATGTCGCGCGCGACCTCGGGCAAGAGGCCCATGATCACGAATTCGCCGGTGCCGATGGCGAAACCGCCAACGCCCAGCGCGAGCACCGCCCGCAGGAAATTGACGGGCGCAGGCGAAGGGGAAGAAACGGGAATGGCGGTGTCCGCGCTGTCCAGCGCGGGTGGGGAGGCGTTCAAGGCCAGGCTCCTGGGAGGGGTGCCCGGCGGCGACGGGCAGCCTCGAATTTTAGGGTAAACCCTGAATCGAGGCCGATACGCAAATTCCAAGACCCTGCATCGGCGAGGCCTCGCAGGCCCTGCCGAGAATCGATCAGATCGCCACGAGCTGGCGCACGCCCTGCGCTTCCATGTCCTTGCCCAGGCCGCGCGCGATGACTTCGCCGCGCTCCATCACGAGGTAGTCGTCGGCCAGCTCCTGCGCGAAGTCGTAGTACTGCTCGCACAGCACGATGGCCATGTCGCCGCGGTCGGCCAGCATGCGGATGACGCGGCCGATGTCCTTGATGATGCTCGGCTGGATGCCTTCGGTGGGCTCGTCGAGAATCAAGAGCTTGGGCTTGGGCGCAAGGGCCCGCGCAATGGCCAATTGCTGCTGCTGCCCGCCCGAAAGATCGCCGCCGCGCCGGTTGATCATCTGCTTGAGCACCGGGAACAGCTCGAACAGCTCCGATGGAATGGGCGTGCTGCCGCTCTTGTAGGCCAGGCCCATGCGCAGGTTCTCTTCGACCGTGAGCCTCGCGAAGATCTCGCGCCCCTGCGGCACGAAGCCGATGCCCGCCCTCGCCCGGTCGTAAGGCGTGGCCTTCTGGATCGGCTTGCCTTCGAGTTCGATGCTGCCGCTCTTGATGGGCACGAGGCCCATCAGCGACTTGAGCAGCGTCGTCTTGCCCACGCCGTTGCGGCCGAGCAGCACGGTGACCTTGCCGAGCGTGGCTTGGAAGCTCACGTCCCTGAGGATGTGCGAGCCGCCGTAGTACTGGTGGATGTTCTTGACTGTCAGCATGGCTTCGATTCCTCCGTCAGCGGCCCAGATAGACCTCGATCACGCGCTCGTCGGCCTGCACTTCATCGAGCGTGCCCTGCGCGAGCACGGAGCCGTCGCACAGCACGGTGACGATCTCGGAGATCGTGCGGATGAAGCTCATGTCGTGCTCCACCACCATCAGCGAATGCTTGCCCTTGAGCGTGAGGAACAGCTCTGCCGTGCGCGCGGTTTCCTCGTCGGTCATGCCGGCCACCGGCTCGTCGAGCAAGAGCAGCTTCGGGTCCTGCATCAGCAACATGCCGATCTCGAGCCACTGCTTCTGGCCGTGGCTCAGGTTGCCGGCCAGGCGCGACACGCTGTCGGCCAGGTGAATCGTCTCCAGCACTTCGGCCAGCCGGTCGCTCTGCGCGGAGTCGAGCCTGAACAGCATCGATGCGCGCACGCCCTTGTTGGTCTTGAGCGCGAGTTCGAGGTTCTCGAACACGGTGAGGTGCTCGAACACCGTCGGCTTCTGGAACTTGCGGCCGATGCCCAGCTGGGCGATCTCGGCCTCGCGGTGGCGCAGGAGGTCGATGGTGCTGCCGAAGAACACGGTGCCCGAGTCGGGCCGGGTCTTGCCGGTGATGATGTCCATCATCGTGGTCTTGCCCGCACCATTGGGGCCGATGATGCAGCGCAGCTCGCCCGGCGCGATGTCCAGCGAGAGCTTGTTGATCGCCTTGAAGCCGTCGAAGCTCACGCTCACGTCTTCCAGGTACAGGATGCGGCCGTGCGTGATATCGACTTCGCCCGGCGTGGCGATGCGGCCGAACCCGGCCTCGCGGCCACCCGATTCGGTGCTGCCGCTCACATAGTGGATGCCGCTCGCGCGAGCCGCGCGCTCGGCGCCGGCTTCCATCAGGTCGGGGGTCATGCGCGGGCTCCCTTCGCATCCACGGGCAGCGACTTCAGCGCGTCGGGTTCGACGCCCTGCTCTACCGCCACGGCGCGCCTTGCTTCCTGCACAGGCTCGGCCGCTGGCGTCTTCTCCCTTGACAGCCACTTCTTCACCAGCCCCACGATGCCGTTCGGCAGGAACAGCGTGACAGCAATGAACAAGGCGCCCAGGAAGTACAGCCAGTACTCCGGGTAGGCCACGGTGAGCCAGCTCTTCGCGCCGTTGACGATGAACGCGCCGATGATCGGCCCGATCAGCGTGGCGCGTCCACCCACCGCAGCCCAGATCGCGATCTCGATGGAGTTGGCCGCACTCATCTCGCCCGGGTTGATGATGCCGACCTGCGGCACGTACAACGCACCGGCCACGCCGCACATCACGGCGGAGATGACCCAGATCGTGAGCTTGTACGGCAGCGGGTTGTAGCCCGAGAACATCACGCGCGTTTCGGCATCGCGAATGGCCTGCAGCACGCGGCCGAACTTGCT